>Ga0070713_100000567_pt1 | contig 23401 bp, 17 predicted proteins | sample LARL82metaG_FD_65465 | JGI IMG/M metagenome (GOLD analysis project Ga0070713, IMG submission 65465) | Corn, switchgrass and miscanthus rhizosphere microbial communities from Kellogg Biological Station, Michigan, USA - LAR L8-2 metaG | ecosystem: Host-associated > Plants > Roots > Rhizosphere ...
GCGCCGCACATGAATCGTTATCCGCTCTGGAAGTATTCGCTGATCGCCATCGCGCTCGTCGTCGCGATTCTCTATACGCTGCCGAATTTCTTCGCCGAGGTTCCTGCGGTGCAGGTGTCGACGTCGAAGGCGACCATCAAGATCGACAGCTCGACACTGCAGCAGGTCGAGGATGCCCTCAAGAGCGGCTCCATCGCGTATCGCGGCGCATCGGTGGATCCCACCGGCGTCAAGGTGCGCTTCGCCGATGCCGACACGCAGCTCAAGGCCAAAGACGTGCTGCAGCAGAAGCTGGGCGACAACTACATCGTCGCGCTCAACCTGCTGTCGAGCTCGCCGCAATGGCTCGCGTCGATCGGCGCGCTGCCGATGTACCTCGGCCTCGACCTGCGCGGCGGCGTGCATTTCCTGCTGGAGGTCGACATGAAGGCCGCGCTCGACAAGGCCGCCGACCGCTACACCACCGACATCCGCTCATTGCTGCGCGAGAAGAAGGTGCTGTATTCCGGCGTGGGGCGCGAAGGACAGAACGTCGTGATCCGCTTCCGCGATGCTGCCGAGCGCGGCCGTGCCAACCAGGAGATCGGAGCGGCGTTCCCCGACCTGCAGATCCGTGAAGGCGACACCGCCGCCGGCGGCGAGCTGCGCCTGATCGCGGGCCTGAGGCCGGAAGCGCAAAAACGCATCCAGGAAGGCGCCGTCCAGCAGAACATCACCATCCTTCGCAACCGCGTCAACGAGCTCGGCGTCGCCGAGCCGATCGTGCAGCAGCAAGGCGCCGACCGCGTCGTGGTGCAGCTGCCCGGCGTGCAGGACACCGCGCGCGCCAAGGACATCCTGGGCCGTACCGCGACGCTCGAGATCCGCATGGTCAATGAGGATCCGGGCGTGCTCGAGCTGGCGCGAGCCGGACAGGTGCCTCTGGGCAGCGACCTCTTCACGGAGCGCAGCGGCGCGCCCGTGGTGGTCAAGCGGCAGGTAGTGCTCACCGGCGATCGCATCAACGACGCTCAACCCGGATTCGACGGAAGAACCAACGAACCCGCCGTGCATATCAGCCTCGACGGCACCGGTGCGCGCATTTTCAAGGAGCTCACGCGCGACAACGTGGGCAAGCGCATGGCGATCGTGCTCGTCGAAAAGGGTAAGGCCGAGGTCATCACGGCGCCGGTGATCCGCGAGGAGATCGGTGGCGGCCGCGTGCAGATCAGCGGACGCATGAACACGCGCGAAGCCAACGACATCTCGCTGCTGATGCGCGCCGGCGCGCTGGCCGCGCCGATGGAAATCGTCGAGGAGCGCACCGTCGGTCCGTCGCTGGGCAAGGACAACATCGACAAGGGCTTCAAGTCAGTCGTGTACGGATTCATCGCGCTGGTCGCGTTCATCTGCGTGTACTACCAGCTTATGGGGGTCATCTCCGCGATCTCGCTGGCGATCAACCTGCTGCTCCTGATCGCGATCCTGTCGATGCTGCAGGCCACCCTCACGCTCCCGGGCATCGCGGCCATCGCGCTGACACTGGGCATGGCGATCGACGCCAACGTGCTCATCAACGAGCGCATCCGCGAAGAGCTGCGCTGGGGCGATACGCCGCATGCGGCCATTCAGGCGGGCTACGAGCGCGCCTGGAACACGATTCTGGACTCCAACGTGACCACGCTCATCGCCGGCCTCGCGCTGCTCATTTTCGGCAGCGGCCCGGTGCGCGGCTTTGCGGTCGTGCACTGCCTGGGCATCCTGACCTCGATGTTCAGCGCGGTGTTCATCTCGCGCGGGCTGGTTGCGATGATCTACGGCGGACGAAAGAAGCTGGACCACATCTCGATCGGCCAGGTATGGAAGCCGGCTCATGGGGCGGCGTAGCCGCGCCATGAGCCGTCCCCGCGAAAGCGGGGACCCATTTGCTCTCGCCGCCGTGCGCAGCGATAGCCCGCACGCAAACGAACATGGATTCCCGCTTTCGCGGGAATGACGGAATATGGAATTCTTCCGCATAACCCGCGTCATCCCGTTCATGAAGCACGCGCTGGTGTTCAACGTGATCTCGCTGATCACGTTCGTGCTGGCGGTCGGATTTCTCGCCTTTCGCGGGTTGAATCTCGGCGTGGACTTCAGGGGCGGCACCGTCATCGAGATCGCGTATGCGCACCCGGCGGACCTCACCCGTGTGCGCAGCGTCATCGATACGATGAACCTCGGCGAATTCTCGGTGCAGAGCTTCGGCAGCGCCAACAGCGCGCTGATCCGCCTGCCACTCAAGGAAGGTGTGTCCAGCGCGCAGCTTTCCGACAAGGTGCTGACCGCGCTTCGCGCCGACGACGCCACCGTTTCGCAGCAGCGAGTCGAGTTCGTGGGTCCGCAGGTCGGCAAGGAGCTCTACGAGAACGGCGCGCTGGCGCTGCTGCTGGTCTGCGTGGGCATCGTCGCCTACCTGGCGATGCGCTTCGAATGGCGCTTCGCCGTGTCCGCCATCATCGCCAACCTTCACGACGTGGTGATCATCCTCGGCTTCTTCGCCGTTTTCCAATGGGAATTTTCGCTGCCGGTGCTCGCCGCGGTGCTCGCGGTGCTTGGCTACTCGGTCAACGAGTCGGTGGTCATCGCCGACCGGATCCGCGAGAACTTCCGAAAGATGCGCCGCGCCAGCGTGCCCGACGTCATCAACAGCGCCATCACCAGCACGCTTTCGCGAACCATCATCACCCACGGCTGCACGCTGATGATGGTGCTGTCAATCCTGTTCTTCGGCGGCGAGACACTGCACTACTTCGCGTTGGCGCTGGCCATCGGGATCTGCTTCGGCATCTACTCCTCGGCGCTGGTCATGGCGTCGCTGGTCATGTGGCTCGGCGTCTCGCGCGAAGATCTGGTCAAGGCGGAAAAGCGCACCGGCGCTGGCGCCGAAAAGATCCTGCCCTGACGCGATGCGCGTGAAGCGGGTCAATCGCTTCGGCGCCGCCGTCGCCGCGCTGGGGCAACGCTACCCGTCCGACGCCGCGCACGTATGATCACCACGCTCGTTTACTCGCTGTTCGCGCTCGACCAGACGCTGGCGACGCTGGCGGCTCAGCACGCGGCACTCATGTTTGCAGCACTGTTTCTGGTGATCTTCGCTGAGACCGGGCTGGTGATCTTTCCGCTCCTGCCCGGGGACTCGCTGCTGTTCGTCGCCGGAACCGTGGTCGCGGCAAGCGGCATCAACGTGCATCTGCTCGTGCTCACGCTGTTCGTCGCGGCGGTGCTGGGCGATTCGCTCAACTACGGCGTCGGCCGCTTCGTCGGGCCCAAGGTGTTCTGCCGCCCGAAGGACAGCTTCCTGGGTCGCTGTCTCAAGCCGCAGTACCTGGACAAGACACGGCAGTTCTATGCCAAATATGGCGGATTCACCATCGTCGTCGGCCGCTTCGTCCCCATCGTTCGCACCTTCGCGCCGTTCCTCGCCGGTGTCGGCTGCATGGCCTACCCCACCTTCATCTGCTTCAACGTGCTGGGCGCGGCACTCTGGGTGTCGGCGCTGACCTATGCCGGCTACCTGTTCGGCAACATTCCGTGGGTGAAGGACAACCTCGCGTGGATCGTGGTGGCGATCGTGGTCGTCTCGCTGCTGCCGGTGGTGTTGCAGTGGCTTCGCGAGCGCCGCGACAAGCGCGCCAAGGACTAGGCTAGCCGCGGCCGAATCAGATGCGGCGCGCCAGCGCGGCGGCCTTGCCGATATAGGTGGCGGGCGTCAGAGCCTTGAGCGACGCCTTGGCATCGGCGGGAATATCGAGCGCGTCGACGAACGCGTGCAACGCAGCGCGCGTAATGCCCTTGCCGCGCGTCAGCGCCTTGAGCTGTTCGTACGGGTTCGGCACGCCGTAGCGGCGCATCACGGTCTGGATCGGCTCGGCGAGCACGTCCCAGTTGGCGTCGAGGTCGGCGGCGAGCCTGACCGGATCGACCGCCAGTCGCGACAACCCCTGACGGCACGACACGACGCCGAGCAGCGCATAGCCGAAGGCCACGCCGACGTTACGCATGACCGTCGAATCGGAAAGGTCGCGCTGCCAGCGCGAGATCGGAAGCTTGTCGGAGAGATGACGCAGCAGCGCGTTGGACAGTCCGAGATTACCTTCGGAATTCTCGAAATCGATCGGATTGACCTTGTGCGGCATGGTCGATGAGCCGACTTCGCCTTCACGCGGCTTTTGCCGGAAATAGCCCAGCGAAATGTAGCCCCAGACGTCGCGGTCGAGATCGATGATGATGGTGTTCACGCGCGCGAGCGCATCGAACAGTGCCGCCAGCGCGTCGTGCGGTTCGATTTGCGTGGTGTACGGATTGAATTCGAGTCCGAGTCCGGTGACCGCGCGGTGCGCGAGCGCCTCCCAGTCGACGTCCGGGTATGCCACCATATGCGCGTTGTAGTTGCCTACCGCGCCGTTGATCTTGCCTAAAAGCGGCGCACTGGCGAACCCTGCGATCGCGCGATCGAGTCGGGCGACGACGTTGGCGATCTCCTTGCCCAGCGTGGTCGGCGTCGCTGCCTGGCCATGCGTGCGCGACAACATCGGAAGGTCCGCGTGCGCATGCGCCAGTACGCGCAGTTCGGCGACCAGTTCGGCGAACGCCGGCAGCATCACCTCGGCGCGCGCATCGCGCACCATGCAGTCGTAGGCGAGATTGTTGATGTCCTCGGAGGTGCACGCGAAGTGGATGAATTCGCTGGCCGCGGCGATCTCGGGAACAAGGGCGAAGCGCTCCTTGAGCCAGTACTCCATCGCCTTGACATCGTGATTGGTCGTCGCCTCGATAGCCTTGACCCGCTCCGAGTCAGCGACACCGAAGTTCGCATCGGCGTCTTCGAGCGCGGCGCGCGCGGCGACAGAAAAAGGTGCGAGCTCGCCGATTCCCGACTCGTCCCCAAGCGCGCGCAGCCATGCGAGCTCGACGCGAATTCGCTCGCGGATCAATCCGTGTTCACTGAAGTACTGCGAGAGTGCCGCGACCCTTGAGCGGTAGCGCCCGTCCAGCGGGGAGAGGGCAGTCAGCGGCGAGAGCGCGTCGGCGGGCGACATGGATGCGGATGCGGCGAGTGAATCTTAGCACAGCGCGAGCGCCGATCCGCGATCGAAAGCCGGGCACGCCAATGCTATAATCTACGACAAGCATTCGCATGCGCGAGAGCGGTTCCGCGCACCTCGGCTCGCCCCACCATGAAGCTGTTCACGGCTGCCACCAGTCCCTACGCCCGAAAGGTGCGCATCGTGCTGGTCGAGAAGAAGATCGATTGCGAATACGTCGACGACAATCCTTGGGAAGCACAATCGGCGGTGCCGCCGTTCAATCCGCTGGGCAAGATTCCGGTGTTGGTGCTCGACGATGGCACGCCGCTGTACGACTCGCGCGTCATCGTCGGTTATCTCGATACACTCACGCCGGTGTCGAGGCTCATTCCCGGGCCGAGCCGGCAGCGCATCGCGGTTCGCCGGTGGGAGGCGCTTGCCGATGGAGTCTGCGACGCGGCGCTCACCGCGCTGCGCGAGACCAAGCGGCCCGCGCAGCAGCAAAGCTGTGAATGGATTGCGCGTCAGCTCGAGAAAATCCGCCGAGGCGTTGCCGAGATGTCCAACGAGCTGGGCGATCGGGCATGGTGCAGCGGAGACGCCTACACGCTTGCCGATATCGCTACCGGATGCGCACTCGGGTACCTGGACCTGCGCCATCCGTCGATCGACTGGCGCGGAGAGTACTCCAACCTGGCGAAGCACGCCGAGAAACTGGGCAAACGCGTATCGTTCGCCGAGACCGCGCTGCCGGCGGCGTAGCGACTGGCTGTCTCGCGGCGCGCACTGCGCGCGCGACGATCCGACGTTCTACAAAGCCTGTTTCAACTGTTCCAAGATCTACAAAGCCTGCTTTAACTGTTCCAGGATCGCCGGATTTTCCAGTGTCGAGGTGTCTTGCGTGATGTCCTCGCCTTTGGCGATCGAGCGCAGAAGCCGGCGCATTATTTTTCCGGACCGCGTCTTGGGCAGGTTGTCGCCGAAGCGGATGTCCTTCGGCTTCGCGATCGGACCGATCTCCTTGCCGACCCAGTCGCGCAGGACCTTGGCTATCTTCTCGGCCTCCGCGCCGCTCGGGCGCGACTGCTTGAGCACGACGAAAGCGCACACCGCTTCCCCGGTGAGATCGTCGGGACGACCGACCACCGCGGCCTCCGCGACGATCGGATTGGCCACCAGCGCAGACTCGATTTCCATCGTCCCCATGCGATGTCCCGAAACGTTGAGCACATCGTCGATGCGACCCATGATCGTAAAGTAGCCGGTGGTCTTGTCGCGCACCGCGCCGTCACCGGCCAGATAGAGATTGCCACCAAGCTCGTCGGGGTAGTACGACTTGCGGTAGCGATCGGGATCGCCCCAGATGGTGCGGATCATCGCCGGCCACGGCTTTTTCACGACTAGGATGCCGCCCTGCCCGTTGGCGACGTCGTGACCGGCCTCGTCGACGATCGCGGCGACGATGCCGGGCAGCGGCAGCGTGCACGATCCGGGCACCAGTGGAGTCACGCCCGGCAACGGCGAAATCATGTGCCCGCCGGTTTCGGTTTGCCAGAAGGTATCGACGATCGGGCAGCGTCCGCCGCCCACGTTGTCGTGGTACCACATCCACGCTTCGGGATTGATCGGCTCGCCGACGCTGCCCAGCAGGCGCAGGCTGGAGAGATCGTAGTTCTTCGGCGCGGCCTGAGGCGTCGCATTGGACGCCTTGATCAGCGAGCGGATCGCGGTGGGCGCAGTGTAGAACACCGAGCACTTGTGCTTGTGTATGGTTTGCCAGAAACGTCCCGCGTCGGGATACGTCGGGATACCTTCGAACACGATCTCGGTCGCGCCGACCGCGAGCGGACCGTAGGTGATGTAGGTGTGCCCGGTCACCCAGCCGATGTCAGCGGTGCACCAGAAAACGTCCTCCGGCTTGATGTCGAAGGTCCATTTCATGGTCAGTATCGCCCACAGCAGATAACCACCGGTGCTGTGCTGCACGCCCTTGGGCTTTCCCGTCGAGCCCGACGTGTAGAGGATAAACAGCGGATGCTCGGCGCTGACCCACTCCGGCGCGCAGCTCTCGGACTGCTTGGCGACCAGCTCGTGCATCCACACGTCGCGAGGTGAGGAGAACCCCACCTTGCCGGCGGTGCGCCGGTACACGATCACATTGCGGATGCCCTCGCATCCGCCCAGGCCCAGCGCCTCGTCGACGATCGCCTTGAGCGGAAGGTGCTTGCCGCCGCGGACCTGCTCGTCGGCGGTGATCACCGCGATCGCGCCGGCGTCGATGATGCGTTCCTGCAGCGACTTCGCCGAGAATCCGCCGAAAACCACCGAGTGCGTAGCGCCGATGCGCGCGCAGGCCTGCATGGCGACCACGCCCTCGATCGACATCGGCATGTAGATAATCACGCGATCGCCTTTTCTGACGCCGAGCGACCTCAGCCCGTTGGCGAAGCGGCACACGCGCGCGTGCAACTCACGGTAGGTGACCCGCGTCACCGCGCCGTCGTCGGCCTCGAAGATGATCGCGGTCTTTTCGGCGGTGCCGTTCTCGAGGTTGCGATCGAGGCAGTTGTATGAAACATTGAGTTCGCCGTCTTCGAACCATTTGTAGAACGGCGCGCCAGACTCGTCGAGCGATCGCGTGAACGGCTTGTGCCACACCAGCTCGCGCTTGGCGAGCTCGGCCCAGAACCCGGCATAGTCTTTAGCCGCTGCGGCGTTGAGCTGGTCGAACTTCGCCTTCGTGACGTTAGCACGGGCGACAAAGTCCCGCGGCGGGTCGAATACGCGCGTTTCGTGCGAAACAGACTCGATATTGGCCATGTCGAAGCGTCTCCTGGGTGAGCGGAGCAGCCACCGGGGACGGCGCTGCCTTTGGTCGTTTTTCTCTGCAGTCTACCGAGTGTGATGCGTCGAACGCAATGACGCACGTCAATGCGCGCGCCAAAGGCGGCCGCCGCCGATGGTAGAATTGATTCCCCCTCGTACAGCGCGCCGTTGCCGCTAGGCGACGGCTACTTTACCCGTGTCCGTCATCAAGCAGGAAGACTTCATCGCGAGCGTTGCCGACGCGCTGCAGTTCATCTCCTACTACCATCCGGTCGACTATATCGAGGCGCTGGCGGAAGCGTACGCCGCCGAGCAGTCCCCGGCCGCGAAGGACGCCATCGCGCAGATCCTCACCAATTCGCGCATGTGCGCCGAAGGGCATCGCCCGATCTGCCAGGACACGGGCATCGTCGTCGCCTTCGTCAAGATCGGCATGGATGTGCAATGGACATCACGCGGGGCAATGATGAGCGTCGCCGACATGGTCGACGAAGGAGTGCGCCGCGCCTATCTGCATCCGGACAACACATTGCGTGCGTCGATCGTGTCGGACCCGTCCGGCAAGCGCCGCAACACCGGCGATAACACGCCCGCGGTGGTGCACATCGACCTCGTTACCGGCGAAACGGTCGAGGTCAAGATTGCAGCCAAGGGCGGTGGCTCCGAGAACAAGTCCAAGCTCGCGATGCTCAACCCCTCGGAATCGATCACCGACTGGGTCGTCAAGACGCTGCCCACGATGGGCGCAGGATGGTGCCCTCCCGGCATGCTTGGCATCGGCATCGGCGGAAGTGCGGAAAAGGCGATGCTGCTCGCCAAGGAAGCGCTCATGGAGCCCATCGACATGCATGCGCTGAAAGCACGCGGCCCGGCCAATGCCATCGAGGCACTGCGCATCGAGATCTTCGATGCCGCCAACGCGCTGGGCATCGGCGCGCAGGGTCTCGGCGGTCTTTCCACCGTGCTCGACGTCAAGATTCTCGACTTCCCCACCCACGCCGCGAGCAAACCGGTCGGCATGATTCCCAACTGCGCGGCGACGCGTCACGCACATTTCACGCTCGATGGCTCGGGCGCGGCGCGCCTCGATCCACCCGACCTTGCACGCTGGCCCGATGTGCACTGGACGCCAGCGCCTGAATCGAAGCGCGTCGACCTCGACCGGCTCACGCGCGAAGAAGTCGCATCGTGGCAGCCTGGCGACCGCCTGCTGCTCAGCGGCAAGATGCTCACCGGACGCGACGCCGCGCACAAGCGCATCGCCGATCTCTATGCCAAAGGCGAGCCGTTGCCGGTCGATTTTCGCGGTCGCGTGATCTATTACGTCGGACCCGTCGATCCGGTGCGCGACGAGGCGGTCGGCCCCGCGGGCCCGACCACGTCGACGCGCATGGACGCCTTCACCGAGATGATGCTGGGCAAGGCAGGATTGCTTGCTATGATCGGCAAGGCCGAGCGAGGTCCGGCCGCGATCGAGGCGATCCGCCGGCACCGAGCGGCGTATCTGATGGCCGTCGGTGGCGCAGCATACCTCGTATCGAAGGCGATCCGCAGCGCCCGCGTCGTCGGCTTCGCCGACCTCGGCATGGAGGCGATCTACGAGTTCGACGTCAAGGACATGCCGGTAACCGTCGCGGTGGATGCGCGCGGGACGTCGGTTCATCAAAGCGGACCGCGCGAATGGCAGCAGCGCATCGGCAAGATTCCGGTGGCCATCGCCTGACCGGGCGGCCCACGCGAACCCGATGACGCCGCCGAAGTCACGCTGCCGGACCGGCGCGCTGGGCGCGTCGGGGAACCAGCGCCATGCGTGAACCGACGATCACGCGCGCGCCCTCTTCGCTGCCGCCGATCACGGTCGCGCCTCTCAAGGTGAAACCCGTGCGCATGGGGCTGCTCACCAAGCTCAACACGCTGGCGATCGGACTGATCGTCGCGACCGCCATCGGCATTCTCGCGCTGCTGGTCGGTCAGCAGGTACAGGACGAGCAGGCGCGTCTCCAGGCCAAGGCGATGACCATCGTCTCAATGGTCGCGGAACGCTCCGAAGCCGCCTTCGCGGAGCGCGACACCGACTCGCTCTCGCGCATGGCGCAGACGCTCGCCAATGATCGCGACATCGCCTACGTCGCAGTCCTCGATGCGCAAGGCAAGCCGCTGCTCACGCGGACTCTCAGCGGCGCGACTGTTCTCCCAGGCATGCTCGCCAACGTGCGTCCTGACACAGTGAGCAGCGGCGTGCAGAACCTTGACGGTCATCGCTACCTCGAAATGGTCGCGCCCGTCATCCCGCCGAGGAAAATCGACACACCGAAGGTGGGCGGCGATCCTGTGTCCGCGGGCTCCGGCGGAGCCAGCCCGATCGTCGGCTACGTGCGGCTGGGCATGAACCTGGCGGGCAGCCAGGCCAAGCTGCGCAACAACATGATCGCAGCGCTGTCGGTGGTCGGCGCGCTCGTCGGCATCGCGATCCTGCTCACGGTGTTCCTGACGCGCCGCCTGGTCGCGCCCATGCATTTGCTGGCCCGCGCGGCGCGCGCGGTCGGCGCGGGCCGGCTCGATGTTCGCCTGCCCGCGCGCTCCGGCGACGAAGTCGGCGTGCTCACGCAGACCTTCAATCACATGATCGAGCGCCTCGCCTCGTCGCAAGCCGAGGTCGCGACCTACCAGCGCACGCTCGAGCAGAAAGTGGCGCTGCGCACCAAAGAGCTCGAAATCGCGACCGCGCAGGCCTACAAGCTCGCGCAGCACGACATCCTCACCGGGCTGCCCAATCGCGCGCTGCTCAACCAGCGCCTCAAGCAGATCGTGGCGCAGGCATCGCGCGATCAGCAGCAGGTCGCGTGCCTGTTTCTCGACTTCGACCATTTCAAGCGCATCAACGACACGCTGGGACACGATGCAGGCGACCAGTTGCTGCAGGCGGTCGCGCAGCGCCTCACCAACGCAGTCCGCGAGAGCGACACCGTCGCCCGATTGGGCGGCGACGAGTTCGTCATCGTCCTGCCCGCACTGGATCCGTCGAAGGCCACTTTCGAGATCATGACGGTGCTCACGCGCGTGCGCGAGTCGTTCCTGGCGCCGTTCCGGCTCGGCGAGCAGACGCCCACGCTGACCTGCTCGGTAGGCGTGTCGCTGTATCCGATCGATGCCGACGATCCGGGCGGCCTGATCAAGCAGGCCGATACCGCGATGTACGCGGCCAAGGACGCCGGCCGCAACGCGTACCGCTTTTTCACCGCGGACATGAACACTCGGGTGCAGGCGCGCCTGCAGCTCGAGACCGACATGCGGCGCGGGCTGATGGACGACGAATTCTTCCTCGTCTACCAGCCGCAGATCGACATGGGCACGGGCCGCGCCTGCGGCGTCGAGGCGCTGCTGCGCTGGCGCGATCCGAATCGCGGCATCATCGCGCCCAACGAATTCATCCCCATCGCCGAGGAGTCGGGGATGATCCAGGCGCTCGGTGCGCGCGTGCTGCGCGACGCCTGCCGGCAAGTGATGGCGTGGCATCGCGACAACATGCTGCTCCGCCTGGGAGTGAACCTCTCGGTACAGCAGCTCCAGCACGACAGCTGGCTGTCGATCGTCGACGACGCGCTGAAGTCCAGCGGCCTGCCTGCGCGTTACCTCGATCTGGAGATCACGGAGAGCGTCATCATCACGCATCCGGACAAGGCCGTTGCAACGCTGATCCGGTTGAAGCAGATGGGCGTCTCGATCACCGTCGACGATTTCGGAACCGGGTACTCCAGCCTGTCGTATCTGGCGCGGCTGCCGATCCAGGGCGTGAAGATCGATCAGCGCTTCGTTCACGGCCTCGAGAAGAACCGCAACGACGAGGCGATCACGCAGGCGATCATCGCCCTCTCGCACAGTCTGGGGCTGCGCGTCATCGCCGAGGGCGTGGAAACCGTCGCGCAGTTCGAGTTTCTGAAGAACCACGGCTGCGAAGAGGCGCAGGGCTATCTCATTTCGCGTCCGCTGGAGGGTAACGACCTGCGCGGCTGGTGGAAAATGCAGGACGAGGAGAACCGCATCGTCGGCCGCCAGGGAGACATGTGGCGGCAGAACGCGGGGGACTGAACAGCCGCGTGCCGATCAGCCGCGCGAAGTGCGCAGGTCCTCGGCGGTATCGATATCCTGCAGCACACCGCGGTCGTCCACGTCGATCTCCCTCAGCGATTGCGCGTGCGCTTCGACAATGCGACGCGCGCCCTCGTCGCCCTGGAGCGCGGCGAGTCCAGCGTAGAACGCTGCGCCAAATCCGACGGGATGCCCGCGGCTGTTGCGGAAACGCGGCGCCGCAAGCGGCACGCCCGCGCGCAGCGCTTCGGCAACGCGCGCAATCGACGATGGCGCGATCCACGGCATATCCGCCAGCGCCACGATCCATCCCATCGCCACCGGTGCGGCGCGCACTGCCCAGGCGAGACTCACTCCCATTCCTTGCGCCGCATCCGGACACACCGTGACCCGTGCGCCGTTGCGTGAAAGCAGCAGCGCAAGCGCATCGTCACCGGGACGCACCACCGCGACCACAGCGTCGACGCCGGTGAACAGGTGCCGTAACGAGGCTTCCGCCATCACGCCCGTGGCCTCGCCCGGCGCGCCGCCCGGAAGCGTCGCCATCAGCTTGGCGGAACCGAAGCGCGAGGAGCTGCCGGCTGCGAGCAGGATGCCTACGAGCGGCGCCGCACGCACGGGGCGCGCCCTCCGTCCTGGTGCCGGTGCGCGTCCATCATGCTGTGGGTTGCCAGCGTTGACTCGCGGTCGCTCGATCCCGCGCGCTCCCTGCGCGCGGAGGCCCTCTCGCTGCTCGCATCGCTACTCCGGAAGCAGTCGGAACTTGCGGTCGCGCACGACCACGAGCACCCGCGCACGTTCATCCATGCCGTTGTGATTGGTGGCGCTCATGTTGAACACGCCCTGGCAGCCGGTCACGTCCTTGAGTTGCTCGAGCGCGTCGCGCAGCGCGACGCGAAACCCCTCGGTGCCCGGCTTGTCTGCATTGAGTGCGACTGGAATCGCCTTTTCCAGAAGCAGTCCCGCGTCGTAGGTGTTCGCGCCAAAGGTGGCCGGCCGCGTGCCGAACTGTTTTTCGTAGGCAGCGATGTAGCTGCTCGCGACCTTCTTGATCGGGTCGGACGCTGGAATGTCGTCGATGACCAGCATCGATCCAGCCGCCAGCGTCGTGCCCTCGACTTTCTCCTTGCCGAGCTTGATGAAGTCGTCGGTCGCGACGGCGTGCGTCTGGTAGATGCGCCCCTTGTAGCCCTGATCGAACAGGGTCGCCTGCGGCAGTACCGCAGGGCCGCCGACTGCGGCGATGAGCACCGCATCGGGTTTCGCCGCGATGAGCTTGAGCACCTGGCCGGTCACGCTCTGGTCGGTTCGCGCATAGCGCTCGCTGGCGACGATGCCGATCCCCGCCTTCGCGGCGAGCGCGCCGAAGACCTTGAACCAGTTCTCGCCGTAGGGGTCGTTGAACCCGATGAAGCCCACCGTTTTCACGTTGCTCTTGACCATGTTGCCGATCAGCGCAGCGGCGATGAGATCGTCGTTCTGCGTGGTCTTGAACACCCAGCGCCGCTTGGCGTCGATCGGCTCGACAACCGACGACGTGCCCACGGTCGCCATCAGCGGGACCTTGGCCTCTGCGATGATGTCGAGGATGGCGAGCGCATTGGGCGTGGTCGACGGTCCGATCACGGCGTCGATGTTGTTCTCGGTGATCAGTTTTTTGGCGTTCTGCACCGCGCGCGTGGAGTCGCCACCGTCCTCGAGCTGGATGTATTCGATCGTCGTGTCGCCGATCTTTTTCGGCAGCAGCTCCGCGGTGTTCTTTTGCGGAATGCCGATCGCCGAGGTCGGCCCGGTGGCGGACACCATCAGGCCGATCTTGATCTGCGCGGCGGCACTGCCCGCGAACAGGGTCGCTGCAATCGCGACCAACAACGTGCGGACTTGCATCGATTTTCTCCAGGCGCAGGACGCGAGATATGCGGCGAAGATGCGAATGCTAAGCCGAAGCACTCGGGGTCACAAGCGATTGGCGTGATCCGCAGGTGACCTCAAGCGACCGCGAGTCCCGCGGCACGACCCGACGCCCACGCCCACTGGAAATTGTATCCGCCGAGATGGCCGGTGACGTCGACGACTTCACCGATGAAATGCAGGCCGGGCACGCGAAGCGCGGCCATCGTCTTCGACGACAGTTCGCGCGTATCGACGCCGCCGAGCGTGACCTCGGCCTTGCTGTAGCCCAGCGTGCCCGAGGGCACGACCGGCCAGCGATGCAGCGCGCTGGCGAGCTCGCGAAGACGCCGGTCGCCGAGCTCGGCAAGCGTTCCATCGACGCGGTGCGCGGCGCACCAGTGCTGCGCGACGCGCTTGGGCAATCGCGTCGACAACAGCGCGTCGATGCGGGTGACGCCGGGATGCGCCGCGGCCCACTCGGCGACGTCGGTCCCCGGCAGGAGATCGATGTCGACGGCGTCGCCGCTTTCCCAGTACGACGAGATCTGCAGCGTTGCCGGGCCCGACAATCCGCGGTGCGTGAACAGTATGTTCTCGCGAAAGCGCGCGCCGTTGCACGCGGCCTCGGCGTCGACCGAGACGCCGGCAAGCTCGCCAAAATGGGCCAGATCGGCTGCGTCAAGCGCGAGCGGGACCAGCGCCGGCCGCGGCGCAACCATTGCGAGCCCGAACTGGTTGGCAATGCGATAACCGAAAGGCGTCGCGCCGATTTTTGGAACGGTGAGGCCGCCCGTTGCAATCACCAGCGAGCGTGAGCGCACCACGCCCTGCGCAGTCGAGAGCTCGAATGCATCGTCGCGACGGGTGACCTCCGACACCGCGCACGGCATGCGCCAGTGCACGCCGGCGCGTTCGCATTCGGTCCTGAGCATGTCGACGATCTGCAGGGAGCTCTCGTCGCAGAACAGCTGGCCGAGCTTTTTCTCGTGCCACGCGATGCCGTAGCGCTCGATCAGCTCGATGAAGTCGCGAGGCGTATAGCGCGCCAGTGCCGAGCGGCAAAAATCAGGATTGCTGGACAGATAGTTCGCCGGCGCCGCGTGAAGGTTGGTGAAGTTGCAGCGTCCACCGCCGGAAATGCGGATTTTCTCGCCCAGCTTGGCGTAGTGCTCGACGAGCAGGACGCGCAGCCCTCGTGCACCGGCAGTTGCTGCGCACATCATGCCGGCGGCGCCGGCCCCTATCACGACGACGTCGTAGCGCTGCGCTGCCTCGGCGTCGGGCAAGGTCGCTAGCTTACTTACGGCCCGAAGAACTCTCGAACGCGGTCGAACCAGTTCTTGGCGCGTGGATTGTGACGCTCGGGATCCTGCGCGTTGATCGACTCGAATTCGCGCAGCAGATCCTTCTGACGGCCGGTGAGCTTGATCGGCGTCTCGATGGCGACATGGCAGTAAAGATCGCCCTGCACGCTGCCGCGCACGGGCTTGATGCCCTTGTTGCGCAGGCGGAACACCTGCCCGCTTTGCGTTTCCGCGGGAATCTTGATGTTGGCGTGACCGTCGAGCGTGGGGATTTCGATTTCACCGCCGAGCGCCGCGGTCGCGAACGAGATCGGCATCTCGCAATGCAGGTCGCTGCCATCGCGCTGGAACACCGCATGCGGCTTGAGCGACACGACGACGTACAGGTCACCCGACGGCCCGCCGTTGAGTCCGGCCTCGCCTTCGCCGGCGAGCCGGATGCGGTCGTCGCTGTCGACGCCGGCAGGGATCTTCACCGACAGCGTCTTGTATTTCTTGATGCGGCCCGCCCCGCTGCAGGTCGCGCACGGTTCGGGGATGATCTTGCCCGTGCCGTGGCACTGCGGACAGGTCTGCTGGATGGAAAAAAATCCTTGCGAGACCCGCACCTGACCCTGCCCGTGGCAGGTGGGGCAGGTCTTGGCCTGTGTGCCAGGCTTGGCGCCGCTTCCGTGGCAGGTCTCGCACTCCTCCAGCGCCGGAATGCGGATCTTCGCTTCGGTGCCGCGCGCTGCGTCTTCCAGCGACAGTTCGAGGTTGTAGCGCAGGTCGGCGCCGCGATACACGCCGCTGCCGCCGCGTCCGCGGCCGCCGGCCTGGCCTCCGAAGATTTCGCCGAAGATGTCGCCGAAGGCGTCCGCGAATCCGCCGAAGCCTTCCGCATTGCCGAATCCGCGCGCGCCTGCGGCACCGAAGCCGGCGGAAGGATCGACACCCGCATGACCGAACTGATCATAAGCGCTGCGCTTCTTCGGATCGGTGAGGATCTCGTAGGCTTCCTTCGCCTCCTTGAACTTGTCCTCGGAGCCCTTGCCCTTGTCATCCGGATTGCGGTCCGGATGATGCTTCATCGCGAGCTTGCGATAGGCCTTTTTGATGTCCTCGACGGACGCGTCACGGTTGACGCCAAGTGTGCTGTAGTAGTCGCGCTTCGCCATTACCCGTATTCCCCGACGCGGCAAAAGCCGCGCTCCATCGTTGCCCGTACATTCGATACAAGACTGAAACAGCAAATGGCCGAGTCGAGGAGCGACTCACGCTCCCGGTGAGACGCCCGCTTCAACTCGGCCAGATATTCGTCGACGCCGTCGCCGCCGTGGATTCTACCGTCGGAGGCGCTCGGCGTGACGGAATATCACTTCTTGTCTTTGACTTCCGTGAACTCGGCGTCGACGACCTTTTCATCGTCCTTCGCCTGTCCACCCGCCTGATCCGCACCGCTTGCGCCGGCAGCTGCCTGGGCGTCGGCCTGCGTCTTCGCGTACATCGCCTCGCCCAGCTTTTGCGACGCCGTTGTCAGTGCCTGGGACTTGGCTTCCAGCGCGTCCTTGTCGGCGTCCTTCTGCTTGAGCAGCTCCTCCGCATCCTTGAGCGCGGATTCGATCCTCGCCTTTTCGTCGGCGCCGACCTTGTCGCCATACTCGCCCAGCGACTTCCTCACGCTGTGCGTCATCGCGTCGAGATTGTTGCGCGCCTGCACGACTTCGAGCTGCTTGCGGTCGTCCTCGGCGTGCGATTCTGCGTCCTTCACCATGCGGTTGATCTCGTCCTCGGTGAGGCCCGAGCTCGCCTTGATGGTGATCTTGTTCTCCTTGCCGGTCGCCTTGTCCTTGGCCGACACGTGCAGGATGCCGTTGGCGTCGATGTCGAACGCGACCTCGATCTGCGGCATGCCGCGCGGTGACGGCGGAATGCCTTCGAGGTTGAACTGGCCCAGGCTCTTGTTGCCGGACGCGACGTCGCGCTCGCCCTGCAGCACATGGATGGTCACCGCCGACTGGTTGTCGTCCGCGGTCGAGAACACCTGCTGCGCCTTGGTCGGGATGGTCGTGTTCTTCTGGATGAGCTTAGTCATGACGCCGCCGAGCGTTTCGATGCCCAGCGACAGCGGCGTCACGTCGAGCAGGAGCACGTCCTTGACGTCGCCCTTGAGCACGCCGCCCTGGATCGCCGCACCCACCGCGACCGCTTCGTCGGGATTGACGTCCTTGCGCGGTTCCTTGCCGAAGAAATCCTTGACCGTGTCCTGCACCTTGGGCATGCGCGTCTGGCCGCCCACCAAAATCACGTCGCCGATGTCGGAAAGCTTCACTCCCGCATCCTTGACCGCGATGCGGCAAGGCTCGACGGTGCGCGCGATGAGCTCTTCGACGAGCGACTCGAACTTGGCGCGCGTGATCCGTAGCGACAGGTGCTTCGGCCCCGACTGGTCCGCGGTGATGTATGGCAGGTTGATCTCGGTCTGCTGCGACGAGGAGAGCTCGATCTTCGCCTTTTCGGCGGCTTCCTTCAGGCGCTGCAGCGCCAGCACGTCGTTCTTGAGGTCGACGCCGGCTTCCTTCTTGAATTCGGTGACGATGGAGTCGATGAGACGCTGATCGAAGTCCTCGCCGCCGAGGAAGGTGTCGCCGTTGGTGGAAAGCACCTCGAACTGATGCTCGCCTTCGACGCTGGCGATTTCGATCATCGAGATGTCGAAGGTGCCGCCGCCCAGGTCGTACACGGCGATCTTGCGGTCGCCCTCTTTCTTGTCGAGCCCGAAGGCGAGTGCGGCCGCGGTCGGCTCATTGATGATGCGCTTGACCTCGAGGCCCGCGATCTTGCCCGCATCCTTGGTCGCCTGGCGCTGCGAGTCGTTGAAGTAAGCCGGAACGGTGATCACTGCCTCGGTCACTTCCTCGCCCAGGTAGTCCTCGGCGGTTTTTTTCATCTTGCGCAGGATCTCGGCCGAGACTTGCTGCGGCGCGATCTTCTTGCCGCGCACCTCGACCCAGGCATCGCCGTTCTCCGCCCTGACGATCTTGTAGGGCATCAGCGCGATGTCCTTCTGCACTTCCTTTTCTTCGAACTTGCGCCCGATCAGGCGCTTGACCGCGAAGATGGTGTTCTTGGCGTTAGTGACGGCCTGACGCTTGGCCGGCGCGCCGACCAGGATCTCGCCGTCTTCGGTGTAGGCAACGACCGAAGGCGTCGTGCGTGCGCCTTCCGAGTTCTCGATCACTTTCGGCTGCCCGCCTTCCATGATCGCAACGCAGCTGTTGGTCGTCCCGAGGTCGATGCCGATGATCTTGCCCATGATGTTCCTTTGTTCCTTGAATGTTTGGTTGTCTGCTAAATGGAGATTCGGGTATTCCGGTTCAAGCGCCGGGTCAGTCGGGAGGAGCGGATCCCGCGTCGTCGCGCGCCTTCGCCACGGCGACCAACGCCGGACGCAGTACACGGTCGTTCAGCAGGTACCCTTTCTGGAAGACCTGGACGACGGTGCCCGGCGGCTGATCCGACTCGAGCATGGTCATCGCCTGATGCCGATGCGGGTCGTAGCGGGCATTGAGCGGATCGATTTCGGCGATGTTCGCCTTGGCGAACGCGGCCTGGAGGTTCTTGAGCGTCAGTTCGACGCCATCCTTGAGCGTGTCGATGGTGGCCGCGGGGGTCGCGAGGGTGAGCTCGAGCGCGTCCTTGACGGTCAAAAGCTCCTGAGCAAAACGCTCGATCGCAAACTTGTGCGCCTTGGCGACGTCGTTCTGGCCCTGCTTGCGCACATTCTCGGTCTCGGCCTTGGCGCGCATCCAGGCGTCACGCATTTCCGCGGCCTCGGCCTCGGCCTTGCCCAGCCGTTCGCTGAGCTCGTCCGGGGCGTCGCCGCCGCGATTCAGATCACCTTCGAGGGCCGGGTCGCGCGCGACGCCATTGGCCTCTTCGCCGGAAACCTGACTGTTCTGATCAGGATTACGAGTCATGAGATCGTTCTTTTGGCCGAAAATCGGCCTCAAATAGGTCAAAAAATCGCTTTCGACAGGCAATTGGGGGCGCTTCGCACGGTTTCAATGGTGCGCGCATGGGTTTGCGTCCGGGCGTCGCGGCGTCGGCGCACGCCGCGAAAAGATCTACTCGTCGGCCCCCAGGATGCGGGCCCGGGCAAGCGTGCGCTCGCGACTCTGCGCGTCGGGCGGGGTTTCGAGCCAACCGCCCAGGTTGCGCAGCGCCAGGTCGGTCAGCGCGGCGATCCAGGCAGGGTGCTCGTTGAGGCAGGGAATCGCATGGAATTCCTTGCCGCCAGCGGCTAGAAACGCGTCCCTGGCCTCGACCGCGATCTCTTCGAGGGTTTCCAGGCAATCGGCGGGGAAGCCGGGGCAGGCAACGTCCACCCTGCGCAGGCCTTCCTTCGCCAGCGCGAGCAATGTCGGCAAGGTGTAGGGGGTGAGCCACTGCGCGCGACCGAAGCGCGACTGGAACGAGACCACATACTGGTCGTCGCGAAGCCCCAGCTCCTGCGCGAGCAGTCGGCCCGTTTTCTGGCAATGGCAGTGATAAGGATCACCCCGGTCAAGCGTCCGGCGCGGCACACCGTGAAACGAGAGCACGAGCTTGTTCGGCCGGCCATTGCGGGTCCAGTAGTCGTTGATGCTCTGCGCCAGCGCCTTGATGTAGCCCGGATCATCGTGATAGGCGTCGACGAAGCGCAGCGCCGGGACGCGCCTCATGCGTTGAGTAGTCGCGAACACGGCGTCCCCGGCGGACGCGGTGGTGCTCGCCGCGTACTGCGGATACAACGGCAGCACGAGCACGCGATCGCAGCCGCCGCGCTTGAGGCTTGCGAGCGCAGCCTCGATCGACGGTTCGCCGTAGCGCATGCCGAGCTCGACCTGTGCGTGATCGGCGGGCAGGCCGAGCTGCTTGAGGCGCTGTCCGAGATAACCCATCAGCAGCGTTTTCTGGCGCAGGCTATGCACCAGCAGCGGCGATCCTTCCTTCGTCCAGATGCTCGCATAGCGCTGCGCCGAGCGCGCCGAGCGCACGTTGAGAATCACCCCGTGCAGCAGCGGCTTCCACAGCGCCGGAGCAATCTCGACCACGCGCCGGTCGGATAGAAACTGCGCGAGATAGCGGCGAACCGCGGCCGTGCTGGGTGCGGCGGGCGTGCCCAGATTCACCAGCAGCACGCCGATGCGCGCCGCGCGGCCATGCGAAAACGCGCGCTCGGCATCCATCAGCGCGGAGATCCCACCGCGTAAGCGTCGAGCGCTCGCGCGGCCTGTGTGCGTATGGCCGCGCGCACCGGCGGCAGCCACCCCAACAGCGTGCCCTTGGCGCCGAGCGCCATCGCCGCCCAGCGCCATAAGCTGAAGCGATCGACGTGGCGCACGATGAGCGCGTCGCGAAACTGGAACGTCGCGTTGATGCGATTGGTGACGTGGCGACCGCTGCCGCTGAAGGTGTAGTCGGCAACCCAGTGCGCGCGACCGCCCTGCGCATCGGCTGCGATGTCGGATGCGACCAGCGTCAGGTCCTGTCCACGGCTGCACAGCATGGTCCACATCGCAGCCACCCTTTTCGCGTCGAGCGCAGGGAAGACGGGATCGGAAAACGTGACCTGCGGGTGATAGCACGCGAGCATGCCCGCGGCATCGCGCCGGGCGAAGGCGGCATAGAAACGCTCGATCAGCGCGACATGGTCGGCGCTCGCGCCGCGCGCGCGACCCTCGACCGGCTTATCGCTCACCGAGCTGCTGCGCCAGCGCGTTCGACAGTAGCTTGGCCGTGACATCGACGATCGGAATCACGCGCTCGTACGCCATCCGCGTCGGCCCGACCACGCCCAGGGTGCCGATGACGTGGCCATTGAGCTCGTACGGCGCGGTGATCACGCTGCATTCGTCGAGCGACGCGATGCCCGATTCACTGCCGATGAAAAGGTGCACGCCGTGCGCATGATGGCTCACGTCGAGCAGGTGCAGCAGCGACGTCTTCTGCTCGAAGGTCTCGAACAGCCCGCGCATGCGGTCCATGTTCGAGGTGAGGTCCGACGCCGACAGCAGGTTTTTTTCTCCCGATACAACCAGCGCGTCGCTGCCTTCGCTCAGCGCAGCGCTGCCCGCGTCCACCGCCGCGGTCATCAGGCCGACGATGTCCTCGCGCAATTGTCGGAGCTCATCCGACAGAAGCGTGCGGATCGCGTCGAAGGAGCGACCCGCGTACTCGTGGTTGAAGAAGTTCGACGCCTCGATCAGCTGCGCTTGAGTGTACGCCGCCTCCGTATGCAGGATGCGGTTCTGCACGTCGCCTTCGGGAGTGACGATGATGAGCAGCACGCGACGCTCGGACAGGCGCAGGAATTCGATGTGGCGAAACGATGCTTCGCGCCGTCGCGGCGTCGCCACTACACCGGCGAACTGCGTGAGATGCGAAAGCAGCTGCGCCGCGCTGTTGACCAGCGATTGCGGGCGGTCGGCGATGAAGTGGTCCTGCAGCTCGCTGATTTCGCCCTGGTCGAGGGGTTTGACCACGAGCAGGCTGTCGACGAAAAAGCGGTAGCCCTTTGGCGTTGGCACGCGTCCCGCGGAGGTGTGCGGGCTGGCGATGAAGCCCATTTCCTCGAGGTCCGCCATCACGTTTCGGATTGTCGCCGGCGAGAGCTCGAGCCCCGACTGGCGCGACAGCACACGCGAGCCTACGGGCTGTCCATCCGCGATGTAGCGCTCGATCAGGGACTTGAGCAGATGTTGTGCCCGAGGGTCAAGCATGCTTCTATTTTATGCTTTAATCCGTGCATGAGCGCGTCCGCCGGGGCTTTCCCAACGATCGGCCTGGTAGGGCGCCACGCCACCCCGGGCATCGCCGAACCGCTGGCGCGCCTCGCGAAATTCCTGACCGCGCGCGGACATCGCGTGCTGGTCGATGCCGACACCGCGTCGTCGACACCGCTCTCCGGATACCCGACCGCGCCCGGCTCCGAACTCGGCCGCGAAGCATCTCTGGTGATCGTGATCGGCGGCGACGGCACGCTGCTGTCGATCGCGCGCAAGCTCGCGCGCTTCGACGTTCCGCTCATCGGTGTCAATCAGGGTCGACTGGGCTTTCTTACCGATGTCCCGCTGTCTGAGATGGAAACGGTGCTCGCCAGGATGCTCGCCGGCGGCTACGTCGAGGAGACGCGCACGATGTTGCACGCGACGCTCACCCGCGCGAGCGGAGGCGGCGAGTCGACCGAAGCGCTCAACGACGTGGTGGTCAGTCGCGGCGCACAAGGCGGCATGATCGACTGCGCCGTTGCCGTCGACGGACGCTTCGTCTACGCCATGCGCGCCGACGGCCTCATCGTCGCGACGCCGACGGGATCGACCGCGTACGCGCTTTCGGCGCAGGGTCCAATCGTCGATCCGGCGGTACCGGCGTTCCTGCTGGTTCCGGTGGCCCCGCACGCGCTTTCCAATCGACCGACGGTGGTGCGCGATTCCGCAGTCACCGAGATCGCGCTGCTCGGCGGCAAGGACGCCAGCCTGCATTGCGACGGCCAGGCGAATTTTCCGCTCGCCGAAGGCGATCGCGTCGTGATCCGTCGCGCCGCGCATGGCGTGCGCCTGCTGCATCCGAAGGACCACGACCACTTCGCGATGCTGCGGCGCAAGCTGCACTGGGGCGAGACGGCCGAGGGGCTGCGCTCGGCAAGCCCGTGAGCGTACGCTGAAGCCGCACGCTCGCTGCGATTCACTGTCGGTCCATTCGCCCATGCTGCGCCTGCTGTCGATCCGCAATTTCGCCGTCATCGAGTCCGTCGACGCCGAGTTCGGCGCTGGATTCACGGTCCTCACCGGCGAGACCGGCGCCGGCAAGTCGATCCTCCTCGATGCGCTTTCGCTGCTGCTCGGCGACCGCTTCGAGGCTCGCCAGCTGCGCCCCGGCGCCGAACGCGCCGAGATCGCCGCCGAATTCGATCTCGACGATGCGCCGCGCGCGCGGGCGATGCTCTTCGAGCACGATATGGGCGATGCCGACTCGCTGCTGTTGCGCCGGGTGCTCGATGCGCAGGGCCGCAGCCGCGCATGGATCAACGGCAGCCCGGCGACGCTCACGCAGTTGCAGGCGGTGGGCGAGTGCCTCATCGATGTCCATGGCCAGCATGCGCATCAGTCGCTGGGGCAGCCGCAAACGCAACGCGCGCTGCTCGACGCGTTCGGTGGCTTTTCCACTTTGAGCGAGGAGGTCGCGCTTGCCTGGCGAGCCTGGCGCAATGCCATCGAG
>Ga0070713_100000572_pt1 | contig 23361 bp, 22 predicted proteins | sample LARL82metaG_FD_65465 | JGI IMG/M metagenome (GOLD analysis project Ga0070713, IMG submission 65465) | Corn, switchgrass and miscanthus rhizosphere microbial communities from Kellogg Biological Station, Michigan, USA - LAR L8-2 metaG | ecosystem: Host-associated > Plants > Roots > Rhizosphere ...
GCCACCATCAAGAAGCAGGGTCGTGGCGCGAGGAGTCATCCCAATCGACGAGCAAACCGCGGCCGTTTCCGCGCCGTGTCCGGCCGTTTCCGCGTTTATTCACAGTTGATGTCTGTTTTGACAAGGACCTGTCGATCGTCGAACGAGAGCGACGGGCGTCTCGGTGAGGGCCCCGTCTAGATCACTCCCCGTTGTCGCAGCCAGTGGAGTGTGCCTCCAATCGTCTCGCGGGCGCCACGAAATCGCGCGCCGAGCTCGCGTTGCGCCTTGCTGTTGTCCACGAACCAGTAGCGTGTGGCGTACGGAATGACATGAGGGTTGAAGGGCAGCGGTACGCCGAGTCGAACGGCCAGTTTCGTCCCGAGGCGCGCCGCACTCCGCGGCACCATGACGACGGGTGCGCGACGATTCACCAGCTCGAGCACGAGCCGCGCGAGATCCCTGATCGTCACATTCTCGCCGCCGAGGATGTAACGCTCTCCGCTCCGGCCGCGCTGCAGCGCGCGAATGATTCCGGCCGACACATCCGCCACGTGTATCACGCTCGTCCCGCCGCGACACACCAACACCGGCGTCGACGTGACGAAATCCACCAGATTGCCGGCGGTGCCTAACGCGGTGTCATTCGGTCCATACACTTCCGCGGGATTCACGATCACCACGGGTACGCCCCGTTCGCTCGCGCCGATCGCCGCCGCTTCTGCCCGATGCTTGGCATGCGCATAATGCAGCGCCGGATCGCGCAGCGTGAATGGCGTGCGTTCATCGAACACGCGCGGCCGCTCGGAGCCGTTGATCGCCGCCGTACTCGAGACGTGGACAACGCGATGGCCGCGCCGCTCGGCGGCCGCGCTCAGCACATTCTGAGTGCCGCCCTCGATCACCTGCAGTAAGACCGACGGATCGTCGTTCTCCCAACCGCCCGGTGCGGCGAGATGAATGGTGGCGGCACAGCCGCACATCGCGGCGCGCACGGCCGAAAGATCGCGGACGTCACCTACCGCGCGCTCGATAGGCAGATCATCGATGCGCTGGGTGTTGCTCGTGGGGCGAAGCAGGCACACGACCTCGTGACCAGCGGCGACGAGGTCCCGCACCACAGTCGATCCGATGAATCCATTGCCGCCCGTGACGAGAATCCTCATCGGCGGTGGCGTCGTACCACGTCAGGCAGCCATCAGGTGGGCCAGTACGTCCACAGCGGCGTCGATCTGTTCCGTGGTGTGGTGCGCGTTCATGATGAAGCGCAGTCTGCTCTGACCGGGCGCGATGGCGGGGAACATGATCGCGTCCACGTGAAAGCCGCATTCACGCATGCCCGCGGAGATGCGCACGCACTCGCTTTCGTCGCCGATGTGCACGGGCACGATTGGCGTCGCGGTGGACAGCGGCGCGAGCGCGCGCGCACACAACCTGGACACAAAATGCCGCTGGTTGCTCCACAATCGCTGGCGCCGCTCGGGTTCGTCGCGCACGATGTCGATGGCCTCGAGTACCGCTTCGGCCTGATCCGGCGGCAAGGTTGACGTGAAGCCGTACGCCGAACAACCGATGCGAAGGATGTCCGCGATGTACGGCTCCGTCGCGACGAATCCGCCGATGCAGCCGTACGCTTTGCTCAACGTCCCCATCTGAATGATGCGCGGGCTCTCGATGCCAAAACTCTCCGCCGTCCCGGCACCCGTTGGTCCAAGCACGCCCGTACCGTGCGCGTCATCGATGTAGATGACGGCATCGTGGCGCTCGGCAAGGGCGAGCATATCCGGGAGGGGCACGACGTCGCCGTGCTGACTGAACACACCATCCGTGACGATGATTTTGACGTGCGCCTCGCAGCGGCCGAGCTTCTCGTCGAGGTCATTCATGTCGAGATGACGAAACGCGAACGTCGGTGCACCGGATCCGCGAATGCCCTCTCTGATGCTCAGGTGATTGAACTCGTCGGTGAAGTACGCGTGTTTCCAATTGCGGCTGGGTGTGTAGCCAAACGCCCGCGCGAGGCTCGAGGCTTTCACGAGCACCGGCAGCACGCTGAGATTCGCGAGATATCCAGTCGCGAACAGGAGCGCCGACTCCTTCCGCTTTACGGCGGCAAGCCGCGCCTCGAGACGCTCATAGAGGTCCAGATTCCCGCCGAGCAGCCGCGACTCGCAGTTGCCAACACCGTAACGGTCGATCGCGCCATGCGCGCGCGCTTTCATCCGCGCGCTCGTCGCGAGCGCGAGGTAATTGTTCGTGCTGAACGAGATCAGCGTTCGCCCATCACTCCGAAAGGTCGGATCGGGCAGCGTCTCTGGAATCACGTCGTCGCGTTGTGTGTCACGCGACGTCATCCAGGCGCCGAGCTCCTGCAAGTCACGCACGGTATCAGACGGCTAATTGAAGTAGCGGCGAGCGACGAGCACCGCGTTCATGCCGCCGAAGCCAAAGGAGTTCGACATCACCGCGTCGGCCTGCAACGGCCGGGACGCGTTAGGCACGTAGTCCAGGTCGCAGGCCGGATCTGGACAATCGAGGTGCGCGGTTGGCGGAACGACGCCATGCTCCAGCGCGCAGATTGCCGCGATCATCTCGACCGCGCCCGTCGCGCCCATGAGGTGGCCATGGAGCGCTTTCGTCGACGACACGGCGAGGTCGCAGGCGTCCGCGCCGAACACGCGCTTGATCGCACTGGTTTCCACGACGTCGCCCACGATGGTCGCCGTGCCATGTGCATTGATGTATCCCACATCGGCGGCGCACAGTTTGGCCTCCGAAAGAGCGGCGCACATCGCGCGAGACTGGCCTTCGGCGTCGGGCTTCGAGATATGATGCGCGTCGGCCGCATTGCCGTAGCCGGCGAGCTCCGCGTGTACACGTGCCCCGCGACGCTCCGCATGCTCTTCACTCTCGAGAATGAGTGCACCCGCGCCCTCGCCGAGGACGATCCCGCGGCGGTTCTTCGAGAAGGGTTTGCAGCTGCGACTCGGATCGTCGGCGTCGGCGTGCGCGAGCGCTTGCATCGCGTCCCATGCGCGGAGGTTGCCATACGTGACGAGCGCCTCCGATCCGCCGGCGACGATGACGTCCGCGTAGCCGGCTCTGATCGCGCGATATGCTTCGCCGATACTCGTCGCCGACGAAGAGCACGCGGTGGAGACATTGAGCAGCGGACCGTGCAACCCATTCGCGATCGAGATGTTGCCGGCGGCGGCGTTGTTCATGCCGAGCACGACGCTCGATGGACGCACGCGCCCACCACCGAGATGCAGTAATCGATATGACTCCTCGATGGTCGCGGCGCCGCCAAGTCCTGTGCCCCAGTAAACGCCGGCCTGGCGTGTGTCGTCGTCGGATGTCGTGAGCGCCGCGTCAACCAGAGCGTGGTGAACGGCCGCGAGGGCGAGCTGTGTTACACGATCGTACTGCGCCGCCTGATGTGGCGGCCAAAAGGCCGACGCGTCGAAGTCGATCAGTCCCGCGACCAGCGCCGCCGGTCCGGAATACAGCGTTTCGGGCACTCGTCGAATGCCGGAGCGTTTCTCGACGAGCGAGCTGAAGAACTCGGTAAGGGATTGCCCGACTGGAGTAACGACTCCCATGCCCGTGACGACGACTCGACGCACCGCAGCACCTAGGTTGCCGTCGCAGGTTTAGTAGTGGCCAATCCGTCAATTGCTGCCGCCAATTCGGCGAGCGTCTTTACGTGTTGCACCGATTCCTGCGGAATTGGGAATCCAAAATGGTCCTCGAGCTCGAACATGAATTCGAGGAAGCCAAGGGAGTCGATGCCGAGTTGATCGACGGGCGCGTTCTCGTCGATGGCGTCGGCTTCGCCGCCAAACTGTTTGGCGGCAAGCTCTTTGATTCGAGTGAGGGTGTCCATGGCCGGTCGAAGCGGTGCAGCTGGATTAAAGGTCTTTCACGCGTCGAAAGGGCTACCCCAAATCTTAGCCCGGGGTGCATAACCATCAGCAGGAATGACGGCACTAAACTCTCTTAATGCCGAGGGCGCCGCTCATTCTCGTCACCGAGGGCAATTTAGTCTCACATTCATGATCCAACGCTTGCTCCTTCCAGCGGCCTGGCTCCTCGGCGCGCTGATATCGTTAGGGCCCGTCGTCCAGGCGCAGGCGACGCCGGTCGGCCTGTGGAACACCATCAGCGACAAGGATGGGAAGCCGGAAGCCGTGGTCGAGATCCGTGAAGTCAACGGCCAGCTTTCCGCCGTCGTGCGCGAGCTCCTCGTCGAAGCTGACCCGCAGGACAGCATCTGCGGGAAGTGCACCGACGATCGCAAAGGCCAGCGGGTCATTGGCATGGAGATCCTGCGCCACATGCATCGTGATGGCGACGAATGGACTGGCGGTGAGATTCTCGATCCAGAGAATGGCAAGACGTATCATGCCACGCTGAAGCTCGCGGACGGCGGACAGAAGCTGCTGGTCCGCGGCTATATCGGATTGCCGATCTTCGGCCGCTCGCAAACGTGGGTGCGTCGCACGGTTCGCGACTAAATACGTAAGACTGGATGCGCCGCGCGCCGCCGCCCGTCTGGCTGCTCGGCGTCATCGCGATGCCATACGGCAGCTTCAACGGCGTCGTCGCCGTGGGCCTGCCCTACCTCCTTCGCAAGCAGGGCATTGGCGTCGATCGAATCGCGGCGATCGCCGCGCTCGTTCAGGCGCCGGCCATCTGGTACGTCCTGTGGGCGCCCATCGTGGACATCAAGTTCCGCAGGCGCACCTGGATTGTGGCACTCAGCATCATCAGTGGAGTCGCTACGTCGGCGGCTCTCCGCCTAACGGGCGCCGGCTCGATCCGCTTCGCCACCAGCATCTTCGTTGTTGCCTCGGCCTTCAATCAGCCCGTGTCCAGTGCGTTGGGTGGCCTGGTCGCGGCGGTGATGCCGAGCGGCGAACGCGGCCGCGCTGCCGGTTTCACGCAGGCGGGCGTTCTGGGCGCGGGCGTTGCGGCCGGCGGACTGGCCGTCCTTCTCTCGGACCATGCAACGCTGACGATTGCCGCAGCTGTCGTCGGGCTGCTCATCGCCCTTCCGTCCATCGCCGCACTGCTCGTCGCCGAGCCAAGGCGCGCGGAACGAAACAGGCTCGCGCACGTTGGTCGTATGATCCGCGAGATCAAGTCTGCCGTTAGGCGGCGGGACCTGTGGCTGGGATTGCTGTTCTTCCTGAGCCCGTGCGCCGCCGGCGCGCTGATGAATCTCTTCTCTGGGGTCGCGCAGGACTATCACGCTTCATCCGCCGTCGTCGTGACTGTCGTCGCCGTGGCTGGTATCCTCACCGCCCTCGGTGCGCTCGCCGGCGGTGCTCTCCTCGATCGATTCAATCGATGGCGCGCCTATCCGGCGGCGGGACTGTTGACTGGTGTTGTCGTCGCGTGCATGGTCTTCGCGCCGCTCTCACCCGCGACCTATATCGTCGGCGCCGCGGCTTATGCAGTCGCAACCGGCTTCGGGTATGCCGCGTTCATGGCACTTGCCCTCGATCTCGTGGGCGGCGACGCGGCAGCGGGCGGTACGCTCTTCACGCTCCTGACCGCGGCCCTGAACATTCCGGTGGTGTACATGATTCGCCTCGATGGACTCGGCCACGCCCGCTTCGGCGTACGTGGCATGCTGGCCGCTGACGGGCTGGCGAATGTATGCGCGGCGATAGTGCTGCTAATCGTGCTTCAGGTAGGGGCTCGCGCTTCATCGTCATTGGGCGCACATTAGCGCCTGCTTCGTCTGCGCCGGTGCGCCCTGAGCTCGCTATGAGCGATCTGCTCGAAGTTCTTCCGCGCGTCTTCTTCCTGCACGATCAGGACGACGCGACACGCCGCTCCTTCGCCGAGCTCGGGATCTGCCGTACCTTCCCGAAGGGCAACATCCTGTTCCACCACGGCGACCCCTGTTTTGCCGCGTACGTGATCATCAGCGGCCGCGTGAAGCTGACGGTCGCGGATGACGATGGTCGCGAGTTCGCCCTCGAGGTATTCGGCCCCGGCGACGTGTGCGGGCTCATCGCGACGCTGGATGGCGGGCCAAACAACGGAACGGCAGTCACGCTGGCGAGCTCCCGGATCGCCGTGGTGCCGCGCGAACGATTCCAGGCGTGGCTCACCGAGCGCCCATTACTCCAACAAACGATCACCGCGGCTCTCGTGCGCATGCTGCGAAGCGTCTATGAGCGTGTCGGCATGCAGGCCCTCTTGCCAGTGAAGAGGCGGGTGCGTGCCGCCATCATCGAGTTCGCGCAGAACAACGCTACCACGGTGGAGGGACAGATCTTCGTCGCCCCACGGCCCACGCACCAGGAGCTGGCCGAGCGAGTGGGATCAACCAGGGTTGTCGTTTCGCGGGCGATCAAGGAGCTGCTGGAGGAAGAAGAGTCGATTCGGATGGAGGGGCATCTGCTCCACGTGCGACTCGACGGCCAGCTGTGACTTTAGTTGCACGTCGCGCGCGCCTTCTGGCATCGCGGAGCGCTCGCGCGGTCCTATACTTGGCGCAACAGAGGGGAGAGCACTGTGCACAGAAAGAGCCGAAAGACCGTTCGCATCGAGCTGACGGAGGCGCAGAAGAAGGCGGTCCGTGAGCAGACGGGCGAAGACGTCGAGAGCGTGGAGCTGACGGTGGAAGAGGAGCTGGAGCAGCGGGTCACACCGCGCTCTATCGGGACGTTCTTTTAGCAGTCGTTAAACCTGAACCCGGCCGAGGAAGACGACCATGACGAACGACAAGCGCCGCAGCATTCGCATCGAGCTCACGGATGAGCAGAGAAAGCAGATCAAGGCCGCCTCCGGCGAAGACGTGAGTGCGCTCGAGTTCACGCCCGAAGAGCTGGAGCAGCGCATCGCGCCGGCTACCTGGAAGGGAGTGTAAGTCCGTCGCCGTAATCCCGACGCTGGGACTGCAGCGGCTCAGGCGCCCGGGTCCGCCCGGGCGCCTTTTTATCGCCTGCTTTCGGTTCTTCGCCAGGGCGGCGGCGGTGAGTTGCAACTTTGGTTACAGAGCTCCGAGCACCTGGAGCGTTGGCGTGGAAACGAGAGACATGTATCCTCGGGCCACACGATTCAAACCTGAATGGAGATGACAATGAACAATGGCGAGCGCATTCATATCGACCTGACGTCAGAGCAGCAGAGCCAGGTCAAGCGTCTCTCGGGCAAGGACATCGTCGCGCTGGAATTCGATGCCGGGGAGCTCGAGCAGCGAATCGCTCCGGTTTCGTTGGGCGACATTGTGGTCACGAAGCACATCGACCCCGCCTCGCCCTAGTCAGTAGACACGCGCACACTGATCGGAAGTGGACCACTCAACTCCGGAGCTTGCCATGAACACCGAACGCATTCGCATCGATCTGACGAAAGAGCAGCAGGACCACATCAAGCAAGAGTCTGGGCACGACGTGCAGTCGATCGAGCTCGGCGTTCAGGAGCTCGAGGAGCGCGTCGCTCCTCTTTCGCTGAATTTCACGAAGGTGGAGTACACCAACGTCCCGGTAAAGGCGTAACGCACCGCCTCCGCACCACGAACGAACACCGACATGGAGCGCACCATGGGCACGGAACGCATTCGCATCGACCTCACGAACGATCAGCAGGAGCATTTGCAGCGAGAGTCTGGCCATGCTGTCGAATCGATCGATCTTCAGGTACAAGAGCTCGAAGCGCGTATCGCGCCGAGTGAACCCGTCGTGTACCTGACGTTCACGATGAAGAGCGCCACCGTCAGCAGCTAGCGTCGCGGTGGCTCGTAGGTCGGAGCCGCGAAAAAATGGCGCAGGTATTGTCAGTCAGTGTACGCTCAACAGGGGGAAACCATGGAAAAGCAAACGCAGCGGATCCGCATCGAGCTCACCGACGAGCAGAAGCAGCAGATCAAGCGCGTATCCGGCGAAGTCGTCAGCGCGCTCGAGTTCTCGCGTGAGGAGCTGGAGGAGCGCATCGCTCCGTCGCTCAAGAAGTAACGACAGTATCCTCGTAGACCGGTTGATCGATCCGTCGACTATGACTTCGACACCGAATCTCGCTCCGCTGCTCGTGTCGCTGCGGCTCACGCCCGAGCAGCAGGAGCTGATCCGGGAGCGTACTGGGCTCACGCTGCCGACGCTGCCTTACGAGAGTGCCGCCTCGGTCGCGCGCTATCAGTTCGCGGGCATCGAATTGCGCGTCAATCGGGGCGTCTTCAGCCCCTCGCCAGCCACCGAGCGCGCCGTCAGTCTGGTGCTCGAGGTCGCGCGAGGTTATTCGCATCCGCTGATCGTCGAAATCGGAACCGGTTGCGGCGCGGTTGCCCTCGCTGTCGCCGCCGCGCTGCCGGACGCTTCGATCATCGCGACCGAGATCTCCGAGGCTGCCATCGAGTGTGCGCGACGGAACCGCGATCGGCTTCGCTTGCGCAACGTTACCCTGCGCCGTGGATCGCTCCTCGCGCCGGTGCCGAAACAGCTTCGTGGCCACATCCCCGTCATCGTCGCCAACCTGCCGTACATTCCACCCAGCTTGCGCGACTCGGCAGAGGGCTTTTTCCCGGCCGGAACCGCCATCGGGATGGGAGAGGACGGGTTGGGCCTGGTGCGTGAAGCGGCGAGAACGGCGCGAACATTTCTCCAGCCGGGCGGCTCGCTCGTGCTTCAACTCGCCGGCTTTCAGTGGCAGGCGTTTGGCGACGAGCTCCGCGCGCTCGGCTATGAGGTGCCGGCGATCAGTATCTCGATCGCGAACGCCCCCACCGCGCACCGAGTGTTCTGGCCGCGAGCTGATTAAAGGAACAGATCCGACCGCGCCCACTGGCGGAGCTTCCACCATAACGCGCCGAATAGCGTCGATCGCGCCAGCACCACGCTCGCCTCGCCCGTGCTGCCCGCCCGCCAGGCTTCGTTAGGCGGCATGCGTACGCGGACCTCGACCGCCGTCCTGCCCGATGTGTCGCTCTGTACCGCATGCGTGGAAACATCATGTACTCGAGCGGTCGTTACGGACCCCGCGTCGTCGTAGGAGACGAGATGCACGATGTCGCCGGGTCGCACGCGCGTTGCCCCCGCGCCGCTGAGGGCGATACGCGCCTCCAGCGTGTCGAGCGTGACGAGCATCAACAGCGAGTCACCTGGGCGAACCTGGCGCCCCACGAGGTCTTCAGGATGCGTGGTCACGACGGCACCCGTCACCGGCGCCCGCAGGACCAAACGCTCCGCGTGTCGTTCGAGCGCCGCCCCCATGGCTTCCTGGGAGCGACGATTCGCGGCCAGCGCTTCCGCATCGGCATCGCGCCCTGCGGCCCGCGCGGCAATTTCCGCGGCGGCGAGTGAATCGACGGCGCGCGCTGCCGCGACTCGATCACGCGCCAGACCGTAGTCCACGAGTCGCACGATTGGTGTACCGGCCGACACGCGTTCGCCCTCGTCCGCGAGGACTTCGGCGATGACACCAGAGTCGGCGGCCGTTATGGTGCGGGCCGTCATCGCGCCGAAAACAACGCTGCCGGTGCTCGTCAACGGCCACGGGACGAGGAATCCTATTACGAGAACACTCGACAACAGCACCAGCGCTAGCCTCGAGCGGAGACGGCGGTGCCACGCGGCGCGGTGCGTGCGGATGGCAAGCGCAGTCGTACGGACCCACTCCGCCAGGCTGTTGTGCATGAGAAGGAAGAGCCATCCCGCCGCGAGCACGGTGCCGATGGCACCGAAGCTCACGGTCGCCCACCCAAGGACGAAAGCGGCGAAGAGTGAGAGCGTGAAGACGATGTACGTAGCCGCGAGACCACCGTAAATGAAAAAGATGCGACGCTCCCGGGCCGTCGCCGCCGGCTCGGGCTGATCGAGACGAAACGCCCGCCGCCTGATCCACCATCCGATGTGGGCGAGCGCTCGCTGTCGCAGGTTGGGTATCTCGAGCCAGTCCGTGAGCGCGAAATAGCCGTCCAGCGGCAGCAGCGGATTGGCGTTGGTGACCAGTGTCATGACGCCGCCGACGAGCATTGCGGCCACGCTCACTTCGGCGATGAGCGTTCCCGGAGCTGCCAGCCACCACACGAGCGCCGCGATCGCCGCGACGACGAGCTGAATCCACGAGCCCGCGGCCGTCACCCAGAGCCGCGCGCGCCGGTCGGGAAAGCTCCATGCATCGGTGACGTTGCAGTAGAACGCCGGCTGAAAATACAGGAGCATGAAGCCAAGCTCGCGCACCTCTCCGCCGAAGTACTTGCAGGTGAATCCATGCCCAAGCTCGTGAATGAGGATGACGGCGAGACCGCTCGCGATGAAGATGGCGACGTGCAGAACAGACAGCCTGCTCAGCGCATAGGTCGACTGAAGCGCCGCCGTGTACTCCGGGAATCGTTGGCCGAGCACCACGAAGTACAGCGCGAAGAGCACGACAGACGCGACGATGAATGCTGGCGTGAACATCCAGCGAATCGTCGGTAGCACGCGATCGAGCAGCGCATTCGGGTCGCCGAACGACCAGCGCATGCGGAGCAGCTCGCCGCGAAATAGGCTGCGACGGCGGCGTTGGCGCCGCTCCGCGCGAAGTCGTTCCAGCTGCAGTGTCGATCGCTCGGCAAGACTTCGCTCGAGAAAGCCGCCGCTGCCGAGCTTGCGCGCGAACTGCTCGACCGTCTGCGACGAAACGCGCAATCCTTGCTCGGCAAGGTACGCGACGACCTCCTGGACCGTGCGGCGTCCGTCGAAGGCGCGCATCACCCGCACCTCGCTCGCACCAAACCGGAAGTACCGCTGAGCCGTGAGGTCCTTCACCACGTAGCTCCTTTCCCCGCGATACACCTGCTCGATGAATCGGAGGTCAGAGCGTAGCTGTGGCGCGGAACCGCTCATCGAGCGGCTCCTACCCGCGCGACGCGTTCGCCCGGCACGAGTCCGTCGATCACCTCGACCCGGCCGTTGCCAAGGTCGCGTCCCAGCGTCACGGCTCTCAGCGTGCTGCGTCCATGCTGCACCACCAGCGCGTAGCCGTCGGAGGCGATCGCCGCCCGCGGGATACTCACGATCCGCTGGCGTTCGGACGCGAGCTGCACGATGACGCCGGCACCGGCGACCAATCCGGCGTTCGCGCCCGTTAGGCGAAGCACGGCCTCGCGCGTGCCACTTGCTGCATCGATCATCGGCGCACTATGGACGATCGTTGCGGTCGCTCGCTCGCCGTTCTTGCCGACGACAGTCGCCTGCTCGCCGATCCGGACGAGACGGGCACTGGATTCCGGGACGCGGACGCGCGCAAAGAGCGGCGCCGATTCGGTGACCCGAAAGAGCGTCTCACCGACGGCCACAAAGCGTCGCGGTCGCACCAGTCGCGACGTCACCACGCCGTCGAAGGGGGCCGTCACGCGCGTCAGCTCCACATCGCGCCGTGCCTTGCGTCTCGCAATGTCTGCCTGACGAAGCTGGAACTCCACCTGTTCCGAATCGGCGATCGTCGTTCCCCCGGACCTCATGAGCGCGACCGCACGCTTGGCGACGCGATCGAGATTGTCGTACGCCGCGTCGGCGCTCGCCAGCGCGATCTGCTGGTCGGCGCTTTCAAGTCGCGCGAGAAGTTGCCCTCCGCTCACGCGATCGCCCAGCTCGACGAAGAGAGAGTCCACAGTCCCCTGCGCGCGGGCAACCACCGCCGCGTCGCGTTCGACATACAGCTGCGCCTGCAGCTCGAGCGGGAGTTGCACCGTCGCTGAGTCCACCGTGAACGTCGTGTCCGTCGTGACGGAGCCGGATTGCTGCGCTTCCGAGGCTCGCAACTGTGCGCCATCGCGGCTCCCGCCACACGCCTGGGTGACGCAAATGGCGGCTCCGAGGCAGATCGCGATGCGCGTGGTCATGACCAGATCCTCCACCACAAGAGGCGTATGGCTCGAATCGGTGAACGGAGGACTCGGCCGGCGACAGAGGCCGGCGTGGTGAGAACGCGGGCGTAGGACGTCATGCCGGGCCGCAGCAGTCCTTCTCCGTTTGGGATGACCGCGCGAACGGGAAATCGGGGCGATACATTCGCCGCGCCTAACGTGACTGGCGGCAGCGCGACGACGCGTCCGACGAATGTCCGCTGTGGCAGGGCATCCACTCGCAGACGCACCTCGTCGCCGACGCGCACCAGGTCCACGTCCTCCTGCGCCACTGCGAGATCCAGCTCGAGCGAATCTGTCTGGCCGACGACGACAAGCAACTCGCCGGGATCGGCATGTGTCCCAACACGCTCCTCGGGACGCGAGGTGAGTACGACGCCCTCGATCGGTGATCGGACGGTCGCCGCACGGATCTGCTGCTCGAGTACGTCGACCTCGCGCTGGAGCGCGTCCACGCGAAGCAGCTGCAGGCGCTCACCGGCCGCATCGTTATGCGCAGCGGCAATTGCCGCCGCGCGCTGCGCTGCCGCGACCGCCGCCGCTGCCGCCGCGCGATCGGCGCGCAACTCGTCGTCGCGGAGATGCACCACGGGCCAGCCGCGCCTGACGAACGTGCCTTCCTGGACCAGCACGCGATCGACGACGCCGGCGATTGCCGGACGAATGTCCGCGTGTCTCAGCGACCGGAATACCGGATCCAACCCCGATACACGCAATGGCCATCGGATGAGCGTGAGCGCGGCAATGACGATGAGCGTCGAAGTCGCGTAGATCAGCTTTCGTCGTCGCGGCAGTGCAAGCAACGCCTGCTTTCGCGCGGCCAACGCACCGAGCGCATCGGCCATCGGCACATTTCGATAGAGCTGCGCATTCCGGATCGCGACCGTCACCTGGTTGGCGAGCACCTCGGCCAATTCCCGCTGGCGCGGCGTCGCCATCTCACCCCGGGTGGCTTCGAAGAGGAGGATGCCAACGATGCCTTCCTCGTCCTTGAGCGGCAGATACAACCCACTTCCCGTATCATCCCGCTCCAGGTCGGCACCAAAAATCTGCACGAATGTGCGCTCGGCGTCTGAGGCGGAATCGGTTCGATCGGAGAGGTAGAAGCGCTCCCCGCGGCCAGCGGCCCACGCGGCCCGCACGGCGAGGTCTTTCAGCCGCGGATCTTTGGCGTCGATTGCTTCGGCGCCCGCAACCGCGCGAATGTCGCACGCACCTCGCTCGTACAGTCCGATGGCCCCACGGTCGAAGCTCAGCACACGGCTGGCGAGATTCACCACGGATCTGAGCACGCGATCCAGATCCAGCGTCGACATGATTTCTCGACTCATGTCGGTGAGCACCGCCAGATCTCGAGAGCTGTCGCTGGCGGCCTGCTCGCTCGCGGCCAATCGCCGCGCCTTCGCCATCGCCGCGCCCGCCGCCGTGGTGAGTTGCCGAAGCAGATCCTGCTCTGCGTCGTTGAATCCGCCGTCGGCTCCAAAGGGACGCGACACCCGGAGCAGCGCGACGAGCTTGCCATCGACGGCCACGCCGGCGTTGATGAATGCGTCGCCGGCTTCGCCCGGCATCGCGGCAGTCAGCTCCGATGCCTCGACCTGCGCACCGGTGAGTTGCTCGCGTCGGTCTCCGACCGCGCCGCGACAGATGTATTCGTGCTCGCTGGGGACCCAGATCGATGTCGTCCGCACGGACAACAACCGGCCCGCACGCTGCAGCAGGATGCCCGCGATCTCCGCTGGATCATCGGCGCTGAACAGCTCGAGCGTGACTTCGTGCAACGCATCGGTGACCGTCGTATGGCCGTCAGCACGTATCGCCGAGCGCGCGGAGTCCAGCACCGGGGTTCATTCCATGAGGAGTGGCGCTCCAAAATGCAGCGTCGGGTGCCGGACGGCCATAGTCGCCCGTCCGAGTCCCGTGCCGCCGATATCGGGCGCCGTGCCCGGTTAGCGTCGTTGGAAGTCCGGTGAGCCGATGGCCAGGCCAACCATGGCGGCGAAAGTCAGCGGCTGAGCGATAGCACCGTTAGGCACCAGCGGCGACATCGCGTCGGTCGGCTCCATTGTCGCGAGCGGATTTTGCCCGGTGAGCAGAATGCTCCTCGTCTCGTTCGTCGCCTCGCCGTGCAATACGAGCATGATCGCGCTGTCCACCCGCGCGGCCGCGGTCGGTGCGGCGACGTTGACGATGTGGATTCCCGGTATGCGGCCCGCGCCCGCATCGAGGCCGAATCGAATGCGCTGGAGAATCGCGCCCGTGTTCATCCAGACCGCGCCGTCGTCCGGCCAACCGTCGGGCGTCAGTCGGCCCCAGAGTGGCTGTCCGAGGCGTGCGGCAAGTTGCACCGTTCGGCCGAGGCTGTCCGGGTGGCCACCGACAGTGCGGTAGGTGCTCACGACGAGCGCGAACGGCTCCTTCACCTTTGCGCGATACGCGGCGCGCGAGTAGAACTCGGGACTCGAAACGATGAGCGCCATCACGCGGCGAATATCGCCATCGGTGCGCTGGAATTCCTCCGCGGCGCGCGCGACTAGCGTGGTTGGCGGCGTGTCGGCGACGAAGCGCCTGACGAGCTTTGTCGCGATGAAGCGCGCCGTGGACGGATGCCGCGCCACGATGTCCAACACCTCTTCACCATCCTCCTCTCCGCGGCCCGGTCGCAGGTCGGCGCCGAGAAAGCGCTTCGGCTCCGCGTCGTGCCATTCTGGGCGAAAGACGAACCCACCGCCCTCGCGTGGTGTCGCGATCGACCAGCCGGTGAGCGCTCGCGCCGCGGCAATAACGTCTGCCTGCGTGTAGCCGCCATCCACACCCAGCGTGTGCAGCTCGAGCAGTTCGCGCCCGTAGTTCTCGTTCAGCCCGGCGCGACGCCGTCGTGCCTGTTCGTGGATACGAAACGCTGCGTCCGGCGTACGAGCTCGCGCAAGCGCCCGATACTCGCCGAGGGTGAGGTGCGTGCTGTCGGAACGGCTCTGCCAGTTGTCGAGGTAATACAGCATCGCCGGGCTATGCGCGACAGCGCCCAGCAGGTCACGGAATCTGCCTAACGCGTGCGGCCGAATGACGCCGCGGTCGTACTCGAGCAAGGTGAAGCGCGTCGGCATCTTGCCGGAGTAGACCGAGAAATGATTCTCCCAGAAGTCCGTCATCACCTCGAGGAGTTGCCGCTCGCTCAGTACGGCGCGCGCGACTTTCGCGCCGAGATACTCCTGCTGTCGGCGATTGCCGAGATCGTTCAACTCCTTGAAACGAGCGCTGTCCGCGCCGGTCATCTGGTAGTGCGCCGTGTCGGGCAGACCGAGCTCTCGTCGCTTGTTTCGCAGGAAGACGTCGAGCGGAGGGCTCTCACTCGTGAGCTCTGCCACGCTCACGCGGAGCACGGGATGCGCCGCGTCGATCGAATCCCCTGCCGGATCGCCCAGATCCTCCGGAGCGAGCTGCAGGCGCAGCCACCGATCGAGTTGTCCCGTGATGCGTTCGGTCTCATGCGGCCGCGCGCCGAACGTCAGCCGGGCCAGGGCCTGCTTGATCTGTTGATCCGCCGTGAGCTCGCGCGGCGCGCTCGACTCGGGGAGCACGGGTAGCTCGACGGGGAGGTGTCGTGCACAGGCACCCGCGGCTGTGACCGCGATCACGAGCGCGAAGCGCCGCCAAGGGCGGATGGAGCTGGGCATCGAATGACTAGACCCCGCTTGCGCGCCCGAGGTCATCGAAGAAACGAACGGCGGGCCGGCTGCGCTGACTCCGGCCCGCCTCGCCCCGCCTAACGAGCTCCGCGACGCTCAGGCAGCCGGCTTCTTCTCGGCTGCGAGCTTCTGGGCCGTCGTCAATGCCTGCGCCGCAGGGACCTTCACGTCCGGCTCGACGCCCGTCCCTTCCCAGTTGGTTTTCGTGATCGGACTGATCGCGCGGGCGAAGGGAACGCCGATGACGAAATGTTCATCGATGCGCTGGCCAGCCACGGGGTGCGCGCCACCGCCCGTCGTCTCGCCGACGATCGTCGCACGCTTGAGATTCTTGAGATCGTACGTGAACTCTTCGCCACCGCTGAAGGTTCGCTTGGACGTCAGCACGTACACTGGGCGATTATCCGGCAGCCGCCTGCCAGCGACGTCGTGCGTCCAGAATTCCTCGGTCGAATTCGTCTTGCGCGTCCACAGATCATTGACGTGCGTGCGCTGTGAGAACAGGTACGAGCACATGTACGTCACCATCTTGGGGCTGCCGCCGCCATTGTCGCGCAGATCGATGATGAGCGCGTCCGCGTTCGAGAGAAAATTCATCGCCGCCGATGCCGTCGGGCCGCAGATCTCCGGATCAGCGAAGAAGTTGAACTTCAGATAGCCGACGTTTCCCTCGAGCAGCTCCGCCTTCACAAAGCCGCAGTTCTCGCGCTCCATCTGGCGACGCATCTGGTCCTTCTGTTCCGGCGTCGGACCCGTCTGGTTTCGCTCCGGCAGTGCCGACGGGCTGAAGTTGACGCGCAGATGGCGGTCATGACTGACTGCTTGAAAGTCGTCCGTCAGCATTCGGGCGAAGCTCATGCCGTTCGTCACATCGTCGTATTCCCCACGCTTCGCGCGAGCGCGGACCGAGTCCGCCATGCGCTTCGCGGTTTCGGGGAAGACGTACGATTCGTCGAGCTTCGCAATCGCTCCATCGATGACCCGCGCACGCTCGGCGGCATCTATCCGAAAGTCCGCCATCGTCGCGTTGGGTGGAATGGCCTGCAGGCTGAAGCTCTTCACGGTGCCAGCTTCGCCGGCGTTAAGATCCAGCGAGCCAAATGCCTGGCGCGGACCCTTCTTCTCCTTCACCAGGAACTCGAGGTGCCTGGGCTCGCTCTTCTCGATCCGGACGAGATCGAACCCACCGGTCTCGTTTCGGAACCCCGTTCCGGCCGGGGACGCGCGTTCCGGATCATAGCGCTTGTTGTAGCTGTCCATTGCCGCCGAGTCGCCGCTGTTGAATGCCGTCAGCCAGAGCTGGAGGACGCGCCCTGCATCGGTAGCCGGAACGGCGACGGCGGTTTGGCCCGCTTGTGTCGGTGTCTGCGCGCGAAGGGGCGCGCTGCCCACGAGGCCGATCGTGGCGCAGAGCGCCAAGCGGCCGAGAGCGCGAATCGAGTGTCGAGTCATGTGTCTCCCGTTCCGAGGTCCATCCAGGATGATGCGGTCCACACGCCCGTCGGATTAGTGGCGGACTTCTCCGCTACGACCTCTGTGAGGCCCCGGTTTCGCGCGGAAGGTTGCCACCCTCCCCCGCTCGAGCCGAAAAGAAAACGACTGGGAATTCGCGACTAGCAAAAAAAGATCGGGGCCCGGGATTGTCTCCCGGGCCCCGACAAGTCGAGCAGTGTCGATTATTCGACCTTGAACTTCACCGACTGCAGTACGGCTCCATTCGCGACCACGTCGCAGCGCCAGTCGCCGGAGGCATCGGGTCCGAGGGTCTTGCTGCTGAACGTCCGCCAGGGCGAGCCGCCGACTTTGAGCTTCACCCGACCCTGCTCGGCGTCGCCCTTGTACCAGACGTGCTCGATGACGCTATCCGCGCCCGTCACCTTGCTGAGGCAGTACAGCTTGGCGGTTCCCTTCGGGAAGGACTCCGCCGCACCGGTGAGCTCGTGGTTCGCGACGGCGGTTCCGACTGTGACTTCCGCGGAGGCCGACGACTTCGCCGAACCTTCCTGAGTGGGGGCTTGCGCGTGCGCGCGCGAGGCGAACGCCAGCGCGACCACGGCCCCGACGATTAGCGATGCCGAACGATAGGTGCGCATAACGGCTCCTGAGGGGAGGGAGTACTCAAAATGCGGAGAGAGCGGGGCAGGGGGCCAACGCAACTCCGCTCATTATGGACGAGCCATCGGCGGAGACTTCACGACGGGTCGGTCTACTCGCCCGGTTAGCGGTGGTCGGTGATCGGTGGTCGGTGATCGGGAGCTGTCAGTTCACTGACCACTGACCACTGACCACCGATCACCGTTCACCCATGGAAATGCCGTCCGACACTCGTCATACTCCCTTCCGACCCTCCAGGAGCTACGCTCGCGTGTCCCGCCTACTTGCTCTCCTTTTCTTGATGCTCGCGCCGGTCGCTGGCGCGCAATCGACCAGTACCTTCGCCGAAATGCACTGGCGCGAGATTGGCCCGACGCGCGCCGGCCGCGCCCGCGCCGTGGCCGGCGTGCCGAGCCAACCTAACGTTGCCTACATCGGCTTCGACAATGGCGGCGTCTGGCGCTCGACCGATTACGGCTCGACCTGGCAGCCGCTCTTCGACGACCAGAGCACCGGTTCGATTGGCGCGATTGGCGTGTCGCCGTCCGATCCCAACGTGATCTACGTGGGCAGCGGCGCCGGCATCATCAGACCTGACCTCGCCACGGGCAACGGCCTTTACAAGTCCACCGACGGTGGTAAGAGCTGGGTCAATCTCGGGTTGCACGATACGCAGATGATCGCGATGATCGCCGTCGACTCGCACGATGCCAATCGGGTGTTCGTCGCCGCCCTCGGCCATCCGTACGGCCCTAACGAGGAGCGGGGCGTGTTTCGCTCGACGGACGGCGGCCGGACCTTCCAGAAGGTGCTCTATAAGGACGAGTACACCAGCGCCAACGACGTCAAGATCGACCCGAGCAATCCAAACGTCGTCTATGCCGCGCTGTGGCAGCAGCAGCAGAGCTACATCGAGGGCGGATCCTTCGGCGGCTCGAGCGGTGGCATCTTCAAGTCGGTAGACGGTGGCAACACCTGGCAACAGCTCACCGATGGACTTCCGACGGTCCTTCAGGCGAACCTCGCCATTGCACCGAGCGATCCGAAGACGATCTACGCGACTATTGCTGGCGCGGCGCCCGGCGTGGCCGCCGCACCAGTTGGATTCGGCGGCGGCGTGGTTGGCTTCTATAAGTCCACCGATGCTGGCGCGCACTGGACGCAGGTCAATGGCACCGGCATCACCGGTCGGCAACCGGACAATCGGCCGCTCGCGCGCATCGGCGGCGGCGACCTGCCGCAGCTTGCAGTCGATGCGAAGAATCCCAACGTCGTGTATACGTGCTCCACGGTGTTCTGGCGAACCGAGGATGGTGGTGTCACCTGGACGGCGGTCCGCGGCGCACCGGGCGGCGACGACTACCAGCAGCTCTGGATCAACTCGAACGATCCAAACATTCTCATCCTCGTCAGCGACCAGGGTGGCGTCGTCAGCTCCAATCGCGGCGCGTCGTGGAGCAACTGGTACACCCAGCCGACCGCGGCGATGTACCACGTTTCGACCGACAACACCTTCGTCTATCGCGTCTGCGGCGGCCAGCAGGACTCCGGTTCTGCGTGCGTCGACAGCAGGTCCAACGACGGTGAGATCACCTTCCACGATTGGCATCCCGTCAACATCCAGGAGTACGGCATCGCGGCGCCCGACCCGCGCGATCCGGACAGGGTGTATGGGAGCGAGCGCCAGGGCGTGTCGCTTTACGATCGCCACACCGGTCAGACGACGCAGGTCGGGCCCGACATGAGCGGCAAGCTGCCTAACGGCGGCGCGATGAATCGGAACGTTCGCACCATGCCCATCGCCTGGTCGCCCGTCACCGCCGGCGTGCTGTATTACGTTTCGAATGTCGTCTGGAAGAGCACCGACCACGCGCACAGCTGGACGCGCGTCAGCCCCGACCTCACGCGTCAGAGCTGGGCCGTTCCCGCCAGCGCCGGGAAATACGCCGCCGGTGTCACGCCTGCGCCGACAGGTAGCATAACGGCGCTGTCACTGTCGCCGCGGAGCGCCAACGTGATCTGGGCGGGTACCGACGACGGCAACATTCAGGCGACGTTCGACGGTGGAAAGAGCTGGTCTAATGTGACCCCCGCCGCGATCAAACCGTGGACGCGCATCTTCAACATCGAAGCTGGCCACTTCGACGACCGGACTGCGTACGCCGCCGCGAACACGATGCGCGTGGACGACATGAATCCGCACCTCTGGCGCACGCACGACGGAGGCAAGACGTGGACGGAGATCAACAGCGGCATCGCGCCAGGCGCCGTCACGAACTCCATTCGTGAGGATCCGCGCAAGCCCGGGCTGCTCTACGCATCCACCGACACCCAGGTGTGGGTGTCGTTCGACGATGGCGGACATTGGGAGTCGCTTCGCCTCAACATGCCAGCGATCTCCGTACGCGATCTGCAGCTGAAGGACGATTCGTCATGTCTCTGTGCCGATCTCATCGCCGGCACTCACGGACGGGGCTTCTGGATTCTCGACGACGTGACGCCGTTGCGTCAGGAGGCAGAAGCTCGCGGAGCGAAGGCCGCCTACCTTTTCAAGCCGCAGACGGCAGTTCGGGTCCGCTTCGCTACGAACGATCCAACGCCCTGGCCGCCCGAGCTCCCCGCTGGCGAGAATCCTCCGCCTGGAGGCATCATCGACTACTATCTACCTAACGACGCGAGCGGAGAGGTGAAGCTCGAGATTCTCGAGAACGGCGGAAAGGTCATTCGTAGCTACTCCAGCAACGATCCGGTCCTCCGTCCGCATCCCGCGGTCGACTCGGCAGCGTACAATCGCATCTGCCAGCAGAATCCGGGCGCGCCACACTGCGCGCTCCCGCTCTACTGGCCAGCACCGCCGATGGTTCTGTCGACGCAGCGCGGCATGCACCGCTTCGCGTGGGACCTCCACTACAACCCGGTGACCGCGGGCGACACCGTACCGCAAAGTGACGAGGAGGCCAACGGTGCGGTGCCACATCGCACCTTTCCCACGGTCAACTCGCCATGGGCGCCGCCGGGCAACTACACCGTCCGCCTAACGGTCAACGGGCAGAGCACGACGCAGCCGATGACGCTCCGCCTCGATCCTCGCGTGCGGACGTCGACGGCGGGACTGACGCAGCTCGCCTCGCTCTCGCGCGATCTGTACGACCGCGCGGTGGTGTTGCACGCGGCGTATCTGCAGGCACGTTCGATGGCAGCGTCGCAGGGCGAGACCTCATCGCTTCGCGCGACGTTGGACTCCATTGCGCCACCGCCGGTTCGCGGCGGTGGTCGTCGCGGAGGCTTCGGTCGCCGCGGCGGCGCAGGTAACGCCACACCGACGCTCAATGGTGCGAGCGACGCCCTGCTCGCGGCGGCGATGGCGATGCAGAGTGCCGACGTTGCTCCTACCGCCGTCCAGATTGCCGCCGCGGACCGGGCACGCGCACAGGCGACTGCCGTAATGGGGAAGTGGAGTGCCCTGAGGGCTTCGACGTCCGCTCGCGGCAGAGACTAGGCTGGGTTAGGGGTTAGGGGTTAGCGGTTAGGGCTGGCCCTAGCCCCTAGCCCTATTTCGCCAGCTCCCTCACCTCGTTCGCCAGCATGCGCACCTTCGAAGCGTCATTCGACGACGCGACATCGCTGTCGAGTAAGCTCACGATCTGCGTCAGCGCGCTGCTGCGCGCGGACCCGGAAGCGGCTTCGCCGGCGTCGAGTGCCTGCCTAACGGCGGCGACGCGTGCTGCCGACAGGCCGCCCGACCGCTCGAGCTGATCGACGTACGCGCGCGCCACCACGAACGCGTGCGGCCACACCAGCTTCTGCTGATCCTGGATGTTCATCTCGTCGAAGTGGATGAGCTTCGCCGCTTCGATCTCGTTCTGGGACAACAATCCACTCGGAACGAGCTCGAACACGTCGAGCCCTCGTGCAATCTCCGAGCTGTAAATGAACCCGTTGTACCAGTACGCGGACCATGAGCCGGCGACGAACAGGGTATCCTTGCTCAGCGGCCCGCGGTCGAAGTAGGCGATCTCCCTGGGATGCGCGGGATCGGTGAAGTCGAAAACCGAGACGCCGCCCTGATACCATCCCTGGACCATGACATCGCGGCCGGGTATCGGGACCAGCGAGCCGTTGTGCGCGACGCAATTCTCTGTCGACGTCTGCGGGGCTGGCAGCTTGTAGTATCCCTTGAATGCCATCTGGTCGTTACTGAGACTGAAGATGGCGTCCGCGCCCCACTCGGGCTTGTCGGTCACGCGACAGCGCGGTTGCGTTCCACCGCCCCACTCATCGGTGAAGAGGATCTTCGTACCGTCGTTGTTGAAGCTCGCCGAGTGCCAGAAGGAGAAGTTCGAGTCGGCGACCGCGCTCAGTCGCTTGGGGTGCGCCGGGTCGCGAATGTCGAGCAGGACACCGTAGCCGCCGCAGGCACCGCCAGCGAGGCCGATGGCGGGATACACGGTGATGTCGTGGCATTGCTGCGGACCACGCCGCGGGCCCTGACCGCCACCGACCAGGCGCTGAACGATCGTTGGTAGATCACGACGAAGCGCTGCGCTGTCCGCGGACGTCGGCTCCCCTGTTCCACCGCGCAACTTGACGAGACTGTCCAGTAAGTGCTTGCTGAACGCCGACGGCAGGACCTGTTCGGTGCCGAAGATCGTTGCCGTGAACTCACCGCGAGCGCGCGCGGCGGCCGCGATCTGTGCCGCGCGCGCCACGTCCTCGGGTGCTTCACCGTGGCCCTGAACGGGCGCGAGTGCGGCGAGGATCGGCGGCTTGCTCACGACGTGTGCCTGTTCCGGGTGCGCGACGGGAATCTGGATCACCTCGATCCGGAACAACTCGCTGTTCGGATCCTGGGAAGGGTCCATCGCCGAACAGCCCGCGAGCTCGTTAGGCGACCGAACCGGCGCCGAGCCCGAGATGTAGATGTAGACGTTCTCCCGGTCGTTCGGGTCGGTGACCAGACTGTGGGTGTGCGAGCCGCGACAGGTCTGAACGGTCGTCAACAGCTTCGGATGCGATAGATCGGAGATTTCGTAAATGCGAATGCCCCGCAGACGCTCCTTGCTGACGGTGTCGGCCACACCCTGTCCGCCGCAGTCGTTGCGTGCGTTCAGCGATTCGCTCGACTCGAAGAGGAGATTGTGATAGACCGAGACGTCGCTCTGCGTTCCCGGACACACGTACGACGAGTACAACGTCGGCTTGCGCGGGTTCGACACGTCCCAGATCTGGTAGCCGCTGAAGTTCCCCTGAATCACATAATGTCCGGTGAACGCCATGTCGGAATTCCACATCCGACTGTCCCCGGGGTCGTTGCGGTTGATGAAAGGCGCCGATGGTTGGGTTGTGGAGGCCAGTCGCAGATTCCACGATGCCTCAGCGGCACTGAACCAGCCGGGCGCTAGACCGACTCGTCGATCGGGGCTTGGCGCCGTCATGGACATGTCGGGTGTCGGCGCCGGGCCGCCGGCCATCGTGGCCGTGGCTCCGGTGCTCGCGCACGCGGCAATCGCATACATGCCGAAGGCGAGCGAGAGTGCGTGGAGAAGGTCTTCGCGTTTCACGGGAAAGCTCCGGTGAGTCGTGGCGAACGATCGTGAGTCGGCTCGCGAACCGGACCATCATACGGGCGATTGTCCACCTGTCGCAATCCGCTCGCTCATGCGGGGGTGCGTATTCGGGATCTTCACGGAATTCCGTGGGACTCTAACTTGCCCACTGCACTTCTTTTTCGGACAA
>Ga0070713_100000574_pt1 | contig 23325 bp, 22 predicted proteins | sample LARL82metaG_FD_65465 | JGI IMG/M metagenome (GOLD analysis project Ga0070713, IMG submission 65465) | Corn, switchgrass and miscanthus rhizosphere microbial communities from Kellogg Biological Station, Michigan, USA - LAR L8-2 metaG | ecosystem: Host-associated > Plants > Roots > Rhizosphere ...
GTTCTTTTTCTTACCACTTTAGTAACCCCAACCGTCGTAAGGGCTGATGGCGGCGCGGGCGCCACGAATTGCGGTGGCGGCGGGATGTGCAAGCCGTAAGAATCTATATTTTTGCATTAAATCTAAGGAAGCGGCGCGTCGGAATCACCGCTCTTACGAAAAACGAACAAGATTCGTGCCAGCGTTGCTGCCTGCAGCGAGTCGCGGTATAGTGCCTCACCACGGCTATGCTGCAGGCGCATTCACTACTCTGGGACTATCTCTGGGTCGCGCCTAATGTGTTGCTCTTGGGGTTGGCGGTTGTCCTAGCGTCGCGGGGGCTCTCTCGACAATTCCTCAGTTTCACCGCGTTCGCAATCGTTAGCGCAACTGGCGAAATCATAGTGTTCTTTGCCGATATCGCACCATTCGTTTCCGCCGAAAACTTTTGGCGAATTGATTGGGCAATTCTACTCATCACGACCCTCCTGAAGTTCGTCCTGATAGGCGAGGCCTTCTCCCGCGTTCTCAACCCTTACCCTTCGATTAGTCGAATTGGGAGAGTTCTTGTTAGTGGAGTTGGAGTTGTGCTCGTGTTTGGCGCCAGTCTCATCGCCGCATTTTCGCGGGGCGACAGCACGAGGCGGCTGATATCGGGGTTTCACCTTCTCGAGCAAACAGCATTTATCATCGTATTGGGTCTGATTGTCTTCTTGTTTCTCTTTGCAGCCTATTTCCGTTTGTCGTGGGATCGCTTGTCATTTGGAGTACTGTTGGGACTGGGAATTTCCGCATGCGTCCACTTGTCGACGTGGGCGATCGTTACGAATGCCTCTCCGTCTTCTTCTCAGCGAATTTACATCGATTTTCTTAACATGAGTACGTACCACTTCTGCGTGCTCATTTGGTATTACTACGTCCTAGTTCCGGGAAAAGTTACAAAGTCCGCGATTACACTGCCTGACAATAATCTCGCAGTATGGAATCGCGAATTGGAGCGTCTTTTACAGCCCTAAATCTGGTAAACAAATGACTCTGGCTATCGTTCTAGTCGTCCTCGCAGTTTTAGCTTTGGTGATCATCCTTGGCGTTACGGTCTCCCGCAGCCTGCAGGTTTCTGCACGTTCGAGTGTTGGACCTAAAATTGAGCCTCTCGATATCGAGGCGTTTCGTAACCTGGTCGATCCCCGGGAGGACGAATACCTGCGGCGACGCCTGCAACCATCCGAGTTCCGCCGAATTCAGCGTGAACGTTTACGGGCGGCGGCAGCCTACATTCGCATCGCGGGACACAATGCAGGTGTTCTCGTAACCATTGGACAAGCGGCGCTCGCTTCGAGCGATGCCGCTACCGTAGACGCAGCTCATCAACTGGTCGACAATGCGCTTCTGTTGCGGCGCAATGCTACGCTCGCGATGCTTCGCATTTACATTGCGCTTGTCTGGCCGCAGGCTTCGCTGGCCGCTGCGCCACTCTTGCACGGATACGAACAGATGAGTGGACGTGCCATGTTGCTTGGGCGACTGCAAAACCCCGCGGTGCCTGTGCGCATTTCGGCGAACTGACCTCAGCTGTTGTGAAACTCCGCACGTTCTACGAGTACCCGGGTTGGGTCCGTTTACTGACGAACGACCCATGCGTATTCCTGACTTGTTTTCGCGCATGGTTCTGTTATAAAAACCACCGGGGCACTGGTAAGTCCAACTGTCGAGTGAGTATTCCGGCAATCTGCCGTGGCACTGAGTTGTGCCGTCTTCTCGCATCCGCGAGCGCAAGGGAGAACCCTATGTTCCGCACAGTCCGAGTCGCCTTGGTGTCGCTTTTTGTCCTGCTGATGTGTGCATTCGCTGAAGGGCAGGGCGGCGTCGCCACCGGCGATCTTCATGTCACGGTCAAAGATCCCAAGGGAAACATCGTCACCAATGCGAACGTCACGGCGAAAGACGTTGCCAAGGGCCTGGAGCGCGCTGGAATTGGCGACGGACAGGGCGGCTACAACGTTCGTCAACTGCCTCCTGGCACGTATACGGTGACGGTGGACGTTCAGGGGTTCACGAAGGTCGACAATACCGGCGTGGCGGTTACCGTGGGAGGCCTGGTAGAGCTTCCTGTGACGCTGACGGTGGCAGGCGGAAAAGAAGTGGTGGAGGTTAGTTCGCAGGCGGAGCTGGTGGAGACCTCGCGCAGTTCCACGACGGACACGATCGGCGAGCGCCGCATCGACAATCTCCCGATCAATGGACGGAACTACATCAATTTCACGCTGACCGATTCGCAGGTGGTGAGGGACAACGCGCCGAACACCGGAGCCGCTCCCACTTCAGGTCTGAACATGAGTGGACAGCGCGGGCGCTCGAACCTGGTCAACGTCGACGGAGCCGATGCGACGGACAATTCGATCAACGGCGTTCGATCAACCGTCTCGCAGGAAGCGGTGCAGGAATTCCAGATCATCACGAACAGCTACACTCCGGAATACGGCCGGGCTGCTGGAGGCGTGGTGAACATCATTACGCGCTCTGGATCGAATGCATTTCACGGAGATGTTTTCGGCTTTCTGCGGAATCGCAACTTCCAGGCGGTGAACCCGTTCAGCACGGTTCCGAATCCGGCGTACACGCGGGTGCAGGCGGGAGCAGCTTTCGGTGGACCGATCAAGAAGGATAAAACCTACTACTACTTTTCGTACGAAATCACGCGGCGACATGAGACGGGATTCTCGAGCATTGGGCAGGATAACTATGGACTCGTACCGTTTGACACGGGGCTGGTCGGAATGCCGTTCGGCACATTGCAGCTGACGCCGGCGCAGGTCGGGTTCATCACGGATCCGAACACCATTGGTGCGGAGCTAGCCGACCCCGCTGTCGCAGCGGCGGTTGCAAAATATACGGCCGGGGCTGGCGCTTCTTCTGGTATGGCCGTCAACGGCGCATGGCCCACCAACCTGGTGCAGGTGCTCACGGGCGGCCTGCTCTCTAACTTTTCGGGATTCCCAAGCACTTGCCCGCCGCCCGGACCTTGCTTCATTCCGGGGTCGTATCGAACGATTGATTCGCAACGCGGCAACTTTCCAGTTTTCGAGGGAACCAGCCTGTATTCGCTACGTCTCGATCACAACATCGGCACCAATCATCGCCTGACTCTCCGCGGCAATGTGAGCCCGAGCACGGTGACTGGAATTGAAATCAGTGGACAGAACCAGCCTTTCGGACAAAATGCGTACTCCCGTACATCGGAGCAGACCTATCGCGATGTCGCAGGGGTGTTCCAGGACACCTGGACGATCGGCAACAACAAGGTAAATGAATTCCGCTTCCAGTATGCTCGCCGCGGGCTGTCGTACTTCTTTAACACCCATACTCCAGATGGTTCGACCCCGGCCGTCAACATCACGGGCTTTGCCTATTTCGGCCGTGAGCCTTACTCCTATATCCAACGGACTGAGCAACGCTATCAGTTCACGGATAACTTCTCGTGGACCATTGGACGGCACAACACGAAGCTTGGGGCGGACGTCAACTATCTACCGATCGATGCAATTTTCACGGTGAACTATGGCGGCGTTTACGACTTCGGCAGTGTTCCGGCCAGCGAGGCTCTTCCCGCTGCGGATTTCGCGGCGTTGCCTGCAGCCCTGCGAAGCAGTATTGCGCCGCTCAATGCGGTGCAGGCATATGGATTCGGCGTTCCCGGAGACCTCGTACAGGGCCTCGGGAGTCCGAAGGATTCGTTCCGCAACATTCCTATCGGGCTGTTCTGGCAAGATTCTTGGCGTATCAATCCCCATCTCACGCTGAACTATGGCGTGCGGTATGACGTCGAGATTCCGCCAAAGTTCAAAGCCCCGCAGGGACTGGCTGCGGCTGCCTATAACACGTTGGGACTGCAGAAGGGAATCCAGACCGACAAGAACAACTTCCAGCCGCGTATCGGTGTGGCGTGGGATCCGGCGGGCGACGGCAAGACCGTTGTGCGTGCATCGTATGGGATGTTTTACGATCATCCGCTGCTTGGGCTGTATTTCCTTGGTGATGCGTCTGACGGTTCCTCGAGTGGACAGCTTGCGTTTGGTCCGGGATCACCGTGTAATGGTGCGGGCAATCCGGGAAACTTGAACGCGGTTGAAGCTTTCCAAGGCTTGCTTCCATCAACTACCGGACCTAGCCTTCCGCAGTGCTCTCCAACCATCAACCCCGCGGTGGCTGGGTTATTGAACTATTCCGCTGCGAACCAATTGTTTTCGTGCGACACGGCGGGGACCAACTGCGGAGTTGCCTCGACTGCCCAGTCGATCTTCCTTGGCCAGAATTACCTTAGCCAATCGAATTTCATGCCCTTGGCCTTCCAGCCTTTCGGGTATCCACAGTCAAAGAATTTTGTCTATGCTTACGCGCAGCAGGCGAACCTGAGTATTGAGCGTGACCTGGGGAAGGGATTCGCCCTCAATCTTGCCTACAACTTCAATGGCGGACGTCACCTGAACCGTCCGATCAACGCGAATACGATTCGCGGCGATCTCATGGTTGCAAACTTTGAGGGTGCTTACTACGACGCTCTGATTCTTCAAGCGATGAATCCGAGCAATCCTCCGCCACCGGCCAGTCCATTTACGGTAAGCGGATGCAATGCAGGAGGAGTCTCTTCACCTTTGGGACCATTTCCTTACAATGATGCGGCGCTGATGAACTTCTTCCGGCCGGGCGGGTTGAACCCCTCAATCATTGGTGCGTACGCATTTATCGGTGACCCACTCGGGTGTATTCCCCAGGCAGCGGCGACGGCTCAGAGCCTTGGCTTCAACACCTGCGATCCCGCCACCTTCACCGGATGCGTTCCCTTCGGCGATATGGACGCCAACTACTCGAACGGCAGCTCCATCTATCACGGCTTCAGCGCCAATCTGCGCAAGCGCTTCAACACTCACTATGAATTTCTCGCCTCGTACACTTGGTCGCACGCGATTGACGATTCCACGGACCTGCAATCAACGCTCACGCCGCAGGACAGCTACTATCCTGCAGTCGATCGCTCGACGTCGCTCTTCGATCAGCGTCATCGGTTTGTCTTCAGCGGTGTATATCAGACTGGGAAAGTCGGTACCGGATTTGTTCGCGGTGTGTTCAGCGACTGGACGTTTGCGCCTCTAGTGGAGATCGCCTCGGGGCGGCCTTTCAACGTCCTGACGGGCAGCGGCGACAACCTGCAGCTTTCGTCCTTGACGGGCCGGCCGGATGTCACAATCGATCCTGCTTGCGGTACCGTGTATTCGTCAAAGTTCTCGCCATCCGGCCATTTCCAGGAGCCCTGTATTAATGGATTCGTAGCGGCCGGCGTTGTTCCGACGCTCCTGCAACTCGATGGCAATCTCGGCCGCAATGCCGGCATAACTCCGTGGACAGTGTTCGGCGATCTGCGGGTGTCGAAGAGGGTCTACTTCACCGAACGCATCAGCGCTGATTTCATCGTCGACATGTTCAATATCGCGAACAAATACAACGTGGCGGCTGTGAGCCCGCTCTTCAGCAACGCAGGCCAGGCAACTGCTGCGTACGATCCGCGGCAGTTCCAGTTTGCGATGAAGATCAATTGGTAGGCTGGTACCGGCTTCCGGCTTCCGGCTTCCGGCTTCCGGCTTTCGGCTTCCGGCTTTCGGCTTTCGGCTTTCTGGGTGCCCCACTTCTGGCCGATTTTGCCAGAAGTGGGGTTTTTGACTCTGCGCGTTCAGGGATTCTCCCTCGTTCGGCGAAACTTCTTGCAACTGTGGCCTTTTCGGTTGACTCTGAATAGCAACACGGAGTCTTCCATGGATCGTCGCCGATTTCTTCAGACTGCTGCCGTCACCACTCTCATGACTTCACTCAGCAAGAAGATCGCTCACGCTGCGGAAACTGGAAGCGTTCCAATGCGTGTTCTAGGACGATCGGGCGAGAGAGTCTCCATCGTTGGCGTTGGCGGATATCACATTGGCGTTCCTAACGAGCAGGAGGCCATTCGCATCGTTCGCACCGCACTCGACAACGGCATTAACTTCCTCGACAACTGCTGGGATTACAACGGTGGGCAAAGTGAAGTCCGAATGGGAAAAGCTCTGCGCGACGGCTACCGGCAGAAGGCGTTCTTGATGACGAAGATCGACGGGCGCACGAAGCAGGCAGCTTCGCAGCAGCTCGAGGAATCTTTAAGCCGACTCCAAACCGATCACATCGATCTGCTGCAGTTTCACGAAGTGATTCGCGACGAGGACCCGGATCGTATCTTCGCCAAGAACGGAGGTCTGGAAGCTGTTCTCGAGGCAAAGAAGGCGGGAAAGGTCCGGTATATCGGTTTCACCGGCCACAAGAGCCCTGACATTCATCTCAAAATGCTGAACACGGCATTTGCCCACGGTTTCACCTTTGACGCGGTGCAAATGCCGCTGAACGTGATGGATGCGCACTACAACAGCTTCGAAAAGAAAGTGCTGCCGGTATTGGTCGAGCACAAGATCGGAGTTCTGGGGATGAAGCCGATGGGCGACAAAATCATCCTGAAGAGCAAGACCGCTACGCCCGTCGAATGTCTTCACTATGCGATGAACTTACCCACCAGCGTTGTGATTACGGGCTGCGACTCGATCGACATTCTGCACCAGGCGCTGGAGGCAGCTCGAAGCTTCAAGCCAATGGGTTCGAGTGAAGTCGCGCAACTGCTGGCGAAGACCGACACCGCGGCAAAAAACGGCGAGTTCGAACGCTACAAGATCAGCCACGATTTCGACGGGACATATCAGAATCCGCAATGGCTAGGTTGATGAGTTTTCGGTTTGCCAGCCTAGAGCCGAGTTTCAAAACTGCGCCGCTACTCCAACCGTGGGCGTGATCGGCAGTCCCTGGAGAGTTTTCACCAGCACCTTCCCGGTAGCCGGATCGATGCCTGACTCGTAGGCGAACCGTCCGTTGTAATGGTTGGTCAGATTCAGAATTTCGCCATACAGCGTCAGCTTCCATCGCCGAAAGGGCCAGTCTTTATCGACGCGTACATCGAGACGGTGATACGGATCCAGCCTGGTTGTATTGATACCAGTGGCGACGAATTGTCCGTTGCCGAGCTGCTCGTAAGTCCCGCTGGGAATCGGGTATCCCGATCCGTACAGATATTTCCCACTCAGATTGAGCGTTGGGCGCAGCCTGTAGGTCGAAAACACAGTCAAGGAATGCCGTTGGTCTTCCAAAGTTGAGTAATAGAAGTTGGAATCAAAGAAGAGAGGGTTGGGGAAGGTCGGAAGATTGACTTGATCGTAGCGCTCTCGTGCCCGCAACAATGTATATCCAATCCAACCCGATAACCGGTTGGCACTTCTTCTTTGCAAGAGCAACTGCACCCCCTGGGAGTAATCCTGTTTGTAGGTGCCGCCGGCGATTGGCTGCAAAACCGGGCAAGGGTTAAGATCCGCTCCGGAAGGAATAGCACCGATCGCATAAAAGCCCTTCCGCTGAAAGACCTCGAGACGTAACCGCGTATTCTCATGAAATCTTTGTTCGATGGCAGCGGTGTAGTGTTCGGATTTCGAAGGCAGAGCCCCATATTGGATGCAGCCTCCCGCCGGAATCAAAAAGTCCGTGCTGGAGAACTGGGTATATTGGGCGGCAGCGACCTGAAGTTCAGTCGCTCGCGCCACACGGTATGCAAGCGAAAGTTGGGGCGAAAAATGTTGCGGGATATAGGATTGAAAATGTTCCCACCGCAAGCTGCCCAGAACATGCAGTCGCCCGCGAAAGAACGCGGAAGCCTGTTCTACGAAAGCACTCTGATGCACTCCCGTTCCGAAAAATGAGAACGGCACCAGTTGGCCGGTATCAGTATTGCTTGCCTGATATTGGCTGTCGTGTACCTGCCGGCCCGTAAATCCCGCTTGCAGCACATGATCTTTGGCCCACGCCCATGAGACTCCCGCTCCACCCACCCATTCGCGATGATCGGTTTTGGTGAGCAGTATGTTTGTGTTGTTGAACAACTCGTCGGGTTCGCGGATGTAGGCGGCGCGCACATCCAGCAGAAGTCGCGGGTTTATGGCAAAGCGCCATCCGCCGCGTGCGAACGTGAAATCACTGTTGCCGCTCGCATATTGAAAGTCGTCCAGGGCGGCGGGGTTGTTTTCCGCCATGTTGGTATGGCCATCTGTGACAAACAGATTGATGTTCTGCCGTGGAGTCAGGTCATAGCTGAGTTTGAGGTCCGCGTCTTCAAAGCCTACATCGGCCGCGTCGGAAACGCGGCCATGGACCAGGTAATTGATATAACTTTTGCGCGCCGAGGCCAGCCAAGATCCCTTGCGCGAGCGCGAGAACCAGCCTTCGCCGAGGATCTCGCTTGCCGCGATTCCAGCTGAAATCCGAAACAGTGGAGCACTGCGGCTCCCATCGCGCGTGCGAACATCGAGCGCAGCTCCATCGGCGTCTCCATACTGTTCGGGAAAGGCCGCCGGCAGCAGTTTCATCTCCTCGACCACCTCACTGGTAAGCACGCCCAGTGAGGCACCTTCGCTGAAATTCCCAATCTCGTGAAACGGACTCGGCACCAGCACGTCGTCCACGTACACCCCGACATTCGCGAACGGCGCGCCCACTACCGAGAACTCCGCAAAGAACTCATTGTTGCCCTCGGCTGAAACTCCCGGCAGCGTTTGTACGGCGCGAAACGGATCGTCGGCAAAAACCGTCGAAGTCTGGCGGATCTCGGAACTGGTCAGGTTCACTTCGTTCGTGGCAGGAGAATCGGAGACCTGAAATGGGTCTGCGCGGACTTCCACCTTGTCGGCGTGATGGAAGTTGTCAGGAACCATGGTGATGGAGAATTCCTTGATTTCGCCCGCATTCGCCAGACTAAACTGGACTTTCACCAGCCGATAGCCGACTGCGTTGAGCCGCAAAGTGTAATTGCCGGGTGCAAGGTCACGAAGTGCAAACTCCCCGGCAGCCGATGTGATTGTCGAGGTCTTCGTCTCGAGCACGAGAACTTCGACCCGCCCTAAAGCTTCACCGCCAACGGCGTTCGTAACTTTGCCCTTGATTTCAACGGCGTGGGTGGTGGCGGAAAGAATTATGACCAGTGCGGCGAGGACAAAACGCATGAGGCCGTTCCTGAAAAGCGGACAACAGGGGTAACAACAGCATACACTCCAGCCTGGATCAACCTGATTCCCACTCGTATGAACGTCACATACGAGTGATATTGCAGAAGCCCATTGGTGAAGTCCGGGATTCGGCAATCCAAGGTGAAAAATCGACAATCGAACACGGAGTGTTACACTTTTGCTTCACCATCCTTGGCGCTAGCCCGGAGTTTATTCCCTCATGTCTGAAACTCAGATGCCAACTGCGCGGACCCGTGTCGTCCGCGAGCCTGAGCGAGGTGTCTACGACCGCGAAACTGTCTATCGCATCCTTGATGAAGGGTTCCTTTGCCACGTCGGATTCGTGGTCGACGGACAGCCGTTCGTAATACCGACGTCGTACGGACGCAAGGACGCGAATCTGTTTATTCACGGCTCGGCCGCCAGCCGCATGCTGCGACAGATGAAGGAGGGCGTCGCGGTATGTGTCACGGTCACTCTGCTCGATGGACTCGTGCTTGCGCGCTCAATATTCAATCACTCCATGAACTATCGGTCGGCGGTCATCTTGGGCAAGGCTACGCTGGTCGACGAACCAGAACAAAAGCTGGCGGCGCTGCGCATCTTGTCCGAGCATATTCTGCCGGGGCGCTGGGATGATGTACGCCAACCCAACGAGCGCGAACTCAAAGCGACATCGGTACTGCGAGTGCCGATTGAAGAGTTTTCGGCGAAGGTTCGTAGCGGGCCTCCGATCGATGACGCTGAAGATATGAATTTTCCTACTTGGGCTGGAGTTCTGCCGCTGGAGACAAAAACGCAACCTCCGATCAACGATCTGAAGTTGGATATCAGGCGGGCAGTTCCGGAATACCTAAAGAACTATTCGCGTGTGCGAGACTGAAGAAATCTGACGAACTGATCTCGCCTGTGTCTCTCAGTGGCGACAGTTCAAGGCACGAGCAGCAGTTTTCCTGCGAGATGGCGCCCTTCCAAATCGCGATGCGCTTCAGCCGCTTCCGCCAGTGGATACGTTTTGGCGATGCGCATGTGCAGCTTGCCGTCGGCCATCATTCCAAACAGATCCGAGGTCCGCGCCAGCAACTCATCGCGTGTGGCGGTGAAGTGAGCGAGGGTTGTTCGCGCCATGTATAGCGAGCCTTTCTCCGATAGTTTCGCCGGATCTACAGGAGGCACCGCGCCGCTCGACATTCCGTAGAGCACAAGCATGCCACGCAGTCGCATGACGTTCAGATTCTTTTCGAATGTGTCCTTGCCGACACCGTCGTAGACAACATCGACGCCCTTTCCGCCGGTGAGCCGTTTCACTTCCGATTCAAAATCCTGTTTCGTGAAAACGATTACATCGTCAGCGCCAGCTTCACGCGCCAGCTGTGCTTTTTCATCGCTCGAAGCCGTTCCTATCACGCGGGCGCCGATCGCGTGTGCCAATTGCACAACTATTAAGCCCACTCCGCCGGCCGCGGCATGGATGAGCGCGGTTTCGCCGGCTTTGAGTTTATGGGCGTCGTTCACCAGATAGTGTGCGGTGAGCCCATGAACCATGGCGGCGGTCGCCTGCTCATCGCTGATTCCGGATGGGACTGGCACGAGATGTTCTTCAGGCGTCGATATATATTCCGCATACGATCCCAGGGTCCCGCTCCATGCGACGCGGTCGCCCACTTTTACGACTTTGGCCTGAGAACCGATCGCCGTGACCACGCCGGCGCCTTCCTGCCCGGGAATGAATGGGAGTGGCGTACGCAAACGACCATCGCGGAACTGCACGTCAATTGTGTTCACGCCTGCAACCTTCACTTTGACGACCGCCTCGGCGCCCTTTGCCTGCGGAACTGGTACGTCCACCAACTCCAGTACCTTTGGACCGCCAATGTGCTGCACTCGAATAGCTTTCATGATTGGTCCTTATTAACGGTTTTGCCCGGCATCTGCGTATTGCTTGCAGCAGCGGGCGCAAGATGCGCCCGTGACAGCCGCCGGGACGGCGGCGCTACGAATCCTACGGGATCAAGAGCAACTTGCCCGTCGTTCTCCGCCCTTCTAAATCTCTGTGAGCGCGCTGCGCTTCCGCCAAAGGGTACGTGTGCTCAATGCGCAACTTCAGTTTGCCTGCGGCCATCATGCCGAACACCGCGCCCGATCGCGCCACCAGCTCGTCGCGGGTTGCGATGTAATTTCCCAGAGAAGGCCGGGTAAGAAACAGCGATCCCTTCTGCGTGAGGACGATCGGATCAAACGGAGGAACAGCGCCACTCGAACCGCCAAACAATGCCATCATTCCGCGAGGCCGAAGAACATTTAGCCCTTTCTCGAATGTCGTCTTGCCCACCGAGTCATAGACCACATCGACGCCCTTGCCGCCGGTAAGGCGTTTGGTCTCAGCTTCGAAGTCCGCTTGCGTGTACAGGATGATCTCATCGGCTCCGGCATCACGGGCGAGTTTTGCCTTTTCGTCCGTCGAAACGGTTGCAATCACGCGGGCGCCGATGTTGTGCGCCATCTGCACGAGAAGCAATCCCACGCCTCCGGCAGCAGCATGCACCAGTGCCGTCTCGCCCCGCTTCAACGGATACGTGTCGTGGCAAAGATAATGTGCCGTCATGCCTTGCAGCATCGCCGCAGCGGCCTGCTGGTCATTGACGCCAGAGGGGATCGGAACGATCCTGTCCGCTGCGATGGCTTCATATTCGGCATACGCTCCAAGCAGATGGCTCCACGCAACACGATCGCCAACTTTGACGGACTTCACCTCTGGCCCGACGGCCGTCACCTTGCCTGCGCCTTCCTGCCCCGGAGTAAACGGCAGCGGGACTTTGTAGCGACCCTCGCGGTGATACACGTCGATAAAATTCACTCCCGAAGCGGCTAGCTGCACCACCGCCTCATTCGCCTTCGGCTCTGGTACGGGAAGATCGACCAGTTCCATCACCTCAGGCCCACCAGTTTGTTTAACTTGAATAGCTTTCATGAGAGCTTGGATTCCGGAAATTCGATGAAGATTCGCGACGGGAGATTTTACGCCAAGCGAAGCGTCATGCGCTGCGATGGATTCACACGAAATTGAAACTGCAATTCATTTCTTTCTTAATTCCTCTGTCCAGTTCTGGATCACCGTAAGCGGCAGAGCACCTGTTTCCCCTGTCGTGATCGCCAGCAACCTCTGCCCGTCGCTTGTGAGCGACCACTGGGACCCCGCATTGTTCGGAGGAAGATTGGTTCCCTCAAACAGAACTCGCACATCTGCTAACTCGAGATTGGGTCCGCGACCATTCACCTGCGCGCTCATCACCTTGCCGGACCCCGGGACCTCAAACACGATTTCTTTTCCGTCACGGCGCCATCTAGGACGCGTGCCACCATTCGCGGAGATTTGCCACTTGGCTCCGCTGGAAGGAAACGCAACAACGTACACCTCCGGTCTGCCATTCTCAGTCGATGAATACGCAACCCACCGCCCATCGGGAGAAAATTGCGCGAACCCTTGGTCGCCCGGCGCAGCAATAAACGCCGTCGGCTTGTGATCGCCAAACATCGGCAGCATCCATATGTCCACTCCGTTGCCTTGTCCGATGGTTCCCGCGTCATATAAGAGGTACCGGCCATCAGGGGACCAATCATCCAGTTCCTGCTGGAGCGTCTGGATCGTTCCGATCTGGGCGATCTCCGTAGCTTGTCCCGTGCCGTCAGCGGCGCGAACAATCAGCTTACGAGAGTACGCGTTCGCAGTATTGCCGGTCAGATAAGTGATTTGCTTGCCATCGCGGGACCAGATCGGGTTCATGCTGGATTCGCTGCCGAAAGTGAACCGCGTACGGCTGTCGTGAACGAGGTCGTAAATCCAGATGACTCCCTGCGGATCTCCGATCGTGACCGCCGCTTTTTTGTCATCCGGTGCAAGTTCGATCATGGCAATCGAATCTGGCGTCCCCACATTTCCTGTTTCCTTCCCGCTGCGATCCAGCCATGTGAGGCGGTTCCCCGCACCAGCGATACCCGGCTCATAAATCAAGGTTCCGTTGTCGGACGCGGAGAATGTTCCTCGCCAAACCGAGCCGTCGATCTGCACATCGGTGGTCAGAGCGACGGCCTCTCCCTGGAGTTGTCCGGAGGCACCGTCAAACGTCTGAGCCATCAGCGTGTTATCGCGAATGTACAAGAGCTGACCCGACGCGTAGATCGCGCTCGAGCGGCTGGCAAACAGAAGCTTGTTGTCCTTGCCATCGAGCGACGCCCAGAACACAGCAGTGTTTGCAGTGGTTGTCGCCGCATGGTTGGCCGCCAGGTACAAAAAGTGCCTTCCATCGGGCAAGAACCATGGCCAGCGATGCGTAGTGTACTGGTCCGATAACTTCGTGGCCGGGCTGGGAGTTCCGCCCGTCGCAGGCACTTGCAGCAACGCTTCGGTGAACGTCGGGGAGAAGACGATCGTTCCGCTGTTGCTCCAACTCCCACCTCGACCGGCCGGAGCGTCACAAATCGTGAGCGGCGCACCCCCCGCAAGATCGATCCGCTTGAGCTTGTCGCCTGCAAAGAATGCGATCGAGCGGCTGTCGGGCGACCAGAAGGGAAAGCTCGCTTCCTCTGTTCCTGCGATGGGTTGGGGCGTCATCTTCGCCAGCGAACGCAGGAAAAGTTGGTTCTTTCCCTCTGCTTTGGCGGAAAAAACAACGTTTTTTCCATCCGGAGAAATTACAGGCGGGCCGCCGCTGTCGCCGACAAAATTGAATTGCAGCTTTTCCGGCGCCGCGATCTGAGTACGCACCACCGCGGGATGGCCGCCGGAAAATCCAAGCACCAGGCTGAGCACGATCACGGCGATGATTGCCAGACCGCAGAACGTCCATGCCAGCCATAAGCTGAGCTTTATTCTCCACGAAGTCCGCGTTGCAGGCGCCGGCGCACCCGCTGCCGATCCTTCTCCGATCCACATGAGTTCGCTCGCCAGATCTCCGGCACTTTGCCAGCGAGCATCAGGATCTTTCGCCAGACATCTTTTGATCACTCGCTCGAGCGCTGGGGGAGTTAGCGGCTGCAGGTTGCGAATGGGCTCAGGTTCTTTCTCGAGAATCGATGCGGCGACAGAAACGGCGGTCTTCCCTTCGAAGGCACGGCGGCCGGTGACCATTTCATAGAGCACGGCGCCAAGAGCGAATATGTCGCTACGAGCGTCGGCGTCCTTGCCTTCGACCTGCTCGGGCGACATGTATTGGAAAGTTCCGACGATGGTCCCTTGCTGGGTCAGCGGAGAAGGATGAGAACTGCTTAGCGTTGCAGTCAATCCTTCGGAAATAGCATTCGACGACACGATTCCCTTCGCCAGTCCGAAATCCATCAGTTTGGCGCCCGACTTGGTGAGCATGATGTTGCCCGGCTTAAGATCGCGATGGACCACACCGCGCCGGTGTGCTGCATGCAGTCCGGTTGCAATCTCGGCCGCGTAACGGAGCACCTGCTCCATTGGCATCGGTCCGCGACGCAACCGCTCGGCCAGCGTCTCGCCTTCCAGGAGTTCCATGACGAGATAACGCACGCCGTCCTGCAGGCCTACATCATGAAGCTGGCAAATGTTGGGATGATTCAGAGAAGAGATGGTGCGAGCTTCGCGCTCGAAACGCTCAGCGGCTTCCGGCCGATCGGCTAAATGGGCAGGCAGTATCTTGATTGCGACGCTGCGGTCGAGCCTTGTATCGCGAGCGCGATAGACTTCCCCCATTCCGCCTGCGCCGAGCGGCGCGGCGACTTCGTAAGGCCCCAGTTTTGTCCCAGATGCCAACGCCATTGCGCGTGATTATACAAGGCTGCGATGCAGCATCTCCTCGCCCGGCCTTGCGAAGAAATTTGTGGCGTCTCGATCAAGAATGGCACACGCGACAAACGGGAGGACATAAGCTTAGCTGCTATGATGCTGAGTCATGCGAGCCGCTTATTCGATCTGGTCTGTGTGCTCTTCCCAGAAAATTCTAAGGTTAATTCCGAATATGATCCTCGCTTTACTGACGATCAGTTCGGTAGCGGCCCAATCGCAAAGGCCTCCAGCGCCCAAGACAAAAAGCCGCCTAGCCACCGCGATCGACCTGACCCTTGAAAAGGGACACGAGTCCACCTTGCCGCCTCACATCTCGACGTTGCTGGGTATTTCTCAAGAAAAGGAGGTACCCATCAAACAGGCCGTCGAAAGGGGAGAGCCGATCAAAGGCTTTGAGGTCTCGACCGACGAACACCAGAATGTTGTGATTTTCATTGAGAACCGCACCGCGAAGGAAACCACGTTTTACCTGACCTCCCGGGCAGGCACACTGCGCAAAGTGCTCTCCGTGCGGGAAGGTACGGGCTATTCCCGTCAACCCACTAAAGATGACGTGGAATCGTTTCGGAAGGAAAAGCAGCACTGGCTTGATCGACTGGTTCCCAAGAAGTCGTAACACAGCGCAAGCGGGGCAGCCCTAGCTCTTTTGCTCCTCCGGACGCAATCCGGCCGCCGCCATTACCGCCCTCCCCAGTTCTTCTGCCGTGAATGTGACTTCCTTAGAGTACTCTTCGCACGCCCCCACGAATCGGTATCCACGCCCCACCACGGTCTGTAGGAATTGCGGCTGTCCGGAGTCGTCATCCAGGGCGATGCGGATCTTTCGGATCGCCGTATTAATTCCCTGTTCGATGTCGATAAATACATCCTTGCCCCACAGCGCCTCAGCAATCTGCTCGCGGGTCACCAACTGGCGTTGGTTCTCGATGAGGTACATCAGCAGTTGCAGGGGCAGACCTTCCAGACGAACGGGGACTCCGCCCCGATAGAGCTGGAAGTGTCCGAAGTCGAGTTCGAAATCTCCGAAACGAACTTTCTTGTCTGCCATGGCAGATGGTATTTCAGCGATTTTTCTATTCTTGCCGCGAATCTGTCTGTGATTGTCATCACTCGAAATGTTTCTTCAGATCAATTGATTCCACTTAAGACTGGCTCCATGGACCTTTTCCACGCCTAAGAGCACTATGCATTCATTCAGGAGGTGATTTATGAAATACGCAAAATGGGTTTCCGCATTAATGCTTCTCTTGGTACCAATGATTGCCGCCGCTCAGCTTGCGCATTCTGAATATATTGCCGCGCAGGTCCCGTTCAACTTCGTGGTCGGGAATGTAACCGTGCCCGCGGGGGAAGTGACCCTGCAACTGGCCGATCAAACGGGATGGTTGCTCGCCATCCACAATCCCGACGTCAAGCTTTCGATCTACTCACTCGCTTCGCCCACAGTGGCCCAAAAGGCTGCGAAGGACTCCGCGCTGGTCTTCCGGAAATACGCAGACCGTTATTTCCTGGCCAGTATGAGGATTGGAGATTCCCGCACCGTGTATGAATTCCGCCCGGGCAAGCTGGAAAACGAGATGCGCGCGCAGACTCTGGTGCCAACTGAAGAAGTCCTGCTAGCCACGGCCCGATAACTCCAAGGCCGTCAGTCGAGGAAGGTCCGCGAATCTGCGGACCTTTTCTCTTCTTCTGAATAGCTGTCCAGCGCTTGGTACCGACGGAACGAGCGGCTCCTCTCTGCTACACTTTCATCTTCTTTTTGTAGGGAGGCGCTTGTGTCCCAGAACGCTCCGCAGACGTATGCCAATCACACGCGTTTCGATCCGCTCTTCCACTTCTTCCTCATCCCGGTCTTCGCTTTGGGGTTGGTTCTCTCGCTGGTTCACTTTTTTTATCACTTCCGCGAGAGCGACTCCCGCGACAACTTCCATTCCTTTCTGCTGATTGTGCTGGCAGTGGCGCTACTCACCCTTGTTTTCAAGGTGCGCCTATATTCGCTCAAGGTACAGGATCGGATTATTCGTTTGGAAGAGCGCTTACGCCTGACGCAGCTTCTCTCCGAGCCCCTGCGTTCGCGGATCCCGGAATTGACGGAAGGTCAACTGGCCGGGCTACGTTTTGCTTCCGATGCCGAGGTGCCCAAGCTCGTCGAGCGCGCGCTCAACGAGAAACTGAAACGCAGAGAGATCAAGAAGGCGATCCAAAACTGGCGTCCCGACTATTGGCGCGTCTGACGGGACAGTCTCCCGCCTGGACTGTAGGTAATTAATGGAAATTTCCTGTTTAAAGTACGGAGTCTGTGGTATCAACCACTACGGCCTCCACGATCATCCCATCTGGCGATGACACCTGACGAACGCAGTCGCATGTATGAATTGTGCGCCCTAATTGAGAAGGAGCAAGATCGCCACCGCTTTCTTCTGCTGATTGAAGAACTAAACCACCTGCTCGAACGCAAAGAGCACCGCCTCGAACGGGAAAAGTCAGAAAGCTGAACGTTAGTCCAACGCAAGCATCTTCTTTGCGCATCTGAGAAGCACTCTCCGCAGTTTTCTTAGGGGGTGATGTGTCTCTCTGGACGGTCCTGATCGTCGACGACAATCCGGCAGTTCGGAAGCTGATCTGCGAACTTTTTACTCGCGAACTGGATTTCACGGTCTGCGGCGAAGCCGAAAACGGCTGTGACGCACTCGAGAAAGCGCGAGACCTGAGGCCCGCGCTCATTGTGACCGATCTCTCCATGCCAATCATGGATGGGCTGGAAGAAACCCGGGAGTTGAAAAAGTTGATGCCTTCCATACCGATCATCCTCTATTCGGCTCACATGGATCGGTTTGTCGAGAAGGAAGCGCTCGCCGCAGGAGCTTCGGCCGCAGTCGCTAAGACGGACGTGGTCGCAATCCTGGTGGCAACTGCGCGCACTCTGATGTCGGGGTTGGCGGCATAACACACAGGGACGAGCCAAGTATCGCGCCAACCTGCCCCGCATGCCTTGGCATCCCACCTTCGGGTTTGTGACCCCTATTGTGGCGCCGAGGGGTAACCTGACCCTGCCGGTGCCGAAAGTAATCATCCCGATTCCTTTTCGGCGATTGACCTTGAAGCCAGTGAAAGGTACCATTTTTGGTAGAATTCACCGGAATTTAACACTCGGAGAGGCCGCAGCAATCCCGTCCCCGCATCATGCGATCCGTCCACTTCTATTTTCGGACCAGTTTTTTCGCGGCATTTGTGCTGATGCTTTCCGCTTGTCAAAGTGCCCAGAAACCCGTCAAGGCGGTACCTCCTGGAAAAGCTCCTGCGCTTAAAGCGGAGACAGCACCGGGTCCCCAAGCTCCGGCCGAACCGGCTCAAGCCCCCGCTGAGAAGAAACCTGAGGACGCGCCCTCGCCGCAAGCGGCTGCGAAGGAGGCAGCCCCGACAGAGTCCGCGCCCAAGCCTGATCCGGTTGGAGATCTGATCACCAAAGCGGAGAACGAATATCAAGCGGGATTGACCAACTACCGCGCGGGCAAGGCCGAAGAAGCCAAGCACAATTTCGACAATGCCGTTAACTCTCTGTTAAGCAGCAACTTCGATGTCCGGTCCGACGAGCGGCTGCAGAAGGAATTCGACCGCATTGTCCAGGGCGTGAATGACATCTACCCCGGCGGCACGTCGCAGGAGGCCGAAGCGGGGCAGGAGCCACAGCAGAAATCCGAGCCGGCACCCATCGATACGACGAATGAGATCGCCCCCGCGGCCGATGCCGGCACCAAGGCAAAAGCCGAAGCCGAACTGAAGAAGACACGCTCCGACTTGCCGCTGATGATGACCGACCAGGTTGCGGGCTATATCGCTTATTTCTCGGGGCATGGACGTGGCGTTTTCGAGCGAGCCTATGCGCGTTCAGGCCGCTACCGCGACATGATGCTGCCGATCCTGAAGCAGGAAGGCGTTCCGCAGGATCTTATCTATCTGGCGTTGGCAGAATCCGGATTCCATCCGCACGCCGTCTCGCGCGTTGGTGCCCGCGGCATCTGGCAATTCATGGGTGGGCGCGGCGCCGGATATGGCCTTCACCGCAATATGTATGTGGATGACCGCCAAGACCCAGAGAAGTCGACTCGGGCGGCCGCCCGCCATCTGAAGGATCTTTACACTCAATTCGGCGACTGGTATCTCGCCATGGCCGCATATAACTCCGGCCCCGGTACGGTTCAAGCTGCCGTCAAGCGCACCGGCTACGCCGATTTCTGGGAGCTCTACAACCGCAACGTCCTCCCCAAGGAAACCAAGAACTACGTCCCGATCATTCTGGCCGCGACGCTGATGGCGAAGAATGCGTCTCAATATGGGTTAGACGCTGTCGCGATGGAGAAACCGGACCGTTACGACACGGTAACGATTGATTATCCCGTGGACCTCCGCTTGGTCTCGGATTGCGTGGGCGTCGGTACGAGTGATCTGCAGGACATCAATCCCAGCCTTTTGCGGTTCAGCACGCCGCGGACGGGCTCATTCCAGCTGCACATACCGGTCGGGACGAAAGATCAGTTTGAAACCGCGATTGCGTCGGTCCCGCCGGACAAGCGTCTCTGGTGGCGGTATCACACGGTGCATTCCGGCGACACGATCATGAGCGTGGCCCGCACGTATCACACAACGGCCAAGCAGATCGAGGAAGCGAACCATCTCGACGGCCCGGAACTCGAAACGGATGCGAAACTCATCATCCCGATCGCTGTTGGCAAGCATGGAGATGACACCGCAACCTATGCCAAGCGGATTACCCGCTATCGGGTGCATAAAGGAGACACAGTGGAATCCGTGGCCGAGAATTTCGGTATCTCGGCACAACAGCTCCGCCGCTGGAACGGTATTCGGGGAAACAGCCTGGCTGGCCGACGGGTTCTAGCACTGCACCTGCCGGTATCGCCTGGTTCCCGCAATGACGAGGTAGCCTCGTCCCGCAGCAAGACGAAGCGCACGTCACCTCCCAAAACCGAAACTGCCAGCACCAAGCCGCCGGCTACCAAGTCCGCCGAGATCGAACACCTGAAGCCGACCAAGAGCGAGGCCGCTACAGTCCATCACAAGGTCAAGTCCGGCGAGACCCTCTACTCCATTGCCAATCTCTACAACACCACGGTCGCAGCCCTGAAGCGCGACAACCGGAATGTAGCGGTCCTGCGGCCAGGCATGATTCTGACCATTCACTTCGCAAGATAACGTCAAAAAAACGTTCAGATCCTGCGTACTGGAACCCTTTCCAGGAGCTCCTCCGTTTCCCCTTCTCGTGGAGTAACAACGGGAATGAACACCCTAAAAACTGACGTGAGTGAAATCACATAAGGGCTCTTTCCCAACGCGTACAATTTTGGGTTCGTTGGCAATTGTCCCTAGGTTTGTACCAATCACAGGAGGAGCGAATCTCATGAGAGTTACGAAATTCATTGTTCTATTCATCGTCTGCGCGTTAGCCGTCTCGATGGCTGTGCCGGCCTTCGCCGCGGATGGAGCTGCCACGTACAAAGCAAAATGCGCTGCCTGCCATGGCCCCGAGGGTCAGGGCAAGGTCGGTCCGGCCGTGAAGGGTAGCGCCCTGACCGCTGACCAGATCACCGATCTGCTTGTAAAGGGCAACGACGCGAAGAAGGTCCCGCACAAGAAGGCCGTCGCGGGCGTTTCCGCGGAAGACGCCAAAGCCATTGCCGACTACGTTAAGACCCTGAAGTAGAAGTGGAAAACCAGCCTTTCCTTCAGGTTAGGGGCGAAAGTGAGAGCTTTCGCCCCTCTCTCTTAAGATCAAAGTCGTTTGCAAGCCAGTTTTGAATCCGATAGACACAGTGCATCAGGCGTTTCGCCGTTCAATGACCATAGGCCTGCCCGAGACAACGGATGCGGCATTCGTATTGGTCACGCGTAATGCGTGTTCCTGGATAGCCAGCTGCAGCTGGTGTACGGTGGCGCTCCATTGCGGTTCCTTCTCAAAGAGGGCGCGGGCGCACAATTCGCGAATACGATCTTCCAAACGGCGTGCTGGCATGGGGGGAGTACTGCTGCCAATCACGCCTAAGATGCCTCATCCTGGACGAGTGTTGGATACCCTACTTTTCTTAGGATAAACACCTGACTGGCCTGTCGTTCCATATAGTTAATTCGGCGCACTCATACGATTGAAGCTTGACGTCCTTGAACAAAAGTTCGCTCGCATTGTTTCGTACGAGCGACTGACAACGTATCCAGAGTCCTTGCAGTCCGCACCGAATGTCGTGCTATAATCCGGCGCCGTTACAGCACAAGTATTTGTTGTCCTTAAATTCTCTCGTGCCCGCAGCCAGGGCGGCGTATCCGCTCCCGGCCGCCACTGAAATCAGGAGGAGCAATGACGTTTTACGATCCAACGCTCTATGGACGTGACGATGAAGAAGAATTTGGCGATAGCGGCGCGTATAGCGAGTCGCTAGAAGAAGATTTCGAGGAAGAAGAGGAGGAGGAAGAAGAACCCGGTATGCCGGCGTCGGAGTCGATGGAACCCGAACCGGAACCGGCGCCAGCGCCTCCGGCTCCTCCCAAGCCCGCAGCCCCTGCCGGCGGCGGAGGTGGCGGCGCGAAGAAAAAAGCGGCTAAGAAGAAGCCAGCCAAGAAGAAAGCGGCCAAAAAGCCTGCCAAGAAAAAGGCAGCAAAGAAAGCCAAAAAGCCTGCCAAGAAGGCAAAAAAGGCCGCCAAGAAGCCCGCGAAGAAAAAGGGCAAGAAGCGCCGTTAAGAGTTACCCTGGCCTCGAGCGCCTCCCGCTCGACAAAAATCAAACCGCGCTCGCAAGGGCGCGGTTTTTGTTTACGCGTAACTCCTCGCCTGCGCAAGCAAGAAGGAGTTGAGTCTGCCAGGCGGGGTTACTTCTTGCCGCTTACAGCACCCAAACACCGCCCATACAGCTCAAGCAATTTCTCGGCATAGTCTTCGGGCTTTGCGGCTGAGCCTCCGCCTGTGAATCCCACACCACCACTGGACGCCGTGCGTCCGTAGCCGGTGGTCATAGCGACAAACTTCATCAGATCGAGTGCAATGTCTTCGTTTCGGCGCGCGTGGCCGGAACCTGTGGCGGGAACTTCGTCCATGATTCCTTCTCCTCTTCCGGAAATAACAGGGATGTCTTCGTCGTCTTCGAAGTCCTGCATGCTGTGAATGATGACGCGGTTCATGACGACGGTTGGGATGACTCTCACAGCGATGATAGCAGGAACGGGCGTCAGGCTTCAGGCGTCGGGCTTTCGCGTCGTGAGTTCCTCGATGCCGTTTGCCAGAGCCGCCTCATCAGCCAAACGGATCCAATAAAGAGAAAGGGGGACGAATAAAATCCCGGCGCCGGACGCGGAAAAGTCACCGTCGCTACAGTGCGGCCAAGGATGGTAAATAGCGTGTGTCCCATACCATTGAAGAACATGATCAGTGCATAGAACCATGCCAGCGGCCGCAGCCAGCGAGCATTGGTCGCCGCAAGCGGAGTGAGAGCGAAACAGACTGCAACGGCCACGCTCAATCCGACGAGCCATTCGCGGAATTCAAAGGTTGGCATGGGGAACCACGCGAAACGGGCGCGCAGCGCGGTCACGGTTGGGTTGTAGATCGAGAGAAAACCGGTCGTGGCTTCGTCGAAAACGTGCAGCGCGAAGGCGATCGTCAATGCAAACCACGCGCGTTCAAAGCCGGACGCCGTCTGGGACGGTGCGTGCATGGCGTCCACCTCTCCTGATCATTATGCTCCCACCTTGTAACATCGCCAAAGCCCTTGTCATCCTGAGCCGCGGCTTTTGCGGCAATGGACCTGTGCAATTACCAGCGCCGCTGAAGGTGCAGGCAATGACATAGGTCCTTCGCGGCACACAGCGCGGCTCAGGATGACAAATCAAAATGCGACCTGGGCGTGCCGGACACTACCGCTTCACCTCACTCATCAGCGCCAGCAAATTTTCCTCCGTGTCGTGGAAGAACGTCATCCATAGATCGTGATCGGGCAGACGGGCAATCATGTGAGGTTCGTCTTCAAACTTCACACCTTTGGACTTCATCCCGGCATGGGCGGCTTTGATGTCGGGCACGGCGAAGTACAGAATCGAACTCGCATGATCAAACTCCGGCTTCTCTGGATGGTCCAGCATGAGCCGCACGCCGCCGCAATCAAAGAACGCCAGTCCCGGCGGTGCTTTAAAGAGTAGCTTCAGTCCCAGAATTTTCTCGTAGAAATCCGCAGCCCGCTCCACATCATGGGTTCGAATTTGAATCTGTCCCAATCGCGTAATTCCCGGGCCTTCACTCATTGCCTTGACCTCCATCGATAAATTAGTTAGCATAGCTAACTATATTTGGGAATCGAAGTCAAGTACTTTGAATCGGAAATTTTTGCTGAGCAGAACAACGTAACCGCAAAGGTCGCCGAGA
>Ga0070713_100000575_pt1 | contig 23317 bp, 23 predicted proteins | sample LARL82metaG_FD_65465 | JGI IMG/M metagenome (GOLD analysis project Ga0070713, IMG submission 65465) | Corn, switchgrass and miscanthus rhizosphere microbial communities from Kellogg Biological Station, Michigan, USA - LAR L8-2 metaG | ecosystem: Host-associated > Plants > Roots > Rhizosphere ...
GAAATCGGGGCTCGCAGGTCCGAAGCACCTCATCGCGGGGGGAGGGGGTGGCGGCGCGTGTGAGCAACTTATGCAGCAGAATTCCGTAGGGCGGATCGGTTCTGTTCAAGATGAAATTCCGCAGACCGCTCCGTCCCGCGTAGAACAGACTGTAGTGCGAGAAGAAAAGACTGGACTCCTGGGTGAGATCGTACTTCGCTGCCTTGGCGACCATGGGAATGTCACCAGCCTGAAACAAATAAAAGGCACTATAATCACCGCGAATCGCATTCGACATGAAAGCGTTCGGCCCGATGCAGAGCAGCACGATGGAAGGTCGAATCCCTTCGGAAAACAGTCTACGAAGGCCATACAGCCAGTCCAGGTAAGACGTTTGCTCGATGGAAAAGCGCTGAAGATGCACGTCGGCGGGAAGCGCATGAGCCAGCATATTCAGCTCGACATCTTCCAGTGAGAGCGAGTCGCCAACCAGCAAGATGGACCTGAGCGATTGTGTGTGAGGCAACCGCAACGTCGAGGCATGCTCGGCGAGAATGCGGCCTTCTGTGCGACTCAGTCGAGCGAAGGCAAATCGGGTACCGGCTTCGATACCGGCTATACAGAACAGCACTGTCGCAACAATCGTTACAACATGCACGGCCCTAATACGCTCGTGGCGCTTCAAACGCTCAGGTTCGGTCACAGTTGCCTACTCTTCTTAGAACTGAAAATAGATAAAGGCATTAGAATTAAGCGCTCCATACAAAGCGGTCACCAACAGCAGGCCCGCGGCGAGAATTGGACCAGAGATCGGCTGACGCTGAAACAAATACTCGTCGTCTTCCTGATCGAGGAGCAAATCCATGGTAACGACGATGGCGCCCAGGACCGCTATAAAAATCAGCACAGGGCCGAAATCCGCATCCCACCTAAAATCAACCAGATCGCCAACCATATTGATGGCCTGCTGCAGTGTTGTTGAGCGAAAAAAAATCCACGCGATACCTACCACGGTTAACGTAATGAAACGAGAGGCAGCCGTTCCAAGTTTGGCATCGATGGGTGTCTTCAAGTCCTCCGCGAAAAAGCGCTCCACCGCGAGCCAGCAGCCGTGCAAACCGCCCCAAACCACGAAGGTCCAATTCGCGCCATGCCACAGACCGCCCAACAGCATGGTAATCATCAGGTTTAGGTAGGTACGAGCCGGACCCTTTTGATTTCCGCCCAGCGGAATATAAAGATAGTCGCGCAACCAAGAGCTAAGGGAAACATGCCATCGCCGCCAGAAGTGTTGCAGTGTGACCGCCAGATAAGGGCGTCTGAAGTTTACTACAAATTGAAAGCCCAACAGCTTCGCACTTCCGCGCGCGAGGTCGGTATAGCCGCTAAAGTCGCCATAGATTTGGAAGGCAAACGCAGTGGCCCCAATCACCGTCGGATAGAAGCCACGACCGAAGCCGCCATCGAATGCGAGGTTAGATACAATGGCGAAATTGTCAGCCAGTACGCATTTTCGAAAGAGGCCGAACACGATCAGCATCACGCCGTCAAAAAACACGCCGGTGTTGAAATTCCGCGGATGCTGCACCTGGTTGAGTAGGTGACTGGGACGTTGGATGGGTCCGGCAATAAGATGCGGGAAGAGGCTGACGAAAAGAGCATAGTCGACAAAGTTGCGCGCGGGCTCTTCCTTTCGCCGATACACGTCCACGATATACGCGACCTCCTGGAAGGTATAGAAGGAGATGCCAGGTGGCAGCAGAATGCGTAAGAGCGGCGCTGAAAGATGATGTACACCCATGGTAGCGGCTGCTACGACCAGCGAATCGACAAAAAAGTTGAAGTATTTGAAGAACCCCAGAAATGTGAAGTTCAGAACCAACGAAAGGATCAGGAATCCTTTGCGGCGTCTGGGATCGTCGGCTCCTGCAATACGGAACGCAATGAAATAGTCCAGCGTTGTAGACAACATCATCAGCCCCAGAAATCGCCAATCCCACCAGCCATAGAAGAAATAACTGGCCGCCAGCAACATCCAGTTCTGTTTCCGCCACGTCAGCCGCCAATAGACAACAACGACGATGGTCAGAAATAGAAAATAAACTGGGCTATCGAATAGCACTGTGACAACTCCGCTGATCTAGACGCTCCGGCAACACCCCACATTTCTGGATTTCCTGCTAGGACGGCGTGGCAAGACCACTCCCGGCTCATTGTTTGAATTAATGTCCTGAGCTGCTGGCGCTTGGGCAATATAGGTGGCCTTCGATTGCCACGGTTGCATTCGCGATTGTAATTGGAGTCCCGGTTTCGACATGCAGCACGTCGGCGTAGCCAACCTTCGCCAGCCAATCAACGATTTCTGTTACTTTTCGCCTTTTTTCCCGCAAAGTCTCGCCGTGCATTTCTAGGAACAGACTGGGGCGGCACGCCGCTAGAGTTTTTGCCGCTCCCTTCAACGCTTCAAGTTCCAACCCTTCGATGTCGATCTTTAAAAAATCGGGCCGAGGAAGTCCAACCTCTGTAATGTCCTGATCGATCGTCGTGATCTGGATTCGCTCACTCTCGACCTCAGCGCCGGATTTCTTCAGTTGATCAACTGTTTTCGGTTCCAAGCTACCTCCGCCCGTCATAAGCGGCATGAAGACCAGGTCACCCGAACCGGAACTCGCACCCACACCGAGCTTGCGCACTGTTACGTTGTTCAGCGCGTTCAGCCGGAGATTTTCGAGCAGCCGCGTATGATTTATCGAGTTTGGCTCATATGAAACCACATGTGCGCAGCGTGAGGCAAAGAACATTGTAAGAGATCCCTGAAAGGCGCCAACGTCATACACGACGAGCCCCTTGAGGTCCAGGCTTCGCCAAAAACGCTCTTCAAGGGTTTCAACTGCCCCGGAGGCCAGGGGGACCCAGCCCAATCCGCCTTTTCGCTTCATGCCGTGGTTCAGGCCATGCCGAACAGTATAGGTGAACCGATCAAACAGGCTCTGGCTGATCCATGCAACTATCGTGTGCTTCCGCGAATAGTGTTGGAACGGGCGATCCTCTTCGCTGACTTGAGTCGTGGGCGACGCGTCTCCATCTGAACTCACCATATTCTCGTTGATCTCCTTTCGTTTAGTCGCGATTCAAGCCATTATACCGACGTTTGAGTTACCACTTGTATGTATCAATCTCAAAACATCTTGCATAATCAAGTGACATTTCCCTCCGGCCATCCAGCAAGCAGTCCTGCCCTACCAGGGCCCTTGCTAAGTCTCAATTACGCTTAGGTTGAACCGCGATCCCCTTGCAGAGAGAAGCGAATTATACTTTAATTACGCTTCGCTGAACGCCGCTGGAACTCTTTTGCGTTGCACTGGGACCGGTAAACGAACTGCCGGGGCCTAAGAGGCGTGGATTGGAGTGGAGGAGGTTTTGGCGGCGTCAGAGTTCCTTACGCGTTGCGTATAGTGACGACACTGGACAGTCGTGAGCTGTGTAAGGGGCGAAGGTACCCAACATTCTTGAACAAAGTGGCCACAATTTCTCTCCACTTGATTCCACGTGGCTCGTTCAAGGCATCATGCCGACATCGCTAATAACGTAGAGCGAGTTTCGGTGACGCTGTGCTTTTAACTAGCCGTCCCTTGCGCACGGTCCGCCCGAAGTTCCAGATCCCGCATGAACACCAGGACATCTTCGCCCGCGTAATTCGCTTCTACAAATCCGTATGCTCCGACGTCGCCCTTCACGGTGATAACGGAACCGGCGTCGATGGTCATAAAAGCGATTGAACCCGCAGGTTCTTTTAAAACCGCCGAAAGTGTCTCCCTGACATGGTACTCATAACACAAGGAACTATACGGTTTATATGAAACGCTTTCAATCACGTAAAGTTATTACGCCGTGTGTACTTCGAGTTGTACGCACAACTGCTCAAACTCTCTCCACGCAGGAGTGAGTTATGGGCGTTTCGATCACTTCCGGCTGCTCGATACATTGCGGATTCTTCCGAGTGAGGAGAATGGCTCAACGGAACCCGCTTTGGGTATTGAGCACGGCGGGCTTCAGGCCGCTGAGTCGTTGTTGTGGGCTCGGTATTTCATGTACACACAGCTATATTTCCATCGCGTCCGGCGTATCTATGACATACACTTGAAAGACTTCTTGCGCGCCTGGCTGCCGGGAGGAAAGTACTCAGTGGCGCTCGGTGATCACCTGAGGATGACCGACAGTGAGGTGCTCGTTGCACTCCGGAACGCTGCAGCCGACCCGGCTTCTGCAGGACACGATCCCGCGTGTAGAATCACTCAAAGAAAACATTTTAAACGCATCTATGAAAAGAATACTGCCGACGACCGGAAGCGAAACCTGCGCAGTGTTGACCTTGTCACTGAGGCTCTCGAGGCACAATTCGGAGCCCAGGCTATTCGTCGGGACACGTACGCTCAGGAGAGTACCGGTATTGCGTTTCCAGTGTTGTCGAGCGATGGGCGAGTTGAAGTATCAACGGCGGTTTCACCTACGCTCAGCAGGGTTCCAACATTTCAGATAGACTATGTTTTTGCCGATCCCCTCATCAAGGACGAGGCTCTGAAGTGGCTTGACGAACATAGGGACGCGATCTTGGATAAGACGCCCATTGAGGAGTGAACGCGATGCGACAATTTCAGCAAGCCAGTGTTGTGTTAACGCTCGGGAACAAGCTCCGATTTTATGGCAGTTGGACCGGTGAGACCCACCTCCAGAAAGCTACCTATGTGATGCAGGAATTGCTGCATGTTCCGATAGGCTTCGAGTTCGTACTCTACAAGCACGGCCCATTCTCGTTCGATTTGAGGGCATTGCTTTCATCCATGGAGGCGGACAGTTTCATTCGGTGGGTGCCCCAATACCCCTATGGCCCAACAATGGAGGCAGGCGGGTCTGCTGAACAGCTTTTGACTCAGTTTCCTAAAAAACCAAGAGAGTACAGCAGGCAGATCGATTTCGTCGCGAAGAGGCTGGGACCCTATCGCGTAACGGACCTAGAAAAGATTGCTACTGCGCTGTACGTAACCCACGAACAAAATGGACCAGCGCGAGAACGGTCGGCGCGGATTCATGAGTTGAAGCCGCACATCAGCATCGCAGAGGCTCAACGTGCAGTCGCTGAACTCGATCAATTGACCGCAGACGCGGCTCCCCTGATATTGGCTAACTAAGGCTTCTGGCTGTGTCGAGCGTGCTGCCCATGTCGTACCATGGTTCCGCATCCTACATACTCTGCAGGACAGCAAAAGACCGAGTTGAAAGCTCTCCGCAACATGATTACGGAATCCGCGATGAATCTCTACCAGCGACGTCGAAAGATCGAAGTTGACGATCAAACGGCTGGAGCGATGGCTGTGAGCTTCTCTCGAAGTGGAAGTCTCAGGAGCGTGGTTTGCCTCACATGGTCTGTTTCGACCTGATGCCGCATACCCAAAACACTTCGCGTGAAGCCATCGACGGAGTCGAACCTCACTGATCCGCCTGGACTACTCAAGAACTGCTCGGATAGAAGATTTCTTCCAGTATTGTTCGCAACGCATCTTTAACTTTGTAATAAGTGTTCCAAATAACCGTTCCGTTTCCTGGGCGGTCTTCGCGCCGATCCAGGAATCCACGATTGAAGCACTCACGTCCCTGACCATGAGGATCAGTAACGGGAATAGATCTTTCTTCCATCTCGTGATGCTGCAAGAGAAACTTCAACATCTCTCGCCCGTTTTCAGATAGTGCTTCTACTTTTTCGCGCCAGAGCAGTTCTTGCTTCTGGTCGAATGGTTTGATGCGCAGCGCCTCGATTCGCGCAGCTTGCGCCTTAATAGTTAATTGCGCCTCGACATGCTCCCCATCTCTATCGTTATCTAAGAGGCTGGTGGCCCGAACGAGGCTTATGACAAAACTGCCCAAGAATGCGATGATTGCTCCAGCCGCGCCGTTCATGATCACATCCCCGGCATTCATTACGGCAGACCAAGCGCTCTTTCGATACACAAGGACAAGCACCGCAGCGATCGGCGGGGCGATCGCAAGCCACCACCGGTAAGATGTCCAGACTCCTTTCGTCTCAGACCATGCTCGTGAGCAAAGCCGGGAATAGTAGCCGAGTGCGATCCTGTCATTTTATAGCAACGCGGGTATAAGGACACTACCCAAGCTTTGCCCCCCAACCGTTCCCGCTACACTGATTATGTGCTCCGCAGTCTCCCCCTCCTTCTCCTGATCTCCAGCCTCGCCTCCGCCGCCCCCGGCACCGACCTCTCGCGCCAGCTCAAACAGGTCGCCCTCGACCCCGATCAGTGCTACCGCGTTACCGAGCTCAACTTCGCCAAGGAAGACATCAAGGTCTATCTCACTTCCGGCTACATCATCTTCACCAAGCCCATCGACGGCATTCGTCCCGGCGCCGTATTCGCCGCGAACGCGGAAGCCGGCGACGCCGAAGTCCTCCTGCTGCCCGCCACCCGCAGTGAGCGCCTTTCGCTGGCCACCTTCACCGAAGCGCCCAACCTGGAGGAGCATCTTGCCACCGCGGCCTTCCTCTTTACCGACGGCACCGGCGACGACCTGCTGGCGCAAATCCAATCCAGTCCCGCGGCCAAGAAGAGTCCCGAAGTGGGCCATCTTTTGCTCGATCAGTGGGGCTCGACCCTTCACAACCTGTGCGAGAGTTTCGAGACCCGGCTCGTCTACGATCTGCTCACCGGCGACCGCAAGGCCGGTTTCTTCTACATGGCCGTCTCCGGCAACAAGCTCGGCAGCTTCGATGTGCTCCACGATCCGATCACGCGCGAGCAGATCTTTGCCGGCAAGCTCAACTATCGCGACAACCGTACTTATTTCGATACCTGGACCAGCTTTCCCTCGCGATCCGTCCGCAATGGCCAACCCCTGCAGGGCGCACGCTTCACACTCGACAACTTCCGCATCGAATCCACCATCGATTCCAGCCTGCTGTTGAACGCCGTCACGCGTGTTACCCTGACTCCCCAACGTACCCTGGGCCCCGCCATCCCCTTCAACATCTCGCGCAGCATGCGCGTCACCGAGGCCCGCATCGACGGCGAGCCGGTTGAGGTCTTCGAGCGTGAATCGCTGCGCTCCAACTTGATCGTCAGCAGTGACAACGACCAGTTCCTGCTGGTCGCGGCTGCGCCCATCGATCCGTCGCGGCCCCACGAAATAGAAATTCATCATCAGGGCGAAGTGATCCAGAAAGCCGGCGACGACGTCTACTTCGTCACTTCGCGTGGCACCTGGTATCCACGGATCGGCCTCGAGTTCGCCAATTACGATCTGACCTTCCGGTATCCCAGAAATCTGACCCTGGTGGCCACGGGCCGCCCGGTCGAGGATCGCACCGACGGCGAGTGGCGCATCACGCGCCGCAAGACCGAGGCTCCCATCCGTTTAGCGGGCTTCAACCTGGGAAACTTTCAGGTGGATTCGATCACCCAGAACGCATACAAGATCGACGTCTACGCCAATCGTCACCTGGAACGTGCCCTGCAGCCCAAGGCCGCCTCTCCCATGCAGCCCCCCAACACTTTTCCGATGCCGCGAATGCGCCGTGCCCCGGAGAACATAATGTCCGAGGCGAACGCACCACCGCCGCCTCCCGACCCCGCGGCCCGCCTCGACCAGTTGGCCAAAGGAGTCGCTGACGCGCTCGATTTCATGACCGCCCAATTCGGCCCGCCCCCCATCCGCAACCTCGCCGTTACGCCCATCCCCGGCGGTTTCGGCCAAGGCTTTCCTGGTCTGGTTTATCTATCGACGCTCGCATATCTCGATCCCGGCCAGCGCCCGCAGAGCCTCCGCCACGAAGCGGAACAGACCTTTTTCTCCGAGCTTTTGGAAAGCCACGAAGTAGCGCATCAGTGGTGGGGCAACATGGTGGTTCCCGCCGGCTACGCCGACGAGTGGCTCATGGAATCGCTCGCCAACTACTCCGCGCTTCTCATGCTCGAAAAGAAAAAAGGATCCAAAGCAGTGGATGCCGTGTTGGACGGCTACAAGACTCACCTTCTGTTGAAATCTGAGGACGGCAAGACGCTCGAATCCGCCGGACCGATCACCTGGGGCTATCGCTTGCAATCCTCGCTCGCACCCAACGCCTGGCGCCCGGTCACATACGAAAAAGGAACCTGGATTATCCACATGCTGCGCCGCCGTTTGGGCGACCAGCGCTTCATGGCGTTCCTGCATGAGGTGACTAATCGCTATCGTTTCATTCCCATGAGCACCGAGCAGTTTCGGGAAGTGGCCGCCGGATTTACGCCGCCCAAGTCTCAGGACCCGGCTCTCAAGACGTTTTTCGAAAACTGGGTCTACGGAACCGGAATCCCGTCCATAAAGCTGGCCTATAATGTGCGTGGATTGAAGCTCACCGGAACCATCGCGCAGCGTGGCGTCGACGACGACTTTACAACCCTGGTGCCCATGGAGGTCCAGACCGGCCGGCAAAAGGCTGTTTACTGGCTGGCCACAGGCAATGAGGCCGTTCCATTTTCGATTCCCTTGAAGGTCCCGCTCACCAAGGTGGCACTGCTGGCCAACGACTCCTTGATCACTACCTGGAAATGACGACCACCCTGCGACCAGCGTCTTCCTGATTCATGCCCATTGCAACCAAACGAAAGGTCGAGGCCAAGAAATCGGCGCCCATCGTCGAGGCGGAGCCAGAGCCCAAACCGTTAGAGGAAGAACAGGCGCCGGCACCGAAAGTCACCGCGCTGATCTTCTCCTACGACAGCGCCCCGGCCCTGCACCGTTGCCTGGCAGCCCTCGAAGGTTCCAATGATCGCGCTCTCATCGAAATCCTGGTAGTGGATTGCGGATCCCACGACGAGAGCCCGCAACTGGATACCGAATTTCCGGAAATCACTGTGCTCAGGCTGCCCCGTTATTTCGGTCGCACGAAAGCGCTGAACATTGCCACCCGAACTGCCGCCGGCGAGTACCTTTTCTTCCTTACGCCCGAAGTAGAGGTGTTGCCTACGACTATTCCATCGCTGCTGGCGAGGATCGAAGCCGAACCGGATGTTATGGCTGTCTGCCCTCTGTTGGTCGACACCGAGGCGCATCCGACGCAGCAATTCTTCCGCCTTCCTACGCCCGCGACCGGTCTGGATCTCGCGCCCGTGACGATCGACGCTTCTGCTGACGCGGTGGAAGTCGAGTACGCTACTTTCCAGGCCTTCTTCGTGCGCAAATATTTCGTAAAAGGCATCAATTATCTGGACGAGCGCTACGGCGAAGCCATGTCCGACGCCGAGCTTTGCTATCAGATTCGCCGGTCGGCCCGCAAGACCCTGGTCTTGCCCAAGGTGACCGCACTCTACACCCCGGGCTCTCCTTATTCAGAGGCTTCAAGCACCATCCTCGAAGCCGACCGCATTCATGGAGCGGCGGTCTACTTCGGAAAGCACTTTGGGGTCGTAAACGGGGTCATTTTTCGCCTGAAATCGATCTTAAAAGCGCTGTTTACGCTCCGTTTTGGCCTGTTTGGAGCCCTCGTATCTGGTAGCAAAATCGACGGCTCCCAGTCGGAAATACTCTAGTACCTAACGTTCCTCCAGCCTACTGCCGATACTACGTTCGGTATGCAAGTGGACGCCTTACTTTGGATTCTCCTGCCCCTGTTCATTGCCGCTGGCTCGGCCCTGCTGTCGTACTACATTATGCAGGCCCGCATGGACGTCGCTATCGCTAAGGAACGAGAGGTGTTAGCTGAGACGCGCGCCGAAGTCCGCACGCAGAAGAGCACCATGGAAGAGCGCGTGAAAGCTACCGAGCAGGAAGCTCGCCGCCGCGCGCTCGACGACTTTATGCAGGATTTCCGGGTCGAAGAGCGTCATTACTTCCGGGAAAACAAGTCCCTGGCTGCGCGCAAGAAATCGATGGTTCTGCAGGAACGGCTGTATTTCCGCAACATCCCTCTTTCCAACTGGGTGGAGCACGAGATGACCGTGGAAGAGGAAACCGGAGACGTCCAGCGGATCGCTAAGGGCTGCTCGGTTTTCAGTACTAAATCGCTCGCCGACGAAAAGAAAACGGCCGTCTCGCGCATGCTCGGACAGGCCCCTGTCACAAGCCTTGTTCCTGAGCTCACAGAGATCATGAACGAAGCCCAGGCCGGCTAAGCTTAATCCCCTCAAAGTTTTCCAGATCGGTGTCAACCGAATCAGGCGGCGCTCGTCCAGAAGATATGATGGGCGTCATGGCCGATCGGCTGGGAACAAGTCTGGACACACAGACCAGTACCCGCGAATTCGGCTCCTGGATGGCTGCCGAGCAGAGGCGGATCTTTCTGCTGTGCCGGCGCATGCTGCAGGATTTCGAAGAGGCGGATTCCGCCACCCAAGATACTTTCTTGAAGGCCTGGCAGGCCCTTAACCGCCCTGAATTCAAAGAAATAGACGACGCCGGCCGATGGGTGACCCGGATCGCCGTGAATACTTGTCTGGACCGGCTGCGGTCGCGCCGCTGGCAGTTCTGGCGAAAGCGGCCCAACCAGGAGGACGAACAGTCGATTCTGGAGTTGGCCGCAGCCGTGGGTCCGAACGCGGAAGATCGCGTATTCGGCGGTGAAATTGGCCAGCGGCTGGAAAACGCGCTCGAGAAGCTGAGTCTGCGGCAGCGGGCGGCGTTTACGTTGAGGCATTATGAGGACCGGAGCCTGGCGGAGATCGCCGAGATTCTGGACCTGGATATTGGGACAGTGAAAGCGCATTTGTTTCGTGCCATTGCCAAGCTTCGGGAGGAGCTGCACGACTTGTACTTTCGCGAATGAGGAAGAAGCAATGAAACACTGGACCGAAAACGATTTCAAAGAATGGCTATACGGTCTGAAGGATGAAGACCAGCACTTGAAAGAGTGCGCGGAGTGCCGCGGCGAGAGTGAGCGGCTGCGGATGACGCGCGCGCGGATGATGGAACTGCCGGAGGTTTCACAAGAATTTCTGGCTGCGCAGCGCCGCAGCATCTATCGGCGGTTGCACGAGCCTCGGCACACCTGGTTCACGTTGCGTTGGGCACTGCCGGTGGCAATGGTGCTGCTGATGGCTTTCGGGGTGACGCTGCAACGGGCCCGGCGATCGGCTGCGGTGATTAGCGACGAACAGCTATTCTCCGATCTCACGGCCATCGAGCAGAGCGCCGAGCCCAAGGCCATCGCGCCCATGCATAAGCTCTTCGAGGAATAACCATGCGCCGCTATATGTTCCTCGCTTTGTTGTTGAGCATGTCGCTCTGCGCGCAGATGCCCAAGAGCCTGTACGCCTGGTGGAGCAAGCCGGTCATCGCCAAGCAGCTGAACCTGACCAATGTTCAGCGGCAACAGATCCGCTCCACGGTGATACAGTACCGGCCGCATTTGATCGACATCCGCGCCGAAGTGAGTAAAGCGGAAATCGATCTTCAAGCGCAATTCGATCACGATCCCGTCGATCAAGCCAGAGCCAACCAGGCGATCGAGCGCTTGATCGCTGCGCGTACCGATCTGACGCGCACGTTGTCGCAGATGAGCCTCAAGTTGCGGACCGTGCTCACCGAGCAGCAGTGGCACGATCTGCAGCGTCTTCGCCCCGGACAAGTGGAAGACTTGCCGACGGTCGACGCTCCGGCGCGCTAACGAACTTGTTAATTCACAGCGCGCGAGGATCGGGCCTAGGATCGCTAACAGGAGTACATAGGCGGCTGAAAGCGGCTCCAGTTGGGGTTCGACAGCGGCGCCCAAACCGGCAATGACGATCGAGAACTCGCCTCGCGCCACCAAGGCCATTCCTGCACGGAGGGCCGCTCGATGCCGGCCCTCCGTCCGGCCCAATAACCGGTCAGCACCTTGGTCAGGGAAGTAACGATCCCTAGCAGTGACACCGCGATGAATGAATGCGTATTTCTTCGAACCTTTTTGTTAATGAATACGTCTTAATGATAAGACATGATTCTTGGGAGCAGCATCCGAGCCGCCTTGCTGGCGACCATCGCCTTTACGCTGACTGCCAGCGCGGTCTGTGCTGGGAATCAACAGGTTCGGATTGCGGCCGCCTTTCGGGCTCCCGCCTGGAACCTGGAGATTACTGCCAGGCGTCCGGCGATGCGCGCGCTGGTTTCGCAAGGCGAGTTAAGAACGAGAGCTCCGATCGCGAAGCAGCTGTGCGCCGTGTCTCCAAACTCTAACTTCGACCAGGGGTTGTACGTCACCGGATCCCCATCGCAGTTCTTATCGCGCCCACCGGTTCTTACCGGCAACGGTCTCCATCCAGGCCGGGCACCCCCTACAGTCTAAATCCTTCACTTCAGTTGCATCTAAGTTGTCCGGCATTGCAATTCCGCCGGAGAGGGTTGTGTTTTTAAGGGGTGAATATGTTTACGACTCTCAAGAGTTCATTCCAGACGGAGTGCTTCGGGCAGGGATTTGGCCGGAGCTTACTCCTTCGATGGGGCGGTGGAGTTGTGGTTGCCGCTCTAGAGTTTCAGGCTATTTACACGCTGCTCGCAGTTTGGGAGTGACATGAACAGCTTGAAGATTGTTCACTTGCATTGGAGCGCTCTCATGATTGAACTGCGTGAGCTGCGCGTCCACGTGGATGCGCTGGCTGTGCGGTTCAGCAAGGAGTATGGATCCAACTCAGAAACCCTGGAGCGTGCCGAAGAGCTGTCGGTGGCGATTCAACGTCTAGAAAGGGCGCTGTTGCAGGAACACCTTCAGAGGATCTCGGCCGCCTCAGCAGTTGTTGGGCGTGTGCAATGAAGCCGAACGATGCGCATGGTGGACCCAGTACTCCGAACCAGATCGAATCGCATCCGCGCCCGACGCTGCGTGAACAACTGATAACAGCGGGCAAATTGGTTACGATGTCAGGCGCGCTATTTCTGGCGCTTTGGTTTGTGGACCAGATGGTTAGTAACTGATGGGACGGCTCATAGATCACGATACATGACGTACGCATCTACGTAGCCGGCGGTGGGATGCAGGAAGGCTCCCGGAAGCCGTCCGACAATTTCGAAACCGAAGCTTTGCCAAAGGCGAACGGCGCGCTCGTTGGTGCTGACCACAAAGTTGAACTGCATGGCAAGGAATCCGCGAGTCTTAGCGTGGTCGAGCGAATGCCGACACATCGCACGCGCCACGCCTCGACCGGAGGCGCGAACTGAGGTCATGTAGCCGCAATTGGCTACGTGCGCGCCTCCGCCTTTTTGATTGGCGTGCAGGAAATAGGTGCCGATCACTTCGCCGTTTTCTTCGGCGACGAATACTTCATTACCGGTTGCGAACCAATAGGCGAGGGACTGGTCGGGGGGCATATCGCGGGGTAGTGTATAGGTTTCACCGGCACGGATGGTGGGCTCGAGGATTTTCCAGACCGCATCGGCGTCGCCGCTACCCGCGGGACGGACGGTTATCATGGAACCAACATAGCGCCTCGAAAGCGCCGATCATAATGACGAACCTCGAATTTACGCCGCTGGTCTTGGCGATCTCGATGGCGGCGGGATATCTGGGATCGCTCACCGGGCTGGGAGGCGGCGTGATCGTGACACCGGCGCTCACGTTATTGTTGGGTGTCGATATCCGCTATGCCATCGGGGCGAGCCTGGTATCGGTGATCGCTACCTCTTCCGGCGCCGCGTCTGCGTACGTTCGGGAAGGATTCTCCAACATCCGGATCGGAATGTTTCTGGAGATCGCCACCACACTGGGAGCTCTGGCGGGCGCGTATCTTTCCTCGCGAACGCCGACGTCGATTCTGGCCATCATCTTTGGAGTCGTACTGCTCCAATCGGCGTGGCAGTCGAGCCGCGGAGCCTTGCGCGATTTGGCAGCCGAAGACGCGGATCCGCTCGCAACACGCTTGAAACTGAACGGCACTTATCCGGGCGACGAGAGCATGCGGCACTACAACGTTAGCCACGTGAAAGCCGGATTCGGCCTGATGTTCGGCGCAGGAGCGGTTTCAGGTTTGCTCGGAATCGGCTCGGGCGCGCTGAAGGTCATCGCGATGGATCAAGTGATGCGTATTCCGTTCAAAGTTTCCACCACCACCAGCAACTTCATGATCGGCGTCACGGCGGCGGCCAGCGCGGGCATTTATCTGAGCCGCGGCTATGTGGAACCGGGGATTGCGATGCCAGTGATGCTGGGCGTGCTGGCAGGCTCGATGCTGGGCGCAAGGCAACTGATCGGCGCGCGTGTTCGTATGCTGCGCTGGACTTTCGCGATCGTTGTGGCCGTGATGGCAATCGAGATGATCGTTAGCGGAGTACGAGGAAGCTGAAATGAATACCTGGGATGATGAGAGGCTGGAGCGGATCATCAGCATCGTGCTGAGAACCGGAGTGACTATATCGGCTGTAATCGTGCTGCTAGGAGGCTCTTGCTATTTGATTCGTCACGGGTATGAGTTAGCGGATTACCATGTTTTCCGGGGCGCGCCGGAGGAGTATCGGAGTGTCGACGCGATTCTTCACGCGATGGGGCCAGCGAATTGCCGCGCGATCATTCAATTCGGGCTTCTGCTGCTAATCGCAACGCCGGTCGCACGAGTGGCGTTTGCCCTGGCCGGTTTCGTATTGGAGAGGGATCGAACCTACGTAGTGATTACGTCGATCGTTTTGGCAATCTTGTTATATAGCGTTGCGTTTGAGCACTAAGGGTGGATAGGTTCGGGAACGGCTGATCCATCGGCCCTGGGATCAGATGCCGCATAGTTAGTGCCGGTTTTCGAATTGTGCAGGATCGCTTGTCCCCGACCCATGTTCTGGTTGTATTCTTTCCGGATCTGAAGGTCGTGCCCCAGCTCGGAGAGTTGCTGCAGAGTCGCCGGCGGTAAACGAAACTCGAGCGCGACATTGCAGCCGTCCGAATTATTCTTGGCGAAGCGAGGGGCCTCCAACGCGGCCTGCACATTCATGCCGAAGTCGACCATGTTGGAGACGAATTGTGCATGCGCCAGCGGCTGGACTGCGCCGCCCATGATACCGAAGCCGACGTGCAAATCGCCGCGTTCCATGAACGCGGGAATGATGGTGTGAACGGGGCGCTTGCCAGGCGCCAATACATTGGGCTGTTTGGGATCAAGCGAAAAGCCGGCCCCGCGATTCTGCAGCATGAATCCCATGCCGTCCACCGCGACCTTGGAGCCCCAGTGGGCGAAGATGCTCTGGATCCAACTGACGACGTTGCCATCCTTATCGACGACGGTCAGATAGGTGGTGCTGCCGGTGGGCGCCTCGCCGGGCTCGACGAGACAATTGGCTTTGTTGGGATTGATTAAGGTCGCGCGCGAACGAGCATAGTCTTTAGAGAGCAAACGGCCGAGTGGAACGTCGTAGGTGCGAGGATCGGCATCGTAGCGGCGAAGGTCGGAATAAGCGAGCTTCATGGCCTCGATTCGTTCGTGCCATTCGGGAGCGCTGTAAGGTCCTTCTACCGCCGGCGGCGATGTCTCCATGATATTCAGCATTTCGAGCGCGGCCATGCCGTCGCCGTTGGGAGGAAGTTCAGAAACGCGCCAGCCGCGATAATCGACGGAGATGGGCGTCACCCATTCCGAGGAGAACGAGGCCAGGTCTTGCGCGGTCATTGTTCCGCCGAGTTTTTGCGAAGTCTTGAGAATGGCCGCGGCGATCTCACCTTTGTAGTAAGTCCCGGGTCCTTTTTCTGCGATCAGGCGGAAGGCGTGACCCATATCGGGATTGCGGAATACTTCGCCCAATTGTGGAGGCTTGCCGCCGGGCAAGAAGACACGGGCCGCCTCGTCATTCGATTTCAGTTCCTTGATGGTCTGTTGGGTGCGCCAGATTTCGTCCATGCCTTCGGGGATCGGGAAGCCTTGCTCGGCATATCCGATGGCCGCGTCGAACAGATCTTTCCAGGGGAGCTTGCCGAAACGCTCGTGCATTTTGAACCAGCCATCGACGGCGCCGGGAACAGTGACGCTATTGATGCCGTCGCCGGGCATGCGCTTCAGGCCCTGCTTAGTCAGAAACGCCGGCGAAAGGCCGCGAGGCGCCGGACCGGAGCCGTTCAAGCCGGTCAATTTTCCGGTCTTTGCATCCCAGTAAATGGCGAACATGTCGCCGCCGAGGCCGTCCATCAGCGGTTCCATGACAGCGAGGACCGCATTGGCAGCGATCGCAGCGTCGACGGCCGATCCACCGCGGGCGAGAATCTGCGCGCCGGCTTGGGAGGCGAGAACCTGGCTAGTGGCGACGATACCCTGCTGGCTGATTACCATCGACCGGCCGTAGTTCCGGCCGACGCCCGGGCCTTGCGCCCGCAGGGCGACGAGCGACAACGTAAGCAATACGGTTCCGCGAAGAACGGGTGGCATAGCGCTCAGAATACCAGTTTTAGGCCCAGCTGGATCTGGCGCGGATCGTTGGCCGATGCGATATGGCCGAACGACGGGCTGTTCTGCGTGCTGCTGGGGTAGTTCAAGTTCGGATGGTTCGGCAGATTGAAAGCTTCGGCGCGGAACTGCAATCGCATCGTTTCGCGGATCGCAAAATTGCGGGCCAGTGAGAAATCCAGGTTGACCAATCCCGGACCAGTGACGACGTTGCGGCCGGCGTTGCCGAAGGTGTTGGTCGGCGGGAGAATGAAGCAACTGGTGTTGAACCATTGACCGACGGTTTTGGGGCCATCGTTCGGATTGCAGCCGGCGACGACATTCGGCCGGTCGGCGTTTTGAAGAGTGCCGCTGATATTGCCGCTCTCGACAGCTGTGAAGGGCCGGCCGGTCTGAGTACTGAAAATACCGGAGACCTGCCAGCCACCGATCACATAATTCAGGAACTTGTTACTGCCGTGGCCGAACGGCATGGTCCAGATAGGACTCCAGACCAGCCGATGCCGCACGTCGAAGTCGGAGAGTGCGCGCATCGAGCCGCGCAGGTTCTTGCTGTCCTGAGGAACCGAGCCTGAAGCGTCGGAAGTTGAGGACGGTCCGGGATCTTCGTCGATCGACTTGCCGTAGGTGTAGGAAAGCAGAAACGAGAAGCCGCGGCTGAGACGCTTGTCCAGCTTGGCCATCAGCGAATTGTAGTTGGCGTTGCCCATTTCTTCGTAGTAGGTGATGTTGCCGAAATTTTGAAAGGGTCGTCCGGCATTTCCCAGGCCGGGCCGCGGTTGATTAGGATTGAGTGCGACCGGGAGGTCAGTGCCTTTGGAGCCGAAGTAAGTCAGCTCCAGCAGAAGGTCCTGTCCGAACTGGCGCTGCACGCCTAAGCTCCACTGCTGCGAATAGGCGGTGGGGTAACGCGGATCGATTCCGGTGGCCGTATTGGCGTTGGCGGCGAGCGAGGAAGGAAATGGATTCGTGTCGAGTTGCACCGGATTAGCAACCGTGGAATTAAAAGTCTGCGGATTGCGGAATGGCGCGTTGAGAGCGAGCGTGTAGAATCCGTTCAAAGTGGAGGGCTGGTTGTAGAACATACCGTAGCCGCCGCGAACCACGGTCGAACTGTTGTGCAAGGGCTGCCAGGCGAAGCCGAAGCGCGGGCCAAAGTTTTTCCAGTTCGGATTGAAGAGCCGGTTGCCGACGCCGTTCTGACCCTCGACGCGAAGGCCGCCTCCCGGAACGGTGGGATCGAACGAGGACATCTGGTTGTACTTTTCGCTCGCGGGCGAATTATATTCCCAGCGCAGCCCGAGATTGAGAGTGAGATACGACGTGATTTTGTAATCGTCCTGCGCGAACATGGCCACGCTGGTAACGCGATTGTAAAACCATGGTGAATAGGGATTCCGCGAGGAGCTGGTGGGCAGGCCCATGATCATGTCGGCGAGTGCATAACCACTGACAGGCCCCGGAGCGGTGTCGGTAAAGCTGAGCACGCCTCGGCCGTTGTTCACCTGCAGGTTGGTGCTCAAGAACTTTCGCCATTCGCCGCCGAATTTCAGAGCATGCTTGCCGCGGGTCCACGAAAGGCCGTCGACGATCTGGTAGGTGGTGTCGTCGCGCTCGGAGGGCAGGTTGGTTGCGCCGCCGAGTGTGGAATAGCCGGTGACGGTGGTGCGGGGCAATCCATGGTTATTCGCAATGGGCGTGAAAAATACGCTCGCCAGACCGGGAAAATTCGTGGCGTTGTCTTCCTGGACGCGCGGCTGCACCAGGCGATTCACACCGGTGCGCAGTTCGTTGACCAGCGTGGCGGAGAAGACGTGGGTCTCGGCGACCGCGCCGAGCTGGGAAGCAATCTTAGAAGCGCAGCCGAATTGCGGCAAGGTGGAACTGCCGCACAGCGAATTCTGCGGTTCGAAGGAGGGATCGTTGAAGCGGTTGTAGTTGGCGTAGAAGGAGTCTTTGGGCGAGAACATGTGATCGATCTTCAGGCTGTTCTCGTTCATGGTTTCGCGGCGCGTCTCGCTGAAGTTATAGTTCGAGGCGGGAAGCGAACCGGCGGGCGTGGGCAAGTTCGCGGCAGGGAAGAAGGATGCGAGCTGCTTGCCGAGCGGGCTGATCAGCGAGGAAGGAAGGGTGTTGCCCGCGATGGGCTGCTTGGTGAGCGGGTTCAACAGCTGGATCGGTTTCGCGAGTGTGAGCAGGTAGCTAAAGTCGCCATTGCTGAACTGCGGCAATGGGACGGTGCCGAGCGAAGAGATCTGTTGGCGCAGGCGTAAGCCTTCATAGCTGTAAAAGAAGAAGGTGCGATTCTTGCGAATCGGTCCGCCCACGGTGCCGCCGAACTGGTTGCGCTTAAACGCGGGATCGAGCCCGACCGGCGTGAAAAGGTTCTTGGCGTCGAGTTTCTGATTGCGGACAAATTCGAATACACCGCCGTGGAACTGGTTGGTGCCGGATTTTGTGACGACTACAACCTGGCTTCCGGAGCTGCGACCGTATTCGGCGGGGAAGATTCCGGTCAGCAGCTTGAACTCCTGAATCGAATCGACGGAGGGACGGAAGGAGGGGCCATTGATCCCGGTGTCATTGTTGTCGATTCCGTTGATCGAGAAGTTATTGTCGGTCTCTTTGGATCCCGCCACGTTAAAGCCGCCGCGAAATCCGAGAGTCGAATTCTGCGCGGGTTGATAGGCGCCGGGCGCGAGCAGAGCCAGGCCGTAGAACTCGCGGCTGTTCAAAGGCAGTTCGACGACCTTTTTGTTTTCGATCACTTGTCCGGTGGAAGCGGTTTCGGTGGCGGTGACGGCGGCCGCGGCTTCCACGGTGATCGCTTCGGTGGTGCTGCCCAACTGCAGATTGAAATCAATGCGGGCCTCTTGATCCACTTGCAAGACAATTCCTGAGCGGACCTCGCGCTTGAAGCCCGGCGTCTCGACCGAGACTTCGTAGGAACCAGGTTGCAACGAGCGTGCCACGAACAGTCCGGCGTTGTCGGTGACAGTATCGCGGGCGACGTTGGTGGCGACATTACGCACGGTCACTTTGGCGGCGACGACGACGGCGCCCGACGGGTCGTGTACTTCGCCAACGACGCTAGCGCCGGGGCCCTGTGCGAAAAGTGCAGGTGAAAAGGCAATCATGGCGCAGGCTGCGCCGAGAGTCCACTTGCTTCCCATGCGACCTCCAGAGAAGTTGAATTAAGCTGCAACGGACGTGGTTATGATGTACTGACGGTGACCCCTGCGGTTGCTACCTGCAATCCCTGCAAAGTTGTTCGAGTATAGTGCAGATTTTCAGCGTGTGTCAATAAGGATATAAGCGTGAACGCGGGAATCTAAGCGTCGAGGCGCGGATCGTAAACCGGATAGCCGATCGCGAAGTGATACACGACCTGCCGTTGGGCGGTAGTCAGCCCGAGGTAGTGGTGGACGTCGTCATCGTAAAACGCGCCGATGCCGGTGGCGCCGAGCCCGAGCGCTTCAGCGGCAAGATAGAGACGGTGGCCGATGGCACCGGCTTCGAAATGCACGTAGCGGTAGCCGCGGTCGCCATGGGAACGGACGGCGCGATCAAGGTCGGCAATCATGGAGAACGCCACGCAGGCATTGCCGGCCAGGTCCTGTCCGAGGCTGAGTCCGGCGGCCGCGACACGCTGATCTCCGGATCTGATCAATTCCAACTGGGCATGCGCCGGCCAGTATCGATAGACGCCGGGTGCCAGGTCGTCGACACGGTGAACATACAGGTAGAGCTGAATGAATTGGTTATCGGCGAAATTACCACAAAGCCGGACCAGGGGGTCCGGCGCGGACAAGGGCGTCCGCCCCACCTTGGACGAGGGCGTCCGCCCTACGCCGGCCGAGAGGAGAGCTGAAAGCTGCGAGAGAGAAATCGATTGTGCCCCGCCCCGGAAGTCGAGCGCCGAGCGCCGGGTTCGGACGACCTCGCCGAAGGGCCGCGTCGATGAAGCGGCAGGAGGGAGCGTGATCTCGCCGGAGCCTTCGACGGGGCTTGTGGCTGCGGGCGGGGCGGTCGAGTTGGCCTTTGTTATGGCATGAATCGCGTCAATCAACGGATAGTCGATCTGATGGGTGGAGAGTTGATTCGCGCGGCCGCCATGCCACACCGTTTCGGTAGTACGCTCGAGCACGGGCCCACGTAACTGAACAATGAGCATCGGCCATTCATCTTCGTGCAGGCGACAAATCCGCGAGACCTCGTCGTCCGGGAAATGACCGATCGCGTCGCTATCGTAACCGATGGATCGGGCCGCGAGAGTCAACGCTTGCCAGGCATGACCGATATCATGCAGGCAGTATCGATACGCCCGATCGCGATACTTCCAGGCCTCGCGCCAGGCAATGCTGGTCAGGATAAATGTGAGGGGAGCGGGATCAATTGACAGCTCCTGGTCGAAGCGGCCGGTGGCTCGCTGCTCGGCCATGTGGGAAGAGGGACGGTAATGATACAAGCCATCCGGCCACTCCTTCAGGCCCCGGGTCACAAAATGAAATTCGGTCGGGTGCAAATTCCCTGACGACGGATTCACGCGCAAGGCATAACGGTAGCCCGTGGATGGAACGCGTTTGGACGCACTAATAGCGGCGGAGTGAAACAGCAACTGCGAAACGAAGGAGGGCCCGTCGGCAACTGGCGTTGTGCCGTAGGAGCCCTGGAGCACTTCGAGCGCGGGGATTCGAGGGCTGGGGGGATCTGCGGGAAGGTCGAGCAGTGGCGCGCCTTCGTAATGGCGGAATGGATCGGGCATGTGGTCCCAATCCAGATAATGCTGCGTTCGTCTCAGCGATTGGGCGGAATGCTTAGTAGCTTCGTGATAATCTCGCCAGGTCATCGCCGATGGTTGCCGAGGCGGCTGCCGTCACCACGGCTACCATATTAAGCAGTGCCGTCCAGATTAAGCAGTTCCGCCGACAGGAGCTTGCCATCGAAACAGGAAAAAATGGCGGCCGCATAAAGCGCAGCGGTAGGGCAGAAGGATCCAGTACAGGGCCTTCTCCAGGGTGTTCCGGACGCCGACACCTCTAAACTCGATCGATCGGCAATGGGGACATTGTGTAGAGAACATGCTGGTGCCTTAATACTGCTGCGGACCTCTCCAGGCAGCGCCGGGATTCTCAACCGCAGGCCGCTTGGGCGGTTTTCTCTTATGGGCCGCACCTTCTTTCGCGGCAGCGCGTTCGGTCGCACAAACGCGCATCTGCTCCTCGCTAAAAGTCATGGTGGGCGTGAGCTCGGCTTCGTCACCCCGCTCCAGAAGGCCCCGGCACATCAGCGGCAGCTCCTGCAAGCGAATGCCATACCTTCGAACCAGCACGAGGTCGGCCTTGACCGTACATCGGGTCCGGACGCGATCTTCGCCGAGGCGTTCGAATACGAATACGCGGAATCCGAGTTCTTGCGTGAAACCTGAAAGAATGAACTGCATCTTCGCACTCCTGGCGGTTTTAGGCTCGGCTATCATAGGTGCGCCGCCTGTTGCCGGTTACAAACGGGCTCGTATTCGAGGACCAGGCGATCCTGGCGCACCGATCGACGGGCTCCATCGCAAGTTTCGAACACAAATCCTGTCGGCTGGCGTTTCATGAGCGATGTATGGATGTCTTGCAGATGGTGAAAGAGCGCGGCTTGTATGTCGTCGGTCTCGCCGATATAAATCCATTCGCGCGCGTTCGAGATCCCGTAAACACCGGCGGCAGCGGGCGCGTGCGTTCCGATGGCTCGCGATGTGAACGGGACGGGAACGAACTGGTCAAAGGGCATTCACGCACCCACGCCATTTCTTTTCGGAATTTGACCCTTCTTGTCGCCGTCCGCTTTTAGCCGCAATCGTTCAACTAAGTGCTTTCCCAGGCGCACGTCTTCAGGGTTGGATCTGTAACCGGGCATCTTGGGATCGATGAACTCCCGGCGGAATAGTTGATCGGATGCCAGAGAGGTCAAGAGTGCAAGTTCTTTCGCGGTGAGTTTTACTGTGATATTTGTCATTCCTAAACACCTTTATGATTGCCAAAAACCAAACCACTTTGAATATGGCGTGAATGTGCCGAGAGGCAGACGTACGGCAGCCCCAAAAATGAGCGCGTCCGAATGGCGTCGATTTCCAAACAATTGCACTTTTGCAGTCTTACAGCTGCGATGAGACGCTTCAGCGCTGACTGGATCATAGTGCGCCTCGCAAACCCGAAGCCGATGGTCCTGATCGCACCGGCCATGAGAAAAAACCTCCACCCGGCGGCGGAGAGTTTCTCTTCGAGCTGGTGACGGTCGGGAAGGTTCACCAGGGCTGCCCAACCACTCTCGGCCGGGCCGTTTTCGAGCCCCAACGTTCCCGGGAGAAGCGTACTCTTCTCGATCAGTATGGTGCCGGCGCTGATGGTCTGATGGCTTTGTGGTTGCGACATTGTGGGCGTTCTAAGGACGAAAGTTCGGTTTGTTGGCTAACCGCGCCTTATCGAGAACCGAGCGCTCGTCGTCCACACGTTTCTTTTGCTTTTCAATCTCTCGCTGCGGCGCTTCCTGTGCCTCCAGTTGAACCGCCTGGACCGATGCCGCTTGAGCCAAAGCGTCCGCACGTTTGGAATAGAGCACCATGGCAAAGCTGGATCGATTGCCGGTCTGGACCAGGTTATACGAGTATTCCGGGTCTTCCCAGCGCGCCAGGACTTCCGCGGTTTCACCGTAATTGGAGTGATATTCAATTTCGGTTGCGGGCCTAGTGGCGGTTCCATAAGTCAGAGAGACGGCTTCGATCATGTCTTCCGCGGTCATCCCCTCAACTTTGTAGCGATCGTAAGTGACTACGATTCGAAAAAGCTCTTCATTGGAAAAATAGAGCTTTCCGTCTTCCACCGGATCCGCTTGTGGCGGATTGGTCAGCGTGAGCGAACGGGGCCGCCAGTCCAATTCCTGGATTACCGCTGGGCGCCGGTGCACAACGATCGCCTCAGATG
>Ga0070713_100000576_pt1 | contig 23312 bp, 21 predicted proteins | sample LARL82metaG_FD_65465 | JGI IMG/M metagenome (GOLD analysis project Ga0070713, IMG submission 65465) | Corn, switchgrass and miscanthus rhizosphere microbial communities from Kellogg Biological Station, Michigan, USA - LAR L8-2 metaG | ecosystem: Host-associated > Plants > Roots > Rhizosphere ...
TGGAATTTGTATATTGAATGCTTCCTCAATATCAAAAATTAGGGAAACCACTTCCATAGAGTCCAGCCCTACATTTTCGAGCGACTCCGACAAGTGAATCGTGCCGCCGGTGTGGCTGGACCTATCCGAGATCATTTTGACAATGGTATCAGCAGAACTCATCATAATATCTGTGTTCATTTTCCTTGCCCGATATTCCCATGAAATTTGGGCGAAACAAGCGATAGCAGGAGATAGGATTCCCCGGAAGGCATAGCTGGCTTGTGCCGGGCTTCTGCCATTAGGGGGTGTGCGGACTTAAGGTCGCATGGTGGTCTTTAAGATCCTAAATTTGGGTTTAATCGTGTGAAGATCGACGCGGTGAGGTGATTCAGCTCGTTTCATCCGCCGCGCGTGCTCCCTTTGGACTCGTTGTAGGGAGATTTGGAGCAACCGCGGAGGACCATCAGTGCATCTGTTGTCCAAACTGCTCCGGAATTTCATCCGCGAGGGCACCCTGCGAGTCCGTGACGCCGACGGTGAGGTGCATGTATTCGGAGATCGCCTGCCCGGACCTGACGTTGCTATCCATCTGCACGATCGCAAGCTTTACAGCAAGCTGTTTATCAATCCGGAGCTATACGCCGCTGAGGCTTATATGGACGGCAAGCTCACTCTGGAGGATGGGGCTGCGATCCATGATTTTCTGCTGCTGTTCTCGGTCAACCGCGTCAGACTTTATTCGTACGGCTCACAGAAGTTCATGCGGCGGGTGTGGCGCGGTATGCGCCGCTGGCATCAGGCGAATCCAATTGGGATTGCCGCCGCTCACGCTCGCCACCATTACGACCTTTCGACTGCACTCTACCGCCTGTTCCTCGACGATCAGTTGCAATATTCATGCGCTTATTTTCGTGATCCCGAGCATGACACTCTCGAACAGGCACAACGCAACAAGCTGATTCACGCCACCAGCAAGTTGCGACTAAAGCCCGGTATGACCGTCGCCGAGATTGGCTCGGGCTGGGGTGGCTTCGCCGTTCACCTCGCGCGCGAGACGGGTGCCCATGTCACTGGGATCAACGTTTCACCGGCGCAGATAGAGGTAGCGCGCGCGCTTGCCGGGGCTGCCGGCGTTTCCGATCGTGTGGAGTTCCGAGAATTGGACTACCGGCAGGTCACCGGCCAGTTTGACCGCGTAGTCTCGGTCGGCATGATGGAACACGTCGGCATCGGACATCTAGACGAGTATTTCCTAAAAATCCGCGAGCTACTGAAGCCTGATGGCTATGCCTTCATCCACTGCATCGGCCGGATGTCACAGCCTGGCACCACCGGCCCGTTTATCCGCAAATACATCTTTCCCGGCGGGTATGTGCCGGCGCTGTCGGAGACTTTTGCCGCCACTGAGCGATGCGGTCTGTGGTGCGACGATATGGAAGTGTTGCGGCTTCACTATCGTTACACAGTGAAACATTGGCGTGAGCGATTCGCCAAAAATCGAGCCCAGGCGGCGGCGATCTATGACGAAAGGTTCTGTCGGATGTGGGAATTTTATCTCGCTGCCGTCGAACTCGAATTCCTTCACGGATCACACATGGTGTTCCAACTGCTTCTGTCCACGAGGCGGGATGCAGTGCCGATCACGCGCGATTTCATGATAGACGCGGAGCGGGCGGCCTGGGCTAAAACGGCTGGTTAAGGAAACACATATTCGGCTTGGATGAGTTTGCCTCCGGAAATCCCGAAAGATCCTCCGCGCATCGCCGGCCCGGTGGCGCACCCCTCCGCGCCAGGTGAACGGCCGCCGCCGAATGCCTGGGATGCGCATGCCCACATTTTTGGGCCCTCAGATAAATTCCCTTATACGGCTGGCCGTGGTTACACACCGCCTGACGCGCCGGTCGAGCGTTATATCGCGCTGCTCGATCATCTTGGATTCACACGTGGCGTGTTGGTGCAAGGCAATGCGCACGGCTTTGACAATCGGGTGTTGCTCGATGCGCTGGCGCGCTATCCGCAACGGCTGCGTGGCGTGGCGATAACTGACACGCAGATCCAGCCCTCGACATTGCGGGACTGGCACCGGCTCGGCATGCGCGGACTGCGGTTTCATCTTTTTTCGGAAGCAGGCCGGCCCGGCTACTTGCGCGGTGTCGGACTTGACGTCTTCGAGGTGTTTCGGACGGCCATGCGCGAGCTTGGTTGGGTCATGCAAGTATTCTGCGATTGGCGGCTGATGGAGGAACTGGCCCCGACCTTTCGAGACATCGCGCGAGAGATGCCGGTGATCGTCGATCACATGCTTCACATCCCCGCAGGGCGAGGTGTGCACGATAAAAGCTTTCAGGCGCTGCTGAGGGTTCTCGGCGAAGGCCACGTGCACGTGAAATTGTCCGCGCCCTATCGGCTGTCCGATCGGTTTCCTGACTATCCGGATGCGAGGCCGTTTCACGAGGCACTGCTTCGCGCCAACCCACAGCGGCTGATGTGGGGAACGGATTGGCCGCATCCGTCGATTCCGGGCGAAATCATGCCGGACGACGGGCACCTGTTCGATCTGTTCTGCCAGTGGACGCCCGATGAGCAAATGCGGCGCTGCATTCTCGTCGACACGCCAGCGCGCCTGTTCGGGAACTAGGGGGCCATACTCGGGCCGCTTTTCTCAGGCCCTATAACGACATGCGCCTAGGAAGGGTGCTAAAATACCACCAGGTGCACTCGAAAAATCGGTAACATTTTGCCAGCTGTGGACGACTTGGATGGGAGCCTGATGGCTCGGTAGCAACGAGCCGTTGTCGTGGGTTAGTGGGGAGTAGCGTATGAGTACACCGATCCGGCAGGAAGTGAGTCCGGAAGATCCGAAATTCTATGCGCCACCGAGGTGGCGTCGGGGTGAGGTCGTGGCGCCGTCGATTCAGCCTTCGCTGAGGCCGGCTGAGTTCTCTGGCCCGCAGGCTTATCCCGACTGGACGTCGCAGCATGGCGATGAAGTCTTGGCGGATGAACGTGGCCGTTCGACGTACAAACGCGCGGTGGATGCTTTACCGAAAGCCCGCCAGCCTTCAGCGCGCCGGGGAACCGCCAACATGCGTGTAACGGCTCTTGCCATTGCAGCCGGCGTTGTACTTTGGACCGCGGTCTGCGTTGCGTTTGCTCTCGGGCGACTCGATGTCATCAATTTCGAGCAATTGCGAAATGGATTGCCGTTGGCAAAGGGTGCGGAGACATCAGCGGTCGCTGCGCCTCAGACCGTAAATCTTGCGCTCGCCGAAACACCGAAAGAAGTTGTGACGCCGACGCTTGCCAAAGAAGTGGTGTCTCCGACGCTTGCTGTTGCCGACGCCATCGGAGAGTCGAATGCGGCGTTACCCCTAGCGATCACGGTGACTAACGCAACGCCCGGTACGACGATTACGCTAAGCGGTCTTGCTGCCGGCACGAAATTGAGCTCTGGCGCCGTTCTCGGCGAAGGCCAGTGGCGAATTGCACTGGAGGATCAGTCCGGCGCCAACGACAGTTTGCGGAATACGTTCGTGACGCCGCCGTCCGACTTTGTCGGGCTGATGACGATCACGGCGGAACTGCGCAGCGGCACGGACCAGCCGATTGCACGTGCGCCGGTGCGATTGACCTGGCGTCCGAGCCCAATTGATTTCAGTGAGACCGTGAAGCCCACCCCGTCGGCGCTGTCCGTGCCAGCTGACGATAGCGCTGCGTCAAAAGAGGCCCTGCTCGCATGGCAGGATGAGCCGACAACCAACGCAGCGTCGCCGCAACCCAAAGTGCGAAAACACTTACCCAGCACTTCAAAAACGCATGTGGCCAGGAATCAGCACGTCGCGAAAAAACGGCAGAACCGTGCGCCCTCCATCGCGCAGGATCCGCAGGCAACCGTAACCCCATGGCGGGAGGTCCGTTCGCCATATGCTTACGATATGTCGGCTGATCGTCATGCGGGACGACGTTCGTCGTGGCGCGACGACGTCCAGAACATCATCGATCGCAGCTGGCAACGGTGCACGTTCAACTGTGACAGGGACATATTGCGCTGAGACTCAGGCGGCCCTTGTCCACAATTGCTTTGAGGCCCGGCGCGCGCCTTCCGTCAACGACTGAAGTTTAAGCCACACGATTTTAGTGTCGACCTGCACGCGTCCGGCGAAGGTGCCGAAGCCGCAGTCGACACCCGCGATGACGTTCTCGCGCCCGACCACCGAGGCAAAATTCAGGATACGGTCCGCGACGACTTCGGGATGTTCGACGATATTTGACGTCGAATCGATCACGCCCGGAATGATCTTCTTGCCAACCGGCAATTTAACGTCGCGCCAGATTTTCCATTCGTGCTCGTGCCGCGCGTTGGCAGCCGGGAACGAAACTGCATGCGGCCGTCCGGAGAGGACGATATCGACGATCTCCTTGAGCTCAACGTCAGTGTGATGGGGCGCCATTGTCGAGCCCCAACACACGTGCATGCGCATTCGATCAGGCGGAAGATCGCGAACGGCGTGGTTGAGCGCCGAAATATTGACGGTGATAATCTTGCGATAGTCCTCGAGCGGGAGGTCGAGATAGACCATGTGCCGCAGCATCGCGAGATCCGGACAATCGAGCTGCAGGATTAAACCGGCGTCGACGATCGCCTTGTATTCGCGCCGCATGACATCGGCCAGCGCGAAAATATAGTCCTCATCGTTTTTGTAGTAGCGATTTTTGAGATAGCGCGCGATCTGGCCGGGCGAGGGCGAGGTCATGAAAACGTCCTCGGCGGCCGCTCCCTTCAGCACCTGCTTGGCCAGGTCGATGTCGGCCTGCGCCGCCGGCCAGTCTTTCCAGTCGACTGGGCCATTGCACGCAGGTCGATGCTGGAACGGCGACGCAAACTGCTTCAACAGTTGCGCCAGCTCAGGAAATTCCTCATCGCCCGTGCCCATCGGTGGCGCGCTTGGGCCGTCGTAGCCCGTGAGGCGCTGCATCACATGGACAGTGTAATCCGTGCGTCCCTGTTCGCCGTCGTTGATGATGTCGAGGCCGCACTCCACCTGTTTGGCTACGACGTGTTCGACCGCCTCGCGTACGGCTTGCCTCAATTCGGCGCTGCGCGCGCCAGGATGCTTATCTTCAGCGAGCAGGAGTTCCACGACCTTCAGCGTGCGCGGCAGGCTGCCGGTATGAGTTGTCAGGATGCGATTCACGTCAGAACCCGCGCATCACCTCGGTGACGTGTTCGACATTCGGCGGCGTCGAGAAGCAATGGCCGACCAGTTTACGCCATTCGTGAAAATCGGGTGACTCGCGGAAATCCTTGGTGTGATTTTCAAGAGTTTCCCATTGAACGAACAGGCGGTAGCGCTGCGGCATTTCATGCGACTTTTGCAGCGTCATGAATTTACAGCCTTTGGCGCGCTTGAAGATCGGCGCGGCCTTTTTTACGCCAGCCTCGAACTCGGTCTCCATGCCGGGTTTCACATCGATCTGTGCAATCTCAAGTATCATGGTCGCAAGCCTTCAGTTGTTTGGCGGCGGCATTATGGGTGATCGGCTGCCTACTGCAAGTGTGGCCAACTGCAATGACACATCAAAACGCCCGCAACCGCCGCAGCGCCCAATAACACGCGAGACCCGCTGCGAGCGCAACCAAGGCTGCCAGCCATGTGCCACCCTCGGTGTTTTGGAATGGCATATCCTTGGTATTCATGCCGAAGAAACCAGTGACCAGCGTCGGCGGCAGCAGACACGCCGTCAGAATAGAGAGCGTGAATAATCGTCGGTTAGTCACAGCCATCATTTTGGCGTCGAGTTCATCAAGCAACAGGCGTGCGCGCTCATGCAGCGAACCGACTTCATGGTCTATCGCATCGAGCTTTTGTGCCAGGGCGCCGATAGCGCTGGCGACCTGGGCATCGTGAGCCGCAAGTCTGGGCTCAAGGCGATGAAACATGCCGCGAAGTTGCGCGAGCTGCCTGTGTACACGCACCGACTGCAGACGGACACGACCGATACGTTGGCGTTCGTCGTCCGGCTCTTCGTGCAAAACGTGGTCTTCGGCGCGGTCAAGCTCGTCTCCGAGGGTTTCAGCCATGCGTGCGATGGCATCAGCAAACTGGTCGATAACGGCATCGAGAAACGATATGGCGGTCGGGAAACGTTTTCCGCTTTCGATTGCGCGCCGATTGCTTTCGATCGAATGTGCCGGGCGCTGGCGGGCGGTTATCAGCATGCGTTCAGTCATGACAAAACGCAGACGCACAAGATCTTCACCTGGCTGCGCGAATTCCTGATGCAGGTCCGGTAGCACGCCGACAATCTCGTGGCCGAGAATATCAAGGCGGAGGTGCCGGTCAGGGCCCGCGAGGACCTCGCGCGCCAGATCTGAAATCGGTGCGCGTTGCGCGATCCAGTTACGGCAACGCGTGTCCGCGAGCCCGAGGTGCAGCCAGATCCAGCCGGCGCCATGCTCTATAAGGCTGGCTTCAATTTTATCCTGGGGAATCGGCTCGGCTGCGCCGTCGGATCTGAAACGATACGCCCAGACGATGCCGGTCGCAGGGGTGGTATCGGCAAGAGCGCTGGTGTCCATGGCGGTGTCCTCTTTCGCTGACCGTCAGCGAGTGGGACCAATGCTCATGACAAGACGATGACAGCGCTATTCCGCAGCCTCTTGCGTGGCATCGATGAAGCCGCCGGACTGACGCCGCCACAGCGCGGCGTAGTGGCCGTCGCGGCGCAACAATTCGTCGTGCGTGCCCTGTTCCACAATGCGGCCGTGATCGAGCACCACCAGCCTGTCCATCTGCGCGATGGTAGATAGACGATGTGCGATTGCGATGACGGTGCGTCGTTCCATCAGCGTGCCGAGACTCGACTGGATGGCGGCCTCGACTTCGCTGTCGAGCGCGGAGGTCGCCTCGTCCAGCACGAGAATGGGCGCATCTTTCAGGATCACGCGCGCAATCGCGACCCGTTGGCGCTGACCGCCCGAGAGTTTCACGCCGCGCTCGCCGACGTGAGCGTCGTAGCCGCGGCGTCCTTTCCAGTCCTCCAGCTCCACGATGAATTCATGCGCGTGCGCCATCCCCGAGGCCGCAACAATGTCGGCATCGCTCGCGTTGGAACGCCCGTAACGGATATTGTCTCGGATCGAGCGATGCAGCAGCGATGTATCCTGCGTAACCATCGAGATCTGTGTACGCAGGCTCTCCTGGGAGACCGTTGCGATGTCCTGGCCGTCGATGAGGATGCGGCCGCCCTCCAGATCGAAGAAACGCAACAGCAGATTGACCAGGGTCGACTTGCCGGCGCCGGAGCGGCCCACCAGCCCGATCTTCTCGCCGGGCATGACATCGAGCGTAAGCCCGTCAATGAGACCGCTTTCGCGCCCGTAACCGAAGCGAATGTCCTCGAAACGAATGTGACCGCGCGGGACCGTAAGGGTCCCCGCTCCCGGGGGATCGCTGAGCGCAATCGGCCGGGCGATCGTCATCATGCCTTCCTGCACGACGCCGATGTTCTCGAAGATGTCCGTTACCTGCCACGCCACCCAGTGGGAGGCACTGATAATCTGGGTCGTCATGGGCAGCGCCATGGCAACAGTTCCGACGCTGACATGGCCGTAGCGCCAGAGGACAATCGCGAATGCACCCGTACCCGTGATCAGCAATGCGTTCAGAAAGATAAGCGTAAGCGCGAACAAGGTGTTGAGGCGGAGGGATTCATGGAAGCGCCCGGTGTGGGTGTCGATTGCCTCGCGTACGTAGGCATCTTCGTCCCGTGCTCGGGCAAAAAGCTTTACCGTGACGATATTCGTATATGTGTCGACGATGCGTCCCGTCAGCAACGAGCGCGCTTCCGACATCACCTTCGACTTGCTCTGCATGCGCGGCACGAAATAGCGCAGCATCACGATATAGCCTGCGAACCAGAGCAGGACCGGAAATGCAAGCCAACGGTCGGCAGAGGCCAGCAGGATCAGCGAAGAAGTGCCGTAGATCAGGATGAACCAGACGGCGGTCAGGAGCGAGACCAGGCTTTCGCGGATCGCCGGTCCGGTCTGCATCACGCGCGTCGCGATACGACCCGCGAAATCGTTCTGGAAAAACGCCCACGACTGACGAGAGACATGCCAGTGGTTCTGCCAGCGAATGCGGTTCGTGACATTTGCCGCGATCGCCTGGTTCATCAGCAGATGCTGGGTCGCGAAGGCGGCGGGACGCAGCACCAGCAGCACCAACGCCATGCCGATCAGCCACGGCCACGCCGTCGCTAGCAACTCTTCCGGCTTGCTTTCCGTAACCAATGTGACGACCTTGCCGATGAATACCGGGATCATCACGTCCAGCAGCGCGACCACAAAGCCGATCGCAAAAAGCCCGATGAACAACGGCTTCGCCTGGCGGGCGAAATGCCAGTAGAATGCGGCAAGGCCCGGCGGCGGCTCAGCGCCGTCAGACACCGCAGTCGGCACCAGTACTTTCTCAAAAAATCGGAACATCAAGACACTCAAAACGCCACACGCGATGCCGATGGCATCGCGCTGGGCCGCTTCTGCAGGGTTCGATTCGGCGTCAAGCTAGGGTCGCATCGTGACGAGACCGTGGCAACGCCAAGCCGTTTATCAATTCTATACGCGCGCGTATTTTCCCCGCCCGAAGAATCGATCCTTTTGGTCGTCGGTGGCCTTATCCCGCACGGACTTTAGTGTGCCGAGCTGAGCCAGTGCGCGCTTCACGGCATCGTGTCCTGCGATCTTATCCGCCCAGGACTTGATCTTGGGATATTTGCTTGGGTCGACGGCCAGCAATTCAAAATTGCGTAACCATGGCCACGCCGCGATATCGGCAATCGTGTAGTCGGCGCCTGCCACATAGGGGCGCGCCGCCAGCCGCGCTTCATAGAGATCGAACAGCTTGAGAACCTGTGTGCGGTAGCGGGTCGCGCTGTAGTCGTGGCCGGGTCCGGCGAATTTGCTGAAGTGTACGTGCTGGCCGCCCATCGGGCCGACATTGGCAACTTGCAGGATCAGCCACTGCAGCGTGTCATAGCGCGCGACGGGATCATGCGGAATGAACTTGCCGGTTTTCTCGGCGAGATAGAGGAGGATCGCACCGGATTCGATCACAGTGTAGGGCGCCCCTCCCGGGCCGTCGCTGTCGACGATTGCCGGCACTTTCAGCAGCGGATTGATCTTGGCGAACTCGGGTGTGAATTGCTCGCCGGCCCATACGTCCACCGGCTTGACGTTGTAGGGCAGCCCGCATTCCTCGAGCATGATGAATATCTTCTGCACGTTCGGGCTGGTCAGCGCGTAAAGGTCGATCATGTGAGTTGTCTCGTCTGAAGGGACCGCGGACTGCGGCCGCTCTCTATAGATGAGGATTGGCCTTGCGGACCAGTGCTTCCGCAGCTTGACGCAGACACGCCGGACAAAGGCAATCCTCGTTGCTGGTGGCGGTGACCGGAAGCCGGAAAGGCTCGGCCGCGCACCAACAGTTATCACCCAGCCCGCAATCGAATGCCCCGCCACAGCGGGCACAGGAGAGGCGGCGGGGCCCTGCTTCGGTCGAAGTCACGTGGCGAGCCTGCGCGCGGACGGCGTCAAACGCAAGAATGTCACACGGCGGAAGCCGAATCATGCCTATGGAGGACGCATGGCATTGCCCTGGATCATTGATTTTGTGGGTGTTGCGGGCGCGCTGCTCACTACGTTGTGTTGGTTGCCGCAGGTGCTCAAGACCATTCGTGAGAAAGAGACCCGCGCGTTGTCGCTGCCGGCAACCAGCGCCTTCACCCTCGGTATCCTGCTCTGGTTGATCTATGGGATCGCGATTGGCGATTGGCCGCTTATCGGGTCCAACGCTGCAACACTTGCCTTGATGGCACCGATCCTCGCGTTGAAACTGCGATACGGCTGATACCGCCGTTTCCTTGAGCGACTCCGGTTGACGCGATTTTTTCCATCGAGAACACTCGGCCAGCGAGCAGGCCAATGTTTAGACGGGAGCATCTCATGAATCGGATTGCGACGTTTGCCATCGCCATGTTGTTCGGGACCGCCGCTGGGGCGGCTGAATACATGGAAAAGACACCATTCCAGTTGTCGCGGGCGTTCTCACCGGGTGTCATCACCTCGGGCGGAACCATAGTCTGGGTCGCGGGGCAAACCGCCACGCAGGACAACCAGGGCAATAACATTGCGAACAATTTCGAAGCTCAGGTCAAACAGGTGTTTTCTCAGGTTGACGGCGTTCTGAAGCGGGCAGGTGGCAGTCTGGATAACGTCGTAGCCATGACTGTTTTCATCAAAGAATCGCGCTACGGAGACAGGTTCGTCGAAATGCGCAAAGACTTTTTCAAAAACGGAAACTACCCGGGAAGTGCACTGATAACGGTCACCAATTTTGCCCGCCCCGGAATCGAGATTGAAATCCAGGCTGTGGGTGTGATCGGTGACGCTTGTTCAGACCAGAATCCATGCTCGGCCGAAGCCAAGGCGAAGAAAGCGCAAAGCAAATAGCCGACAGACTTGCGACTATGCCCTCGGGGGACGTCGCCGCTCCTGGAACCATGCGCGGTACTGGGTCATCTTTGCACGTTGCGCCGATGGCGCATGCCGCCTGCACGTCGAAGCTTCCTCGCTGTTTTCTGGTGCGCCCCAGCGCAACTCGACGCAGTCGTTCACATTGTACGCCATCTCAAGCGCGCGCATGCGATTGACGACGTCTTTCAATGCAAGCGTCCACTGGGACCCGTCGGTCCGTGTATATGAGAATTTGCGTGACGCCATCTCCGAGGCGAGAACACTTTCCAGTTCGGCTTTTACGTCCGCCGAACTTTTGTCCTTCGGCATTGCGAAGCGCTCCGGACGCCGCGCTACCCGGTCTGGGAATCCACGCACCACATCAATCGCGATCAGCAGGCGCAGATCGCGCGCCGGCGTCGCGAAGTCCTCCCACGCTCCAGTCGTCTCGAAGATCGTTGCTCCATCCGGCATCTCGGCATCGCCGCGTCCGCTGTTCTGGAATTTTCGTCCATTCTCAACAGACGTCACGCGCGCTTTCACTTGTTCTTCGAGTGCCGTGATGGCCTCCTTCATCGCGCGCAACGGATCGAGTGGGGCGGGGGACATAACGTCGTCCATCCGGTCGTAAAAGGCTTCTATGCTGAGTTTGGTCTGGTCGAGCGAATAGTCGGCGTATTGAGGATTTTTGGCGATTTCGGAATTGGTCAGTCGCCGCAAAGCACCGTTCTCCAGCACGATCGGCCGGAAGCGCTTGAACCCCGGGCTGCCGAGCGCCGGATCTTGCGCAAACAGGAAGTTGCCGCGCCAGAAACGTTTTCGCGCGACCGTCCCGTCGGGTTGCCCGTCGACTGCGAGGAAAACGCCCGCTGCGTCAGCCGTCTGCGGCACGCGCCGCACCAGCATCAGAATGTGTCCGTACGGATCCGCGTACACCGTTCCTGGGCGTAGCGTTTCCTGCTTGAGCGGCACCGGATAATAATCGGTGTTGTCATCGGCCGCTGGTGTACGTCCGGTTCCGGAGTGAACGCCGTCGGCGACGACGCGCATATAGTCGCCGAACGTTGCCGCGAGTCCCGGCCGCTTTGAGCCCTCATTGGCCTGGATGCTCGCCCATCCGAAGCACTTTGGCGGTTTTCCTGCTCCGCCGCGCGAGCACTTCGAGAACCCGAACGGCAGCCCCATTTTGAACGCGAAATACGCGCGCAAGAAGTAGGGAAGATCCGCGCAATCTGGACGAAGAACGATCTTCATCTCGTCTTCACCGAGGCCGAGATGATTGAACAGGATGTTTCTCGACCGATCGCGCAGCACTTCGTGCAAGGCGGGCCACGACGGCGCCGCGTCGAGCGGGGCGTCGAAAAGCTTCTCGACCCATGCAGAAAATAGATTTTCAGTCGCACGATTCCATGTATTGCGAAGCGGCCAGACAGTGCCAGCCGTCGCGCTTGGTCGCGGCGGCTCATCGCCGCGTACCGCTATCTCGCGCGTACAGTCGCTGCCCGCGAGCGTGGCGCGCCATGTCCCTGCGGCGGGGGATTGCACCTCAACAAACCAGAAATATGGTGGTCCGCCATACCGCTGACGCGATTTCGCCGCGACGCTTCCATCCGGCGCGATCAACGAGAGCTCGCCCTGGATCGCATGCTCCGCCGCAAAGACGACTCGCAAGGGTGCGCCTTTCCACGGCGCGACCGGCGAGGATAGGACCGCAAGGTCGCCATCATCGCAGGCTCCTTTGGCCTGAGTTGATGCGGCCGAGAGGGCAAGGAATGCGCCTGCGATCAGCAGCGGTGCTGTCACGGCAGCGGCAAGGCGTGCGGTAAACAATTGAGCCCCCTTCCGGAAACTAGTGTGGGCCTTCAGCAGGATACTCGATCGGTGCAGACGGGCAACCGGCCGTCACGGCGCTTGAATTCAAATATCATGACTATTGTGTGTCGCCACCGCCGATATAACCACCGATCTTCCACCCACTTACGTCCTTGACGTAGCAGATCTGGTCATTGCCGATCGGAGCCACGGAGTCCACCAGTACGTAACCGATTTTTCCGGCCGGTGTGACGATTCGCAGGAACGTAGGGATATTGGATCCGTCTTCAGGCATGGCGCGCAGGAGGACCATCCCAAGCTTCTCAATGACGGGAGCATTAGGCTGCGGCGAGACGCGCACCTCGACATCGCGCGTTACCGGATAGGCCCAATCGCCCACATCGGTTTGAGTTGCTTGCATCAGGTCATTGAACGCCTTGCCGTCGAACGTAGGATCGGCGGGCGCACACACCGCGCCCTTGCGTTCGGGCAAAGGTGAGCCGGTCGGGTCGTCGGCAAAGCTCGCAAGCATGTCCCAGCCAGCACCATCCTTGTTGTTCAGGCCGAGAGCCGCCGCAAGATTATCGACGCCGGATTTGTTCTTGTCGGCACGATCACCATTTTCGCGCAGCCAAAAAAAGCCTTGGCCAACCACCAGCTTTGCCAGCGCACCACGATCCTTGCGCTGGGCGGCTTCGTTCATCTGCTTGCGAAAGGCCTCGAATGTCGCGTCGCTTATCGCTTGTGGCGGCGTGACCGACACGGCTTTGTAGGGGCCCGCCTTCGCAGGAGGTGGTGGCTGCGGACCACGCGGCTGGTTTTGACCAAGCGCGAAAGATGCAAATAGCAGACTTGCAAAAATTGAAACGAGACAAATGCTGCGCATTATATTGCTCCCGGCCGCTGCGCGCGCGTGCCCCCGGCGAGGCAGCCTACCACAGGTCTCTTAGCAGGAAAAAATTTGCGATCCCGCGGAGAAACCGGCGGGATCGCGAGGAGGGGAACACAGCATTAGACAGAAGCAGCGCGGTGTTATCGAAAGGCTGTGACGTCCCGGTGACACAGAAGAACTTCCGTGCTTTGGGCTGGTTATAACTGACGGCCCTGCCTGATTCGGTTCAACCAAGGGACTCCCATGCCGTTTCTATCTCCGTATCTGACGCCGATTGTTTTGCTCATCGGTTCAAATCTATTCATGACGGCCGCCTGGTATTGGCACCTTCGCTACAAAGAGGTGCCGATCATTTATGTGATCTTTATCAGTTGGGGACTGGCATTCGTCGAATATTGCCTCGCGGTGCCGGCCAATCGTTACGGCAGCGCGGTCTATAACCCCGCGCAACTGAAAACGATGCAGGAGGTGATCACGTTCGTTGTGTTCGCCGGCTTCTCTTATTTGTATTTGCAGCAACCGATCACGCTCAGCCAGGGTTTCGGCTTCGCGTTAATCGCCGCGGGGGCATTCTTCGTCTTCAAAACGTGGTGACAGTCTCTGCAGATTATTTCGCCGGGACGAGACGCAGGATGCGTCCGGATGCGTTATCGGTGAGCAGATAAACGGCGCCATCCGGCCCCTGTCGCACGTCGCGAATCCGCTCGCGCAAACTTTGCAGAATGCGCTCCTCTTTAACGGCCTTGTCGCCCTTCAACTCAAGCCGCGACAAGAGCTCGAATTTCAGCGCGCCGTTCAACAAGCTGCCTTTCCATCCGGGAATGAGATCGCCTGTATAAAAAGTCATCCCAGACGGAGCGATCGAAGGCGTCCAATGCCAGATGGGATTTGTGACGCCGTCCATCTCCGCCTTGCCGGTGCCCACCGGTGTGCCGTCGTAGTTGACGCCAAAGCTCACGCGCGGCCAGCCGTAGTTTTTGCCTTTCTCGATGATGTTGATCTCGTCACCGCCCATGGGCCCGTGCTCCTGCTCCCACAGTTTTCCGTCGGCCGGATTGAAGGCGAGACCTTGCGCGTTGCGCAGACCGTAGGCCCAGATCTCCGGCAGCGCATCCGCATTGCCGACAAAAGGATTGTCGGCGGGCGGCGCGCCGTCGGCCGTGATGCGTATGATCTTGCCAATGTGGTTGTCGAGTTTTTGCGCAAGCTCTTTCGGTCCAAAATGGTCACCAAGTGTGACAAACAGATTGCCGTCCGGCGCCTGCACCATGCGGCAACCAATATTGAGACCGCGCGACACGGGTCCTTTCTGTCGAAAGATGACTTTTGCGTCATCGAGCCGTGGCGATTCGTCTTCGATCAAGCGCGCGCGGAGAACGGCGATACGACCGCCGCCCTCGGCAGCTTCTGCGTAGCAGATAAAAATTGTGTGGGACTGGATGAAATCGCGGTCGAGCAGGACGTCCATCAGCCCGGCTTGGCTGACGGCGAAGACCTTCGGCACGTTTCCTATCGGCGGCGACAGTCGTCCGTCCATAGCGATGATACGCATGCGCCCCGGCCGCTCGGTCACCAGCATTTTGCCGTCAGGCAAGAATGCGAGCGACCATGGATATACGAGTCCGCTGGCGACGGTTTGGATTTTCAAATTGCCGGCTGAAGTGGGGACCACCGGATCGGCAGCGTACGCATGGCTGACACTCAGGAATACGATCAACGCCGCGACAAGCCGCATGCCGATCTCCCTGCCCGCCGCGGTCGACTGTGCGGCATGACCGACAGTTCCGATAGGGGTGTCTAGCTGTGCGTTTTTCGATGACGTGAAGGGTGGGGGAGCGAGACGATCGTAACGCCGCCCATACCGATGAACAACAGGCCCAGCAACAAGGCGATGGCGAACACGCCGCCCTCGTTGTCGATCACGCCGCTGACCACGTCCGCGCGCGCGACGCTGACCGAGACGACAACAAGGATTGAAACAGCCAGGCTGAGACTGGCGATAAACTCGGCAATGGCAACTGTTCGGTGCTCGGCACCGAGTTTGCGATTGGCCGGTGGGGCGAAGCCTGCAGATGTAATGCGCATGGCAGACCTGAAAAAGACCGCTTTGACAATGGTGACCAGATAACGCGCGAAGGCGGCAAGGGTTCGACCCGATTGGGGCGGAGCCGGTTACCAAGCACGGCGTTTTCGTGGCGAAGAACCAAAAGCCTCGGTATTTCAGCGCTATTGCGCTGCGGCAAGCTCCGGTTGCCAGTCCATTGCGATGTAGCCGGGCTCATCCGCGACGCGCGCGAGCCAGGAACGAATCGCCGGAAACCGGCTGAGGTCGAAATCCGCCTGGTTGGCGACGTGCGTGTAAGCGTAGAGCGCGATATCCGCGATTGTGAAATGGTCGGCCACAAAAAAGCGGTGCCGGGTCAGGTGGGTTTCCATGACCCCGAGCGCGCGATAGCCATTTTCCATCCAGTCTTCGAGCGCGTGGCTTTGCAATTCGCGGCCGCCCTTGATCAACGCGAGCCAGAAGTATGCTGCGCCGATGTTCGGCTCCAGGCTGTGCTGCTCGAAGAACATCCATTGCAACGCCTCGGCGCGCGCAATTCGATCTTCTGGCGCCAGCATCGAGCCTCCGGCGACGTACCAAAGAATTGCGTTCGACTCGGCGAGGTGACGATCGGGCGCGACCTCAAGCAGCGGCACCTGTCCGTTGGGGTTCTTGGCAAGAAATTCAGGCGTGCGGCTTTCGCCTTTGAGGATGTCAACCTCCACGAGCTTGTAAGGAATGCCGAGGCGGGCCAGCGCAAGGCGAACCTTGTAGCTGTTACCGGAGCGCTGCATCGAATAGAGCGTGTACATCAGACGTAGAGTTTCTCTCGGGAAATCGACGACCGTCGAAATAGATTCGCCCCCGAACACGGCTGGACGGGTAGATAGGACAAACAAAGTCCGGCAAATACAAGGCCGCAATTTAGAATGACGTAACGAAAAAATTAAAATGCACTCGCTGCAGTGCAGCGAGCAATGCTTGGCCTTCCGCAGCGCGAAAATACGAAATTCTATTCCGCGGCGACCCGGTGCACGCGCGCGTATTCGTAAAGTGCATCGTCAGCAACGGGTTTGATCGGCGTGAAGTCGCGATGTGCGATCCATTCAGGACGGGTGAATTTTGTGATGTGGTTCGAGACAGCGCAAAGCGTCAGATAAACAATTTTGCGCGGGTAGGGCGTTATGTTCGGAGGAGATGCGTGCACCAGATTGCCGTGAAACATAAGCACCGACCCGGGACCACCAGTAGGCGCCACAATCCCTACATCGGCATCGTCGGCGGCGTCGGCGACAAGACGCGTCACCGTTTCGTTATCGAGCGTCCAGAGCGGATACGAGGTGGTCAACTTGTCGTGACCGGCGCTGAGCACGCCCTGCCTGTGACTCTTCGGAATGAGAAACAGCGGCCCGTTGATCGGCATTACCGCATCGAGAAACACGGCGATATTCATCGCCCGCGGCTCGAGCATGCCATCATCGCGCGCCCAGGTCCCGTAATCCTGATGCCACTGCCACACGTCGCCTTCGAAGGGAGCCTTGGCGTTGAGCTTGAACTGATGGACGTAGACATCCTCGCCGAACAGCTGCCGCAGCGGCTCGACCAGGCGCGGATGCCGCGCGAGCAGACTGAACACCTCGCTGAAGGTATGCGCGGCAAATGCGGTGCGCGGTGCCCCGGTCTTCTCGCGCCAGACCTCCTGGCGATCCTGCTTCAGCACGTTCGCGGCTTCCGCGCGCAGCAGCGCGATCTCGTCCTCGGAGAAGCAATTGGGGAAGAACACATAGCCTTGCTCGTCGAAGGCCTTCAGCTGGTCGGCAGACAGTCGCATGGCGCACACTCCCGGAAATCTCGCGCCCCCGCCTCGGGGGGCCTTTTGCGCCAGTCTACCGGCGGAACGGCGGACAGCCTAGCGGCCAACCGCAGGAATTCCGACTTCGCCCTGCGGCATAGGTACTTACGCTACCCCGCGGTGCATTGATCGCTCCGACCGATCGGAATGATCGAATTTCTTCACCAAATCGCCACTTGCTGGACTCGGCCGCTCGCATTACGACAAGGCAGCATTTATTGGAGATTTTCGATGGCCTTTCTTGCGGACCAGCTCAAGCGCGTCAAACCGTCGGCGACCATCGCCGTCACGGACAAGGCGCGCGCGCTCAAACTGGCCGGCCGCAACGTCATCGGTCTGGGCGCCGGCGAACCGGACTTCGACACGCCCGACAACATCAAGCAGGCGGCGATCAAGGCGATCGAGAGCGGCAAGGCGTCCAAGTACACCAACGTGGACGGCATCGCCGAACTCAAGGACGCCATCGTCAAGAAGTTCAAGCGCGAGAACGGCCTCGACTACAAGCCCGGCCAGGTTACGGTCGGCACCGGCGGCAAGCAGGTGCTGTACAATGCCTTCATCGCGACTCTCAATCCGGGCGATGAGGTCATCATCCCGGCGCCGTACTGGGTGAGCTATCCCGACATGGTGCTGCTTGCGGGCGGCCAGCCGGTCGAGGTCGTCACCAGCATGTCGAGCGGCTTCAAGATGACGGCGCAGCAACTCGAGCGCGCCATCACGCCGAAGACGAAATGGGTACTCCTGAACTCGCCGTCGAACCCGACGGGAGCTGCCTATACGCGCGCCGAATTGAAGGCGCTCACGGATGTGCTGGCAAAGCACCCCGACATCCATGTGATGACCGACGATATGTACGAGCATCTCGTCTACGACGACTTCGTATTCACGACGCCGGCGCAGGTCGAGCCGTCGCTTTATCCGCGCACGCTCACCATCAACGGGTGTTCGAAGGCCTATTGCATGACCGGCTGGCGCATCGGCTATGCCGGCGGCCCCGAACCGCTGATCAAGGCGATGGCGATGATCCAGTCGCAGTCGACGTCGAACCCGGCGGCGGTGTCGCAATGGGCCGCGGTCGAAGCGCTGAACGGGCCGCAGGATTTCATCGCCAAGCACAACAAGATCTTCAAGGAGCGCCGCGATCTCGTGGTGTCGATGCTCAATCAGGCGAACGGCATCAAATGCCCGACCCCGGAAGGCGCCTTCTATGTCTATCCGTCGTGCGCCGGCACCATGGGCAAGACGGCGCCGAGCGGAAAGAAGCTCGCGAGCGATGAGGATTTCGTCACCGAGCTCCTGGAGGCCGAGGGTGTCGCCGTGGTGCAGGGCACGGCCTTCGGACTTGGCCCGGCATTTCGCATTTCCTATGCGACGCGGACCGAGGACCTCGAAGAAGCCTGCCGCCGCATCCAGCGCTTCTGCGGCAATTTGAAGTAACCGAACCGCCGGCCTCGTTCCGCGCACCTTTGCCGTTGCCGGGCGTAAATCCCGGCAATGACAAGCGAAAAGCTTCGGTTTTTGATTCACCTTATTTTATGCTTGCTTCGCTATGGTGCGGCGATGATTTTTCGCGTGCTCGCCCCTTTTCTCGTTATCGCCAGCCTCGTCAGCCCGGCCGCCGCGCAGGAGCGCGTCGTCATCGGCACGCAGCGCCTGGCGGATAACGGCGCGTTGTTTCTCGCCGCGGCGGCCGGCTACTTCAAGGCCGAGGGCATCGACCTTGCGATGACCGCCTATGAGAACGATCGCATGGTGGCCGAAGCACTCGCGTCCGGTGCCACCGATTTCGCACTCACCGGATTTACGCCCGCGGCATTCAACTTTGCCGGCAAGGGCACGATCAAGGCGATCGCGGCGCGGACGCGCGAGAAGCGCTACTACGAGGGCACCGAACTCGTCGTTTCCAATGTCGGATTCAGCAAAGGTCTGCAGAAATACGAGGATATCGCGGGCAAGACGGTCGCGATCGACGCGCTCGGCTCGATCTCTCACTATCAGCTGGAGCAGATCGCGCGGGTGAAGAAGATCGACATGAACCGTGTCACGGTGAAGCCGATGCAGACGCTCGATGCCATCGTCCGCGCGATTGCCACGAACGAAGTCGACGCCGCGATCATGCCGGCGTCATACGCGCGCGATTTGCTGGCTTCAAACCAGGCCAAGCTCGTCGGATGGTATTCGGAACTCGACGAAATTCAGTTCGGTGCCCTGTTCGCATCCAACAAGATGCTCGTGACGCGACGTGCGGCAATCGAGAAAGTCTTACGCGCGTACCGGCGCGGGGTCGCCGACTACACTGAAGCGTTGCTGCGAAAGGACCGCAATTCCAAACGCACGGCCGACATCAAGTCGCACGAAGCCGCGACGACCATCGCCCGTTATGTCTATCCCGACCGTGGGACCAGCGCCGCGGTTGCGGTCGAGGCCAGCGCCTATTTTATCGATCCCCAAGCGCAACTCGATGTCGCCGACATCGACCGGCAGATCGCCTGGCACAAGGCGCAAGGCCGGGTCGACAAGACCGTCAGTGCACGCGATGTCGTTGATCCGAGCTTCGTCAAGTAGGGATTTTTCCGCAGCGACAAATCTCTCTCTTGCCAGCCTCCCCGGGTCCTGAGACGATAATGTGACAGGGCCGGGAAACCAGGTCCGACCTCCCGGCCGGCAAGGGAGGCAATTATGGGACAAAACGATAATGGTCCCAATGGCACGAGGAGCTTGGGTCCCCGGTGCATCGCGCTGGTGGGCCCCTTCCAAAGCGGCAAGACCACACTTCTAGAAGCCATTCTCGCCCGTACCGGCGCAGTCCAGCGCCAGGGCACCGTAGATGCAGGCACCACGATCGGCGACTCCGGCCAGGAGGCGCGACATCACAAGATGAGCGTGGAAGCCACTTTCGCCACCACCAACTTCATGGGCGACAACTACACTTTCGTCGACTGCCCGGGGTCGATCGAATTCATCCAGGACATGCGCAGCGTGTTGCCGGCGGTCGATGCCGCCGTCGTTGTCTGCGAAGCGGACGAAAAGAAGGTGCCCCAGCTGCAGCTGATCCTGCGCGAACTGGAAGACCAGAACATTCCACGCTTCGTTTTCCTCAACAAGATCGACAAGGCCGACAAGCGCGTACGCGAAACGATCGCGCTGCTGCAGCCCGCCTCGCGCGTACCACTGCTGCTGCGGCAGATTCCCATCTGGAACGGCGACATCATCTCCGGGTTTGTCGATCTCGCGCTCGAACGCGCCTTTGTCTACAAGGAACACGCGCCGTCGGAAATCGTCGAGCTGAAGGACGATAACGTTGACCGCAAGAAGGAAGCGCGTTTCAAGATGCTTGAGACGCTGGCCGACCACGACGACCAGTTGATGGAGCAATTGCTCGAGGATATCGAGCCGCCGCGCGACAAGGTATTTGACGACCTCGCGAAAGAACTGCGCGAACGCATCGTTTGCCCGGTTCTTCTCGGCGCCGCCACGCGCAGCAACGGCGTCCTGCGTCTCCTCAAGGCACTCCGGCACGAATCGCCGGGCCATGCGGAAACGGCGCAGCGTCTTGGCGTCAAGGCGGGCAACGATGCAACGGCACTCGTGCTCAAGACGTTCCACACGACCCACGGCGGCAAGATGTCGGTCGTGCGGCTGCTCGCCGGCCAGGCCGGCGACGGGACGACCCTGATGACGCCGGGCGGCGACAGCGCGCGCGTTTCGGGAGTCTTCAAACTGATGGGTCAGCATTTCGAGAAACGGCCGCAGGCCACCGCCGGCGAAACAATCGCGTTCGGCAAGCTCGACAGTGCAAAGACCGGTGACACTCTCGCGTCGGGCAAGCAGCCGCCGGCCGCGCTCATTCAGGTGAAGCCCTTTGCGCCGGTGCTTGCCACCGCCGTACAGGCGAAAGAGCGCAAGGACGACGTCAAGCTCGGTCCTGCTTTCACGAAGCTCACCGAAGAAGATCCTTCGCTCACCGTCGTGCACAATGCGGAGAACCACGAGGTGGTCATCTGGGGCCAGGGCGAAATGCATTTGCGCGTCGCCTCGGAGCGGCTGGCCGATCGTTTCCTGGTGCCGGTGTCGACGCGGCCGCCCTCGGTCGGCTATCGCGAAACCATTCGCAAGCCAATCACGCAACGGGGAAGGCACAAGAAACAATCCGGTGGCCACGGGCAGTTCGGCGACGTGGTCCTCGAGATCAAGCCGCTATCGCGCGGATCCGGTTTCAAATTTGAAGACCGCATCACCGGTGGCGTCGTGCCGCGAAACTACATCCCGGCCGTCGAGGAAGGGGTTCTCGATGCCCTCAAGCACGGTCCGCTTGGTTTCCCGGTGGTCGATCTTTCCGTTGCGCTGATCGACGGCTCCTACCACACGGTGGATTCCTCTGATCAGGCGTTCCGCACCGCCGGTCGCATCGGCATCGTGGAAGGGCTGCCGCAGTCGCAACCCGTTCTGCTTGAGCCGATCCATGAAGTCGAAATCGTCTGTCCGACTGAAGCGACCGCGAAAATGAATGCCATCCTCTCGGGACGGCGAGGTCAGATATTGGGCTTCGATACCCGTGAAGGTTGGGATGGCTGGGACACGGTGCGCGCGCAGATGCCGGAATCCGAAATCGGCGACCTGATCATTGAAGTGCGTTCGGCCACCGCCGGTGTTGGCTCCTTCATATTCAAATTCGACCACATGGCGGAGCTCACCGGCCGCACGGCCGATCAGATCATCGCAGCAAGGCGCGCGGCCGAGTAAGGCCGCGCTCACCTTTGCGTGATGCGCGCGGTCGTGCCGCGCCACCTTCGCGGCCGGGAACAAGTCTGAGCGTGCAGGCTGCGCGTGAAATGCGGCTATCCGCGCGCGATGTTTCGATAATTTGTCGCGAATTTGGTAAGCCGATAAAAAGCAGCTTCAACGGCAGTCGTTGCCTGTTAACCCTGCAGCCGTCGTGATCTCGCAAAATCGGGCGCCGCGCATGAGGACGCGGTTTTCGACGTTGCGGACCGCCAATGCTGGATGGACTGCGCAATATTTTTGCCCCGACGTTCGTTCCTTACGCCGATCCGAAAGCGACGATTCCGCTCGGAGCGGTGCTGAAGAACGAATGGTTCGAACTTTGGTACCAGCCAAAGATCGAGCTGAAGACTTTGCGCCTCGTCGGCGCCGAAGCGCTGGCGCGCGCACGTCATCCGACGCGCGGCATCGTGCCTCCGGCCATGTTTCTGCCGGGTGCCGGCAGCGACTCGATGCACGCCTTGACCGAACGGGTGATCCTCACAGCTCTCGGTGACTGGGAAGATTTCGCCGAATGTGGCGTGCCGATAAAGTTGTCAGTCAACGTCCCGGTCTCGGCGCTGGTCGACCTTCCGATTCCGCAAATGCTGCGCGAAGCTCGTCCCAGCGCGGAAAACTGGCCTGGCCTGACGCTCGAAGTCACCGAGGACCAGATCATTCATGATCTGCAGCTCGCAAAAGAACTTGCCGACGCTTTGCGAGAGCTCAAATGCGATCTTGCGGTTGACGATTTCGGCGCCGGCTACTCTTCGTTTGCCCGCCTCACGCAATTGCCCTTCAGTGAACTGAAGATCGATCGCGCCTATGTGGCGAACTGCAACCGCGACCAGTTCAACGCCGGCCTGTGCGAAACGATTGTCGAACTCGGCCGCCACTTCGGTCTGCGCACCGTTGCTGAAGGCATCGAAACGGCGCACGAAAGCCACAAGTTGCAATCGATCGGCTGTCAGGTCGGGCAGGGGTTTCTGTTCGACAAGCCGATGCCGAAGGCCCAGCTCGTGACCCGTCTGCGAAGTTGCCTGAACGGCCAGGTCGCCTGAGGGATTTTTCCCCGTGGACACAGGCTTTTAGCTTTCCCATAACCGTGACTTGCCAGTGAAGGCTGCGCCCCGTACCTCTGGGGCGAGGATTCTGGGAGCCTGCGCTATGAACGTCATTCGCCGCCGCGGTTGGGAAATTCCCGACCGCTTTGCCACGCCAGAACATCTGGCCTTCAGCCGCCGCACCGTTTTGACCGGCGCAGCCAGCACGCTCGCATTGGCGCCTTACGCGGCGAACGCCCAGCGTCTGACCGACGTCGCCAATTTGCCGGATCCCAGCGCCGATCTTTATCCCGTCAAGCACAACGAGAAATACGCTCTTGACCGGCCGATCACCGATGAAAAGGTCAACGGCAGCTACAATAATTTCTATGAGTTCGGCACTTCGAAAA
>Ga0070713_100000579_pt1 | contig 23259 bp, 21 predicted proteins | sample LARL82metaG_FD_65465 | JGI IMG/M metagenome (GOLD analysis project Ga0070713, IMG submission 65465) | Corn, switchgrass and miscanthus rhizosphere microbial communities from Kellogg Biological Station, Michigan, USA - LAR L8-2 metaG | ecosystem: Host-associated > Plants > Roots > Rhizosphere ...
CGACCGAGGTTGTGTGGAAACTCGCCCGAAGGGTGGAGGCGGAAGCTCATGTGGCATTGAGTTGCGAAGCCAGGAGTCACAAGGACTGCGGACTGAAACGGGCGAACTCTTGCCGCTTGGACCTATGCCTTCATGAAGGCAACCAGCGTCTGTGCACCGAAGATCTGCAGCATCCGTTTCAAGTTGTAGGCCAGGACATGCAGACTCATTTCCGTTCGAACTCGTGGCAAGGTCTTGGTGAGGAAGTGACTCGAGCCCATCCATGCCTTCAGCGTCCCGAAGGGATGTTCTACCGTTTGCCGACGTAGACGAGGTGCGTCCGGCGTGCAATCCAAGCGCCGTTGCATGACATCCAAGACCTGCTCGTGCTCCCAGCGCGCTACGATCCGAAATTTGCTGGTCGTGCATTGGGCCTTGATCGAGCAGCTTGGGCAGGCGGAGGGCCAATAGCGGTGGTGCGTCCGGCCTCGATCGACCTTCGTCATACGCCAGACTGCCCGCTCCCCGGCCGGACACCGATATTCGTCACGCTTCGCGTCATAGATGAAGTCGCGCTTGTCGAAGAGACCAGCGGCCTTGCTGTTGGAGGTCAGCGGCTTAGGCACCAAGGTCGTGATGCCTACCTGCGCACAGCGCAGAATCTCCTCGCCGTTGTAATAGCCTCGGTCGGCCAATGCGGTCGTCTGTTCGTGCCCGATCGCGTCCCGCGCCGCCGTGGCCATGTTCGTCAGCTGCGTGCGGTCATGGCCAACGTTGGTGACCTCATGCGCCACGATCAAGTGGTGTTGGGTGTCGACGGCAGTCTGCACGTTGTAGCCGACGATCCCTGTGCCCCGACCACTGGTCGCCATTGATCGGGCGTCGGGGTCGGTCAGCGAAACCTGCTGATCCGGGGCGTGCAGCATCTGCAGTTCGATCTTGCGCAGCTTGCGGACCTGCGCCTTGATCGCGACGATCTTCTCCTGCAACTGCGCGACCCGGGCGGGCGATACGGTGGCCGGCTCGCGATCCGCGCGATCTAGATCGTTCAGGTAGCGTGCAATGCTCTCCTCGAGTTGCTGCACGCGCGCCTGCAGCTTGTGCGGCGTGAAGTTCTTGTCCCGGTTGTTGACCGCCTTGAACTTGCTGCCGTCGATGGCGACCACGCCTTCGGTAAACAATCCGACCTCACGACTCAACTCGATGAACTTCCGGCAAACCCGCCGAATCGCCTCGCCGTTGTCCTTCCGAAAGTCGGCGATCGTCTTGAAGTCCGGCATCAGCCGCCCCGTGAGCCAGACCAACTCGACGTTGCGCTGCGCCTCCCGCTCCAAGCGCCGGCTCGACTGGATGCGGTTGAGGTAGCCGTAGATGTAGATCTTCAACAGCGTCGCCGGGTGGTACGCCGGACGGCCCGTAGCAGCAGGCTCAGCCCCGACGAAGCCGAGTTCGGTGAGATCAAGCTCGTCGACGAACGCATCGACCGCCCGCACTGGATTGTCCTGCGTAATCCAGTCCTCAAGCTGCTCCGGAAACAACAAGACTTGCGACCGCTGCTCCCCCTCGATGAATCGGCTCATCCGCAACTCCGGCAGGTCGACCTGCCGACTCTGACCGCGGACGCCTCAAAGAGTTTTCACACAGCCTCGACCCGTTGCTGCCTGTCCCGCAGGGAAAATTCATGGCGATGCGTTACTGGCATACATCGATCATTGCGGCCGCATTCATCTGCGGATGCGCAGAGACGGCCAGCCATCGCCGGTCCGAAACGGTTTCGTTCGTCCTGCAAGCGGGTCCGCGTAACGCAGGCGAGACCGGAAGAGGGTTCGTAACGGCCCAGGACGTCAGGACGTTGGTCAACCTGACCATCAGCGGTGTGCCGCCGTGGGTAGCGCGTCCGATTCAAATCCTTACGTTCGTCTACGCGGGTTCATGCGCCAAGCACGACGCTTCGCCCGCTTACGCGCTGAACGATGCTGTGCAGGTGAACGCCCAGAGTGGCATTGGCTTGTCGGGGCCTTTCACGCTGTCGAAAACGTTACCCATGCCTATGGCTAGATTGCGTTCGGGCGAATTTGCGATCGTCTTGCGCACGAGTCCAGCCGATGGAAACTCGGACATCTTTTGCGGCGATATGAAGTAGCATCGAAACCCGCCAGGTTCGATCTGGTGATCAACTTAAAAGCGCGAAGGCACTTGGAAGTTGACTTGGGTCTATTGCCGGATCGCAAAGAGCCACGCGCCGACGACCGGGCCTCTCGGCGCATTTCGTCCACCGGGAGATGGCGTAGCAGCACCTGAATCCTGCGCGGGTGCCGGACCATATTCGGGCTGAAACAGGTACGCCCGATGCGCTTCCGGATCAACGCCGATGGTCTTCGCTCCGGGCATTGTGGGGACCGTCGCGACGACCGTGTATTTTTCCGGCGAGTCCTGGTGTACGACCGTCACGTTGCCGGGTGTCCCCCCGGGTATGTAGATAAGCCGCTGCACGGGATCCCATCCCAACGCGTAGACTCGGTCGCCGTTCCTGATCGTCGCCACGACCTTCCCAAAGGTCCCGTCGACCACGGCCGACGTCTTGCCGCAGCCTACAAAGATCCGGCCACCTTCACGTCGCGGCAGCGCCTCAGCACGAGATCGACCAGTTGCGCGCACGCATTGAGCAAGTGCTCCGCATTGTCGAGCACGAGCAGCAACCTGCGCGATGCGAGATGGCGTACGAGCGTATCGGTAATGCTCACGCCCGCCTCGTCTGCGATGCCAAGCTCGGTTGCGACCGCGTGCGGTACAAACGAGGGGTCGGCGAGCGCCGCGAGTTCAACGAACCATTCGATCGCGGCCGACAACGCCTCGAATGGATCGTCGAACGCCGCATAAAGACCGTCACCGGTGGTCTTTACGACTCGGCCGCGTCTCTCGACGACGACCTCGCGGCATAGCGCGTCGTGACGCGCGAGCACACCCGCCATCCGCGTGGGCTGTGCTTCCCACAGGCGAGTGCTGTCCTCGATGTCCGTGAGCAGGAACGTCACTGTGCCGGTTGACAGCGAGTATTCGGAGTGTCGGGCTGCCGGCATGAAAGCGGGGCACGGAGTGACGAACCACATTCTGCGAGCGGCCGGCTGCTTGCGCAACCTGGGCGACAACGCCCTCGGTATCGAATCTACGTCTACCTGATCGGGCTCGGCGGGCCCATCCGGGCCACATCGTCAAGCGATCGGAGCTGAGGCTCCAGGCTCGCTGCGACAGTAGGACGGCACCCAGCTCGACGCGATAACGTCCGGAGTCATCGCGCTGTAGTCGAACGTGGCGGCTTCCTCGATCATCTTGTCCACATCGAGAAGATAGGTGGATTCGGGGAGGTCCCGATAGAACATCCGAAACATGGGCACGATCATGCGTCGCGAGACAGCTATGCCGATCGGGCCGATGAAATTGCGGCGCTGTCCCGTATGGGCGAGTTCGTCGATCATGATCTCGCGCAGCATTGTACGGATGTGGTCGCGCGCCTCTGGCTCGTCGGCGAGGATGTCGTCCAGCAGGCGATCAAGGTGGCGGTACAGCGTTAAACCCATGAGCTCGCTCACAAAGGCCGGCGGCGACATGGTCGACTCCGGCAACTTCGGCAAGTATCGGTAGACGCGGCCCATCCACTTCCCCAGTGGAACCCAATCGATCCGATCGAGCTGAAACGTGCGGAACATCTCGTGGAACAGCCGGATATGGCAAAACTCCTCGCAGAGGTGGTAGCGGCTGATCTTCTCGGTCGTCGACCTCGATTGGGCCATGGTCGGGATGCCGTCCCAGACGGCGGAGATCCCGGCCCACTCGTGTCGGGCGAACTTGTAAAGAAAGGTAAGCAGCAGCGTCTTGCGATCGAGGCTCCGGGGATCGTCCACCATCCTGACGTAATTCCGGTAGAACCTCTCGGGCTCGGCTAGCGGCTGGCGGGACCGCACCGACCGGTCCTGGAAGCGCGCCAGCGCATCCTTCTTGCGAGTCAGGTTCTTCTCGCCCTCGAGAATTTCGCCCGAATGATCCTGACTGTAGATCCAGTAGTCCTCAAAATTGTCGCGTCGCTCCTGCGCCGTGGCTGGACTGAAGATTGATCGGTATACGTTCACCCTCGTACGATACCTCCGACCGCGCCGACTTGGCGACTTTTGAATCCGTGGCGAACCGCAGGCAAGTTACCCGGCCATGAATGTCTCTTCTGTTGAGGGCAACGAGCCTCATGTTCATTCCTCTCGACGGGCGCTTATCCCGAAGCGGTCGTACACGAAAGCGATCACGCGACGCGCAGCTACATGGCTCTCCTAAGTGGGGCGCGGGTCAAGGCGCAGGAACCCGACGAAAGAGGCTATGGAGGCCAGGAGCAAAACCGAGACGCCAAAGTGGTAGAGCTTATAGGTTGGTCCCCCCAAGCCGCCAAAGAGAGACCAGATCAGGACGGCGGGTGTCAGAATCATGATCACCGAGCCGGCGAGCCATAGGGTCACGCTACGGGAGGGAACACCGGAGCGACCCAGCACCAGATGTCGCCGAAGAAAGTGTACGCCGCTAATGACTTGGAACATGGCCAGAAGGCCAACCGCCGTCCCCCATGAGCTGACGCCGAAGTCTCGCGCAACGGACGGCAGCAGCGAAAAGCCGAGTGACCCCAAACTGTATTGAACGAGCATCCAGAAGCCGAGCCGGAATCGTGGAGCCCACTCATTCAGATGTCCACCGCGCAAGGCTGCGAGGATACTGGTGAGTGCAACAAGAGTTATTGAGACCACGGCGATCGTGTCAAGCTCGATGTAATGGTCCACGTACCTCCCAGTGTTCTCGTTATAGGGATTCCGCTAAAGGCACTTAACTAGAGTTCGCGACCAAATTGGCTCACCAGAAAGCGTCAATCGTCGATTCGGTCGATTTCTGAGGGCGGCAAACGGCCCAGAATCAAGCTCATCATCTACGTTCGCTTGTGGCCGATTGCAAACCGAGCGCTCAATCCGCTTACGAGTTTCAACTGACATTGCGTCGGATCCTGTGCTTTGGAGCGGAAGAAGCCCGGCCAAAGTGGGATTCAAAAGTGACCGCTCGGTCGATTCTTGCGCGGCGTCAGGTGCACTCAAATGAACGGGGGCGGAATTGGCCACACTACTGATGACCAATCGCGCCCCGGAGGCATTAGAACGAGCCGTAAATGAAGTGTGCTATTCGGAGAGTTTTCTTCCGGCGACCAAAGCAATGACCAAAAAAATGACAAAAAGTGCAAGTGCTACGAAAAACAAGATCTTCGCGACCGCTGCGCTGCCAGCCGCAACACCGGTAAATCCGAAGATACCTGCGATGATCGATATGACGGCGAATATGATGGCCCATTTGATCATGATGGAACTCCAGTCAGGATTGCGTTTGAGTTCACTGCCTCGCGTCCATTCTGTTGACCTCGCCTGCTACATCTTAGCGTCTTTTACTTCGTCACGATTCATCGTTCACTGCTAAAAACTAGTGCGTTGATCGCCAACGGAGCGTAGTGGACTTCGGGCGCCTACGCAGTCGGCGCAACGCTGAATGTGTTGTAGGACCAGGACGTTTCCGATGGCTCTAGACGACGGATCCATCTAGGGCTGCTGAATGCGGGGTCGACTTGCGCCCCGGCGCGCGTGGTAAGGTTTCTTTCTGGGCGGCGCGCAACCGGGAGAAGCGAATGGAAAGGCGGGCATCGTACGCGCTGTAGGGCTCTGTGTTGTGTCGGCAAGCACGCTGCGTGCGCAGGAGCTCGCGAAGTTCGCCCGTTTGGGCATCCTCAGAGCTCAGCTTCGCGGTCCCGTCTTTCTCCCGCGTTGTTACTGAGGTGCGAAGGCGCGGGCATCCGGCGTGCTCGTACGAGTCGACCGATGAGCACGCGCCTGACCGTAATCGCAGCCTCTGCTATCTATATCCTTGCCTGCTCAGGAAAGGTGAATCAAAGTTGAGGCCCTGCTGCGCACTCAAACTCGTAGTATTCGCGACAATCGCACCCGGCGGCCCGTCGTGGGAGAGTTGCGCTGATCCACTGGCCGCAATGACAGTGGTCCCGAAATCGGTCGCGGCGGAAAGAGCTATGTTTCCAAACGCCGGGATCAAACGGCTTTGCGTCGCACCTATGGTGGCTCCGTTTTGCCGAATTGTGACCTGGATGTTGACGGGGGCGTCGCTTATATTGGCAATCTCAAAGAACGCGTTGTACCCGGAGCCAGAGTTTACAAACCACCACGGAGAGAACAACGTCGTTTCGCTGATTTGAAACTGAAGGTTTCCGGTGCGACCGGTACAGCAGACGCTTCTTGACATTCGTATCCAGTACGCCTGCGTGGCGAGGGTGGCGATGAAGCAGCCGCGGGTCCAACGAGAATTGTCACCAAGACCCGGATCACCGCCCATCGGATGATTATTAAAGTCGAAGCGCACCGTGCTCGGCGGACTGATGACCTGAACGTCAAGATCGAGATCAATGTTGTATTCGGAGTTGGCGCGAAAAAGTTCGATGCAGTAAGACTTCCCCTGAACAAACTGGGTTGTGTACCACCTCTCGGTATCGGTGCCGACTGTGTTTCCTATGAAGATGTTGATGGGCCCCTGACCTACGATGTAGCCGAAGCTTGATCCATTCGATGTGTTCTGAGCGAATGCTTCGGGTGGAGTAGTGGACGATAGCAAGGCCGCGAGAAAGGCAATGGCGACTGCTGTAACGCCATGAATGCGCATTTTTTCCTCCGGTTTGACAATTAGTCGCGCTCACGTGCGCCCCTGCGAAGCGCCCCCTCGTGAACCTCTTTCTAGTTGCGTTGCGTCATCCGCCGCACGCGATGGAATCTGTTTGCTGAAGCATGCAATGTGCCTCACTAATCGATCCCTTTAGATTCAGCCGGTTGTGCGGCTGTGAGGAGGCGCCGCACTCGGCGAGTGTAAGATGCCCCGACAAAATGCCTGGCGCGAGTCCGAAACCCTCCGCAGGTACTGATCGTCATCGCTCCCGGTTCGCCCTCCAAACGCGCGCACCCACGATCTGCTTGCGAGTCCGCTTACAACGAAATGGAGGGCTTTGCGCTGCGGCAGCTCGTGTCCGATCAGCGATACCCACGGACCCAGCCGAATGGCCGCTGTGAATCTCGACAGATCGGTCTCGGCTCAACCCGGTCATGCCAATGTGCCTCTGAGTTAATGGCCCTCGGCTACCGAGTGCACCGCCTCGACAATGCGGTCATGGTCGAGACTTCCAGAAGCGAAAAGGCCGCGGATCATCCCGCGGCCTTTTCACGACGCAATGAAGAACAAACGCTACACGTGCCGTCATTTCCCCTGGTCGTGTGGCACGCTCACGGCGACCGTCTTCGTGGCTGACATGCTGGTCTGCGGGTCGGTGCACTGCACCGCAACGGTGTACGTGCGGCCGTTGCCGTTGCCCCGGCGCGTGGCGCGAAGCGATACGCTGAGCGGTCCGGTGACCTGGTAATCCGCCGCGGTCGCGCCGTCATTCGCCGTGACCTGCGTTACCGAGCACTGCAGGTTGCAGGTGTACGGGGCGTTCACGCTGATCGACTCGGACACCATGTCGCCATTAGGCGGCCAGATCGTCGGCTGCGAGGCCGAGACGCCAGAGAGCTGCGCGAGCGGCACCGAATAAGGCGTGAACGTCGCCGGTGCGCCGGGCACTTGGGCCGCGACGCCGAGAGCGCGCAGGCGCGCGAGCTCGCTGTTGCCGTCCTCGCATAGCAGCAGGCGGTTGTCGACTGTCGTATTTACCGCGCTGATCAGTTGCTGATCGTAGATGGCGAACGACGGGTAACGCTCGGCGATGGAAAGACGCGGATCGGTTCCCGCGCTCGTCGTGCGGTCGGCCGCCGTGGCCTTGAACGGGATCACCTGGCCCGTAAGCGCGCAATCCTCGTTGGTCGCGAAGTTGGCGCGGCGCAGTGCCCAGCCGGTATACGTCGCAACCGGCACCTGCACGTCGAGCGTGAGCACTCCGGAGGTGCTGTTGCCGTCGGCGTTGTTCTTCGGCACGAGGATCGTGTACGACTCGCCCGGGATCGGCATGTTGGGCAGAACGCTCTTGTCGAGCTCGTCCACCGGGTTGTACCAGCCGGTGTAGGTCACGCCCGGGATCGCGGGAAAGTTGCCCACGGTGGACACGAGCGTGCCGTCGTCGATGCGCGCATAGCGGCTCGCGGGCGGGGCGATGCCCCGCGTTACCCAATCGTCCAGCATGATGCCGACGTCGCGCACGTACGGCGCCCACTGGTTCGGGTTCTGCGGCTGCTGGCATGGGCTCGGCACGGTGGTCGAGAAGACGCTGCCGCCGGGCGCGTGCTGCGAGTTTCCGATGGTATACACGTGCACGTTGTCCGGCAGCGTAAGATCCGTCGGCCTTGCACCGTTACCCGGTCCTTCGGTGGTCACAAGCGACACGGGCTTGAGGTACGGCTCGTTGCCGCTATCCGTGTGCGCGATCTTCGGGCAGGTGTTCGACGCGAGGCAACGCTTAAGGATGCCGTCCGAGAGCCCCGTGAAGGGATCGGTACGCACGCCATAAGTGAATGGGAACTCCATCTTGGCCGACAGGTGCCGCTGGTAGCTGCGGCCAGTGGCGTTCGCGTCGCCGAAGCGGTCGTTGGCCGCGATCGCGTGGGCGCCCGAGATGTGCGGGCTCACGCCGTCGAACACGATCTTGCCGGACTCGTCCTGGTTGAAGCCCCAGTAGAGGAAACCCTTGAGGTAGCGGCCGCTCTCGGAGTCGCCACGGCTGATCGCGTACTTAATTGCGCCGGCGACTGGGTTCTGCGCCGAGGCATTGTTCTTGAGGAACGAGATCAGGTCCCGCGTCGACGCGAAGCCCAAGCCCTCGACGATCGGGTCCTGTGCCGGGAAGACGAATTCGAACGCCGCGCCGAAGTCGTAAGGCGGGGAGCCGTCCGCCGGCGCCGTGAGGAACGAGCTCGTGCGGTCGATCTTTACGGTGTGGTTGTCGACGAACGACCACACGGATGTCGGCACCGGCACGCGGACCTGGTGTGCCAACCCGGTGAACGCCGTGTGGTTGTGCACGAGCATGTACGACTTGCTCGTGTCGGATGTCTCGACATTGCTCGGGTTCATCGAGTTCGCGACGAACGGCAGCGTGAACGTGTTGCTGCTGAGGGTCGTGTTGTCGAAGATCTGTTCGACGATCATGTGCTGCACGATCGGCGAGCCGTCGGGATTCTTCGCGATGGGTAGCTGCGCCGAGAGTGTATTCGGATTCACGACAGTCGGATCGGTCCCCAGGATGCGGTTGTCCTCCCAACCCGACCACACGATCGTGTAGCCGCGTCGCATGAGCAGGCCCGTGCCCGCCTGGCTCGCGGGGCTGTCGGCGTTGGCGGCGGGAGTCGCGACACCGGCGCCGTTGAACGTGGCCCACGAGCCCTTGTTGCCCCGGTTTACCACGTCGTAGAAGATCTTGCCGCTGCCCTTCGAGGGATCGATCGGCTTGATGATCACCACGTCCATCGAGTATTCAACGTTCCCGGTGGCGTTCTTCGGCGCGCCATTGATGTCGGTGATGAGCGCATTACCCGAAGCGGCTGGATTGACCTCGCCATAGGCGCGCGCGGTGATTTTTTCGTATTGCCCCACGCCGTCGAAACTCATGCCGCCAAAGGTCGGTGACTCAAGGCGCGTCACCACCAACTTCGTGATGGCCGCCTCGGCCGCACCGGCGGCGCAGGCGAGCGCTCCGCCGACAATCAGCACGCGCACTGCCGCTGCCCCGACGCGCAGGCGCGCATGCGCCCTTGCTTCCTCGAAACGATGCTTCATGACTCTCCTCCTTCTCAGTGATGGCTGCCGGATAGCGCCGCCTGCACGCCACCTCCCGCCTAAAGCGCCGGACATTCCTTGAACGCGCGCTCGTCGTCCTTATGGGACCCATTCGAGCACCAAGCGGGTATGCTGTCAACGAATCCCGCAGTACGCAAGCTACCCTACGACGCGGTGAAGGACTTCACACCGATCGCGATGGTTGGCGGCGGCGCTTGCGCACATCAAGGCCGGGAAGTCGTCTGCGTGGTGCTGTCTGCCGGCCAAACGCCGACAGGAATCGGACTCGCATATCAGGAACAGTTCTGCCCCTCGCATTTCCCATCGTGCTAACGACCGCTTTGAATTCGCCGGCGTGCGATGGCTGCTTTCGGCGATGCGTCTACAACCGCTATTGGCCGCACTGAGACGTTCGCGTTTGGTCGAAGCCGCAAGTCACTCGGTCACCGGCTAATCGGCGCAAAATGGGTGCCCCACGTCCTTTCACCTTCCGAGGCTCACCATGACACTCTGCCCCATCGCCATCGCCGTTGGTTGCAAGAAGTGCCCGATCTTCGCTGTCTGTCCCGTGAAGGGCATTATTGGTGATTACAAACCCGGGGTAGCGGAGGATAAGATGCCGCAGACTCGGCCAATGAAGAGCGGTGGCAAGAAGTCGCGATAGACCGCCGCGACCGGGCGCGACGGAGGCATCTGGCGCGAGAGAGTCGAACGCGGGTGCCGTTTCCAAGTGCTCAGAACTGAGTGCGCGGTTCCAGCGGCCGAGTTCGACCTGAGCAGCCCGTCGATGTTCCTGAAAGCTGACTGCCAATTGAGTGAAGTTGACGTTCGCACTACCGTTGCTTCGGCGTGCCGACACGCAATTCATCGCTGCGCGCGCTGGCGATCCCGTTAGCGCTGCATCTGCATCAGCCGCCCCATCGGCATCACGTTGTGATCGAGGTGGGTCATGATCCATAGCGAGCCGAAGACGAGCAGCATCACGATGAGCAGGCCGAAGGCCAGCGCCATGACGTTGTTGACGCTGTCGGGCCCCGAGGTCATGTGCAGGAAGAAGACGAGGTGGACGCCCATTTGCGCGAGCGCCAGCACCGAGAGCGCGATCGGGATGCTCGGCTGCCAGACCAGCGTGCTGCCGGCGATGTAGAACGAGACGCAGGTCAACAGCGTGGCCAAGGCCAAGCCGACGAGATAACCGCGGATCGCATGAGAAATGTCGGTCGGGCGGAGCTCGTCGCCGGGGGCGACGTCGCCGTGGGCTTCGGGAATTGAAGTGTTCATTTCGGTGCCACTCCTACCAGGTAGACGAGGCTGAACAGGGCCACCCAGATGATGTCGAGGGTGTGCCAGAACAGCGCGAAGCACAGCAGACGACGCCGGATGTCGGCGCGGTAGCCCTTGGCATACACCTGCGCCATCATCGTCAGCAGCCACAGCAGGCCGGCGCTGACGTGCAGGCCATGGCAGCCGACCAACGCGAAGAACGCTGACAGGAAAGCGCTGCGGCCCGGGCCGGCTCCCTCGTGGATCATGGTCGCGAACTCGTGCAGCTCGATCGCGACGAAGGTCGCACCGAGCACGAACGTCGCAGCCATCGCACTGTAGTACATGCCGTTGCGCCGTGCCTGCGCGCCGATGCCGGCGAAGCCGCAGAACACGGTCGAGAGTAGCAGGCACGCGGTTTCGACGGCGACCGTGGGCAGCTCGAACAGGTCGCGGCCGCTCGGACCGCCGGCGGTGGCGTCGGTCAGAACCGCATAGGTCGCAAACAGCGCGGAGAACAGGATGATGTCGCTGATCAGGAAGATCCAGAAACCGTAAGCGACGACGATGCGCTTCGACGGTCCGTGCGCCAGTTCCTCGGTGAGCGCGGCGGCGTGGCCGCCGCCCAGGGCCAGTCCGCCCCCTGCTACCCCACCCGGGTAAACCTCCGTCCCGGCGCTCACGAGGCCGACCTCAGCGTCGGCAGCGCGGCCTCGCGAGCGGCGCGATTGGCTCGATCGACGCTCGCGACGGTCGCCGCCGGGATCGCCTCCTCGTGCTCGTCGCGCCAGGCAGCGACGACGAACACGCCCCACGCACCGACGAAGGCCAATGCGACGAGCCACCAGATGTGCCAGATCAACGCGAAGCCCATGGTGGCCGCAAAGATGGCACAAATGAAGCCGGCGGAACTGTTGCGCGGCATGTGGATGTCGTGATATTCGGGCTCAGGACGCAAAGCTTGGCGCTCGATGGCGCTCTGCTTGCGCATCCAGTACGCCTCCACGCCCTCGACGTCCGGCATCACCGCGTAGTTGAACATCGGAGGCGGCGAGGGCGTCATCCACTCGAGCGTGCGCCCGTTCCATGGGTCACCGGTCACGTCGCGCAGCGCCTCGCGGTGGCGGATGCTCCAGACCAGCTGCACCACCTGGAGCGCGACGCCGATGCCGATGAGCGCCGCACCGCCAGCGGCGACCAGCAGCCACGGCTGCCACTCGGGCACGTTGTAGTGCTGCATGCGCCGTGTCATGCCCATGAGGCCGAGCGCGTAGAGTGGCGTGAAGGCGACGTAGAAGCCCACGATCCAGAACCAGAACGCCGCCTTGCCCAGGCCCTCGTGCAGGCGAAAGCCGAACGCCTTTGGAAACCAGTATTCGTAGCCGGCGAACACACCGAACACCACGCCGCCGATGATGACGTTGTGGAAGTGCGCGACGAGGAAGAGGCTGTTATGGAGCACGAAGTCGGCCGGGGGCACTGCGAGGAGGACGCCCGTGATTCCGCCGATGACGAAGGTGACCACGAAGCCGAGCGCCCAGAGCATCGGCGTGGCGAAGACGACGCGGCCGCTGTACATCGTGAACAGCCAGTTGTAGATCTTCACGCCCGTCGGCACGGCGATGATCATGGTGGCGATGCCGAAGATCGCGTTGACGTCGGCGCCCGCGCCCATGGTGAAGAAGTGGTGCAGCCAGACCATGAAGGAGAGGATGCAGATTCCCATCGTGGCCGCGACCATCGAGCGGTAGCCGAACAGCGGTTTGCCAGAGAACGTGGCGAACACCTCCGAGAAGATGCCGAACGCCGGCAGCACCAAGATGTAGACCTCGGGGTGCCCCCAGGCCCAGATGAGGTTCATGAACATCATCGGGTTGCCGCCGGCCTCGTTGGTGAAGAAGTGGAAGCCCAGATAGCGGTCCAGCAGGAGCATCGCCAGAGTGGCGGTGAGGATCGGGAACGCGGCGACGATGAGCAAGTTGGAGGCGAGTGTGGTCCAGCAGAAGATCGGCATGTGCAGATAGTTCATGCCCGGCGCCCGTACCTTGAGCACAGTCGTCACCAGGTTGACGCCCGACAGCAGCGTTCCGGCGCCAGAGATCTGCAACGCCCACAGGTAGTAGTCGACGCCGACTCCGGGCGAGTAGGCAAGTTCGGAAAGCGGCGGATAGGGCAGCCAGCCAGTACGCGCGAACTCGCCGACGAACAGCGAGATGTTGACCAGCAGCGCGCCGGTAGCGGTAAGCCAGAAGCCGACCGAGTTGAGCACGGGAAAGGCGACGTCGCGCGCGCCGAGCTGCAGCGGCACGACGAAGTTCATCAGCCCGATCACGAGGGGCATGGCGACGAAGAAGATCATGATGGTGCCGTGCGCCGAGAAGATCTGGTTGTAGTGCTCGGGCGGCAGGAAGCCGGCGCTGCCCAGGGCGACAGCCTGCTGCGAGCGCATCAGGATCGCGTCGGCGAAGCCGCGCAGCAGCATCACTAGGCCGAGCACGACGTACATCACGCCGATGCGCTTGTGGTCGACGCTGGAAAGCCATTCCTTCCAGAGGTAGGGCAGGTGTCCCTTGACGATGACCCAGGCGAGCACGGCCGTGATCGCGATCGCCACCACCGCCGAGGTGACCATGACGATGGGCTCGTGGAAAGGAACCGCTTCCCAGCTCAGCTTGCCCCACATGTCAGTGCCCTTTCTCCGGTGCCTCGGCGGCGCCCCCGCGCTCGGTGGCCGGCCCTGGGCCGGGCGCGAGGTCCAGTCGCAACACTTGGGCGAATAGCTCCGGCGTCACGGCCCCGAATGTCGAAGGCGGCAGGTTCGTGCTCTGCCGCGCCAGCGCCGCGTAAGCGGCGCCGTCGAGGGTCGGGCCGACTCCACGTGTTGCCTTGACCCAGGCGTCAAACTCGTTGCCGCTCACGGCACGGACCGCGAAGTGCATGTCGGAGAAGCCGTCGCCGCTGAAGTGCGCCGACAGGCCCTGGAATGTCCCCGGCGCGTCGGCCTGAAGATTCATCTGGGTCCGCATGCCGTTCATCGTGTAGATCATGCTGCCGAGCTGCGGCACGAAGAAGACGTTCCAGACGCTCGCCGAGGTGAGCGAGAAGCGCAGCGGGACGCCCGCCGGCACGACGAGCTGGTTCACGCTCGCGACCCCTTCGCGCGGATAGATGAAGAGCCACTTCCAGTCGAGCGATATAACCTGGATATCGACCGGAGCCTCACGCTCCGACAAAGGCTTGGCCGGGTCGAGCTCGTGCGATCCGATCCAGGCCACGCCTCCAAGAAGAATGATCACCAAGGCCGGGATAGCCCAGACCACGAGCTCGATGGCGCCGGAGAACTCCCAGTCGGGCCGATAGCGGGCGCGGGTGTTGGAGGCTCGGAACCACCAGGCGAAGGCGAAGGTCGCGAGGATCGTCGGCACGCCGATCGCCAACATGATGGCGAGCGAGTCGATCAGGATGGTGCGGTCGGCCTGCCCCACCGGGCCGCGCGGATCGAGGACGGCCCAATGGCACGCCGTCAGAACCAACGGCAGCGGTGCCACGGCGCAGCGCCGGAGCGCCGATCGCAATTGCGCCACTTTGCTCCTGCGCCGCGCGGCGCGGAGACTGCGACGTTCAGAGATGTCCATGAGTCGAATGCCGGCTGGAGCGCCCTTCCGGTCACGGGACGATGCAGCATACTTCCTGATTCGAGCGTTGTCTCCACCTTCGAAACACCGGGAATCATGGCAAGAAACGATACCCGGCCGTATCTCAGTCGACAGATACCACCGGTAGCGCATTGGGACCACGACCGTCGCTTCTCAGCCGACGCCTCGGTGTCACCGCATCGCGTTCACCGTCACCGCTACTTCGGTTAGTGACACGAACGCCCGCTCACGGGAAGTTTCCGCGTCGACCGCGAACGGCAGGAGTTGGCCGAACACAGACCACGGCGGTCGATCCCATCGACCTTGGATGGCGCGTCGGTTCTGTCGCAGAATCGAACTTCTGAAACACCCAGGAATGCTACATGGTTGAGATGTCATCCAGCATTGCGGTGAAGCGGCGCGCGTTCCGGCAATTGCACGAGACCGGATGTTTTCTCATTCCGAATCCGTGGGACGTAGGAACCGCGCGCTATTTGCAGAGTCTCGGCTTCAAGGCGCTGGCCACCACGAGTTCGGGCTTCGGCTGGTCCATGGGGCGTCCCGATACGAGCAAACCGCGCGACATGGCGCTCGCGCACCTCCACGCTATCGTCTCGGCCACCGATGTGCCTGTGAATGCCGACTTCGAAAGCGGTTTCGCGCACGATGCGGCGGGCGTCGCCGAGAGCGTTCGTCTCGCGATCGATACAGGCGTGGCGGGCCTGTCGATCGAAGATGCAACGGGCGACGCAGCCCATCCGCTCTACGACCTCGACACCGCGGTCGAGAGAATGCGCGCGGCACGCAGGGCGATCGACAAGGCCGGCGGTGATGTCCTGCTGGTCGGACGCGCTGAGTGCTTCCTCGTAGGCCGCCCCGATCTCGATGAAACGATCGGGAGGCTGAGTGCCTATTCGCAGGCAGGTGCAGATTGCCTCTACGCGCCTGGAATACGCACTCGCGATCAGATTGCCGCCGTGGTCGCCGGGGTCGCACCCAAGCCGATCAATCTTCTTATCGGTTGGGCGAGCGATCTTACTTTGCGCGACATTGCCGCACTCGGTGTGCGACGAGTCAGCGTCGGCGGTGCGCTTGCGCGCACCGCCTGGGGTGCGTTCATGCGCGCGGCCAGAGCGCTCGCGGAGCAGGGCAAGTTCGATGGGCTCGCCAATGCAGCTTCGGGCGACGAGCTCGATGCGTTCTTTCGCGACGACCTGGCAAAACGCGAACTGGGATGAAGAGCTAGGACTTGCCTTTCTTTCCGGCGTCCGGAGTGCGCTTCTTCGCGGCGTCCTGCCTGGCAAGCTCTTCGTTTGTCAGCTTGACCTTCTTAACTTTGTCGGTCTTGACCTTTTCTTTTTTCACTTTTTCCTTCTTCACCTTTTCCTTCTTTACGACCGGTCCCGCCAGCGCCTGCTTCGCAAGACGCTTCTCACGCTTGGCTTCGACTTCGAGGCGCTTCTTTGTTTTCTGGTGCTGCCGCCTGGCTTTCAGCATCGACGAGTGGCTCATGTTGACCTCCGATGGGTGAAGAATGGATTCGCTTTCAGTCCGAACTGCGCGAGTACACCAAATGCTCGATGAACGCGCCGTATCCGCCGTTGTCCGCAAAGAACGGAATCCAGTCGCTTTCTGATCCGAGCTTCGCGCCCGGTTAGCGCTGTACGCCCGATTCGCTCCGTATCGTAGCCTACTCTTCGTGCATATCAGCGCGCCACCGAGGCCAAGACGGACGCCGGTGCCGCGGGTTGCCACGCTCCGACGCTCAGCGCTTCCGCGCTGCTGCCGCACGCAGCGAGCGAAAGTATCGGATGTTGTTTTGAAAGGCATTCTCTTACTGGCATGACACGTGCATAGACAAGCCTGCCGGGCTGGATGCACTGTTGCCCGCACATGCCATCGACCCGGCTCGCTGGGCGATCCGATAAGAATCACCGAGTCATTCATGAATTGTCGCCATCGCATTGCTTCGATAGCCTTGGGCCTGCTGGTCTCGACCGGCGCATGCGCGCTGGACGTTAACCTCGTCGGCCTGTTCCCAAACAAGGCCGTCGTCCAGATCGAAGGCGGGGCCCTGCGAACGCTCTCGGTCGGACAGAAAACGCGCGACGACGTCACGCTGTTGTCGGTGACGCGCGATAGCGCAACATTCGATATCCAGGGTCGACGCGTGGAGCTCGGAATGGCCTCTGCGCGAAGGCAGGCAAGTCCCGCCGTCGCCGCGAACTACGCCGAGGTTGCAACCAACGCACGCGGCGATCTGGTTGCCGATGGCGATGTGAACGGAATGTCGGTTCACTTCGTGGTGGATACCGGCGCGACGCTGGTGACGCTTCCCGCCCGCGAGGCGAGCCGTCTCGGCCTCGATTACCGCAACGGCCAGAAAACTACGATGCAAACCGCCAACGGCGAAGTGACCGCTTATCGTCTCAAGCTCGACACGGTGCGCGTGGGCGAAATGGCCGAGCACGACGTCGACGCAGTCATCACCGAGAACAACAACCTGCCCACCGCCTTGCTCGGCATGAGCTTCCTCAATCGCGTGAACATGAAGCGCGAGGGAACGGTCATGACGCTGACGAAGCGATAGCAAGCGATAGGTCGTCCCGCTCGCATCGACATTGGTGGAATGTTCCGCGCGCTCACGAAGCGGCCCTTAAACAAGTAGATTGGCCCTCCGACATTCGGTCTGGGGCAAATGCGATAGCATCTGCTCCATGAGCGGCATCGTGGATGCGCGCATCTCCGCGCCCGACGATCTTTCCTTGGAGCTGCGGCTCATTGCGCCGATCACCCTGGTGCAGGAAACGTATTTGCGAGGGACAGATATGGCAAAGGATCGCACGCGCTGCGCTTCGACGGCAGAACTCGCGTTGCTCGTCGCCGAGCTGGATCAGGCTGAGACCTACGCGCAGAAGCTGCGGCAGTTCATCAGCGACGCGCGCGACCAGCTCGCCGCAGGCCGTACGGCGATCGCGCTCTCGCTGCTGAACGCCGCCCTCAGCGACATCGATGCGGCAACCGACGTCGTCACCCAGAGTCCGAAGAAGGATTGATCGTTCTTAGAAACCGGTGTGATCGAGCGCATACGCGCGACCGCGCTATCGACTGCCCTGCATCGCGGAGAATTAGCGCAAAGCCTGCCAGTCACGCGACTGTCCGCTTCGGAGCGATTTTCGCCAACGCCCTACGCCCGCTTGTAAAGTCCACGCCATAAGCCATGAGGGCACCAGTTAATACAACATCACTGGGACCAATTGAAGGCAGCTGATGCTTGCCCGCAAGCTCTGCATGCAGCAAACGATTGTTAACAAACAGCGGGTAGTCAGGAATCGCGACTGCACCAAGCGACTGCCTGACCATTTCCGCAAAAGCGGCCTCGAACTCGCGCGGGTGCGCCGACCAATTTCCTGGCGATCTGCGCATGTGCAGTGTCCGGACCGGCGGCCAATTCCGTCGATCCGTACTCCCGTCGATCGCTCCATACCTGCTTGCGCGTCCTGGCGTCGGTAAGGCGTACCGTGACGAACACCTTTTCCCCTACGTGACGAATCTCGCCCTCGGCGATACTTCAAGGGCTACGAAATCATGAAGGAGGTCATCTTCCGTGAGAGTTCATCGCAGATCAGGGCGTTGCGTCATTTGAGTATTCGCCAGCCGTGTCATCGCAGGGGATACTCGCCGGGCTCAATCTTCCGGTCGCCGATTTGGCGGATGCTCTACGTGCAGGTCTGAAGGGACGAACGATGACGGTGCATGAGATCTATTTCAATCACAACGTCGGAACGCCATTCATCATGCGCAATTACAAGGACGCGATCAGGGCATTAGAAGACGATGGTAGGGCCACGCTTGACCCGCCAGCGGCCAAGCGGCAAATGCGTAAGGGCGTTCGTACCCTCGCAGATCACGTTCGCGTCACATTCCCCTGATGCCCATGCTCTCGAAATGCAACTGCCGAGCACTGCCAAGATACTTCTGATTGACAAGCCGGAAATCTACGTCCAGTCTTCGATGGTATACGGCATACGGAGGAGGACCGACATGACGTGCCCGTTACGTGGCCACGGTCGCGACGCTCTTGTCGCCTTGATTGTTCTTTCAGCGTTTCTCGGCGCTCCCGCTGTAGCCGCCGAGATCATCAAGTGCGTGGCCAAGGACGGCTTGCCGCTTTACCAGAATTTTCCCTGCAATATCGACTCCCTCGGTTTGCCATCGACCCCGCCCATTGCGAAGACGCCGGCGGTGACCGCGAAGCCGGTCGGCGCTGCACTATTCGCGTCGGCGTTCAAGCTCGTCGGCACGGTCATGGCGGCTAACGGCGCCGACAGCTTCGCGCTGGTGCGTCGCACGGCGGACTCGCAGCTGGTGCAGCTGCGCGCCGGCGACCGCGTCGAGGGTTTGACCGTCAGCGCGATCGAGCCCCACCGTGTCGTGCTGGCGGGCGCGGCGCAGGCCATCGTGATCGAAGCCGACCCTGAACCGGCATGGGCGGGGGACCCTGCCCCCTTCGGACACTAACGCGAGATGCCGCTTCACTGTGTTCATTAACCACATCTAACAGTTTGTTGAAATGCGAAAATCGGTGGGAGAGAAGCCCGAATTTCGGGGTGTTCCGACCCCTCCGCGCAAAAACAAATCGCTTGTAGCTCGTTCTACGGGGTCGAAATGATTGCGCCTCACCAGGTCCGCCCAAAATAAATCGAATTTCAACGAAGTGCTAAAGAGGAGACAACTCATGAAAGTGAAACTCAACCTGTCGATGGCCGCTTTGGCCACGGCCTCGCTGCTCGCCAGCGCTGGAGTCGGTGCTGCTGGGACAACGGCCACTGTGGGCGGCGCGGCGTACGTGACGCCGCCCCGGCTTTGCGAGCCCGGGCCTGGAGACCAGGGAGAGCCGGGAGTCAACGGACACATCCCTAAATCAGCTATGTACGACCCAATCACGAACCCCGATGGCTTCCAGGGCTATTGGTGCGGCGCGAGAAAGGTCGCCCAGCACACGCTATTCGGCCGCGGCGCATTCGGCGACGTGGAGATCAAGAACGACGGTACGACTCGTTGCGCCTATGCCTCCAATCGCGATGGCGCGGCTGGCAGCGATACCGCGCTGACCAGCGGCATCATCGTGTTCAACATGAAGACGCCCACGACCATGCAGGTCGTGCCCGCGAGCGGCGATACGACGGTCGTCAGTACCGCGCCGTCCCCCATCGTCACGACGACGAGCACCAACCAGTGGGGCGAACAAACCACCGCCGCCGTCCCCGTAAACCCGAACGGGAAGATCCTGCGTACGCCGGCAGCGCTCGAAGGCTACTCGGGCATGCACATCCAGGGCAATCTCCTGGTGGCAGGCTACAAGGACAACAGATTCGTGGACGTTTTCGACGTTAGCGATTGCCTGCACCCCGTCGCCCTTAGCGCGAGCTACCAGAGCTCCGGCGGCCACCATGACGGCTGGCTCACACCCGATGCCAAGACCTGGTACGGCGTCCCGTTCGGCACCACGTCCAAGGACGGTGGCGCGAAGCTCATCACGGGCGGCAAATCCCCCACGGATACGGACTTCGCCAACTACACCATCAACACGAACCGCGTGGACATCCACGTCACCAGCCTGGACGATCCGAGGCACCCGAAGCTGCTCCTGAGCTGGAACCGGTCGATGTTGCCCGACGAGGTGAAGAACAACCCGAACTGGCGGATCATGGCGAACACCAACATCCATGACGTCAGCACCAACCCGGATGGCACACGGGCTTATTTCGCGGTATACGGGGGTGGAGGCCAGGTGGCCGGCAACATACCAACCCCCACGACGACGTTCTGGAACGATCAGACCTGCGCCAACGGCCTGCTGATCATGGACACGAGCGACATCGTCAATCGGGTGGCCAATCCGCAGATGAAGTTCGTCAGCTACCTCTCGTGGTGCGACCAGCAGCCCGATCCCGAGTTCGAGCAGGGGGGCTATACCCGGATGACTTCGACCGCTGCGGCTCACGCGACCGAGTGGGTGCGTCACATTAACGGCAAGGAGTACGTCGTCACGACCGATGAGTCGTACGCGCTGACGACGAGCGACACCAACGGGCTGCCGGGTCAGTGCATGCAGCAGAGCTTCGGCCGCATGATCGACATCACGGACGAAAAGCACCCGCAGATCGTCGGCACCTTCGAGCAGGACGCCAACAAGAAGAGCGTCTGCCCGACCTTGGTCGCGCAAGGCGGAAACGTCCCGATGATTCACTACATGAACTTCGACGACCGCAACAACATGAGCATGGTGGTGTACGCGTCCGCTTCGGGCGGAATCCGCTTCGCCGACTGGACCGATCCGACGAGTCCGAAGGAAATCGCCTACTACGTCGCCAAGCGCAACGCGCCCAGCAAGATGGACTTCACGCGTCCCGACCCGGCATATGACGCCGAGAATTGCTTGTGGTACACGGGCTGGAACCAGGGTGGGCTGGTCTCGATCGAGCTGACCAACCCGCAGTACAACCCGTGCATGAGCCGTGGTGCGGTCGTCAAGGCGCTGTTGAACTCGGACCAGGGCCCACTGGTGGTCGCGATGCAGGCGCAGCGCGGCGTCGGCGGGCCGACGGCGTTCGTGAGCGTGAAGGGCGGGGGCCATCAGGCGATGCTGCAGACGGTAGCGCGACTCGGCTCGGCCATCGACGCGGACGGCACGAATATCACTGCGACTGCGAACTCGGTGCAGGTCGACGGCCAAGGCACCTTCGACGGTCAGCCGGCGATGTTCCGCGTCCAGGTGACAGACAACGGCAGCAATAACGGCTTCTTCTCCCTCACCTGCATTTCGGGATGCTCGTTCACGGCCAGCGGCCCCACGAGCAGCGGCGCCATTCTGAGGGTGACGAACCCCCCGAAGAGCTAATCCACCCCGGGGTCGCCTCGGGAACGTCCGAGTCTTCGTCGCTACAAAGCGCTCCGCGGCCGAAAGCCGCGGAGCGTCACTGGTACATGCGACCCGTCGGCGCGAGCTTCCACATCGTTTACCTGCACCGGTCGAGCGACAGGAGCGACGTCCAGTCCTGGGCTCGTGCACAAAAGGCCGCCGCGCCCTGCCGGCCATGATCGCCGCCACCATTAGCCCACGATAGGCTGCGCCATGATCCACAGGCTCAAGCTCGTATAGGCCACCATCAGCACGAGCATCGGCAACTGGCTCAGCAACGCCGAACGGTGGCTCGCGAAGCGACGTGTCGCTTCGACATGGGCGACGATGACCGCCAGCACATGACCGATGACAATCAGCGCTACCGCACCGTACCAATACACGGCTGGGCTGACGATGCCGAGATCGACAGCGTGGCCGCGCGTGCCAAACAGATTCCAGCCCCAGCCAAACGGGTCCGACGCGAGCGGGATGATGAACTGACCGGTGGTCAGCAGCAGCGACACATAGTGCGCGAGGTGGTAGGCGACGGCGATCGGCACCAGGCTCCAGACCATCGCGTTGCGGTCCGCATCGGCATCGCCTTCGCTGGCCCCGCGCCCGGCCAGACGCAGCATCCATGCACTGACGCCGCGAAAGATCAGCACGAAAGCCAACGGGAACAGCAGCAGTACCGCGGTGTTCAGCCATTGTGTTTCGTCCATGCCTGTCGCAGAGGAGAGCGCGAACAGCGTCTCGGCCACCGGGCGCGAAGTCTGCGCGGCGGTTCCGATGCGTTCCATCAGCGGCGTCTCATGAAAGCCGTCGAAGGTGACGGTCGCGAGCATGAGCAGCACGAACGCGGCCACCGAACTCGACACCGGCTCGTTCGTCAGCAAGCCGGCGCCGTAGGGCCGCAGGCGCAGACGCGCCGGCTCGGCCGGCGTCGAGCTGCGCAGTTCGAGAGGTGCGAAGCGGCCTAGTACCCGGAACGCCATCGCGAAGGCATCGGCCTGGTTGCGCCAGACCTCCACGCCGAACAGCAGCATGCCGCCCCAGCTCAACACCGCGTAGGCCAGCAGAACGGTGGCGATGGCGCGCGGCACGTCCTTCTCCTGCCAGACCAGCTCGGCCCACGCGAAGGCGAAGAACAGCGCGACCGCCGGCCACGCCCCTAGCCGCACCGGGTAGGCCAAGCCCAGTGAACCCAGCGCTTCGCGGACGCCGATCACCCGAACGGCTGCGCGATACAGTGTGGGCAGCGGATTGACGACGTCCCACAGGTCGCCGACGAGCGCGCAGAAGAAGGCCATGCCGACCCACCACAGCACCCAGACCATCGTGACGATCAGGTTCGCATACGCGTCGGAATTGCCGAAGAAGCCGGCGACCAGGGTCAGCACGAACAGCACGCAGCCGATGATGCGCAGCACGACCGCGAGCGGATGCGCCACGCGGCGCAGCGGCGAAAACTGCAACAGATCAATGCTGCGCAGGAATGCAGTGCCGAAGTCGCGCTGCCGCGCGAACAGCGCCAGCGCCGCGAAGGTCAGCACGATGGTCGCGCCGGCCCCCGTGAGCCACAGCCACAGCGGCAGTGGCAGGTCGAAGCGCTGGCCGAAGCCATGCGCATGCGCTCCGGCC
>Ga0070713_100000580_pt1 | contig 23229 bp, 21 predicted proteins | sample LARL82metaG_FD_65465 | JGI IMG/M metagenome (GOLD analysis project Ga0070713, IMG submission 65465) | Corn, switchgrass and miscanthus rhizosphere microbial communities from Kellogg Biological Station, Michigan, USA - LAR L8-2 metaG | ecosystem: Host-associated > Plants > Roots > Rhizosphere ...
TGGCTTTGTTGCGCCGCCCCGAGTGGAGGAAGTCCATCCGAAAAGGCGTGGTGAAACCGGTCAGCGCCCTTTTCGCGTTTGCCATTCTTTCCCTCTTCCTGCTGAAGCCGTCTTTGCTTGCGGAAACCGTCTTCGGCTTTATTCGCAAGGGCGACAGCCAAGCGACTGTCGCAGAATCCTTCCAGAGTTCCAGAGGACGTGGCATCGAGGGTCAGTGGGTTACCTTCAATGCCAATCCACTGTACGGGATTGGCTTCGGCGTATCCCTCGACCCCTCGTTCAACCCCGTCCTGGAGCCTTTGACTGGATTGCCTCTCAGCGCGCCAGTGGAAAAAGGCTTCTTGCCGACCGCAATTCTCGAAGAAACGGGGATTTTCGGCACGACATTCTTCGTTATATTTCTCGTCAGCTTCATCAGGCACGTCTTCTCAAAAACCGAGCTCCTGTTGCCATGGGTCTTCCTGGCGAGCCTGCTCGTCAATACCGGTGAAATGATATTTTTCTCGGCCGGTGGGTTCGGGCTTTATATCTGGCTTCTCATGGGCTGGGCAACGTCTCCGCGTTGGGAGAGCAAACGTGCGCCGTAATCGAATCATTTTCTGGCTAGGCGAGGCGAGTCCACATCAGTCCGGCTACCTCAGGGCACTCGCCGATTTGCTAACCGGAAAAACCATCATTGCTGTATTACAGCAGCGGCTGCAGACAGAAAGGCTGACGCTAGGCTGGCAAACACCTCACCTCGGCCGGATGGATGTGGTTATGTCGCCCGACCAGAGGACAGTCGAAGAGATCGCATTACGCGAGCCGGAGAACACTGTCCACATCTTCGGGGGACTACGGCTCCCAATGGTTGACCGCGCGCTTCGTATTTGCGCGCCCACAACGGCGTTGATCGGCGTGCTTTCCGAAGCGCGACGCTGGGAGGGCTGGGCTGGCAAGTTTCGCCTGCTGCATAGCTACGTTGTTGAGCGGCCGTATAGGAACAGAGTCGATTTTGTGCTCGCCATCGGCCACGCAGGAGTGCGATGGTACGAGATGTGCGGCTATCCAAGTGAACGGACTTTTTCCTGGGGTTACTTCGTGGAAAACGAAGAGCGCAAAAGCATTCAAAGGTCTCAGAAACACCAGGGAGGCGATGTCGCCATTGCCTTTGTCGGACAATGCATTCCGCGCAAGGGGATCGATATTCTTCTGAGGGCACTGTCTATGTTGGAAGTGCAGCAATGGCGTCTATGCATTATTGGAGATGGCCCTCAACGGCCAAGCCTCGAGGGCCTTTCTAGGAAGCTGAGAGTCGCAAAGCGTGTTGCTTTCATGGGTGTCAAAAACAATGCCGAGGTCCGAGGCATACTCGATGAAACGGATTTGTTGGTACTTCCAAGTAGATTTGATGGCTGGGGATCGGTCGTCAACGAGGCCCTAATGAGCGGTGTCCCAGTAATATGCAGTGATCACTGCGGGGCAGCCGATCTAGTTCGTGCCAGCGGCTTTGGTGAAACGGTCCAAGCGAGATCGGCGGAAGACCTGGCAACGGTGTTGGATAGACGGATAAGAAACGGACGGCTACCCGAATCGCACCGCAGCGAAATTCAGGCATGGTCAAAATGCATCGAAGGAGAAGCGGCAGCGCGCTATCTCATCAAGGTAATCGAGCATATCGACGAAGGAAAAGATGCGCCTGTCGCTCCTTGGCTCCGGGAGCGATCGGCAGCGAACATCCACTTGGACAATAACGAACGGATAGCGTCCGATGTGTGGATTGACTGCTGAATTCGCCTACCGCGACTCCGCCACGGCGGTGTCGCGAGAGAGGCTGCAGCGAGTCAGTGCGGCGATGGCGTCACGGGGGCCGGATGGTGCGAACCTTTGGCTCAGCGCGGACAATCGGGTGGGACTCGCGCACCGGCGCTTGGCGATCGTCGATCTTTCGGAGGGAGGTGCCCAGCCCATGGCAACGCCGGACGGGATGATCCGGATTGCTTTCAACGGCGAGATATACAACTTTCGCAGGCTACGCGCAGAGCTGGAGATGAAGGGTTACCGTTTCCGTTCTCACAGTGATACGGAGGTATTGCTCTACCTCTACAAGGAATACGGTCGCGCGATGGTACAGCGGCTGCGCGGGATGTTCGCGTTTGCGTTGTGGGACGAAGGGAAGCGTTCACTGTTTCTCGCCCGCGATCCGCTGGGCATCAAGCCGCTTTACTACGCCGACGACGCCACGTGTCTCCGCGCAGCATCTCAGGTCAAAGCGTTGCGAGCTGGCAACAATGTCGATACGCGCCGAGAACCCGCCGGACATGTAGGCTTCTTCCTTTGGGGGCATGTGCCGGAACCGTGGACTCTGTACAAAGGAATTCGGGCCCTGCCCGCTGGATGTAGCTTATGGGTGCAGCAGGGCAATCGGGTCGGCGAACCCGAGAAGTATTTCTCCCTTACAGCAGAACTAGCAGAGATCGAAGCGGGCGCCGACCCGATGACAGCGGGAGAGTCGCAGGACGCGTTTGCCGCTGCCCTCGAGGAAAGCGTCTCATTGCACATGCTGGCTGATGTACCGGTAGGGGTGTTCCTTTCCTCAGGGCTGGATTCAACCTCGATTGCCGCGTTGGCGGCCGAGCACACTGATGAGCCACTGCGGACAATCACCTTGGGCTTCGCAGAGTTCCAGGGGTCACCCCGCGATGAAGTTCCACTCGCTGAGATTACTGCGCGAGAATTTGGCTTCGCGCATACTGCTCGATGGGTACAGCGTGAAGAGTTCTCGGCCGCACGTGAGAAGCTACTGGCGGCAATGGATCAGCCGACCATCGACGGGGTGAACACCTATTTCGTGAGCAAGGCTGCAAGTGAGTCTGGGCTGAAAGTGGCGCTGTCCGGTTTGGGCGGGGATGAGTTGCTCGCGGGCTATTCTTCTTTCCCGCAAATTCCAAAGATTGTCCGCTACGCCAAGCCTTTCTCCTCTCTGGGAAAGGGTTTCCGCTGGGCGTCGGCACCGCTGCTCCGCTATCTTACCTCGCCGAAATATGCTGGCCTGTTCGAGTACGGGGGCAGTTACGGAGGCGCTTACCTGTTACGGCGCGGGCTGTACATGCCGTGGGAGCTTCCACAGGTCCTGGACGGTGAACTTGTGCGCGAAGGTTGGCGGGAGCTCGCAACCATGTCGCAATTGGAGGCGACGACCGCGCGTATCACATCGAGTCGCTTACGAGTTTCGGCGTTGGAGATGGTTTGGTACATGCGCAACCAGCTGTTGCGCGATGCCGATTGGGCGAGCATGGCACATTCGCTGGAAGTGCGAGTGCCCTTGGTAGATATCGTGCTGTTACGCGAAGTGGCGAAGCTTGTTGCGGCCGGCCATTCGCTAGGCAAATTAGCCATGGCGCGCTGCTCTGTGAGGCCTCTGCCTGAAGCGATCCTTACCCGGCCCAAAACCGGATTTTCCGTGCCGGTACGCGAGTGGCTGGACGGCGAGACAAATAGTGAGGGGCGTGGATTGCGGGGATGGGCACGATCTGTCTATCGAAATTTTGCTGAAGATTGAAGTGCTATCCCAAATTCACGCTGTGCACGTAGTTCCCAGCATCGCCGAAGAGGCAAGCGGGCCTTCATACAGTGTGGTCCGTTTGTGCCAGGCCCTGATCGATGCGGGCGACGCCATCCAGTTAGCGGCGCTGGACTGGGCGCCGCTTGTTTCAAAGCCCCCATTTCTCCATGTCTTTCCGCTCGGACGTGGACCGCGCCGCCTTGGTTTTTCTCCACGGATGCGGCGCTGGTTGTGCGCTGCCGCCTTGTCTGGGAAGGTTGACATCATTCACAACCACAGCCTATGGATGATGCCAAATGTCTATGGGGGTTGGGCGACACGGAGGACCGGATGCCAACTCGTGGTTTCGCCCCGGGGTACCCTGTCGGCATGGGCACGTGGCCGATCGGCGCGGGTCAAGCGTGTCTTCTGGTCGCTGCTTCAGGGGCCCGCGCTTCGCCAGGCTGCATGTTTCCACGCAACAGCGGAACGTGAATTCGAGGATATCCGTAGGGCCGGCTTCTGCCAGCCGGTATGCATTATTCCCAATGGCGTCGATGTATCGGCGTTTAAAGCTAAATCGTCAGGTGGCCGACGACAACTTCTCTTCCTCGGCCGGATTCACCCGGTAAAGGGCGTCGATCTTCTCCTGCATGCGTGGCATGCAGTATCGCAGCGTTTCCCCGATTGGGACTTGCGCATCGCGGGCCCGGATAACCTGGGCTATTTGCCGCGCATGAAGGCGGTCGCCGCAGAGTTGAAGCTGCAAAGGATCGAGTTTTGTGGACCATTGTATGGCGAGGCAAAGTTGCGCGCCTACAGTGAATCCGAACTTTTCGTCTTGCCGACCCATTCCGAGAACTTTGGTATGACGGTTGCGGAGGCCCTTGCAACCGGCACGCCGGCCGTCGTGACGCGCGGTGCACCATGGGCGGGTTTGAAAGAGCACCGCGCCGGATGGTGGATCGAGATTGGCGTCGATCCACTGGTGGCTTGCCTTGAAGACGCGCTGTCCGAGCCGCGCGACGAATTGGCGGCTCGAGGTGTCCGCGGCCGCGAATGGATGCGGCAGGAGTTTTCCTGGGAGCGCGTGGGAGCGATGATGGATCAGACGTACCGATGGTTAGTTAGCGGCGGCAGCGCCCCTGCGTGGGTTCGACTGGATTGAAGCGGTCGTGAATCAGGCGATCGCATACGATCGAAAGTCAGAGGTTTGTCCGCTCTGTGCTAGCGCGGATCAGGCAAAAGGGTCTTTCGGACTACTCCGTTGTCAAAGCTGCGGTTTGACCATTGATCCCGCAGTCTGGCGACCTCAGGCAAACGAGGCATTCGAGCATGACTGGTTTGGCGACGAATATGACCCTGAACAATCATCGTGGGTCCGCCTGTTTGAACGTTGGATCGACCGCCGAACGGTGAAACGGTTGGCATCGCTGAATGTGCCTGGCAAACGCTTGTTGGAGATTGGTGTGGGGAGCGGTTCATTCTTGCGTCGTGCCCGTGCGGTGGGTTTTGAAGTCATGGGCTGCGATTTATCGAAATCGATTTGCGCGCGTATTGAATGCCGATTCGGCATCCCGATGCATTGCGGATACCTAGCGGAGCTTCCTCTGCAACCGCTGTTTGATGTGGTCGTAATGAACCATGTACTCGAGCATGTATCAGACCCTGTGAGTCTTCTCCGCGACGTTCGCAACAGATTAGTGCCGGGGGCCATACTCCATGTGGCGGTGCCCAACGTTGCATGCTTCGAGGCGCGACTTCCCGGCTGGGCCAGCTATGAGCCGTATCACCTCATCTACTTTACGCCCGAGACGTTGCGCCGGACGGTGGTAGCAGCCGGCTTTTTGATCGAGAGGGAGTTGACACACGAGTCCTTTTCCGGATGGTTTCTGGCCGGCTTGAGGACCGCGTTGCCAACACGCCATTCTATTGTTGCCGCGGGGGCGAGACTGGCGGCACGCAAAGCGCGCGCGGAATCTCCGATGGAGCACGCATACCGCGCCGCCATGGTTACGTTCGGCACGCTCACTTGGCCGCTGCGTAAGGTACAGGCAGGCCTCGGGAAAGGGGACGAGGCCATTTGTATCGCGAGGATTCCGGGTTTCTGAAAGCGCGATCGATGCGAGGTCTGCTGTCGCAGCGGTTATCCTAACTCTTAACGAGGAGAGAAACCGATTGGGTGATGGGTTGGGCAGACGAAGTGTTCTTGCTCGATTCCTTTAGCACCGACCCGACGGTCAAGATCACCCGCCAGTACGACCGCGAAATCTTCCAGTATCGCTTTGAGCATTACGATAAGCCGTGTAACCACGCCATTTCCAATCTTCCGATACGAGCGGAGTGGATTTTCGTTCTCGACGCGAACAACCGGGTGTCCGCCGGGTTGAAAGAAGAAATTGTCAATCGGCCGGCTGTTGCTCCCGAAGAGAACGGATTCTTCATCAGACGGCGCTTCATTTGGGTCGGCAAATAGATATGACGGGATTACTAGCCCACTGGATTCTGCCTCCAGTGCGTCGCACCAGCGAAGATGCGAAGAACGATCGGTGAACGAGCACCTGATCGGCTATGGCAAGCTCGGCTTTCTGACCCGAGCCTCTTCATCGAGGTACGAGCAGCATTCATCTCTGATTTTCTTCAGGCGCTATGGTTGCCACTGTGGGTACGCGTCAAATACTTGGAGATAACAAAGGCGTCTGGCGATGGACGATCAACCCGAATATGACAGCACCCGACCTCGATCCGCGATTGACTTTCACGAGGAATTAGCGAGAGCGTGGGATCAAAAGTATCGTCAGCCCAGTTTCAAGCGTCGTGCGCAGGCCGTGATCGAATTGCTGAATAATTGTGATCTCACGGGTCAACTTTGGCTCGACGCCGGTTGCGGCTCCGGGTATCTATCCCGGCGCCTAATGGAACGGGGATGTGGTGTTATCGGGGTAGATGGATCTCAAGCCATGGTCGACGTGGCCCAAGGCTTGGTCGAGGAGCCACACAGAACTAAAAGCCTTTTCTGTCGCATCACTACTGTAGAGTGTCTACCACTACGTTCTGCCGCGTTCGATGGGGTAATCTGTTCCAGCGTATTGGAATACCTGAATGATCCACGCGCATGCCTGCAACAGCTGTACAGGGTTATGAAACCTGGTAGCTTGCTCATTATCTCGGTGCCTCATAGTCGCTCGTTGCTACGGCGTAGCCTAAAATTGGCTTACCAACTCACTGCGCGACTGCTGCGCAAGCCGTGGCCGACTTACATCCAATATTCAGTTAACGAGTATGATATTTCAGCCTTGGTCGGGCTACTGCACAATCATGGGTTCAGGGTTGAGAAGGTCAATTGTTTCTCCCCTATTGGTCAGAGTGCGTTCGCACGCAGCTTGTTAAGCAGTCTGATTGTCGCGGTCGCACGTCGTCCGCCTAATCCACTCTAAGAATTCCGGACAAATGGAGGCTGAGTATTTCCGCAAACGCAATCTTTGAGGAAGGGCCTTTGTCATGAAGCGGAAGCGGTTCGCTGTGGAGCAGACTGTGGGGTGCTGAAGCGGACAGAACTTGCGATGGCGGTCGCGGACATAATCCGACAACTCGGATTTCGGAGCAGACGCCGGTAAGTCAGTAGCCCAAGGCCTCGGACCACCTCAGAACCGGAGGTAAATTTCTCGATTCCGTGCGGCGTCCATCGCCACCATTCGCAGCCGTGCAGCGGTTCCCACCCCGAAATGGGTGACCATCCGCCCGTCACTTGCTCACGTCAGGAGAACCTACGCGACGCGAGCAAACCACGAGTGCCACATGTAGAAACTTCTTGGGATTCGGTACTATGAACTGATGGCTTGCACAATCAAATTCCCCGTCACACTTCGATTAATGGCATCAGCCCGGTTTTGGAGCTATCAACTGTGGCTGAACCTCGAAGTCGGAGATAACGCAGGCGGCGTGAGCGCGGATCGTTGGTGCAAATAACCGGCTTAAGATCAGCGGCAATGGGAGTGTCTGGTTTTGAACTTACAGGCCGCTTCAACGGCACCCAAGCCGTTTTGAGCAGTTCATCGTCTAACACCGGCGGCTCCGCGGCAGGATACTCCCTCGGATGTAAACCTTAATTTTCTGTACTTCGTCATCGCTATAGGGGCTACGCATGCGTCAATATGGTGGTCGTAAGCGCATTTTAGTTACTGGTGGGGCTGGCTTTTTGGGATCTCATCTAGTCGAAAGGCTGATAGCAGACGGCGCCGAGGTAATTTGCGCGGACAATTTGTTCACCGGCACAAAGCACAATGTTGAGCATCTGAATGGTCATCCCCGGTACGAGTTTATGCGACATGATGTCACTTTTCCGTTGTATATCGAGATTGACGAGATTTATAACTTGGCATGCCCCGCCTCTCCCGTTCATTATCAATACGATCCTGTTCAAACCACAAAAACCAGCGTGCATGGCGCGATCAATATGCTCGGTTTGGCAAAACGTACCGGGGCAAAGATTTTGCAGGCATCAACGAGTGAAGTATACGGCGACCCTAAGGAGCACCCACAGTCAGAGAGTTATTGCGGCAGTGTCAACCCAATCGGCCCGAGATCTTGTTACGATGAGGGAAAACGATGTGCTGAGACATTGTTTTTCGACTACCATCGTCAGTACAAAACCAAAATAAAGGTGGTTCGTATCTTCAACACCTACGGGCCCCGGATGCACCCATCCGATGGGCGCGTAATTTCAAACTTTATCGTACAGGCGCTCGGCGGAAAAGACATAACGATATTTGGAGATGGAACCCAAACCCGCAGTTTTTGCTACGTCGATGATTTGATAGAAGCCATCGTGCGGACTATGGCTACAGCCAATGACGTTATCGGGCCCATAAATGTTGGTAATCCTGAAGAATATTCGATGCTCAAATTGGCAGAGAAAATTCTGGAAATGACCGGCAGCAAGAGCAAGATTATTTTTCGGCCGTTGCCGATTGACGATCCTAAGCAGCGTTGCCCGAATATCGCCCTTGCGCGAAAAATGCTCGATGGTTGGGAACCCAGCATCGGTCTGGTGGAAGGGCTTAAGAGAACGATTGATTTTTTCAAATCAAGTCTTAGCACCCAAGCAGGCATCAAAGAATGAATTTCCTCGATGAAATTTCTGTCTTAATTCTCACTTACAACGAAGAGCAGAACATTGCACGTACGTTGGAAGCGCTAACGGATTTTACGGATGTGGTGGTCCTGGACAGTGGGAGCAGTGATAGCACGCTCGATATTGTCTCAGAATACCCAAATGCCCGGGTTGTTAGTCGCCCATTTGACAGTCACGCGATGCAGTGGAACTACGGCCTGTTTGCGACCGGAACACACCGGAACTGGGTACTAGCACTAGATGCCGACTACGTGGTTTCGAAGCGCCTAATTGCTGAAATTGGTTCGCTAAGGCCAGAAAGCACGACGAGCGGGTATAGGATTGGTTTCCGCTATTGTGTCTTCGGCCGACCGCTGTCCGGGAGTTTGTACCCGCCGAACATCGCACTATTCAAGAGAGACCGTGCTCACTTTATTCAGGAAGGTCACACACAACGCGCTGTTGTGGTTGGTGATATCCATTCTTTGCAAGGAAAAATAGACCACGACGACCGTAAGCCCCTTAGTAGATGGTTGGCTTCTCAAGCGAACTACGCAAGGATTGAGGCCGACCACTTATCGGATATGCCTTGGAGGCACCTCAAGTTTCAAGGAAAAGTTAGACGATTAATTGTAGTAGCGCCGCTACTTGTTCCGGTCTACTGCTTGAGCATACGCAGAGGTTTTCTTGATGGGTGGCCGGGGTTGTACTACGCAATGCAGCGTGGTATCGCGGAGGCCATCCTTGCGATCCATTTGCTGGAGCGAAAGTTTTCAGTGACGTCCTCCCAGAATTTCGCGACAGTTCAAAAGTAGCTTGGCGGTGCTGGCTCCTTTGTTGGCACAAGGAGACACGCATGAAGAAATCACGGTTCTCCGAGGAGCAGGTTGCGTATGCTCTGTGCCAAGCGGAGGCCGGTACGCCCCAACACTCGGCCTGCGTGATTGAATTGCCTTCTATCCGTTTCCGGCAACCGGAATGACGCGCTTTGCACGATCTTGGGTGCGGCCATGCACCGGCATGCCCAGCCCGTGAGCCCGCCCGCTTTCGATAACGAGCGGCCATCCATGTCGAACAAGCGGCACTATCTCTGGGCCTTCGTGGAGAAGATCGCGCCGCTTGGCATCTCGTTCGTGGTGTCGGTCATCATTGCCCGAATGGTGGCCCCTGCCGCCTATGGGCTAATCGGAATGATGGCGATCTTCATGGCCCTCGGACAAGCGTTCTCCGAGCTCGGCTTCGGGGCGGCCCTAGTCCAGCAGAAGGAGATCACGGCCGACGACGAAACGAGCGTTTTCGTAGTCAATCTGGTTGGCGGGACAGTGATAACCGCAATTCTTTGCGCCGCCTCGCCTTTGGTGGCCCAATTCTTCGATCAGCAGATCCTGGTCGAGCTGCTCTGCGTCCAGTCGCTCACGATTCTCATCGCGTCGACGGGGCTAGTGCAGTTCGCGCTGATTTCACGAAAAATGAAGTTCCGCCTCGGAGCCATCATCGAAGTAGTCGCCACCTTTATGTCCGGCATCGTGGGTATCTCCATGGCGTACGCTGGGTACGGGGTCTGGAGCCTTGTCGGCCTGGGCGTCAGTCGTGAGCTGGTCAGGGCCGCCACTGCATGGATCGTCGGGGACTGGTGGCCGACGGGGCGATTCTCGGTGGAGCGGGTGCGGGCGATGTGGAGTTACTGCAGCAAGCTGCTCTACGCGTCTCTATTTCACCGGGTCGCAACCAACCTGCACACGGTCATCATCGGCAAGATCTTTGCGCCGGAGGCACTGGGCTTGTACGCACGGGCCAGCGGCCTGCAAGCTCTCCCTGGCGGCGTGGTAACCGGTATCGTCCAACGGGTCGCCTTTCCCGCGTTCTCTCGGAATCAGGACAACAAGGTGCACCTCCTGTATTCGTTGCGTAAGCAGGTCCGCGTTCTAGTGGTGCTGATGTCCGTGAGCATGGCGCTGCTCGGTGTCCTTGCGGCGGAGCTAGTGCCCTGGCTGTTCGGTCCCAACTGGATCGGTTCAGTCCCCCTGCTCCAGATCCTTTGCCTCGGCGGCGCCATCGCTGCTGTCTTTCCGCTGCATTCGCAGATGACCATGGCGCTCGGCGAGTCTGGCATCTTCTTCAAGGTTGAGATGACGAAGAAGCTGGTAATCGTGATCGTGCTTGCCGTGGTGTATCGCTTCGGCATTGCGGGATTCGCGTGGGGTGCTGTAATTATTTCGTTCGCCGACTACTGTCTGAGCGCCTTTCCCAGCACCCGGCTATTGGGTTATTCGTGGCGGATGCAGATCGCCGATTTGTTGCCGGCCTTCATTCTTAACGGCGCGGCGGCGGTCGTTATTCTTGAGGCGCCCTGGGATCCTTCATGGCCTGCTGTGCTTACCGTAGCGACGAAGGCGACCGTATTTTTGATGCTGGTCGCAACGTTCCTCTACGTCTTTCGGAGTTTGTACTTCGCAGACGCGTGGGACATCATGCACAACCTATCGGCGGCTGCGAGCCAGAGACTGCGCCGCTCCTGAGTAGGTGAATGTCGCCCAGCTGACCGAATGAGCCTTTTTCCCCGATTGATTCCGGCGTCGCTAAAGGAGAGGCTCAAGCCTCGCCTGCTCGCGGTGCTGCACGCCGAGCCGGAGATCACATCGCGGATCGCGACCCGGATAGTCCGCGATGGGCTGCCGCGCTATTTGCGGTGGTCCTACGAAGCGGAAAAGGAAGAAACCCTGGGCTACCTGGAGAGCCTACGACTTGGCTCCTACGCCTATAAGTTCGCGCGCAGTTCGCTGCAACCAACACTGTACGGCTCGATCTACGCCTGCATGGTGCTGGGCATGTTTGGCGAGCTGGAGAAGGTCGGCGATGGCTTCAGAAGCGGCTGGGCCGACTACCTCGACGGATTTCAAGATCCCACCGACGGGTTGTTCCGTGACCCTCTGCTGGCGGGGCCGGCATTTGACGGGACAGTCGCCTGGGGAGACGGGTGGGGTGTCCGACACCTGGCCGGGCACATCATCATTGCGTACGCCCGTCTCGGCCGCCCCCCCAAGCATCCATTCCGATTTCTGGAACCGTACTACGAGGCATGCTACGTCGACCAGTGGCTGCAGAAGTTCGACTTCTCCCGCGACGTCTGGTCGCAGAGCAACTACATCATGAACGCTTACACGCTGCTCCAGTACGCCCGGGACTATATGGGAGAAGTACGTGCGGCACCGGTCGTTCAGTCGATATCGCAATGGTTGCTGGACAAGCAGCGTGCCGACACCGGAATGTGGCACGACTACCCGGTACGGGGCTACCCGGAGATCGGCGACGCCATCCGCGGCGCGTACCACTTCTACCCCCTCTTCACCTACGAGGGGCAGGCCATTCCGCACGCGGAGGCGTTGATCGACACGATCCTGCGCTCGCAGAACTCCTGGGGCGGCTTCAATCCAGAGTACATACCTTCGGGCGCGTGCGAAGACATCGACGCCATCGAGCCGCTCATCCGTGCAACGGTACAGGCGGGCCAGCGGCGAGCCGACGTCGACGACGCCTTGCGGCGCGCGATGGTCTGGATCCTGTCATGCCGCAACCGCGACGGCGGGTATGAATCCTTGCCAGAGCATGGCTGGTCGTACGGCGGTCACCCTCTTACCACCAGCAAGCCGGGCGAGAGCAATCTCTTCGCCACCTGGTTCCGCTCTCTTTGCCTGGCCTACGTCGCCGACTATCTTCCCCTCCCGCATTCCTTCGGCCTGAGGGCTTACCCAGGATACGAGATCTGTCTGAGCCGCGAAATTTCCAGATGACAGAGCGCCCGCGCGTCACGGTCCTAATGTCCGCGTACAATGCGGAGCGATTCGTTGGGGAGGCCGTCGAGAGCGTTCTTGGCCAGACGTTCCACGACTTCGAGTTCCTGATATTCGAGGACAAGTCAGCGGACACGACCCTCCAGGTTCTGCGAAGTTACGCAGACCATCGCATCCGCCTGGTGGAAAACCGCGAGAACCGCGGCCTGACGAAGAACCTGGTGACCGGAATGGAGATGGCACGCGGTGAGTTCGTCGCGCGCATGGACGCCGACGACGTCTGCATGCCTGAGCGGCTTGCCGCGCAGGTCGCCCATATGGACCAGCATCCCGACATCAGCGTGCTCGGCTCGGCTGTGACGTTCTTCACCGAAGTCGGCAAGGAGTTCGTCGCCCACCAACCGCTCGAGCATGAGGAGATCAAGTGCGCGCTGTTCTACGGGTTCACGATGCTGCACCCTTCAGTGATCGTTCGGCGGGCAGATTTCGAGAAGCACGGATTGACCTACGACCCAGCTTTCCGAGTTTCGCAGGACCACGATCTGTGGACGCGCGCGATTCGCAAGGTGCGGTTTGCGAACGTTCATGAGCCGCTCCTCAAGATGCGTGAGCACGAAGGGAAGATTGGCCGACGAGGGAGACCTCAGCAACAGGCGCTTTCGAATCTTATTCGGCAACGGCAGCTGGAAGAGCTGGGAGTAAATTTCACCGCGGAAGAGCTAAAGATGTTCAGCGAGCAGGATGTGGACACCCGCTCGTGGACGGCTGACGACTGCGCAGTGTTCGACGAGCTTTTGCTTAGGATTTTCGACACCAATTCCCGAGCTCTTGTGTTTGACCAGCGGATTCTCGTAAGCATGGGATGCGGTCGATTTCGGGAGAGCTGTCGCCAACTTCTAATTTCTGGAAATCGCGCGGGTCGGTACTACTGGCGATCGAGAATACGACGCATCGACGATCTAACCCCGTGGCAGCTGACTGGTTTGGTCCTGCAGTCGTTGGTCAACATCCTACCAGCTCGTTTCACTGCATAGATGAAAATCTCGGTGATTCTTGGGACGCGCCCGGAGGCCATCAAACTGGCACCGGTAATACTAGAGTTAAGAAGGAGTGCTCGGGTCCAATGTCATGTTTGCTCGACAGGTCAGCATCGGCAGATGTTGGATCAGGTCCTGGCTGTATTTGAGATTAGGCCCGATGTTGGTCTAAAACTAATGGTGCCGAACCAAACTCTCGGTGGACTCACGGCCCGCGCAGTCCAAGCGCTGGACCAGTATTTGGAACGCGAGAAGCCGGATCTGGTGCTAATCCAGGGAGATACCACCACGGTGTTTTGCGCGGCGCTTGTCGCCTTTTACCATGGGATCCCCGTCGCGCACGTTGAAGCTGGTCTGCGTACAGGTAATCTCAAGTCGCCATGGCCGGAAGAAGCCAACCGAGTTCTTACAACCCGGCTTGCAGAGCTCCATTTCGCGCCGACCGAGACCAATCGGCAGAATCTACTTAGCGAGGGGGTAGCGGACGAGCGGGTATTCGTAACGGGCAATACCGTGATTGATGCCCTGTTCCTGGCACTGGATAAAGCCAGGGCGACGCCCCCTCGGATTCAGTCGTTGCCCTTGTTCTTGCAGCCTGGCACCGGGGGCCCACGCCTCGTTCTAATCACCGGTCATCGAAGGGAGAACTTCGGACGCGGATTCGAGAATATTTGTGGGGCAATTGCCCAACTTGCTGCAGAGTTTCCCGACGTTCATTTTGTGTACCCAGTACATCTGAATCCCAACGTTCGGTCGGCGGTAGACCTATACCTGAAGCATCGAGTGTGGGCTGGCACGGTTGGGCCTTCGAGAGGCGAGAATATTCACCTGATTGAGCCACTGACATACCTGGCTTTTGTCGGACTGATGGATCGCGCGTACCTGATCTTGACAGATTCAGGGGGCGTTCAGGAGGAAGCGCCAAGTCTCGGCAAGCCAGTGCTGGTCATGCGGGACACCACTGAGCGTCCGGAGGCAGTTATAGCAGGGACAGTGAAGCTGGTGGGTGCAGATGAAGCCACTATTCGTTCGGAAGCCTTTCGACTCCTTTCGGATTCTCAGACTTACGCCTCGATGCAGCGTGCACACAATCCATATGGGGATGGTTCGGCCGCAAAGCGAATAGTTCGAGTTTTGCTGAGCCGAACCGCATGAAGATTACCTGTTTTTCCTTCAACTCCCCTCCGCTTAATGATCCGGAAGCCTTCTGTACTGCGCGATTTCTCACTGCTCTTGTGAACGCCGGCGTCGAGGTTACCCTTCTAACCGTTCCGCATCCGGAACAGATCGATACATCGGTCTGCGATGAGTTGTTAGATCCAGCAGTGAAAGTTTTCCGGCTTCCTCTCGGCGACGCGGAACGACTTACGCTTCGAGACTTTCTTCGATACCAGTATGTTTCAGAGCATGCAGCGCATTTACCGTCGTTGGTCAAGGAGGTGCGTCGTCATTTGTCGAGCCACCAAGGATCTGTTCTGGTTACTCGCGGCTTTCCGCCAATCTCAAATGTTATCGGATACCATACAAGAGATCTTGCTCGTATGTGGGTGGCGCACTTTAGCGATCCGTTTCCGGGGCCGTGGATGTACTCTGGGCGGAAACGCCACCTTAAATTACTCGATGGTTGGTGGGCAAAACGGATCCTGAAAGCCGCCAACCTAGTTACCGTGACCAACCGCAACGCGATCCATTGGTTCCAAGAGTCGCACAACGTCTCCGCGCGCACGAAATTTCACGTTGCGTATCACGTCGGGCGGCCTCCCCTCGCGCACACATATCTCGTTCCCGGGTTTGATCATCAGCTTACGAACTTCGTTCATGTAGGTTTCTGGCCAAGACGCCGCTTCATGGTGGATGTCTTCCGTGAGTTTGATGCCGCGCACGCCGCGGACCCGCGTATTGCGTTACATCAGTTCGGTCCAGTGGATCCGGGAGTCGCCGAACAGGTTAGAAGGGGATCGTTTCCCTGGCTCAGCTTGGATGCTGGAGTGATGTCGCCGCGAGACTCCACCGCATTGCTTCAGAGCAGCACTATTAACGTCGTCATTGACCAGAATGATAATCTGCCCTTTTGTCCGTTTCTAGCTTCCAAGTTTTCCTATGCTGTGGCATCGGGGCAGCCACTACTGGCAGTTGGTCAGCTCGACAGTGAAATGGGTAAGCTACACGAGGAGCATGGTTCTTTTTATTTTGCCGAGATAACGCGGCCGAATAGTCTTCGAGATACTGTGTTGAGTATGGCCAGTGCGGGATTCGAGAACCTTGTGGTGCCGAGTACCAGCTTGCAAAAGATATTCAGCCCTCAGGCGGTGGCGGATAAGTTCTTAGCAGCGATCTCGGCTTTGATGTAGCGAGATCAGAGGGAATGGTGCCGCGATGTCTGGATTGCCGGATAGTTGGCCTGAGGCTGACTGGACGTTCGTCCATACGGCCTTGGGATTACGATTACCGATCTGGCCCTGCGCCGAGCGCCGATCTTCCTTAGGCGTGAACGGCTTCGAGCATACCCGCCAAGTCGCCGACCTTCCCCTTCCGTACTATGACTGAACACCTTGCGATGAAGGTGGACCATGCGGCGCTGCCAATCGCCTCGGAAACAGCGCGGCAGCACCTTTGACAGACCGATACAGGCATCGGAAATGATCAGCTGCGCGCCGATCAGGCCGCGTCCTTCAGATATCGCAGGAAGCCGCGTGTGCCTTCCAGATCCCTCATGACCGACCGAGAACGGATTTGATGGCCGACTCGAAGCCCGACAGTTTGGCATCGAGTGAGTATCGGCTCAGTTTCGGTGGCAACGAAAGGCGCGGCAAGGCAAACCGGTTGACAGTCTTGCCTTCCGTGAACGTGTACATTGTCGCGCATTCATAGCCGAACGCTTCGCACGCGCACATTACGCGATCATCCACTTCCGCGGGATGCCCAAAAGGATAACAGTAGGCATTCGTGTTGAAGATCCATCTCTGGGATTCGCAGCGCTCAAAGTCTTTGCACAACTCCTCATCGCTAAGCGCGGCCAACGGACGATGGTCCCACGAGTGGCAACCGACCAAGTGGCCGTCTTTCGCTAGGCGCTTCAGTTCCTCCAGGTTCATGGGCCTGAAGCGAATGTCGCGCAACATCTTCGGGACCGGCAGCTTCGCCAATGGATATGACGCGTCGAGAGATTCAGGGACGGTTTTCCATCGCTCGACGTGGGCGAGCATCCACTGATAGAAGTCCGAAAAGGCTTCCGCCCGCCCGTCATCGGCAATACTGATGGTTTTCCCCGCCACAACATAGCTGCCTTTGGGGACGTACGAAAACCATAGCAACACCTGATCAATGACCAGGGTGCGACCTGTCAGGACCGGCTCGACCGGAACGAAAAACACGCCGCGCGCCCCGAGTCTGGTCAGTTGCTCCGCCGCGCCAATGTTGTTGGCGTATCCGTCGTCGAACGTTATGATGCATTTCCCCGCCCCACTCGCGGAAAAGTCGGTGATGATCTTGAAGCGAGATGCGATCAGAGCAATCTGGCGCTGAAATTCCGAAACGCGGTGGCCGGTGCCGAGGTGGATGCTCTCGTCAAACAATTCATCCGGGATGACGTTATGATAAGCAAGGATCAAGGTTGTTCGGCGGCGAAGCGAATAGAATATTTTAAAGACGCCGGTCCAGTGGCAAACGACGTACAGCGACTCTAGGACCACCTGCTTCAGCCTTTTCCCCGCTTCTTTTGTTGAGCGGTCAATCACGGCGCCGTTCTCCTGTCGAAGGTATCGGCGCGAGGCTGCCCTGCGCTCGTCGCCTTCCTCCACGCCCCCGTCCGTATCAACACCACCCACTCCTGCTCATTGGGTAGATCAAATATTGGCCGCGGGTCGGCGTCGGAGCCACGCGCGCTCTGCGGGCGGGGAAAAGAGCGACATGTAGGCCGTAGCGTTATTATGCTGTCACGTCATCGCCTCGGCACGTAGGCGTGCCCTAAGTCCCAGAGCCTCGCGATATTCGACCGAATACGACCACGTAAAATACTTACGTTACCATGTTCGAGCGAAATCCGTTGATCAAACTACTTGCACAAATCGTGACCGACGACACCGACCGCGCCTCTGTTAAGCAATGTTTCGCTTCGAATAACGTGTGCGACACAATTGAGTCAGCACGACCAAGCAGTGCCAGCATGACCCCGCTCACTTTGCGGATGAAAAACAGAAGATAGCTCACCCGGTGATAAATATGCGACACACTGTCGTCGGGAGCATCGTTATTCCGACCTACAATCGGCGAACCCTTCTCTCAGAAGCGGTCGCAAGCTGTCTCAATCAGACGTGGGGTCGCCTCGAAGTCATAATCGTCGATGACGGGTCCACGGACGGAACAGAACAGCTGGTAACGCGTCTCCTCGGCGTGACGTGGCCGCGAGACTTACGTTACGTAAGGCAGGAAAATCAGGGCGCCTCCGCGGCCCGAAACCATGGCCTGAGCATCGCGCGTGGCGACTACATCCAGTTCCTAGATTCAGATGATTTGTTGGATCGGACTAAGCTTGCCAGGCAGATTGAGGTGCTGGAAAGGCCGGAGAACCGGGAAGCGGCTTGTTGCAGCTGCTACGGACGCTTGGAGGAATGGGTAGACGGCGCCGCCGCCGGGCCCGGCACGCGGATTGGCGTACCTGCGGCGACGCCGGAAGAGCTTGTGCGGAAGCTATGCTCTCGAGGCGTTCACGGGATGGCAACGCCAGCCCCGCTCTGGCGGCGCGAGTTTCTGGTGCAAAGGCCGGGTTGGAAGGAAGACATCGGGCTGGGGGATGACCTCGAGTATTACGTGCGACTGCTGGTAGATGTCAGGCGGATCTGCTTCATCGATGAGCCGTTGTTCGTGGTTCGGGAGCACGGCGGGTCACGACTAAGCACAGATCGGATGACTGAAGCGTCGCTCATGTCCCTGATCCGGACCCGGCGATTGATCTGCGAAGTAGTGCAGCGCGCGGGGCACTGGGACGCTCAAACTCAGCAAGCTTTTCTCGGGACGATGCGTACGACCTACGCGAACGCGCTGGAGATCGGGAACCCCACCGCTATCCGCGACCTCGAAAGTTGGTTGTGGTCGCTCGCGTCGACACCCAAGCGGAGACACGGAATCCGTTCCCTGATTCTGTCGAGGCAGCTGCTCGGGCGGAAGTTCCTGCTGGCCGCGCATCGACTAGCAAAGAGCCGTCGGGCCTCCTGACGGGTGGACCTCTTCGTCCTCGATTTTGAGAAGGGCGTTGCCGAGCGAGATTCCATTAGCCGGGAGTTCGAAGCACTCGGCCTGGTCTGCGAGATCGTGTTGCTCCGATTGCCCCAGGTAGCGAAATGCTTGTGGCGCGCATGAACATGCAAATCTTTGTAATAAATTTAGTCAAAGATGTTGATCGCCGCGAACACATCACCCGGCAACTCAACAACCTGGGCCTCCAATACGAGATCGTGCCAGGCATTTTCGGAGCGGGCCTTTCACCGGAGGATCGTCTGAGACATTACGATGACAGCAAGGCGAAGTGGAGGTACTCGAGGTCGCTCGTATCGGCGGAGATCGGTTGTGCGCTTAGTCATCTGAAGGTGTATCGCGAAATTGAGACGCGTGGCATCGGATGCGCACTTGTGCTGGAAGACGATGTTGTGCTCCCTCCGGATCTTGCACCGTTCCTGTCCAACTGCGAGGAGGTGCTGGATTTAGAAAGTCCGGAAGTGTGGTTGCTTTCGCCAGCGAGGGTAAAGGAAGGAGCTGTGGGCAGAAAGCTGTTACGCCAAGGACGATCTGTGCTTCCTTTCCGCTCAGGCGCCTATACGTCGTCTTATATCCTAACCGCAACGGCGGCGAGAGCATTGGTCGCGGAACTTTACCCAGTAGGCGATGTAGCTGACTGCTGGCGCAGACTCCAAAGGTACGGTGTCGTAGAATTGTTCGTAGTGACGCCGCCCTTGATAGAGCAGAACCAGAAAGATTTCGGATCGTCCACAACGGCCGACTACAGGCGACACGTGGGAAACGATTATGTGACCAGGTTGGCGTACAAGGCGCGGCGCACTCGGACAGTCATCTGGGAGTTGTTTTATGCGCCTTATCGCAGGCTGACACGGCAGCATCCGACGTATCGCATCAGCGTTCGCAAATAAGAAGGTGGTGACTCTTGCGGACCCCTATATTGTTCCTTTTGACGCTTGCGTTCAGGCTGATACCAGAGACTAGACTTTTCGCCGTCAAAGCCACGTTGCTTCGGCTTGCCGGTGCGAAGCTTGGAAAGAATGTTTGCGTCTGTTCGTCCGCTACCATCCTTGGGCCAGGGCAGCTAGAGATCGGCGACCACACATGGATCGGCCACGACGTGCTCATCTGCTCCGGATCGAGCGTCAAGATCGGCCGTGATGTCGATATTGCGCCGCGGGTGTACATAGGCACTGGAACCCACGAGATCGATTCGAGTGGGGAGCGCTCGGCTGGCCTGGGAGTTGATCGGGACGTCCTGATCGAAAGGGGGGTGTGGCTTGGCGTTGCGGCCATAGTACTGCCGGGAGTAAAGATCGGATCAAATGCCGTGGTTGCGGCCGGAGCTGTGGTAGCCAGTGACGTCGCATCTCGTTCTGTGGTGGGCGGCGTGCCAGCCCGCGTTATCCAGCGCCACTGAGCAAAGGCAAGCTCGGAGTTGACGGTTAGACTCGAGTAGTTGTGTCAACAGGCGCAAGCGCCGACAGGTTGCAGTCGGATCCACTCCGCGATCATCTCCGCATCGGATCCAGCCCGCCCGGACGCTGTGTGAGAGTCTAAGACATCGCTTCGACGGACCGCTGTAGAGAACATTTTGTTCCATTGATTCGCGATTCGCGCCATTGCTGGACCTATTATGGATAGACGATAACTCAGCCAGCGAAAACACTTGCACAGTCAGCCATCCGACCCTTACAATGACACCGTCATAAGGGCGAAATATATCAACCTGTAAAGAGCAACCCTAGCGAAAGCTGGGCGCGCAAAGTCACCGGTCTAACGGGCATTGTTGGCCCCATGACAGCGGGATTGCCGGGTACCGTCGAGGCTGCCTTCGCCAGCCGCGCGCCGTTCCAGAGTGGGCGGTGTCACTAGGTGCGTCGCAATTCCACTGCTGTATGGGCTACATCATCAGCTGGCGAGGATTGCATCATGCTACTCCCACGGACTTTTCCTACATCCTGTAGCAGTAAAGGTAATCCCACACGCGGCGGGTGCTGCGTCCTGTCCTCCGTTCTTTTTTGCTTGTCACTAATCGCTGCGCCGGCATCGGCTCTTTCTACCGCCCAAGAAATTACCCGAGAAGCCACTGCGCCCAATAGCGAAAGCAATCATCCCTTGCCGTTGATGGGGTCGTGGTCCCCAAGCGCTGCTTCAAATCCGACCGACAATTACGGGCCGGTTTGGCAAATGCAGATGATCTCGGCTGGGCATCATCTCCTTCCGTGGTTTGATATGCCAGACCCCACTTGGACTGCTGGCGTTATAACTTCCTATTTTACTCTTTACCAGAGCGCGATCCAGCAGGCGGCTACTCTGGGGTTGCCACTTGCCTTCGTCGGAACGCAGTGGGAGCAAGACTTATATATGCAAGACCCGTACAGAGGGTTGGCGGGGACGTCGAGCCCGTTGGTTCAGGTTCCCGGCATAACTCCAGGAACTACCTTGGGCAATGTTAGATTTGTTTCCTCGGGGTCTGGTTACACGGTTGGCGACGTGCTGACTGTGGTCGGTGGCACGCGCATCGCAGCGGCACAAATAACGGTTAGCGAAGTAGATGGTACCGGCCACATCGTTCATGAATCGATCACTAATGGTGGTGCCTATACGGTGCTTCCCACCAATCCGGTAACAGTAACTGGCGGCACGGGATCAAACGCCACGTTCAATATCTACGATGCTTCAATCAGTTGGCAATTGTCGCCACTAGGCGCTATCGCGCCATGGCAGTCGGTTGGAATGACATGGGGAAGCGGCGCATTGATGCAACAACTTGCTGCCGCGTATCCGAACCCGCCACTTGTCCTCTTTCTGTCAAACAACGAGGCGGCTAAGTTGAATTGGACAGATGCCAACACAGATCAACACTACGTCGGTCTTTATGGCACTGGGCAGACAGACGAATTTAAGCGCGAGAAGTTTGCCCAGGGGTGGATAGATCGTTATCGTGCGTTGCAAGCAGCATGGCGCAACAGTTTGACTTCTGCTTGGCAGGGCGTCACCAAGTTCATTGCTTATGAGGCGTTCGGGCCAAGGCATTTTGGTCGTTGGGACGCGTGGATGGCCTACTCGCTATATAACACCAATCGGATCGACCCGAGTCCACTGACATGGGATGGGGGCTCACCGTCCTATTACTTGGCCTTCAATGATCCGGCCCTCGACGATGTGGTGTGGAGTCCTCAGGTCGAGGTCATGAACTACAACTTCATGCTTAAAGAAGCATACCAACTCAATCCCAACTTTTGGTATGAGCTTTCGACTTGGAACGGATGCGACATCTATCCGACCAGCGCTGCGTTCTCCTCTGACTGTCAAACTTTGGCTAATAATATTCCTAACTACACTCCGGACCGTTACGCGGGCATGGTGCAATTCGGGATGTGGATCACCCGACCTCGCGTGGTCCGGGATTACCGGAACGCCCCGACGCCACGCTCGCAGAGCGAGCCGTACTTCGATGTACTCATGAATGCCGTTGATCGCATCTACACGAATCCGACTCTGACGTCCTTCTGGCGCAACGGTCAACTGGTCGCCAATACTTCGCGTCCGCATCCCTACCAGTCGAGCATTCCCGCGGAATATCAGTCCGCGAGCCGTATGTTCATGCTCACGACGAACCTTGATCCCCCCCAGCCATGGGCACTGAATACGCCAATCTCGGTCTATGCTCTCGCTCGGGTAATCGGAATCGCGCCGCAGCGCCAATGGCTCGTTTATGCCCTCGCCCCGACAGGCACCACGAGCGGCGTGCAGATCACCATTTCGGGATACAAGACAATTACCGCTGACGCGACCGTGGCCGGGGCGTTCTATCTCGTCGACGAAGCGAGCTCGAGCGTGACCACGCTCGGCAATGGCGACCCAGGGGGCGGCGGTTGCACTTACTCGATCAACCCGGGTGCAGCCAGCGCAGCGGCAAGCGGGGGTGCCAACTCCATTTCACTGACTGCAGGCGGCACTTGCGCGTGGACGGCGATCGCCAACGCGAGTTGGCTTTCTGTGGGGTCGGGCAGTTCGAGCATGACTGGTATGGGGAGCAGCGCTGTCCCCTACTCGGTTAGTCCAAACAGCGGTGCGGCGAGAACCGGCACGCTGACTGTCGCCGGTCAGCCGTTTACGGTGAATCAGGCCGCAAGCTGCGGGTACACGTTGAGCGCGACAAGCGCGAGCGCTGCGGCCGACGGCGGATCCGGAGCGTTCAATGTAACGGCCGCGAGCGGTTGCACATGGACTGACAAGAGCAATGCTACCTGGATCAGCGTCACAAGTGGCGCCAGCGGTAGCGGTAACGGCAGCGTGGGCTACTCGGTCGCGGCCAATACCGGCGCCGCGCGCAGTGGAACGCTTACCGTCGCCGGGCAGACGTTCACCGTCAACCAGGCGGCCGTCGTCACCACATGTACGAATTCGCTGAATCCGACCAGCGCAAGCGTTGTGGCTGGGGGTGGATCCGGAACGCTCAATGTCACTGCCTCGTCTGGTTGCGCGTGGACAGCTCAGAGTAACGCCACGTGGATCAGCATCGCG
>Ga0070713_100000584_pt1 | contig 23147 bp, 37 predicted proteins | sample LARL82metaG_FD_65465 | JGI IMG/M metagenome (GOLD analysis project Ga0070713, IMG submission 65465) | Corn, switchgrass and miscanthus rhizosphere microbial communities from Kellogg Biological Station, Michigan, USA - LAR L8-2 metaG | ecosystem: Host-associated > Plants > Roots > Rhizosphere ...
GGGTTGGCGCCGCCTGGCAGAGTCGGCAGGGCTTGCCATGTTGATGGACATGACGAGGAGATGCTGTCGGCCTGCATACCGAACGATCCCCCGCCGCCGCCGCCGCCGCCGCCTTGGTTGGGACCGTTCGGATTATTTCCGCCTTTCGCGTATGCCCCGCCTCCTGAGAACGCACCGTCAGGGTTTCCTATCGTGCCAGGGGCAACCCAACCTCCACGGCCCCCGGCTGCAGCGCTACCGCCTTGTGGCCAGCCAGGTCCGCCGTAATAGGCCTTGACTGCCATCCCCGCCGGAGAGAACGCTTTCACTCAGTACCCCATGGCGCTGAAAATAACTACGTCATTCGTAGTTGTTGTTCCCGATACGGTGCAGGAGGTAGTGCTTTTCGCCGTCTGATTCAGCGTTGCCACGTTCGTGATATCCGTTGCCCTGCAGGACCACCCGTTCGGAGCGGTTGGGAGTGTGATGGCTACGGTACAAGTACCGGTTGTTCCAGAGGTGAATTGCCCTGCGATAGCCCCACCCGTTGTGGCTGAGTTAGAACACCCGCTCGCGGTGAACTTAGTGCCGGTAGAGTTGATAGCGCCGGTGAAGGCTGAATTGCCGTTCTGATCTACAGTCACGCGGGTACTGCCGCCTGTTTGCAGCGTAATACTGCCGGCCGTGGAGGAGGCACTCGTCCCCGCTATGATGTTGATCGAGCCCCCACCCACGCCCGCGCCGCTCCCGTTGGAGGCCTGCAGCGTGAGCGGTCCGGGTGTGGCAAAAAAAGTATTGGCGGCCACTTGGATAGTCAGAGCGCCCGCATTGTTGTTGTTGAGCAGCCCCGTTGTTATCGTGCTAAGCCCTGCCGCTCCGCCGATGGTCAGTGTCTTGGTTGAGTCCGTCCACTGCAGGTTGGCCGTTCCGGTCAATACGTTGCCCGCGCTACCAAATCCGATGTCCGTTGCTGTCAGGGCTGCGGATCCGGCTGTGATGCTCTGACATCCAAAAGAATGCGTTGAGGTTGAGTAGGACAGCGCCTGTGTGGAACTGCCGCAGTTATTTACCGCTACGGCCGCAGGGTCTGACGATGTGCCCTGACCCTGTAACAGGGTGTCGGCCGACATCGCGGCCACGGCCGACACGTTTGATGTTCCCTCGCCGAGCAGCAACCCGTGCGCCGTCAGTGTGACCAGGCCCGTACCGCCTTGTGGCACGGTGACGGAAGCGTTGGTAGTCAACAGCGTTGCGCTCGCGTTGGGTAGCGTGAACGTCTTGGTAGACGTCGCAGGCCCGACAAAGGACGTGAACCCGTTAGACGTGCCTCCGCCGGTCGATGGCAGAATCCCGGTGATAAAGGGGGAGCCTGCCGCGAGGTTGACATTTTGCGAATTCCAACTCCCGCTCAGCGCTCCGCCTGGCGAGAATTGGTTATAGACGGTTGCGCCGCACAGCACAGACAGCGACAAACCCAACACGAGATAGCCGAACTTTTTCATACAACAATCCATTTGGCTGCGGTCGCGCTGTATACCAGTCGAACGCTCGCGAGAGCCGGTAAGACGAGATCACCACTGAAACGGAATTGATTGGCGGCAACAGAACCCGAGTTGAGAGCAGCCAGTGTGAGATTGTTGACCGCGTCTGCGTTGGCGATAGTCAACACTTGGCGGTCCGCACCTGCCGTCAGCCCCGTCCAAGTCGCATCACCCGATGGCAACGTGACATCGAGAATTCCTACCCCTCCCCCGAATCCCGCAGGCGCAACGTCATTCAGGGAACCCGCAGCGCTCGCGTAGGCCAGGTACGTCCCGGCCTTGCCGTTAGAAGCCCCCGTAGCAAATGCCGGGAACCCGCCGACCATGGTTAGAACCTGGCCGCTGGATCCTAACGCGATGGGCGGAACGGGAGGTGTGAACGTTGGCGCCGCAATGAAACCGCCCACATGTCACCCGGATCAGGTGAGTTGAAAGGCGCGCTTCAGCAGCTTGACCAATTCGGCGAGCTGGCCGGTGTCCCCCATGTTGGCCGTATCCCCGAGCGCATCGGTTATGCCGCCTTCCTTGGCAACGCCTTGGATCACGACGCTGGCGCCGGAATACGGTCCAAACGCGATATAGATCGCGTCCGTGGGAACCCGCACGTCCAAGACAATGCCAACGCCTGGCGGCAACGCCAGATCGTAGCCAACCTTGGGTTGCGTTCCGAATCCAACGTAGAACGTCGGCGCGGCGTCTGGACTTGTCGCCGTTGAGTTGTTCTGGACAATCAGCAGTGCCCGGTGTTCATTCTCGCCAACGAGCGCCAGGTTGGCCAACGTCGTTGGACCAATCGGGACGCTGTTTGTCATTTTGAGACGATTGACAAACTGCCGCGTACGGCCGCCCGTGGCCAGGCGCCGCGCGTTGAATGCTCCACGTCCTAGATTAGTCCAACTCGGATCGCTCGCCGCCTCCCCATCCGGTATGAGTACCTTCATGACACATGGTTACAACGTGAACGGGGAGCCAGGCGGCAACCTGAACCCATGCATGATGAGATATATGTTGCCGTACGTGGTGCCTGATGTGACGTAGGACGTCCAATTGAACGTTATGATTGAATTTGCTCTGAACAACCTCGGAAGTATCAACCGATACGGCCGCTCACCTGGCCCGGCAATGCAACTAATGGGGACAGCGGCATTCATTAACTGCCTTTGCGATCCGGTGTCTGTGATAATCACGGTTACCAGCGGAATGACAACAGTCGATTCCAACTGTGCGGCCTCGCCGATATCAGCTTGAAACGTGGTCGCAACCCAATAGAAATCAGTGCCCGCGTCGATGTTGATTTGAGTTGGTGCGCTGGTCGATGGCGCCAGAGCTGACACAACTGTCTGATAGTACGTCAGGTCAATCGCGTCAATCCTGGGATCCAGGAAATTCTTCCCAATGGGTCGCGGTACCGTGTTCGGTAGCGGCGGAGAGGCCGGAGCAGATACAGACATACGCGCTTCCTTGCGAGTTTTCCTAACTCAACGCAAAACTCAGACCTAATAGAGCTCCCCGCGCTAGGTCGCCTGCCGAATCAGATAGCCCCGCAACCGCTCGCCCAGACGCCCGATTTGCGCCGATGGCAACGCAATCAAACCTGGGAAGGAAATCGTCACAGTAAACAGTTGATTGGTCTGAATATAAACCGGGACTATGCTGTAGGGTTCTCCGCTCCACGATGCGTACTCAATGACACCGCCCACGTTGGTTGCGGTGATACCAGTCAATGAGCTGGATGTTGCCATCCGCGTGACTGGAGGAAACATCGACAAAGGTCCGTCTTGGATGTAATAGCGGTCGGTGCCTATTTTTAAGGCTTTAAACCCCTGATTCCCAACTTCCCACACGTCATCGATAAACAACCCTATGGAGGTAGGGGCTGTGATCGATCGCCCAGGCAGTAGCGCAAATGGCGAGTTGGTTACGTTTGTAACACCGGGATAAAACAACGTCTCGGTGCCGATGCAATAAAACTCGTTTCCGAGCGTGAGTTGGTTTGGAGCCTGTAAGTTTGTATCAAACGATGTTTTCGGAACGTTGGTTCCGACACCAGGGGCGCTGGAAAGTCCCTGTCCCTGTTGGTTCGAGAAGAATGTCGCGAGATTTCCAGCGAATCCCGCGCTGGGATACGCGATGAAATCGTACAGCGGCGCCCAGATGACATCTTTCTGTCCCGGTACGCCAACGCGGTGAGCCAGCAGATAGTCGGGCGACAGAATCGGACGGCCGCCGCCCATGCTCGCGGACGCGGGACCCGTAGGAGAGTTAGCAGACATACACGCTTCCTTGCGTTAGATGTTGAGCGGACGGCCTTACATACCGTCCGCTTGCCAGTTGTAATCCATCAAACCGGAGTTTCCGCCCATGTGCGGTTGCCACGCGACGTAGTTGCCAAACTGACGCGGGACAGCCACGCCTGCAGGTTGGATCACGGCCGCTGGTGAGTACAGATCGCCCAAATTCTGCCGCTGCTGATACGCGCCGAGTGGCATATAGGCACCCATGCTCGCGCCCGGCAGTGCATAACTCTGATAGTCCACGTAGCCAGACAGCGGGACTCCTGCGGATATCGCGGCGCCTTTAAAGGCGGTGCCTAACGTGATCGTGACCGCACCGGCGCCCGCAACCAACAGAGGCCGCTTGAGCTTCGGCGGAGCGAACTTGGCTGCCAGAGCGGTTGCCAGAACGGCGAATCCCACTCGAACCGCTGTGCTACCCCAGCCAGACTGCATTGAGACGGGAATGAACGTGAGGTGTGGAGCAACCTTGCCCCAGGCCCAATCCAGGCCCACAGCGCCCGCAGCGCCGATGGCGCCCGGAATGACAAAGTCGCGCAGAATGCCGCGCCCGCTGATGTTGAGTGACGGAAGCGTGCGCCGGTTATGGCGCCGGGTTCGCATTCGCATTCGGTTGTATCTGCGCGACCGTTTTCGATTGTGGCTGCGCTTTCGGTAGGTCGCGCCCATTGTAGAGCGGCGCCTGCGATGCCGATTGTGCCTGCGCTTGCCAAAATACTTGCGCTGTAGCGCGCTCATGCGCCGGTTATGTTTCCGCCGCCTCGAAGGCCGCTTACGATTGCGAAGGCGGCGCGGATTCAACAGCAATATCTGCTCAGACATAGCAACTAGCCCTCAGTCCGTTGAGGTGTCTATGTCCAGCGCACTGCGGAGCAACCGGATGTTCGAATCGTGCGCGACTCAGAGTATGCTGCAGCGTCGCGCGTTCAATTGGTGCGGGAGGGTACGGCCGCCGGCGAACCTTCGTCAAGCTTATCGTCGCGCCCGCGAGCGCTTGCGTCGGTTCACCTCCACCACTTTGAACCGTGGGGTGTAGTCCACAATGTGTCCCTTGGCGTCGTAATCGGTGAATCCACCGGCGGCGAGTCTGAAGCGCCCGCCGAGGAAAAAGCACTCGCCCGGCCTGGTGTTCCCGTAGATCCCCGGTCGAGATCCGGGCGCGAAGTAGTGGACGTACAGCGCCGCTTTCCCCTTGTGGCTGGTGATATAGCCGATGAATTCCGCCGTCCCGATATGCGCCATGGCGCGCGGGATGCGCGGCGCATCGGTCTTGCGCGCCCGATCTGGCGATTCCTCGCGGAACGACCGATATAGGCGCATCGCGCGCCGCAGGTCGCCTAGATTTTGGTTGGCCATTCGTTTGACACATACAGAGTCCGGTCGCGCAACTCAGCCGGAAATTGACGCCTGAGCTTGGTGGCCTGCCGCCAGGCCGCCCCAGGTGAGGCAAACACGCGACCCTCACGCGTCACACTGAAATCCCCGTGGATGTCAAACCGGCGCCAACTGCGCTCCCCGACACGAACGAAAATGTAGAACTTGTCAGTTGGGTTCACCTTGCGGCGGCGGATCCGGCCCAGGCCTACGGTGTAGCAGCCTGAAAACGGTTTGCGTACCTGTTTACGCTTCGCCTTGCGATTCACCTTGCGGCGGCGGATCCGGCCGAGGCCTACGGTGTAGCAGCCTGAAAACGGTTTGCGTATCTGTTTGCGCGGGTTTGCCTTTCTGACACATCCGCGCTCTCTAGTCGTAGTCTTTTTCATGGATCACACTGGCGAAGCAACCCAATTGCCCGCTGCGTCTTTGCCGAGTTGATAGGTTACGGACGCCTGTGAACCTGGCGGGAATCCAGTCCAATCAAACTGCCCGCTAGAATTCACCATTGCGGCTCCGATGGCGTGGCGCTGCCCATCATCAAACGTCACAACGTGATAGGAGGTGTTACCTGTGACATCAGGTCCAAACCAACTCGTGAACAGATCCGAAGTCCAGTTGACTGCAGCGTTATAGCCGCTAGACACTGCAGCGCCCGCTTTTGCAACACCGCTGGTGACTACCCTGTAGGCGACATACACCCCGACCGCACCGAGCGCGAGCTTGATTAGGTCTTTGTCCATGTCAGCCCGCCCGGCGGCGCCCGAACAAAGCCCACAACAGCCCGCCGCCAAGCAACAGGCCCGCTAGACCGAGGCCGCCCGCCTTCAACGTCCCTGGTGCAACTCCAACGTTGACTTGCGGAACGTTGAGACCGAGGGTTGAGATGTCAAGCGGCGGCAAACCGGCCTGGGCCCGCTGAATCTGGATATCGTTGACTTTCGTTACTGTATCCGCCTGTGTCTTGGCAAGCCAGGCCTGACTAATACCCGCTATAATGTTTGAAATCGTGTTGGATGTAGCAGGAGAGGCCGTGCCGACATTCGCCACACTTGAGACATCGGGCGTTGTACCGCTGCTTACACCAGGGTCAAACGTCTCCACGACATCGCCGTAGTAGTAACTGTCACCCACGGCCGCTCCGGTCGTGTCGCCGCCACACAGGTACCCTAACGCTTTCGACTGTTCGAAATCGCTGAAGGCCTGCGGAAGTAGCGCGGCAATCTTAGGCGCCGCTAACGCATACAAACCTGGCTGATCGTGTTTCAGCCACTTCAAGTAGCCGCGTATTCCGGTGTCATAAATCTGCATGTTAGTTTCTCCGTCTCATCGCAACTCCTACCACTACGAGCGCAGCGAGACCGATATAAAGTCCATACTGTGAAAGGAACACCCGGACGCTTGAAGGCGCCAGACTCGCAACGCCTTGGCTGGTCAGCGGTTGATACACCGAACCCTGTTGCGTCGTGGTAGCGTAGACCGGGACGAGCTGTCCGGCTGAGTTGGTGGAATACGTGATCGGCGCGGCCGTCTGGCCTACCGCAGCGCGTGCAATCTGCGTCTGTAGCACCTGCTGCTGGGTTTGCGCCTGTGCGCTGGCGGCCTGCGCTCCGTAATACACCTTCGCCAGGTTGGATAAGGTCCCAATGTTGTTCCCAACCCAGCTTCCGACCGAGCTGAGCCCATCCCATACCGTTGTTCCGGCTGAGGCCAATTGCAAACCCAAGTTCGACCCGGCAGAGGTTGGCGTGTCCGCCAGCGAGTTGATGAAACTGGCGCCCGATGGCGTGCTGTCGCTGATGACGGAGGCTGCGTTAGGATCAAAACTCGCTGTTAGGTCGCTGGATGGGTCAAACGTCGTCGTATCATCGGCCAGGCCGATCAGACCATGCAGCCTCGCTTGTTTCGCAAGCTTTGCCGCCCTAGCTTGCTTGAGCGCCGCCAAGAACAACTCTGGATGATGGCCAGCCAGCCAGACTGCCAGCGAGTTGCCCGGATGATTGACGTTTAGGCTTGCCATTTGTCCTAACTCCTCGCAGGCCGTGCGGTGGCGAAAAGCAAGGCGGCCACCGTCCCGGCTGCAACGAGCGCACCCATCCAACCGGAACCGGCCACGCCTGCGGTCTGCGGGGCGGTCGCTGTTACGGCTGCCTGATCAGCGACTTGCGTTTGCAAGGCTGGCGTAATCGGAACGCCTTGTGTTTGCGCTGCCTGCAGCGCTGTTTGCGTGGCCTGTTGTTGGCTTTGTCCCTGCGATAGCGCGGATTGAATCGCCGCCTGAATCTGTGCCATCGCGTTCGAGTTGGCCGCGAGCTGTCCGGTAAACGCCATCATTTGCGTTCCGCTCCACGTATACAACACACCTTGCGAGTTGGCGTAGACCGGGTTTCCGTTGGTGTCGGTACCGACCACGGCAAACCCGCCAGGGAATTGCACTACCGCTGCAGCCATCTGGCCACCTGGCGCAGGAGCTGCAGGAGCTGCAGGAGCTGCTCGAGCTACAGGTGCGGGCGCCGGCGCGGGAGCTGGCAAGAACACCATACCGGGATCCGTGCGTAGCTGCGGAGCGGGCGCGAGCGCTGGAGCTGGCGAGAACGCCATAGGCGGCGGCGCCACGGCAGGAGGAGGTAGCGTCACAACCGGCTTAGGTTGCGAGGCCGCGATGATTTGTTGCAGGGGAAATTTTGGCAGACTTGAAAATGGATAGTCGCCGCCCCTGGCAACCCAACTCGTCTCGTTCCCTCCAATGTATTCCGCCACCATTCCCAGCAGGATGAGGTTGATTAGATCAGCGTGCGCATCAACCATGGGTCCATAGCCCCAAGAATCGATCCAGGGTTGTACGATGCGCGCCATGATGCTTTGCGGAGTATCGTTCACCGTAATTTGACCGGCCAAAGCGGCCTGATAGATCCGCGTCATCATGTCAGTTACGAACCGCTGTTCCCCCATGCGGCCGTATTTCTTGTATATTGGAATGTTGCCGCCAACCTTGCTCAGGTCAAACAATCCCGCCAGGACGAGGTATTTGTCCGCGATGTTGAGTACCGACGTGCGGTTCTGGTTCCACATCGCCACGGCCTGGTCAAAGTTTTGCGCCTCTGGATCCTTGCGGTTGAAAACTCCCGAGGCTATCAACCCGACAATCGCGCCTATTGCCGTGCCAATAATCGGAACAACGCTTCCGGCTGCGGCGCCCGCTCCAACAGCAGACGCGACGCCCGCGCCTATGCTGGTAGCGGTCGCGCCTGCTGACACTCCCGCCTTTACACCTGTTCCTGCCTGGCTGCCTGTCAGACCGAGGCCAGCCAGTCCCCCGCGTGGGTTGAACGCTGGCGCGTACGCGCCCGCAATAACACCAGGGTAGTACAGCGGATACAGCGAGCGCCGCTTGCCGTTACTCGCCATGCTGCGCGCCACCATTTCGCGTGCGGTGTTCGCTGGGCTTGGGTTATATCCAACGTCCATGTATCGAATTCCTTATGGCACCCTTGCCAGCATTACTTTGGTGGCGTCCTGCGGGAACCAACCTACGGGCGTAGGCGTCCCCATGGGATAGATGCCCCATGGTTCCTTGAGCTTGGGGACGATTGTCTCAAGGTTTAGCCAGCGGGTTCCTAACAGAACCTGACCGCTAACGTGGGAGAACTGCCCGTTCCGGACTGCGATTGCCGCGAAGCGCGTTTGCTTGCCGATTGCCTCTAACAAGCAACATAACGTCGTCGCGTGATCGTCACAGTCCCCGCTGCCTTCCTGCAACGTGTAATCCGGTGTCTGAAGCGTCTCAACGTTGCGGACATCTGGAAGGTACTTGATGCGGTCCCTGACGAACGCGTGTAACGCCTTCACCTGGCACAGTGCATCCCGCGATGGACAATCCGAAACCAGGCGTTGCGCTGTGACGCGCACCAGGGGGGATGCGCGGTACTGCGTGACCAGACCGACCATCAACCTCAACGTCGCTGCTGTCCCGGCCTCGCCGCTGGGAATGTTCCCGAGCTGATACGGTACCGGATACTCGCCTGTTGCCTGCAAACTCACATGGCTTACCCCGTCGAGGTTGTGGAAACCTCTAAAGGCCGGGGTGTAAGCCAGGCGCGACGCGCAGACTAGGCCGTTACCGCCGAGACTGTCAAATCAGTCGGCATGTCCTCATTGCGCGCTTTCGTCTTCAACGTGTTTGTTCAGAGCGCCGCTGTCATAGCGCCAGGTGGACCGTCCGCTGTGCAACAGATGTCCGCGCCGCTCTAACCTCACCGGCACTTGCGTCAGGTGGACCAGGGTCCAGAACCCGTGATCTTCCTGTCTATACTCGCCCGCGCTGTTGACGCCTTGCGGGAAAAAGTCATAGATCAAAGTTCCAGCGTATATCCCCTGTCTAACCCAGGCCTGGCCGCTAGAGTCTTCCAGCTTAACGAGCCGCTCGAACACTTCCCGGTGAACACGGCAAAACCCCAACCCAAACACGGCTGGAACCTGCTGGCCGTCTATTTTTTGCAGATATTCCGCGCACACCGCCAGCTCTCCGCTATGGTCCTCCCACAGGTAATCCCAATCGTCGAGGGTAAAGCCAATATCATCATCCAACATCATCAACCATTCGGCTTTCGTTCTTGTCAGGAATTCATGCGCGATTTTGTTCCTAACAGCTCCGACGTTTGATCCGCAATAGTTGAATAGCGGTTGATTGGCGAGTCTGCCGCTGCCTATCACGTTGCACAAGCCGCGCGTGGCCATGACATCGTTTTGGCCTGTCTTGCACGGCATGGCCAGAATAATCTGCCGAGGGTCAACCTTTTGGAGCATTGTCTTCCTCCTTGAACGCAAACCAGCGGGACGGTTTGACCGCTTGCAACACGAACAGATGCGACGACCGATCATCCGAGCTATGTAGGACGTTGAAGTCGGCGCGATAGAAGTCCCGATAGTCGGACATCGACGTGCTACCTTCCTGATCCGCGTACGCCTTTTGCGAGAGGAATATCAGCTTTTCAGGCGTCACGGCCTGAGTGTGGCCAGGATCCCCCCAAAGCCAAGCGGAATAGCGTGATGGACAGGTTGCCGATAGCAGGCCGCCCGGCTTCAACAGTCGCCAGATTTCCGCAAACACTCGGAAGAAGGCGCGCCAGTCCCCTTGCTGGCCAACATGCTCTAGCACTTCATACGCGTGTATTTCGTCATAGGTTGACTCTGGTATGCGCTCACTTGATCCGTCCGTAAGTCGCCAGCACCAGGGAACCTGCCCGATGTCCCACACGATATCCGGCCGACACCTGCTGTGGTAATCCAGCGTTTGCAAGTTCTGCCATTCAAAACTGGCGTTGTATGTTGGATCCCTGTCGCGCAAGGTCTGGCGCGGATCAATCCGCTTATCACGTTTGCTCCCGCAGCCTACCAACAACTCCCTGTAACTCATTCCGTGCGCTCCTGCGGCTGCTGTCCCGGTTTATCGTCCTGCTCGTCCTCCGTCAACATGGCCACCATTTCGCGGCGTAGGTCGTCAACATAGGCCTGATACGGTTGTAAGGACGGATAGAAGGACACAACGTACTGCCACCATTCGGGACGCTGCAGCCAGGCGCGCAAGTCCTCATGCGTCACAAACGCGCCAAACTTCTTTTCCGCCGTTGTCAATAGGTGTTCGGCTTCCAGCTCAATCGGCATGTTTGTCGCCGCAGCTTCGTGCACTTCCTCTGCTTTGCGGCGGAGCCATGGTTGCGCAACCCGCCACATATCAGACACCTCTGCCGTTGCTTGAGTTGTAGGCGGCGGCGCCGCTGCAGGCGCCGCCGTGGCCGCCGTCCCGCTACCGTTGGTTGGTTGGCTGGGTTGCGGGAGTTTTGCCGTGACGCCTGGTCCGAACGCCGGTCCCGCTATCGCCCCTGGCGGGAGCTGGCCCGCTGGGGTGGGGGTGCGTTGCGTGAGCTGCCCAATGATTTCTCGGGCGTGCGGCGCCGTTTCCCGAACAACCTCACGCAGAAAGCCAATCCAACCGGTATCCCCGCCGCCACCTGCTGGCAGGTCATTGACGCGTTCTAGCACTTTCAACACCGTTTCAATGCTGCTCGCGTCTTTGTTGCCGCCTTCAAGCTGCTTCAGGTTTGTCAGCGCCGTTGTCATCTCGACCAGCGATGACTGCTGCGGGCGTAACGCTGTGACTAGCGCAGCAATGTCGATAGACGGGCGCCGCGAAATGATTGCCGCTCCCAGCGTGGCCAGGGAGGGACCCAAAATCGTTGCGTATGTTTTGAAATCCTCTGCGCGCTTTGCTGCCCGCTGCTCATCTGCCGCGCGCATTTCGCGAAGTAAACTCACCGCGTCCTGCTCGCCGACGCGAGGCCTGGCCGCGCCTATGTCGGAAATCTTGATCACCTTGTGAGATCCGCGCACATAGCCACCATCGCGCGTCCGACCCACTAGCCGATACTCGCCCGGTCCGTACACTGTTTTAAATCGCGCTTCGTCTAACTGTTCTGAGCGCAGCTTCTCAATGTACCCCTCAGACTCACCAGAGCGGCCTGGCGTCTCGCTGTAGACGTACCACGTTACTTTGTTGCCGCCTTGATCCAGGCGCCTCAAGCCGTCCAACACGTCTTCTGCGATTTCCTCCGCGTCTGGATCGTCTAAGCCTATCAACTCATCGCCCGTTGAGGCCGCTACGGCCGCCGCCGCCGCCGCCGCCGCCGCCTCTTGCATCGTGGTACTACGCCGTTTGGCCATAAGGAAACCCGCTCCGAACGCCTTACAAAGGCGTCACAAATCCGTTTGCGTTGCGCGGCTCACCTGGCCGGGTTCCCTGCGGGCGCCATCCATCCCAGCAAACCCAATCTGGCAGAACAGGCGGATAGCCAACCTGCAACACCTGTTTGGCTTCCAGACGCGGCTTTCCCCTGTCAATTACTGGCTTTCCGTCATGAATAACGGGGACTTCAGCGCGAACAAACCGTCCGCCTGGTGTTTGACGACGACAAACCGGCATTCCGGTCTCATCGTCTCGCGCGAGAACTGTGCCGCTCTCAATCGAAATCCGCGCAAAGCATGCGCAGTTCCCACAGCATTCATCCATGCATGCTCCGCAAGTCATACCTGGCACGTTGACACAACAGCCAGGCGCGGATTTCTCCGTCTGACTTACCGGCTTTGCGAAGATATTCGACAGCGGCGCGCGCGTCCGCTATTTCATCGTCGGACAACGGTTCATCGTCCCACCATGGATGCAGCGCGGATAGCTGGTCTAACCGCTCCTGCAGGTAGGAAATCACCGACTCGCGCGACGCCATTGCACCGCGAGACGTTCGGGCCGCTGTCGGGCGTTGCTGTGCGATGACTCGCCGCGCCGAATCCGACACGATAAGCACGGGACGCAACCGCATTTGGCCGTTCCTCCATGGAATACGGTTGCGCCTGGCACGCTTCCTTGCTTGGCCGGACGCAGACGCTACTCGCGGCTACGGAAGGTTGTCAAACCTGTTTTACCGGCGCACCCCGCTCAGCGACGCGGCAGAACATCAAATCCGCGTCCGCTCGATCACATGCGCGGCTGATTGTTTCCAGGCGTAGGCCTGGAGAACGAGACAACACGCGGTCCCATATTTCGAAGTCAATTTTTACGACAGGAACGGACGGATGTCCGGATGAACGTCGGTCTAACAGCTCGATCATGGCGGCGCCTGGCTTGTTTCGTTTGGGTTGGTCCACCCTGTTGGCGATCCGTAGCCGGGCGCGCCGCGTACAGTTATTGCCACAGGTCCAAGGGTAAGAAGGCCGCCTTGCGGCGAGAAAACCAGAATCCAGACATGGACGCGCGTCGGCAGCCTGCGGATACGGTCGCGCCAGACAATGCGCAGGCCGACCACGATAGGCGAAGGCATTTCTCCCCAACGGTTGAGACGCATGACGGTACGGCCTGCTCGATCCAAGCATCTAGGCTCCGCGTGATCCAGCAGAGAGCGCGACTGTTTAAGGCTAGCTTCAATTCCGCCAAGCTCCAGAATGAAGCGCGACCAACTCGGATCACTCAAGTCTGTTTGATCCGTGGCCAGGCGGAGCGCTTCGAGCGGCGGACAATCGCACGGCTCCCGCACGCGTCGCAGTTCCCGCCAAAGCCCAACCGCTGGGCCGCCTAGCTGTTGAAATTGCCGTATTCCGTGAAGGCGTGCCCAGGCTATTGCTCGCTCGCAATCCTCCGTAATGCGCTGGCCTGATTCGTCTGACACTTCGGCGCCGATGTCGCCAGCTCCGTCGATGTTCTTGGCAACATACTTTGCAATGTAGGCCGCGCCAGAGCCCTTGGATGGGTCCTCTGTCGTGAACCGTATACGGTAGCGGGGCGCGCCCGGCTCATCTGAGTAGGTTTTGAGCCAGACCTTCCGCAGGATCACGCGTAACCGCCACAGCTCGCGGCGCGGCGCGTAGAGAATCATGTGCCAGTGTGGGGTTCCGTCATGGTGCGGTTCGGCGCATCGAATGCCGTAGTACACCAGTCCCCGCCGTTTCAATCGCGCCCGCGCGCGTGCCCATTGTTGATTGAGCCACGCTTGCGCCTGGCGTGGCGTGCTCCCGTTGTATCGCGGGTTCCGTTCTCCGCTGTCCCTCAGCCAGGGATGGAACGCGCTAGGGGCGGTAGCGGTGACCATCAGACATCTATCACCGCGCTGTTCCGCGATTTCTTGGAAGCCACGCGCTCGAAGCATCAACTCTCCGCGTCGCAGTGCTGGGTTACTCAACGAATGCTCCGCGATTTCCGCGAGCGGAAGCGCTTCGCCCGTGTCCTGGCATACAGCCAGCATGTCCCGCAGCCAGCGCTGACCCTTCCGCCCGGCCTGGCGAACGCGTTCTAGCGCATCGCCCGACACATAGGCGGACGTCTGTCGGCGGACGAATCCGAGGCGGCGGAACAATTCCTCTGCGTGGCGAGTCATCAGGCGACGCAAACAGCGGCGCCACCAATCGGACGAGACCAGGCGGCGCCGCTGGCCTTTGTTGGTGACGCGGGGTCCGCGAGGCACAGCAACGCCTTGCGTCTGCGCGTAACGCGTTGCGCCTTCGAGCGCGACCGTCATACAGAAATGCGACGCGCGACGCGCCAACGTCTCGATGGCGTCATCATCGAATGCCGTCGAAACCCTGGCCTGTTTGAGCTGGGCACCCGTGCGACGTAAATCCGTTGCCGCGTCATTCCACGAGTCCAGAACCCGACCGTTGGCCAGGTAGAACCGCCGCTCCGGTCCAGCAATGTCTGCGTACCGCGCTAACAGCGTCTCGCGCAACAGCGGTGGCGCCTGGTCGATGATGCGACTAGCGGCCAGGTACTCTCCGCCCGAGACGCGACGCGACCACAGCAGCGAGTCAGCGTCCATTAGATGTTGGTGAAACGGCGCAGGGTCCAGAGCGCTTTGGCCTGGTCCTTTGGCGCCACGAATTCGAGATTGCAGGCGCGACCGTGGACCCGTCTATGAATGGTCACGCCTGCCAGGCGCCCGCCTGCCTGGTCCGCTTCTGCTTCGCTGTGGTCGCCAGGTAAGAGCGCGAGGTGTCCCAACTCGTGCAAGAGAATCCCCAGCACGAACCCGCGCGGAAGGAACACGATGCCATCAGCAACGCATATCCTGCCGGAGTAGTGCTCGACGTGAGCGAACGCGCGCGGATCGCGGACGTTATCGCGATTCGCATCGGCGCACGGCCGCAGGATCACGCGGCGCATAGCGCACCGGAGAGGAGCTGAGAGGAGCTGAGAGGAGCTGAGAGGAGCTGAGAGCGGACTGTGCCGAAACCATGGCACATAGAAGCGTTTAAAAGCACAGGCCGCCAGAGCGGCGGCCTGTAACTCATTGATTTATCGTGCGCGGTGCAGGGTTCGAACCTGCGCCCCTCGCCGTGTGAAGGCGAAGAACTGGCCTTTCCGATCAGGTACTTACATACCCGACTGTGCCGCCACTGTGCCGCGAAGCCAACCGCGCATTTTGCAAGATTCAATCCGTGGTCAATTCGTCTGTGGAGTCTAGCAGCTTGGAAAACTCCCTTGCCGTCAAATCCTTCAGCCGATACTTGGTGCGCTCCTCGTGCGGCAACGCGAGCACGGCCGCGAAACCGTTGGCCAGCTTGTAACAGCGCGTGTGATGCTTCCCGAGCACCATGTATTCCCTGTGGCCCAGGCCGCCGCAGTGCCTGCACCGGGTGAGCTTGCGCACATCGTGCGCTTTGATCGGACGCGGAATGTTGTCCATGAGCTTGGGCATCATGAGAACACCTCCGCGCGGCGCGCTCGAACCCAGCCATCCTGCAGGCCGTAGCGACAGGGGCGGAACTCCTCCTGGCCCAACACTTGGTAGGTCCGATAGCAGCGCGGGGGCGCCAGGTAAGTATCGCGGATGAACCAGATGTGAGTCGTATACAGGTTGTTATCGTAATAGTGCATGTTGTTTGCTCCGGTCCTAGGCGGCCAGCGCTTTGCGCGCCATCCGCAATGAGGCCGCATTCGACGGCACCGCATAAATCATTGTTGTTTTGATATCCGCGTGGCCCATGAGCAGTTGGATGGTTGGCAAGGGGACGCCTGCTTCGGCGAGACGCGTCCCGAAGCTGTGGCGCATGGTTTTGGTCGATCCAGGCAGGCCACACGCCTTGGCATCGCGCTCGAACGCCTTGGACAGGCCGCGCTTGCCGATGCGCGGGATGACGTAGTCGTCGGACTCGCGCCCCTTGGTGAGCGCCTTGTAGGCGGCTATAGCGGCATCGCTCAAGGGTACCGTGCGACAGTGGCCGCTCTTGGGTTGCCAGCCCATATCCAAGACCGCTGTGCGCCCGCGTCCCTTGACGCGAACCCGTGGCGACTGGTCGGGTTCGTCCCCTGCCTGGCTTTGAATGGTCACCTCGCGTTTGTCGAGGTTGAACCATGAGCGCTTCGCCTGGCGCAACTCCTCGCGCCGCATGCCTGTCGCATACCCTAACTTCCATGTGTTGCCATGAGTGGGCCGCGCACACATCTTCGCGGCCTCCGCCTGGGTATGCGCAATGCGTGGCTTGCCGCGCTTTTCTTTGGGTTTCTCTGACTCTTGACCCTCGCACGCACAGGGGTTCTCTGTGATGCCTTTGTTCCACTTGATCGCCTTGTTGAACAGTGCATTCAACTGGCGGTATTCCTTCACCATGGAGTTGTTGGCAACGCATTGCAGGCGACCAACCTGCCAATTGTCGATTACCTGCGGTAACTCTGGATCGGACAACGCGCGCCCCACAAACACGTCCATGTGAGTATCGTTCAGAATTTGCGCAACCCGCGTCTGCGAGCGGGGGAATTTCTTCGCGCGCCATGTCAGATATTCGGCTCTGAAGTCTTCAAACAGGGGCGCTGGAACCCAGGCGGGTTTGCCTGTTCGGACTTCGTAGTCTTTGGCACCAGCCGCAATCTTTGCTTCCCGTTGCGTGAGCGCCCGGACCGGACCGAGGGACTTCCTAACTCGTCTGCCGCCTGGGGTTGTGTAATCGAGCAGGCGGTATTTCCGCCCCTTGTCGTCTTTTCGTTCGTATGTTGTGGCCATGTTGTTCGCTGCTCCAAGTAACGCTCCACATCGGAGCGCCTGTAGATCAATCTACCTTGGAATACCCCTGGCGGGAACTCAGGCTGTACCGTTTTTCGCCAGTGGGAGTAGCTTATTTTTGCAATCCGTGCCGCCTCTCGAACGGTTAGATACTTGACTTCCATGTTCTCCGCCCTTTTTCTAAGTGCCCTTTACATAATCCGGACGAGGCTGCGCCTGGTGCTCTGGGTCCAGCGCCCTGGCTAAGAAGCTGTCCAGAAACCAACCTGGCATCATCTCGCAATCGAGACAAACAGGCCGCTTAGTGTTGGAGGGCTCAAAACCTCCCGTGATCCGGTAGACGTGGCGGCCGCAGTCATAACAGACAAACTCCTCCTCATATGGTCTGACTCGCACCCTGGCGCCCCAGAACAACTGCGCAACCCACCCGATGATGAAACCCAGCGAGGCCCATAGCCACGATGACACGAGGCTCATGGCGACATCCCCAGCCGGTTGAGCTTGTCCAGATCCGCCTGCACTTCCGCCTGTACCTGGCGCCACATCTCCACCAGGCGCGGGTGTTCTTTTGAGGTTGACTCGCACTCTTTCGTCATCGCTTCGATTTGCCTATCCAACGAAATAAGCAAACGCGACTCACGCGTTAAGCGCTCAATCTTGAATAGCACCAACGCTTTTAGATGTTCGACAGAGGCCAGGAAGTCCGACACATCAGACAGCGCCGCCACGGGCGCACGAGCTAACACCCCATGCTCATCCATGTTTCCGCTCCTTGCGTACGGATTTTATATTGCTGCTCGCGCCCGACTCGCGAACCAACGTCCCTGCTGGTATTAAATCGTGGCGCGTTCTTGACCGTATGCCTGCGAGCCAGCCCAAGTCAATACGCACGCGCGACTAAATTCCGTGTCGGCTGGTGGCCTGTTGGTTTTTGATGTTAGACCACATAAAAAAAACGCCTCGCGCCGAATCAACAGCGCGAGGCGTCTAGGGTAGAGCGGGTAGGCGTGTTCCGATTGGCCGGGGGTTAATGGGAAAAGGGAGGGACTAACCCGCGCGCCGCACGCGTCCGCCCCATTGGAGCGAAACAACAGACGGCGGGGAGTCTACCGCGCAACCTATCGGGAACACACCTCAATCTTTTTGCAGTTCACGCACGAGGTTTTGAATATCAAGCTCCTCTCCCGTGCGGGCGTAATGCAACAGGTTCAGAAAATACGCTTCCCAAGGTCCATTCGTACCGGAGCGGACATTGAAGCGCGCCAGCGGTTCGATCCGCTCCAACCGCTCACGGATACCGTGAAGCCGATTCGCTAGATTCGCTTCCGGCTCGTGCGCTGCTGCGTTGCCGTTATGCCGGGGCGGCCCCTGGCCATCCAGCTCGATCACGCCTTCTGGGATGAGATCCTGATCTTTCATTGCCTTGGTGAGTTGCTTCAGCGTTTTGCCTCTTACCTTGATGTTGTAATAGCGGAGCTTGGCGCGAAGCGCGTCGGGTTTGGTCCGTAGCGTTTGCGCCAGCTCTGTAAGTGCTGATGTCATCTTGTTTGCTCCATCGTTATGCAGACTTGCGCCTGCGACGTTTCTCCATCAACTGGCCAACGTAGCTGTTTTTTGCCTTGTTTTTCGCCACTTCCAAACGGCTCATGCGGAGCGTTAGTTGCTCGACATAACCGTCAGACTCTTTGGAATTTCGCAGGGACCAGCCTGCTATGTTGCCTGCGCAGGTTGCGCAATAGCCGAATTCATTGAGCTTCGCGGCCTCACGGCCGCAACCCAGCGAACACACTGCCATGTGATTTCCCCCTAGCGCGTCCCTTACGCGCCTTCCTTGGCCAATCGGTAAAGGGGAGTCTACCGCTTAGAACCCAAGGGATGGAAGGGGTAACAGGTTGTTGGGGTCCAGCGGAGTGTTCGGTACCACGCCCGGATAGTTGCTGGCGGTCAACGGTGCCTGTACAGGCGGAGCCGGATAGCCGAACTTGCCGCCGATGAAATCGAATGGCAGCAGCGATGGGGTTACGCCGTCTGTCGCCAGCGATTGCGCGATCCGCTTGCCGTTGACTTTCCACGCGATGACTTCATACACCACGAATCCACCAATCAACAGACCAATGGTTTGCCTGCGCATTGCCGGTTACCTTGCGTCCCGTCGGTTGTCTTCGTGTGTGTCGTCATCCTCGATATAGTCGTCATCCTCCTCGTCATCCTCGTCCATGTCTTCCTCCTCCAAGTCTGGATAGGTCGCGTGGTTGCCTGGGTCGATGTAGCAATGATCGGCCTGGTAGTCCGTCAAATAGCCTTCGTCTACGAGATAATCGAGAATGTCGCCGATGTCATCCGGCTCCAAACTCAAAGCGCGGGAGCCAAACTCGTCCACTAAGTCCTCATCCGAATCAGAGGCCCAGACTTGCTCACCATCGCGAATCAACTCGGCGGTGCCGTCCTCCCGCAACGCAAGCTTGTATCTTGGAGTTGGCATAGCCATTTACACCTGCAGCCCTTCTCCATACGCACCCGGTGCAACACCTGGCCCGCGCGGATGATGAATCCACTCACAGCGAATGATGCAGCTCTCGTCCCGGTCCAGCTCGATCACGCGGCGCGAACCGACGCGCAGGGAACGCGTGGGGCCGCGCGACTGTTCGATGATGAGCAGCCCGGCCTGGTCGCCTAGCGCTTGAATCTCCAATGTCGGACACCCTCCATACGGGCGCAGCACGATCAACTCGTTTTGAGCGATTCCAACCTCATGCCATTGGATGGCGCCGAGGCCACCGCGTCGCCTCCCGAGCAGCCAGGTCGTCTGCTCAGAGCTTTGCACGGCAAGACGGTCGCAATCGGCGTTGAGGCCTCTCAGCCGGAAGCCATTACAGCGGGGTCCTTGCATGGGGCGCTGCCTACGATCCGCTCACAGGCGGATCGCCCGGCCTGCCGCGCCGCAACACGCCAGGCGCGGCAAACAGAATGACGTGAGCGAACGTTGACGTAGCCAGGACAAAGGCAAACCACCGAGCGCCTTCATCGCTGAACAGCCCGGCCACGTCAGAGGGATCCGTGAGGTTTGCCGCTGTCAAACAGGTGAGCGCGAACGAGAGCAGCCTGCCGCTGTGCTCCTTGAGCCAATCCAAATCCATATGGAGCCTACCCCTTTACGCGCCAATCCTTGGCACGTTGGGTTCGGATCATCCGCCCGGCTCAACTCATATGCACACCTAAGTATTCCAAGTTTGCTGACACCGACACCACGCCTGCTAAACTGCTCGATAAGGGACAGGCAAAGACGAAGTCCCACGAACAAATGGAGCATTTCAAACATGACAGGACTCGCGCGAGGATTTTACCTGGCGGTGGCGGTCGCCAACCTGGCTGCGTGCGCAACCACTCATACCTCCCCCGAATCGGCGCCGTCCATGGGCCCGCCAGCGCCGATACAAACCGACACCCCGGATGAACATTGGTGGACGGAAGCGTGGAGGGACTTCCGCCACGAACCCATCGTTGCAAAAGCTATCTATGGTGTGAGCGCCGCTACCGCCGTTTGGTTAGCCAATGATGTTCTCCTACACGGCCACGGCAACACGAACCCACAACAGGACCAACACACTGGAGACGTGTGCCCACCTGGGACAATCTTTACGCCGGTCGGCAACGCCACCAACAGCGCTCCGGGGTCAAACCCTGTTTACAGTTGTGTGTATCAGAATCAGAACGCCACAGGGAAACGCACTGCGCGCACGTTTGGCTTTCATTTCGGCAAGTCTTGGTAAGTTTGCGACACCGGGCGCCCACTCCTACAACCTTCGGCAAAGGCTCATTGGGGCGCCCGGTTTTTTTGGCAGTAAAGGACACATGCGATACGAACCGATGCCAGCATGCCAACATGGCACCACAAACCGTGGACCCGACAGACCGCACAGCACGGGCGTGCATTGCCTGGAAGTCTGCTTAGATTGCGGTTATGTGCGAGAGATCACCGTCACCGATTCTGGCCCGCAACACAGTCCCTGGACAAACCCAACTCACTTCAGAAAGCCCACAACACGATAAGGGGTAAACACCCAATGCCCAGCCAAAAACAAATCAACTATTGCCTGCTCCTACTCGGTAAAGCTGGCTTTTCAACCTCCTACATGAACAGCCAGTTCAAAGAACTCGGCGCATCCATGCGCGAGCGCTCCGGTAAGGTTGAAGACTGGATAAGCGCTATGGACTTCGGTACCTGCTCGCGGTTGATTGATAGACTGAAACTAATTGTTGCGTCAAAAGAAGCCATACGGGCCGCGATTGCGCAGGACGCCGCAGACCGGGAGCGGGCGCATCGCGTGGCGAACACCTACAAGACACCCGCCAAGAAGAAGGCCGCGAAGCGCGCATTGCGTCGGCTTGCGACACCACGCAGAAGGAGCGCTCCCTAACACGGATCATGTCGGAACCGACGCGCCACTGATTGGAACATCCGCTAATACCTGAGACACATAGTTGATTGTTTCTTGCGGGAGCGCGCGCGTTTTCGCTAGATACTTGTCAACGTTGCGTTCGCCGTCGTTGTAGGCGGCGAGCGCTAGTCCCCAATCTTGATAATAGGCGTACAGCCGAGCCAGCTCCTGTGCGGCCTCCTGAATCTGTGCGCCGGTATCGTCTGGCGTGAACGGGCGCGAAACGCGCACGCTGGCAAAGTAGGCTGGCATCAGTTGCAACAGCCCCAGCGCCCCAGCCGGACTCGCTGTTGTTCCGTCAATCACGTCTGAGCGGAAGTGCGATTCCTGATAGGCCACGCGCGCCAGCAGATCCGCTGGAATACCCCATTGGGACTCAGCCACATGCAACACCGGAACCCAGACCGGTCCCTGGTTAATGGACTGCCAACCGCTCAGCGCCGCTTGCACGTCCTCAACTCCCTGTTGCACGGCGCCGCCTACCTGCTGACGCGTGAAGTACAGCAACGCTGCGACTCCTGCCAATAGCATCCATGTTGATTTGTCACGAAACAACTATGTTTCTCGACTCGAGCAGCGCCGCGGAGCCGGCTGAAGGTGAATCCGGGTCGCGCTTCACGTCCATGTCACCGTGAACGGAATTCCAAAGAGGAACGGGTTGAATGGATCAATGTTTGTATTGAATGCCCAGATGGTGATGCCATTGCCGAATGAGGCCCATGTGCTATTGTCAAATATGTCCGCATTCGCGGCTATATAGCTTTCGCCCCATATCCCATCGACCGCAATGGTGTTCAAAGTATTCTGTGGCAACACGCCCGAAAGACAGACGCATACTCTGTTCGGTCCCGTTGTCAGCGCAAACACCAAGAGCGGGTTGCCATTGATAGATGGGACCTGAGGAGTAAGCGTAGTAGTTAAGGGGCCAAAGGGTGAGGTGAAGTCATTGAAACACCCGCAGGGAATGCCGCCCCAAGGGTTGGCGCCGCCTGGCAGAGTCGGCAGGGCTTGCCATGTTGATGGGCATGAGGAGGAGATGGTGTCGGCCTCCATGCCGAACGATCCCCCGCCGCCGCCACCTCCGCCGCCGCCCTGGTGCGGTCCGTTCGGACTGTTCCCACCCCGCTCATAGGCACCGCCGCCGGATGTTGCCCCGTCAGGGTTGCCAAAGGTTTGGGCGCCGAGACCTGGGGCGCCTGTGGTGCGGTCGCGCGAGTAGCCGAACAGCCCTTTGACCGCCATGCCCGCAGGGGAGAACGCTTTCACTCAGTACCCCATGGCGCTAAAGATGACGACGTCATTCGTAGTGGTTGTTCCCGATACGGTGCACGAGGTTGTGGTTTTCGCTGTCTGATTCAGGGTTGCTACGTTCGTGATGTCCGTTGCGCGGCAGGCCCATCCGTTGGGAGCGGTTGGAAGTGTAATCGCTACGGTACAAGTGCCGGTTGTTCCAGATGTAAATTGCCCTGCGATAGCCCCGCCTGTAGTGGCTGAGTTGGAACATCCGCTCGCGGTGAACTTGGTGCCGGTCGAGTTGATGGCGCCCGTAAAGGCTGAATTGCCGTTCTGATCTACAGTCACGCGAGTGCTACCGCCTGTTTGCAGCGTAATACTCCCCGCCGTGGATGAGGCACTCGTCCCCGCTATGATGTTGATCGAGCCACCGCCCACGCCTGCGCCGCTCCCGTTGGAGGCCTGCAGCGTGAGCGCTCCGGGCGTGGCAAAAAATGTATTGGCGGCTACTTGGATAGTCAGGGCGCCCGCATTGTTGTTATTTAGCAGCCCCGTCGTTATGGTGCTCAGGCCCGCCGCGCCGCCGATTGTCAGTGTCTTGGTTGAGTCGGTCCACTGCAGGTTGGCCGTTCCGGTCAATACGTTGCCGGCGCTACCAAAACCGATATCTGTCGCTGTCAGGGCTGCGGAGCCGGCTGTGATGCTCTGACACCCAAACGTATGCGTGGAGGTGGAGTACGACAGGGC
>Ga0070713_100000585_pt1 | contig 23116 bp, 22 predicted proteins | sample LARL82metaG_FD_65465 | JGI IMG/M metagenome (GOLD analysis project Ga0070713, IMG submission 65465) | Corn, switchgrass and miscanthus rhizosphere microbial communities from Kellogg Biological Station, Michigan, USA - LAR L8-2 metaG | ecosystem: Host-associated > Plants > Roots > Rhizosphere ...
GAGCAATCCTGATTCTATAGTAAGATGTGATGATGTCACCAATCCATCAATGCCGTATATTTGATGGAAGTTGTAATCTACATATCCACCTCCAAGCTGCATTGCAGAACCTGCCAGTAGAAATATCATTCCAAGGATCACTTTTCTGTTTTTCAATGATAATACGGTTCCAAATGCGGCAGAAAATGCTACCAGACTTACACCAGAATAGACAGTTATGTGTTGTATTGTCCAGAAACTATCTGGGATTTTTAGTGCGTGCGATGCAGAGTCCCATATTCCACCAATCAATACACCAGTAGTACCCAAGACTGCCAAGACTGAAATAATGAATAACAGTTCATTTCGTCGTGATAGAAATGATTTTGATACAATTTGCGGTATTGCCATACTCACATTCGAAATGATCTTGCTATATAGAATTTTGTTATGGAATTTTTAGCATCTTGTTTTATTGTTTTTAATTTGTAATCTAGTAGAAATGACTATTATACCAGTTGTACCAAGAAATTATACATGACCCCCGGCATTGGATTAATGAAACGAAGACTTCCTACAGAAAAAGAAGCAATACCTGTTGCAGTTTCAGGAATTGTACAAAAATATGGTATCAAGTCAGATGAGATCAAAACACTAGAGACAAAGTTTGATGTAGATGGCGGAGACTGGTATGTGGCACTTGGATTTGGAGAAAAAAGAGCCATAGTAAAGATGGATTCTGTACAAGGTACCATAACAGAAATTAAAGAGATCTAAGTTTTATTTTCGAAATTGTACGTTAGATACTTCAGGCTCTTTTATTATTATCAATCCACCATCTCGTAGTTGTTGAATTAATTGTAAAACCTCTTTTTCCATTTGTCCCCTCTGTAAGCCAACTTGTTTTGCAAATAGATCAACTAGTTCTGTTATTCTTCTTTGGCCGTTACACAGTTTCCAAAATTCCACTATAGCTTGGTTTACCATGAAACCTTGCTGATTTTCATTCATCAATACGATGGAGCCATCTTCTTGTTTTACTAGAGATCCTATACCTTGTGGCATGGCAATTTCATAGTTTATGGGGGCAATTGTTTTTTGTTTTCCATAATTAATCATTTTTTTGCCTTCTTCAGACATCTTCTCTGGTGTCCATGCAGGCTCCCATACGATTTGAACATCAACTGCCGATACTCCTGGAACTTTGGTTACGTAACGTTTTACATCAGTAACTAGTGTATCATGTAACGGACAACCCCGTGTTGTCATTGTCATTTTGATATCCACTTTATTATCCGGATTTATGTTTACCCCATAGATCAATCCCATATCTACCACACTGATTGGAATCTCTGGGTCCATACACTGCTTTAATGAGTCAAGTACTTGTTGGGAAGTGACAGTTGGCATGAATTGACTTTCTTCTACAATAGAATAAATACTTTACAACTTGGATTCAAATAATTTTTTGATTGATGTATCAAACGGTGGTTCTGCCACACCTGCTTCGGTTATGATGCCAGATATGAGTTCAGGAGGGGTCATATCAAAAGCTGGATTTATTACATTAATGTCATCAGGAGCAGTTTTTTTACCTGCTACTCCAGTTACCTCGCTTGATTTTCGTTGTTCTATTACAACATCTTTAGGAGTACTTTTCATATCAAATGTAGAAAGTGGTGCTGATACGTAGAATGGTATGCCATGTTGTTTTGTCATGATAGTGCTGCGGGTGGTTTTGGACCACTAAGTTGTGGGTTCTAATCCCACGGGCCCACCCTGTTTTGCTTATGAAGTATTACAATCATTTTTTCATGTTTTATAAGGTTTAATCTTTGAGTGTATGTGCGGGAACTCCTATCACAGTAGTATTTTCTGATACATCCTTAATTACAACTGCGCCCATTCCTATTTTTGCATTGTTACCAATTTTAATACCGTCTCGTATAGTTGCGGACATTGCCACATGTACATAATCTCCTACAACACAGCTTCCGCCAAATAATGTATGAGCTACAATGATACAATTTTTGCCAATCTTAACATTGTGACCTATATGTACAAGATTATCACACTTTGTGTATCGACCTATTGTCGTATTTTGGTTTGCAAATAGACTCTTGTCAATGCAGCAATTAGAACCAATAATTACATTTTTTTCTATATGTACACCGCCTGCATGAGAGACCGCAAATACTTTATCGTCATGTCTATAACACTGAAATCCATCTTCCCCGATCACTGTGTTTGCATTGATGATAACATTATCATCAATGGTAGTATTTTCATATATACAGACATTTGGACCTATGGTTACATTATCACCAATTACAACATTATTTTTAGCAATTATGCTGGATTTATGAATATTAGCAGACTTGGAAATTTTGATTTCCCTTTTTGGCGTATAAAAATTTGTTTGTTGAATTAGATAATTATGTATCTGATAAAAAAGGTGTCTTGGAGAATCAGTCAACAAGAGGGTTTTATCAGTTGAAATTTCCCGAAAATTTGGTTGTATGATAATAACATCTATGTTCTTGTTATCTATAGCAGTTTTCAGATATTCATAATTTTCCGCAAAAGTCAGGACTTTATCAATGTGAGATTCAACCATTCCCAAATTCACTATATTTTTATGTCTACCTTTAATTTCAAATTCAAAGATCTTAGATAGTGACTTTGTAGAAATTTGATGATTAGATAATTTAGTCAACAAGAAATGTTCTAATTAAGTAGTATAAAATCATAGTTAGATTAATTTCATCTAAATATATCATAGAGAGATTTTTAGGATATAATTTAGACTAACATAAAGTCAAGATTATACAAATAATTACAGTTAACAGAATTTCTATAAATTTTTATATATTTTATTTAGATCTTGAATAGTATAGGTTTTATAATTCATCAAAAATGATGTTAATTGTTCAAAAAATATGCCAGACCCAACATTATTTGTATTAACATAATTTTCAACATCTTCCGGATTCAATAAAGAGATATTTTTTTTATTTTTCAAGGTATTATATTTCTCCATTGTTCTGGAATTCAAAAATATATGAATCGGATGAAAGATAAATATTTTTAGTCCAGGAGTATGATAAATAGGATCATCTAAAGACCAGCATTCTGTTTTATCTTCCATTTCAATATCATCTGCCCAAAAAGATGGAAAACGATATAGATTTGCGAACTTCAAAAAATGTGGAGATATGTTCTTTGTCTTTGATAAAAAAATTGAAGCATCATTTTCTAAACCAAACTTTTGAAATTTTAATATTAGAGGGGTAGATTGATTGAATGAATGAGTTCTCAATGATGTTGCTTGTGGAATAATTTTTTTCAAATTTGTAAGCACTGAGTCTGGATCGCTTCCTTGTGTAGAACTAGGATCAAAATTAGGGTGTAATCCCAATTCAAATAGATCATTTTTTCTAAGATTCTGCACCATTTGTGAATCGTGGGTAATAAACCATGTAGCTTTTACCTTTTTGTCAGACAAAATATTTGCTATATGTTCTATAACAAAGTCTGGAGCCCAATCAACATCCAATGTGATGACTGGTTGTTCAATCATATTCTTGTGGAATATTGTGTATTAATTAAGTATTAATTATAATGAGTGAAGAGATTTAGTATACGTAAGGCATAATATTTAGTAATTTGAGGAAACTTTTCTATTTTATTATCTTTGTTTATAGTTACACCGTAATCAGTTCATATCAAACGCACTCATCGTGACTTCAGGATCCATTAACTGTTTTAATTAATCCAATACTTGTTGAGAGGTAACAGTCATGAATTAACTTGTTTGCACAATAGAATAAGTACTTTACAACTTGGATTCAAATAATTTTCGTATAGATTCTACAAATGGTGGCTTTGCAATTCCTGCCTCTGTGATAATTCCAGTTATCAGTTCAGGGGGTGTCATGTCAAAGGCAGGATTAATTACATTAATACCATCTGGAGCTGTTTTCTTTCCCGCAACTCCTGTAACCTCGTTTGCTTTTCTTTGTTCAATTATTATGTCATCAGGTTTGTTGTTTAGATCAAATGTAGAAAGTGGGGCTGCTACATAAAATGGAATATTATGTTGTTTTGCCATTGTAGCAACTTGATAAGTGCCGATTTTATTATACACATGACCAGTACTTAGGATCCTGTCTGCACCCACTACAACTTTATTCACCAGTCCTTTAGACATTGCATATCCTACAGCTGTGTCAGGAATAAGACTTACATCGATATTGTCATGTTTAAGTTCAAAAGCAGTAAGGCGTGATCCTTGCATTACTGGCCTGGTTTCAGTAGCTATTACCTTGATGTTTTTTCCACTATCTCTAGTTGCACGAATAACACCCAATGCAGTCCCATATCCAACAGTAGCAAGTGCACCCGCATTACAATGGGTCATTATAGTATCATTATTTGCAAATAATTCTGAACCAAATTTCCCCATTTTCATATTGATGTCTACATCTTCAACTGCCATTTTATGGGCAGTATCAACGATCATTTTCTGAATTTCACGAACGTCATTTCCTTTACTTGCGACTTGCATTATTTTTTCTAGCCCCCATGCAAGATTAACAGCTGTAGGACGTGTTTCAAAAAGTACTTTTCTAGCTTTTTCAAGATCTTCAAGTAATTTTTCTTTGGTTTTTGCTTTGCTTTGAAGTGATGCAAGAGCTAGACCAAAAGCTCCAGCAACTCCAATAGCTGGTGCTCCTCGTATTACAAGATTTTTTATGGCTTGTGCCACCTTTCTATAATCCTTATATTTTACATATTCAAGTTTGTTTGGGAGTTTTGTCTGATCTATCATTATCACAGTATTGTTCTTCCATTCAATTGTTCTTAGACTTGAATGAATTTTTGTTTCCATAAGAATATTATTTCAGTAACTATACTATATACTATTCAAATTTTGATTTAACCTAAAAATCTTATTTTCCTAGTTTGCACAACTAACAGTATGAATACAATGATAGATTAACAATACGAGTCATAGTAAACCAAGAATATGACTTAACGTAATCCAATTGTCATAAGTGAGGCATCTTTAAAGTTCTCACGTTTTAGTATATATCTACCATCAAAAATTAATAACGGAATATTTGATTTAGTAAATGATTTAGAATTTAATTCAGAGTATAATTTGTGATCAGAGGATATAAAAATAAGATCTGCTTTTTCTATGGCCTTAGTTAAGTCCTTAGTAAGTAAAACGCTTGAAGGAAGTAGATTATCTTTTATTATATATGGGTCATGAACTACAACTTTACATCCATTTTTTAAAAATTCTCTTACTACAGAATAAGTTGGAGACAGACGAGAATCAGTTACTTCTCCTCTAAAACCCAAGCCTAATACAGCTATTTTTTTCCCCTTGGGGTTTATCTTATTTTTATGAAATAATACCAATGCATCATTCACACATTTAGCTGGCATAAGATCATTGGTCTTTCTTGCAAATTCAACCATTCTGAGATGCTTATGCATCTTTTTAGCTGCTTCAATTATGAACATAGGATAAACAGGTATGCACAAACCTCCAACACCAGTTCCAGGATAATGCAGATGACAAAAGGGTTGAGAATTTGCTCCTTTTCTTGCTTCCCAATAATTAATTCCCAGTTTTTCACAAAAATCTGCTAATTCATTAGCTAATGCAATATTTACGTCCCTGTAAACTCCTTCAAATAGTTTTTCTGCTTCTGCATTAGCAAGAGAAGATAATGAAAGTACTCCTTTTTTGGAAATAATTTTCAAAAGATGTTCAGCAAATGCCAAGCTTTTCTTCCCTAAACCTGCTACTATCGCAGGATAATTTTTTTCAATGTCTTGCAAAGCTCTTCCTTCAAAAATTCTTTCAGGATTATAAATAAAATAGAAATCTTGTTCTCCTTTTAGATTGCTATGTTTTTCTATAATTGGTAGTACAATATTTTCCATCGTACCAGGTGGAAGTGATGGTGATATGAGTACCGCATCTCCTTTTTTTAGTCCTTGACCAATATCTTTGCTTACTGATATCAAAGCCTTGAGATCAATTTTACGACCCTTAAGTCCCACAGGTACTGCCACTATCTTGATATCTGATTTTTTTGATGCCTCAATTCCGTTGCTAGTGATGGAAAAATGTTCATCTTTTAACGCCTTGGTAAAAATCTCTGAGATAAATGGTTCCTTTTTGTGAGATGTGCCTGATTTTATTTCAGAGAGTAGTTTTTGTGAAATATCCACACCAATTATGGTAGCACCAGATCTTATCCATGCTGCTGCAAGAGGCCCCCCAACATTTCCCAAGCCATAGACTGCGAGTATCTTTTTTTTATTGATAAGATCAGTACGTAGACTCTTTAAATCCAATTAAATCAGAATGAATTATACCACTAATTTAATTTAGTGATTTGAACAATAATCAAATTTGGGTTTTAACTTAGTTACTTTTTAACCATGTAGTAGTTTTCTTCAAACCTTCTTCAATGGAAGTGTTAGGGGTCATACCAAAGGTAGAATTTAACAAGTTAGTATCTGCAACAAAATTACCAATCTCTCCAAGTCTAGGAGATCTAAAATCTATTTTAGGTTTAACATTAATAATCTTAGAGAGATGATTCAATACATCCATTATAGTACTTCCATTACCTGTACCCATGTTTAAAATCGAATTATTAGCTACTTTACTAGAGATACTTTTTTCAAAGAAAGGAATCACATCTTCAATGTATACATAATCACGTATTTGATCGCCTTTACCAAAAATAGCGACAGGTTCTTCTTTAATTATTCGTGAATACAATGAAGGAATTAAACCATTTTTCTGATATGGTCCATATATATTAAAAAATCTAAAAACAACATATTCCAGTCCATACATCTCATTATAGAGTCTCAAGTAATGTTCTGATGCCATTTTTGTTATACCATAAGCAGTTTTTGGTGTAACTAGGTGATTTTCTGAAACTTTGAATGTAAGTGGTTCTCCAACAATTGATGAAGCTGAAGTAAAGATTATTTTTTTGACATTATTTTTTCTACATGCTTCAAGCACATTCAATAGACCAATAATGTTAACTTGAGCATTCAATGTAAAATCACTTAAAGAAGAAACTAATGTATGTGCAACAAGATTTATTACAACATCTACATCTTTTACAATTTTTTCAACGTTTTCATAATTTATTATATTTAATTTTGAATAATTTTTTTCGTGACCTTGTTCTAATTGATCGGCAGTGAAAATTTCATGTGAATTTTTGAGACCACGTACCAAGTTATGACCTACAAAGCCTTCAGAGCCAAGAATGAGAACTCGCATTATTTGGATTTCAATATTAGATATAAAAAATCTTGCTGATTCATATGTTTAATAAACCCAGTGAATTCACAAAAATATTGGAAAAACGAACCATATCATTGATGGTGCCCGATGTCGGGGATGAAGAATTAAATGCAATAAAAGAAGTTTTTTCAACTGGATTTCTTACAGAGGGAGTAGTTACGCAAAATTTTGAAAAGACAGTTGCAGAATATATTGGAGTTAAACATGCCATAGCAGTTACATCATGTACTACAGGTCTTCACACCGTCTTAGAATGTTTGAACATAAAAGGCCAAGAAGTGATTGTTCCTGATTATACATATCCTGCAACAGCTGAAGCTGTGATACTAGCTGGTGGAAAACCTGTCTTGGTTGATGTAGATTTAGAAAACATGAATATGACAAAAGAGATTTTGGAAGATGCGTATGATGAATCAATGACTGCATTTATTCCAGTCTCTTGGGCTGGTGTACCCATTGAATCTGGAATTTATAAAAAATCCAAAGAATTGGGTTTGAAATGTCTTGAAGATGCAGCGTGTAGTCTTGGTGCAAAGATAGGCTCAGAATTTGTAGGAAAGATGGCAGATTATTCATGTTTTAGTTTTCATCCCAGAAAAGTAATCACTACTGGAGAAGGAGGTATGATTACTACAGATAATGATGAAATTGCAGAAAAGTGTTATTCTTTCAAGCATTTTGGTGCAAAAGGTTCTGTTTTTGAAAGCATCGGTACTAATTATAAACTATCAAATGTTCTAAGTGCAATTGGTTTAGTACAAATGAAAAAAATTGAAAAAATTATCAATACACGAATAGAAAAAGCTAAAATTTATCAAGAATTACTTTCCAAGATCAAAGGCATAAGACCTGCATACGTAGGAAAAGGAACTAGGCAGACATTTCAATCATATACGTGTTATGTAGAAAAAGAAAACTATCGAGACAAGATAAGAAAAACTTTAGGAGACAATAATATTCAAAGTCAGATAGGAACATATGCATTGCATTTGGAGCCGGCTTACAAAAATTTGAAATCTATTGGTTCATTAAAAAATTCCGAGTCACTTTTCAAAAATGCTCTAACTCTTCCTCTGCATAAGGACTTAACCGTAGAAGATCAGGAAAGAGTGTGCGACATAATCAAAGAAGTATTAGCAAATTAATAGTAACATGTTTTGACACAAATGACTAAGAATCATTTCAAGATTTTTTTACAAGACATGTATATCCTGATTCAGTTTCCCTTACGTATTCTATTTCTAAATCAAATTCTTGACACCAACTATGAATTTCATTTTCAGTGTGCCGCCATGCAAACTTTGGATGATACCAATCATAATTTGTAAGATTTGAATACTCAAATCCCCATGACTCATTCCAAAAACATTTGAAGAAAAATTGGTATATAAATCGCTGAAGATCATATTCTCCTTTTTTTATTCCAAGGATTTCCACATCATTGAGTACCTGAATTTTTATAGATTGCTCATGTAGCGATTTAGCAAAATTTGTAATTGGCTCCATAGATTTCATTGCAACATCATGTGATAGATCGCTTATTTTGTTCCTAATGTAATCATCGGCAAATTCTCGCAATGGTGCTTTTTTCTTATAGATGTAGAACAAACAAGACCCACCAATTTTCAGTTTTTTGATACTATTTTTGAGGGCGATTTTTGTATCAGGAGTATGATGAAAAACTCCATTACTTACTATTACATCAAAACTATTATCAGAATATGGAAGAGTATTGAGATCAGCTTGAGATAGAATAGATTCTTTTCCAGAAGATTTTAATGCATTTTTAGCACGATAGATTGCTTTTGAAATATCTATTCCGTGAAATTCTTTAGCATTTTCAGCCCACATTCTAGCAGAAGAACCACTTCCTATTCCTACATCTAACACAGTTTTATTTTCAAACAGAGACAGATCTTTCTCAGTTAATCCCATCATTTCTAAATAAAGATATTTAATTTTACTATCAAAAAAATTATCATCCTGACCGAAATCACTTTTTGTCCATTTATCACCAAAGGATTTTTGAACTTGCTCTTGAATAGGATCGTTGATTCGAGGTATAAAATTTGGAATTTCATCTATAATTTTATATTTTGAAGTAGTACTTTCAAGATATCCGTCTTTTCTTACTAACGATTCATTTGTAAAAGGATCAACCCAATGAATCAGCCTATCAAATTTCATAATGTTTGAATAAATGTTCAGAGCTTATCAATGTATTTGATTCTCGAATTGAAATTAATGAAAATTCTCATTAGTAATATTAAAATCATTTGAGATTAAAATATTATGCAGTTGTCAAAATCAGAAAAAACCCAAAATTCGTCTTTTGATATACATTCTGAACTTTCTAATATTCATAATGAGTTAAGAAAAAAAGCTTTGAAAGATTGGAATAGGGTTATTCCTTTTGATGAGTTATTATTTGACAGGTGGGAGAAAGCAAAGTTTTTGAAAGCAAAAAAGGGAAGTAGTGTGTATCACAATAATTATATTTTTGGGAAAGTGATAATTGGAAAAAATACTTGGGTAGGCCCATATACATTATTGGATGGAAGTGGAGGAATACTCAAAATTGGGGATTTTTGTAGTATTAGTAGTGGAGTTCAGATTTATACACACCAAACGGTGAAGTGGGCACTTACTGGAGGAAAGGCAACATATGAAAAAAATAAGGTCACCATTGGAAGTTGTTGTTATCTTGGTCCGTATTCAGTGGTAACAATGGGTGTAAAGATAGGCAGATGTTCTGTAATAGGCGCACATAGTTTGGTAAATCACGATATTCCCGCATATTCAATTGTATTTGGAATACCTGCCAAAGTAGTAGGAAAAGTAAATATTCAAGGGAAAAAAGTAGAATTTATCTATTTCAATAAATCAAATAAAGAATAACAATTAGTTTTTTATCATTAAATATTCACTGGAGTTTTATATTAGAAAGAGATTCTTATCAAATATTAAGTTAAAAAATAATTGTCCATGATTGGATCTATTCATGCACACATTCATCAAAAAAACTACTTATTTTGTAAATAAATTCGAATTTAAATCAGATTAAAGTAGTCATTATTTAAGAGAGTAAATGGTTATCAGAATACTTGCGATAGGAGATGTTGCAAATAATAGTGAGGTTTTAAGAAAATACCTAAAAAAATCTTCAGTTCACATAGTTCAATTTCCTAACAAATATTCTAAGATTCAAATATTAGGAAAAAATGAAGAATTTTTTGATTCTTTGAATATATTTGAATCCGTTAGAAAAATCAATAAAATAAAAGATAGATTTGATTTATGTTTTGTAACATCATGGGCAGGAGCACGAATTGCATTTTTAGCAGATTTGAATTATATTATTTTTTTTGTAGGAACTGATATTCAAGCACCACCTTTTGTGAAAAAACCAGAGCCGAATAATTTGATGCTATCTTCTTTTAACCATAATTTTCTAGAAAGATTTTTTTACAAAAAAGTTTTAGACTCTGCAATAGCCTGTGTTGCAGGGGATCCTTCTTTATATGCTGCTCTAATAAAATATAGAAAAGATGCAGTTAGGATAGATAGAATATTTGTGGATTATGAAATTTTTAATCCAGATATAAAACCCATAGAAAGAAAGAAAACAAAGTTTACATTTTTCAGCCCTCAGAGATTTGTGTATTTTAAAGGAATGGATCTGATTTTTAAGGCAATTTCTCTATGTAAATCCGAATTTGAGATTCTTCAAGTAGAATGGTTTGATGATCCATCTCAAGAAGGAAATGAAATCATGAAGGATTTATTAAAAAATATTCCGCCTCAAGTAAAATTTCTTCCTGTAATAAAAAGAGATGAAGTTGCAAAATACTATACTTTTGCAGATGCAGTATTAGGTCAAATGAGATCTGGATCTCCTGGAGGGGTAGAACGGGAAGCTGCTTTATGCAAAAAACCTGTTATTCATTATTACAATCTAAATAGCACATATCTTCTTGATGGGATATATGTAACTGCACCATTTGTACCAAATTCTAATGAACCAGAACAGATAGCTAAAACAATAGATATGATAGTACAATCAAAAGAATTCCGTGATAAGATAGCAAAAGATGAATATGAATTTGTTAGAAATTTAACTGATCCGGAAAAAACAGCGTATGATTGGGATAATTTTTTTGAAACATGCTACAAAAAATATAAATCAATCAAAAAAAATTCTTTCTTCCTTGCAAATCAATTTAATAAAATTCTTTTTACACTAGGATATATTTCACATTGGAGAATTATTAAAAAGAAAATATTTAGAACTGCGTACTAAACTTTAAGGATTAGTGTATAATGATAAATAATTTTAATGGCTTTTTTGTTTCAGCCAATCCAGATATTCTTTTATTCCGTTTTGCAGTGTAACATGTGGTTCAAACCCTATAGCTTTTTTTGCTTTTTCATAACTAAGGCACATTCTTATTATATCACCTGGGTTTTCAGGTTGTTTGTTGATTTCAGTTTTTTTCCCTACCACATCAAATATTAATTGAAGCAAATCATTTACTGATGTTTCTGTTTTAGTACTGAGAAGAAACATTTCAGAATTTTCAATTTTTGAGTTGAACCCTTTGATTAATCCTTGAACAACATCAGATACATGAATTAGATCTCTAGTTTGGTTACCTGTACCATATATGGTAGGTTTTCTATTTTGATAAACATCGTTAACAAGAGTTGCTATCACAGGTCTCCATCCCAAATTAAGATTGACTTTTTGTCTTGTTCCATAAACTGTAGCTAATCTAAAGATAATACTCTTTGTTTTGTATATGTTATGATATATTTTACAATAATATTCTGAAACTAGTTTATTAGCATCATAAGGAGTAGATGGTTTATCTTTATGTGCCTCGTCAACTGGAACATAATCAGGAGTTCCACAAATACCACTATTGCTTGTAAATACAACTTTGATGTTTTGTTTTTTTGCCAATTCAAGAATTTTTAACATTCCTATTCCAATTACATCCAGATCTGTGAAAGGATCTGTGAGGCTAAATGAACGTGGATGAGTAGCAAGATGGAATATTCCATCATATGTTTGCGATAGAATTTCATCTGGAATTCTTGTTACCGAGCCCACTACTAGTTTAGATTCTTTAGAATTTTGTAAGTTCTCTTTTGAGCCATTACTAAGATCATCAAGTATTACAACTTCATTTCCATTTTTAACTAACTCATCAGTAAGGTGCGAACCAACAAATCCCGCTCCTCCTGTTACTAAAAATTTTGCCATAAGTTATTAGGCTTTTAACTTTTAACACAATGTAAACATTACTTTATTTTTGTTCCACGTGCAGTTATACCTGCTTCTAAAACATTAAAGTTATCAATTCGAAGTCCTTCTTCTTTAAACCACTCTTTAATTTCATCCTCAGTATATCTAAAAGCATATTCTGGATGATACCAATCAAAGTTTATTGCGTCACTATACTCTTTATCACCTTCATCATCCCACCAGCATTTGAAAACATTCCAATAGATGAATCTCTGTAAATCATATTCACCTGCTTTAATGTTGAGATAAGGTATGTCTTTTGGTATATTGATGTTTATCTTTGCTTGACGTAATGATCTTCCCAACTCAGTCATAGCTTCTGCAAATTTATGACATTCATCCACATCAAGTCTGGTTGTATGACTTCTAAAATAATCATCACAAAATTCTCTTATAGGACCTTTCTTTTTATATACATAAATCATTATTGAGCCTCCCGGTGCAAGAAGTTTTACTAGTTTTGAAAAATTCTCCCTTGGTTTTGGAGTATGATGAATTACTTCCTTACATACAATCATGTCAAAAAAGTTATCTTCAAAGGGTAATTCAGATATGTCAGCTTGTAAATAATTAAGGTTTTTTTTATTTTTAGAACAGAAATGTTTACTTGCCTCTTCAACAGATGTGCTGATATCAATACCAAAAACCTGAGAATTGTTAGTTTCAGAATGAATCCAGTTGGATATATAACCAGTACCGCAACCTGCATCCAAGATTTTGTTTCTAGTAGATAGAAATTCTTTGAATGTATCCAGAGTAAATCCATAATGTTCAAGAAAAATTATTTTATTTCTTTCTTGTTGTTGTAATGATGCATTAACAAAAGTTTTCCATTTGTAGCTGAAACTATTAATTGTATTACCTGATGTTTGTGTTACAAATCTTGGAATTGCGTCAACTATTTTAAATTCATTACTATTGGAATCATATAGAATTCCAGAAACAATATTTTCACCCTCAACAAATTCTTCTTTTAATTGTAATTGTCCTTTAGTTTTGGGACTTCGTAATGAGGATATTATTTTTTTATCCATAAAGTTTTGTTACAATACCGTTATTTATTCTACCAAAAAGTTAAGTCAATTATAGAACAAAAATATGAAACAGGAACATTAACTCAGTTTTTGTGAGGCTTTCATTTCCTTTGAAATGAATATACGATACCAAATCTCCAGTCCAAGAATTGAGATTAGTCTATTGAGATAACGTATATCCCCATCATCTTCAACTTTCTCAAAGGCTTTCAATACCCAATCATAATTTATTAATTTATTTGTATAAATATGACTAGATTTTTTTAATAGATAATATTCAGATATTTTTTTTCCATGTGTTTCCCAGTCAATAATAATATCTGGTGAGAATCCTTTTTTTTCATTTATATGTTCAACCCCCAATCTCTTTGCAATTTTTCTGAGGGTTATTTTTCCTTGTTGATTTTTATCACCGTATTTTTGCATCATAGGAATTCTTAATCCAAATTTTATAACAGAAGCATCTAGGAATATAGGAGCTCCTCTAATACCATAAAATTTACATATTGATCTTCCAGTAGGTATAAAATCATATAACAACTTACCATTAAAATCAGCTAACATGAGTTGTTCTAAAGCAGACAGTTTATTAGAAAAATATGACTTGAAATATTGGTAAATATCATCCCAACTAAACTTTATTGCTTTTCCAAACATATTTTTTTGATCTGGAACCCAATCACGATTGTGGCATTCTAAATAAGCTTTTGTTTTTATTTTCCAGTTGCGATTATGTTTTATCATACCGAGAAATTTATGATATCTAAACGTATAACCGGCAAAAATTTCATCTGCACCATCACCTGTAACTAGAACATTACCATACTTTGCGGCTTCACTAGCTATGATATACTGATAAGTATTCCATCGGGGTTTTCCGGTAATGGATACAAGTTCAGGCATTCTAGTAAATATTGAATCAATTTTAACCACTTTGAACTTTGCTTGGAATTTTGTTGCAATATCCTTTGCCTTTTTTGATTCATCAAAATTTTTACTAAACATGGCATTTATTGCAATTATTTCTTTATCGTGAAATACTTTGCGTAATAGAGCCAAACATATGGATGAATCAATACCACTACTCAGAGATATTATAATTTTGTTCTCTTTTTTCAATTCAAGATTTGAAATTGATTGTATTAGAAGACGTTCAGTAATATCTCCTTCAGGATCAGTTACTTTATTTGTAAAATTTTCCCATCGAGCGGGTGTAATAGGTGGGTTGAGAGGATTATACCTCATGGTGAGAAAATTTCTAATCATTTTTTTATCCATCTTAGAATTCAAACTGATTTAGCAACACAGTATTGGTTAATAACAATTAAGTTTTGTAAATGCACATACGTTCATTATTTTTCAGCTAATTAAAATAAGCCTAGAATTCAGATCTCGATATAAAATGGAAAGGTTAAAAATTCTTCTTGTCCACGATTCAGCAAGCTTTGCGTTCATTTTACAGAAACATCTACCTGCAGATGTAAGTGCAATTTATTATTCCTCGCATGATGCAATATCACAGGTTAAGGATCCACTATTTTTTGTAAAAAATGGTGTCAAATCACAAATTAGACAAATAAAAGAGTTATCTAGAAAATATGATGTTTTTCTATGTTATGGTTGGCCTGCTGCAGCAATTTGTTACTTGGCTGGAGTCAATTATGGAATGGTTTTTTTTGATGCATATATTGACCCTGAATATAGAATAAGAAAAAAATTATCTCCAATTAAAGAATTAATCCTACAAGACCTTTACAAGAGTGCCATAGAGTGTGCTACCTTTGCGGTTGCCGGTTTACCCCATGATGCTGAAATTTTGAAAAAATATCGTCCTGATACTAAAATAATTCATCAATTAATAGATGAGAATATGTTCAATTCGAATGTTAAAAAAATAGATTTGGGTCAAGACAAATTCACGTTCTTTAGCCCTCAAAGAATAGAGCCAGATAAAGGACAGCTCATAATGTGGGATGCAATACGTTTAACAAAATCGGAATTTATAGTTCTTCAGACTGACTGGGGCTCAGGCGAATATTATGAAAAATCTCTTGCAACCAAACCCGATAAAGTAAAAATAATTCCAAAAGTAAAACGTGAAAATATGCCAAATTATCTAGTTTCGGTGGACGCATTATTAGGGCAAATATCCAAAACCAGTGTTGGGTCTACTGAGCGAGAAGCTGCTTTATGTAACACGCCAGTATTTTGTTACGCTCCATACAGTTTCTCAGAAAACGATCCAGTATACAAAGAAAGTAAAGAACCAAGAGATATTGCAGAGTATATTGATAGAATGGTGACAGACAAAAATTTTAGGGACGAATTAAGAAAAAAACAAGGCGAATGGGTAAGAAGCACTTTTGATAACAAAAAAACAATAAAACAATGGCTAGATGTTTTCGAGGAAGCAACTAATAAGAAAATAACTTACAAAATAAAATTCAGACATAGTTTAATAATTAAGATTATAACTATGGTAGAAAAGATATTGCAAAAAGATATCAGCTCCATGGCAAGAAATGTACCGTAACTATGTTAAGGATCTTCTCAAACTATAAGATCTAAAATGAATTCCTTCGAGGACTGCCAACATGTCCACCTTTTAACAATATATCAATTTTATTTTGTAATTCAGTTACCTCCTTAAGTTCAACCTCTGTTAATTTCTGATTGTTTGCAATTTTTAGAAGTATGTTTGTTAGTGTACGGTATAATGGAAATAACACTTCCATTGTATAACCAGGTGCAAGTTTATAATAATAAGGATTAGATTCTGTTGCAATATCTGCTTCAGCTGTAAAGGCAGGGCTTCTTTTATAATGAAAGTAGCCAATTCCTATGAGTAAGGGTATACCCAATATTGCGATAACTCCAGCATAGCTTAAAAAAGATGGAAATATCACCTTCAGGGCTGGAACATCCTTGATTGCCAAATAATATGTAGTTACCAGAGTATTGATTGCAGCAAATATGAATGCAAAATACGTACTCCATCCCATTCTAAAATAAAACCAGCCGCGAAATGCCAATCTTTTATGCATAGTCAGTTTATCCGTTACTCATATATCAATTAACAACTAACCAAAAATAACCCCTTGATAAAAGATATTTATTGACTCATATTTCTGATGTGGTTTCCATCATCATTCCCGTATACAATGCTCAAGATTATCTGGTAGAATGTCTTGATTCAGCCTTGAACCAAACATATGACAAAATAGAAATTATTGCTGTAAATGATGGTTCAACAGATAACTCTCTAGACATATTAGAAAAATATTCTGATAAAGTAAAAATAATTTCAAAGAAGAATGGCGGAACTGCATCTGCTTTAAATCTAGGAATAAAAAATATGAACGGAGAATGGTTCAAGTGGCTAAGTGCCGATGATGTATTATATCCAAATGCGGTTAAGGAATTGATTGATGCTGCTAAACTTTTGCCTAATAAAAAATACATACTGTACTCCAATTATGACATAATAGATTCACATGGAAAAATAGTTGATAAAAAAACTGAGCCAAATTACAATGAATTAGATTCCTTTAGTATGAACGTGATTCTACTAGATCATTTCGTTGGAAATGGGACAACTAGCCTAATTCACCAATCCATAATTGATGAATTTGGAATGTTTAGTGAAACAATTGGTTACAAGGAAGATTATGAATTATGGTTAAGATACAACATACTCTATGACTGCGGTCTGCATTTGGTATCAAAAAACCTTGCAAAATATAGAGTACATAAAAAACAACTTACAAAGGAAAATGTAACCATATCTTTGTCCCAGTCAAATACGATACGAAAATACATACTTGATAAACTTGCTCCAGAAGAACGAAAAAAATATGAAAAAGCCTTGGATGAGTATCAGAAAACCAAACCATTGGCGTCAAGAGGGCGCCACATTTTAAGAAATATGATGTTAAAAGTATTGCCCAAATCGTTTTCTGGTGTTATATTGAAATCATATATGAGTACGAAAGAAAAATAGATCAAAAGACACTAGGTATCACATTAAATCTTTAAACAACCCATTTGAGTTGTTTCATAAGTTCAATTAGCTCATTTTTGTTTAGATGTTTTACAGTTGCAGAGCCATATTCTTTTACTTTAATAGATTTCTTTAGCGATTGTGTATCAAATTCATCTTCATGTTTTATGACAAAATGATCCTTTCTTTCTTCAACGCGTCTCATTTCCTCTTCAGATACTAAAATTTCATCTATTTTTTCTCCAGCCCTTATGCCGATATACTTGAGCGGATAATTCTTTTGATTCGTCTTTAACTGTGCGTATGCCTGAGCAAGATCAGTAATTTTAGATGCCGGGGCTTTTTTTACAAATATTTCTCCACCTTTTGCGTTTTTTATTGCATAAAAAACAAGATCTATTGCTTGACTCAATGTTAACATAAATCGGGTCATTTCAGGGTGTGTTACAGGAAGCGGCTCTTTTTTAGCAATTTTTGAATCCCACAATGGAATTATACTTCCTCTACTTCCTAGGACATTACCATATCTAACGCAAGAGAATACCGTATTGTCTTTTGACAAATCGTCAGAGAGTATTATCTTTTCTTGCAACGCTTTTGTCATTCCCATTGCATTTACCGGCTTGACAGCTTTATCAGTACTAATTCCAACTACTTTAGGTACTTTTCTAGCAACTGACGCTTTGACTACATTATATGCTCCAATAATATTTGTTTTAACTGCCTCAAACGGGTGAGATTCAACAGAAGGAACTTGTTTTAATGCAGCTGCATGAAATATTATATCAATATCTTTTGCAGCTGTGTATATTCGATCATAATCCCTAACATCACCTATTACAAACTGTATTTTTTTAATTATAGAGTCATCAGAAAATTCCTGTCTCATTAGGTATTGCTTGTCTTCATCTCTACTAAAAATTCTAATAATTTGTGGCTTGTACCTCATCAGTTCCTTGATCATTTGGTGACCAAAACTTCCCGTACCTCCAGTTATCAGAATATTTTGGCCATTTATGACCGATGAATAATCCAACTTAAATGCAATGAATGATACTTGGTTATTAAATCTTAATTAGTAATTAACAATCAAGCCAAAATAATTTCAAACATCTGAAAACCTTTTAAAATTGGCAATAACATCACCACATATCTCATGAAAATAATGTCCATTTTTGGAACACGGCCTGAAATAATCAGATTGAGTAGAATTTTCTCTTTATTGGATGCAAATTTTGATCATGTAATGGTCAACACAAGCCAGAATTACACACACGAGTTAAATTCAGTATTTTTTGATGATCTTGAGATTCGTAAATCTGATTATGATTTGAAAGTAGTAACTGGCAAGTATGGACCAGAGATTTCCGATATCATTACAAAAACGGAGCAAGTGTTACAGAAAGAAAAACCAGATATCCTACTAATTTTAGGTGATACAAACAGTGGACTTGCAGCCATCCCTGCTGCACACCATGGAATAAAGATAGCTCATCTCGAAGCAGGAATGCGTAGTTATGATTTTCGTATGCCTGAAGAAAAGAATCGAATCATAATAGATCATCTTTCATCCTTGCTGTTGCCTTATACTACATATTCAAGAGAGAACTTGATACGAGAAAATATTCATCCAAGTAAGATCTATGTTGTAGGAAATCCAATAATAGATGTCATAAATTACTTTACTCCAAAAATTGAATCTAGTAACATTATGGAAAAAATGAGTTTGAAATCAAACAGTTATTTTTTAGTTACATCTCACCGTAGTGAAAATGTTGACAATCCAGAAACCTTGGAGAAAATCTTTTCTTCTCTTCAAGCTATTGGTAAAAAGTTCAAAAAAAGAGTCATTTATCCTATTCATCCCAGGACAGTAAGCAAGATTAAGAAACAAAAAATACCAAGTAATCTTGAATTAATAAAACCACTCGGGTTTTTGGACTTTACTAAATTGGAGAAAAATGCATTCTGTCTAATCACAGACTCTGGAACCGTTCCAGAAGAAGCGCTTTATTTTAAAAAACCTTGCGTAACAATACGCGAAAGTACTGAGAGACCAGAATACATAGAAGAAGGATCAAACATACTTGCTGGATTGAATCCAAAAAACATCGAGGATGCAGTCAGATTGATTACTTCATATGAAATAGACCGAGAATGGAATAAATCATTAGGAGATGGAAAGACCTCACAGAGAGTTGCCAACATATTACAAGGGAAAATAAACAGGCAAGAATGTTAAATTTTGAGAAAAGATTTACAATACCTTTCGTTTAGACATAGCAAGTGAGTATTTTAATTACAGGCGGAAGCGGAGCCCTTGGTACAGAATTAAAAAAGATATTTTCAGAATCATTAACACCGTTACACCAGGAACTTGACATAACAGACAAGAAAATAGTTATTGATTATATCAAAAATCATGACATTGATCTAATAATACATACTGCGGCTCTTACTCACATAAGGCCATGTGAGGAGAATAGGTCACTTGCATGGAAAATAAATGTAGAAGGTACCAAAAATTTGGTTGATGCAGTTTTGGATAACAAAAAAAATATCAAGTTCATCTATGTTAGCACAGCCTGCGTTTTTGATGGACATACAGGCATGTACAAAGAAAGCTCCATTCCATATCCTGAAAATTTCTACGCTTTAACAAAATTGATAGGAGAATACGAAGTAAACAAACTACCCGAATATTTGATAATTAGAACTAATTTTGTTGCCAAGAAAAAATGGCCTTATCCACATGCATTTGTGGATAGATTTGGAACGTATCTTTTTGCACAAGATGTATCTCAAGGAATAAAGGATGTTCATAGAGAAAACATTACTGGTTATGTACACATTGTGGGAGACAAGAAGATATCCATGTTCGAACTTGCCAGGTTAACCACGCCTGAAATTCAACCTATGACAATCAATGAATACTCTGGACCTAGACTAACAATGGATATGAGTCTTGATACTGAACGCTGGAAGAAATATAAGATATCAAATCCATAAAGTAAATTTATTTCTGAATGTTTTCTATAAAACTTGAGAAAGATTTTTTGAAAATAGTTTTATCATAAATTTTAACAGATTCTTCTAGTGGTTTAATCAATTCATTGTAATCTCCAGCAAGTGCTTTTTCCATTTTTCCTTGTGCATCTTTTTTGTCATTTGGATCATATCTTAATTCCTTCATTGGTACAGTTTCTTGATGAGCGGAATTATTTGGTACTATCGGTATGCATCCAGCAGCAATACTTTCTACTACACTAATACCAAAAGTTTCTGGCGATGCATGAAAGTATACTTTTGATTTTTTTAGGGATTCTACAACTTTATTTCTTTCTATGTTTTTGAGTAAAAGTATATCAGTTTTTTTTTGCTCTTTTATTTTAGATGTGAGATTATCATAATACAGTTCATTTACCCTTGTCTTTGTATTTCCAATCACAGTATATTTTGCATCAATGTCCATGACTACATCAAGAGCAAATTCCAGATTTTTTTCTTGAGAATATCGAGAAATTGTGAGTACTGACTTTTCCTTTTTTACATCATTTTGAAAAATTTTTAGTTCCACAGGAGGATAAATCACGGTAGAATCTTTAGAAAAATTCCTCTTTATTGAATCTTGAATGAATTTTGAGTTTGATACAAGTAAAATATTTTCATCTGTCATATGCTCGAGGAATTTTTGACTCATGATGTAATATGGTTTGTAATACAAAGACCATACACCCTTGTATTTTGTAATATCTTTTTTTGTCTCATTTTGGAAATCATGATGACAGTAAATTATTACTTTTTGGTCTTTTTTTTCTGGTAATACCAGTCCACCAGATGCTTGGATTATCAGATCCTCATCTTTTGCCTTTACAATCAATTTTGATTCCATGTATCTTTGATAGAGACCAAAAATTGGTAGGTGAAACGGAAGTGTAGAGACAATCTTTATGCCAGGAATTTTTATTGAAGGTTTTGATATGGTGTATAAAGTTACTTGGTGCCCGCCTTCGGTCAAGGATTCTATTATTGCATAAAGCGTTTTTTCAGTTCCCCCTCCGCCCCCAACAAATCCATGAATAATTCCTATCTTCATTTGTGTTTGTAGTAAATCCCTTACAATTAATCTTAATTGTAAAAGATGAAATTGAAAATCTCTAATGGAATTACATTAAAGATTGGGATGCTTCATGCATCATCTGGCTCTTTGCACAGCCAGCTGCAAGTTCGTCACCGGAGCCTCTTCTCATGATTCCTCTATAGAGACCATCTTCGAGTTTTACTCCTACTCGCTTCTCCCATTCTTCTACAGATATAGAATATTTCTTTTGGATTCTGTCTCTGTACCATTCTGGAATTACATTAAATGCGCAGAATGGAACAATTCTCAAGTCTGGTGTAAGATAGTGAATATCACATCTTTGGAGTCTTTCAAGATCTTCGTTGTACTTGTCTTGGAAGTGCATCATGCCCAAGAACAAGCCTTTGACATGCCATGAACCTACAGAGTTAAATGATCTCTTCATCAAGATGCTACCAAACATCTTTGCAAGGTCAAGACCGGCTGGCTGTTTCTTTTTATCGATAAAGCTTGAAAGTTTTCTTACAACTTCGAGCATTGTGAAATACTTGTTCTTTCCAGACTTGATTTCTTCTGCCTTGTCTTCAAAGAGTTCTAACATTCCTTGAATATCTGCAAATCTTGTTAGTGGAACAAATTTCTTTGTCTCTGCATCTTCGAAGATGTATGTACCTGCACCACATGCAAAGTGGATTGAGAGTTCATACTTTGGCTTGCTAGAGAATGCTTCAATTACGTTTGTTAGAGGCATGCAACTTGGAACTGGGAACCAGTCATCTACTGTTACTTCACCGTTTGTCTGCTCTTCAATTCTTTGTATACAGTCTGGTATTGTGATTCTGTATTTTTCACGTTCTTTCTTGCCCATTCTTCCAGTCAATGATACTGGTTGGAAGTTTACTGCGTGAACAACATCAAGATTCTTTTGTGCATATCGTATAATTGGACCTAATTCATGGTCGTTGATTGATTTGATAACTGTTGGAACAAATACTACGGTAGTTCCTGTCTTTCTTGCACTCTCGAGTGCATATGGAATTTCCCAGTGGTTCTTTGGATTTGTTCTTGGTGTAACACCGTCAAAACTGAGATACAAATTATTGACACCTGCAAGTCTTACTTCCCTCATTGCTTCTGGGTCTAGTGCAAATCTTATTCCGTTTGTGTTCATCTGGATGTGATCAACACCTTCTTCTTTCATTATTTTTATAACATCAACAATATCTTCTCTGAGCATTGGTTCACCACCAGTAATCTGCATAGAGTTTCCTGGAATTGGTCTTTCTGCTTTTAGTGTCTTCATCATTGCTCTTACTTGGTCTTGTGATGGTTCATACATGTATGCACCTTCTAGTCCCTT
>Ga0070713_100000587_pt1 | contig 23095 bp, 20 predicted proteins | sample LARL82metaG_FD_65465 | JGI IMG/M metagenome (GOLD analysis project Ga0070713, IMG submission 65465) | Corn, switchgrass and miscanthus rhizosphere microbial communities from Kellogg Biological Station, Michigan, USA - LAR L8-2 metaG | ecosystem: Host-associated > Plants > Roots > Rhizosphere ...
ACCAGGCTCACCCCCGTTCGGTCAGCCCCGGCGCAGCGCGGAGTTGATGACTCCGTGGCGGCTCGTCCGTCATTCCTGCATCGACGCGGGGAACGAAAGGCCCGGCACCGGCGTCGAGAGTTCGTGGGGCGGCGTGGGGGTCCAGACCCGCGCGGCGCCCCACCGGGCACGCCGGCGCGATCACACCATCCCGACGAGGTCGGGGCGCAACCCCGCTCCGACCGGCAGCCCATGGGAGGGCCGGACTCCGCCAGGTCCGCCCTCCCTCTCCGCTCCCGGCATGGGGGCGCGGGCAGGGAGGCCCAGGTCAGCCTTCGGTGCTCTCCGCGGCGGCCTCCGGCTCGGCAGCCTCGGCGGCGGCGGGCGCCTCCTCCTCGGCGGCAGGTGCCTCCTCCTCCTCGGCGCGCACGCGCAGCGGGGCGATCTTCACCACCACCTCCTCGAGGTCGGCGTGCACCAGGACCGCGCCCTTGGGCAGCTCCAGCTGGCCGAGCTGGATGGACATGTCGACCTCGTCGAGGCCGGTGATGTCGACGGTGATCTGCGCCGGGATGTCGGCGGGCAGGGACTCCAGCCGCAGCGAGGAGACCACCTGCTGCACCTGCCCGAGCTTCTGCTGCACCGCCACCGACTCGCCGACGACGATGACCGGCACCTCGGCGGTGATCTTCTCGCGCAGGTTGACCGCGAAGAAGTCGACGTGCAGCGCGTGCCCGCCGCGCGGGTGGAACTGCAGGTCCTTGATCAGCGCCTTGTGCGCCTTCTGCCCCTGCACCTTGACGTCGATGAGGTGGGTGCGCCCGGCGCGGTGCCAGACCCGCTCCAGCTCCTTGGCGTCGATGGCCAGGTTGACCGGGGCGATCTTGTGCCCGTAGAGGATGGCCGGGACAGCGCCCTCGCGCCGCAGCGCGTGGACGTGGCGGCCGGTTTCGCCGCGCGGGCGCGCGGCCAGGGAGATCGTGTCCATGGTGGCGCCATGCTACGGGATTGGTGCGAACCAACCTCGGAGCGGGCGAGGCTACCCGGCGAAGGCGGTGGCCGTCTGGCCCCCGAAGCGCTCGCGGACGAAGGCGACGGCCTCGTCGAGCGAGGTGCCCGGGGTGAAGACCTTCTCGACGCCCAGCTTCTCCAGGGCCTCGACGTCGTCGTCGGGGATGATGCCGCCGCCGAAGACGACGATGTCCGCGGCCCCCTTCTCCTTGAGCAGGCGGATGATCTCCGGGAAGAGCGTCATGTGGGCGCCGCTCAAGATGCTGATGCCGATGCCGTCGACGTCCTCCTGGATGGCCGTCTCGACGACCATCTCGGGCGTCTGGTGCAGCCCGGTGTAGATCACCTCGATGCCGGCGTCGCGGAGCGCCCGCGAGATCACCTTGATGCCGCGGTCGTGCCCGTCGAGGCCGACCTTGGCGGTGAGGATGCGGATCTTCCTGCCGGTGCCGGCCGGCGGGTCAGTCGCGGTCATCGTGCGGGGATTCTATCGTCGCGGGCGTTTGCGGCCGTGGCAGCAGGGTCCGGGCGGCGGCGCTGAGCGCCCAGGCGACGCCCTGCACGCTGTCCTGCGGCAGCTCGCCGGTCCAGGCCTCGCCGCCCTCGCCGCGCAGGCCGTCGCGGGCGCCGGCCAGGGCGCCGGCCAGGCTCAGGGCGACGCGGAGCTCCTCGCCGTAGCTCTGCAGCTCGTCGAGCACGCCGGGCACGGTGGCGGTGCGGTGCAGCGCGGTGATGGCGACCTGCAGCGCCGCGCCGGGGTCGTCGTCGCCGCGCAGCGGGGCGTCGTCGGGCAGCGGGCGCAGGCGCTGCAGCAGCGCCGCCGGCGCCTCTTCGAGCAGCGTCTGGTGCAGCCGCGCCAGGCTCCAGTCGAGGTCGAAGCGGAGCAGGTCGGCGCTGAGCACGGCGGCGGCCACGGCGGTCTTGGCGGTGCCCGCGTCGGCGCCGGCGAGCAGGGCGCTGCGGTGCGCGCTGCGGCGCAGCAGGGGACGGTCGAGCGGTGAGAGCAGCCCGTAGGCGACGCCGCGGAGCACCAGGGCGGGCGGTCCGGCGCCGGGCATCAGCGCCAGGCCGCGCGCCTCGTGGTCGGCCTCGTCGTAGCCGCGCCGGGCGGCGACGGAGCGCGCCGCTTCGAGGAGCTGGTCGACGCCCGTCGGCGTGCCGGCCAGGCGCTCGCCCAGCCAGGCCCCGCCCAGCGCGGCGAGGATGCGCGCGGAGAAGTCATCGGGCACGTCGGGCACGGGGAGCAACGCTATCCTTTCGTGCCGTGTCCGCGTCCCCTCCCGCGAGCCGTCTCCTGGCCCAGGCGCTGCGCCGGGGAGCCCCGGGGCTGACCCGCGCGGTGGTCACCACCCTGCTCGACCCACAGCGGCGCCGGGCGGTGGCCGGCGCGCTGGCGCGCTTCGAGGAGCGCGGCGGGGCGGCGGGGCTGCTGGGCGGCGCTCCGGTGCGGCATCCCATGGCGCCGGCGGCGGTGCGCATCGAGCGGACGCGCTCGCGAGGGCGGCGCGGTGAGGCGGAGCAGCTCGCGGTGACCATGTGGTTCGGCGAGGGCCCGGCCCTGCCGGCCCCGGGCGGCCGCTTCTCGCGGGGCGCGGTGCGGGTCGGCGCGGGTGTGGCCAGCGCGGCGGCGGTGGCGGCGGCGACCACGCTGGTGGCGCGGCTCGGTGAGCGGCCGGCGCCGGTCAGGCTGCTGCCGGCGCCCGGGTCGGGCGAGGGCTCGGCTCATTCCTGAAGCCAGGCCATGATCGCCGGGCCGCGGCGCCGGCGCTCCTCGCGGGGCTGCACCCGCAGCCCGCTGCCGTCGGTGACCAGCATGTCGCGCGAGCAGGGGGTCATGGCATCGCGATAGGCCTGCAGCACCCGGCGCTGGAAGCGCTCGGCGCCGGGGGAGCCGGCGGGGATGGCCAGCACCAGCGCCCGGTCGGGCACGCCGATGAGCACCTCGCCCCCGGCCCGGTCGGCCCAGGCGCGCAGCACGGCGGGGACGAGCACGATGCTGCCGGCGAAGAGCGGGTCGCCGTGGTACTGCCAGCCGTCGCGGGCCACCCGCTCGGCGGCCAGGATCCGCGGGGCGACGCCGGCGAAGCGCTCGGCGGTGTTGCGGTCGGCGGCCGCGACGACGGCGGCGTCGTCGAGACCGCGCTGCTGCCAGTCGCCGCGCGGGATGCCGCGCATGATCGAGCCGGGCAGCGTCTCGGCGACGAAGGCGACCAGGTCGCCACCGACCTCGCGGGTGAGCAGCTCGCCGGCGCGGCTGAGGTCGTCGAGGTAGGCGCGGCTGCGCACGCACCAGAGCACCCGCGTGGTGGAGAAGCCGACGCCCGCGCTGGGCTGGAGCTGGCCCTCGGCCGCGCGGACGAAGTCGGCGATCAGCGCCGAGGTGCGCCCCGGCTGGCGCTGCACCGCGTTGTGCAGCGGGCTGAGCGGCAGCAGGGTGTCGATGCCCGGCGCGGCCATGCGCACGGCGAAGCGGGCGGGCTCGACCGTGACCGTCATGTCGCGGTAGCGCGCCGCCAGCTGCAGGCGGATGCGCTCGGCGAAGGCGGTGCGGTCCTCGGGGGTGGCCATGTCCGCTGAAGAGTGTGCCGCAGGGCGCCGCGGAGCCGCCCGCGCTCAGGCCGGTGCCGGCGCGCCGAGCAGGCGGTCGAGGGCGTAGAGCAGGACGCGGTGGCGCTCCTCGACGTCGAGGTGCTGCAGCACGCAGCCCTCGACGGTGGCCACGAAGGTGTCGACGGCGATCTCCAGCTCCGCCTCGGGCACCCGGCCGCCCAGCGCGTTGGCGAGCATGCCGCGCAGGCCGCCGTTGAGCTCGGCGACGAAGTCGGCGGCCAGCGGCGAGGTGCGTGCCCGCTCGGCCAGGGCGGCGCGCAGCTCGTGCAGGGACTGCAGCTCGTCGACGAACCAGAGCACCTGGTTGTGCAGCCCGGTGGCGGCCGGGGGCTTGGCGGCCACGATGCCCTGCAGCATGCGGCGCAGGGTGGCCACGAAGAGGTGGTCGCGGCTGGGGAAGTACCAGTAGATGGCGTTCTGGGCCACGCCCAGCTCGCGCGCGATGGCGGCAATGGAGAGGCCTTCGAAGCCCTGCTCGCGCAGCCGCCGCTCGGCCGCGGCGAGGATCTCCTCGACCTTCTCCTCCCGGCTGCGCTCCTGCCGGCGACGCGGCATCTTGACACCCTCCCAACAAGACGCGGTAGAGTCTTGGGACTGGCTCAAGATGCTAGCAGGACGAGGAAGGAGGTTGCGGCCATGGCAGGCATCAACCTGGACGGCGCGCGCGTGCTGCTCACCGGCGCGTCGAGCGGGATCGGGCGGGCGACGGCGCTGCGCCTGGCCTCGCGCGGAGCGCGGCTGGCGGTGGTGGCGCGGCGGCGGGAGCTGCTCGAATCGCTGGCGGACGAGGCGGCGACGCGCGGCCTGGCGCGGCCTCTGGTGCTCGTCGCCGATCTCTCCCAGCGCGGCGCGGCGCATGCGGTGGCCGATGCCGCTCGGGAGGGGTTCGGCGTTGTGGACATACTCGTCAACAACGCGGGCGGCGGTGTGGGCGGGTCGCAGTGGGCTGTCGGTGACGGCGACGCGGGGCGCGAAGCCTTCGAGGTCAACTACTGGAGCCCGCTGGCGTTGATCCACGAGCTGGTTCCGGCGATGCGCGAACGCCGTCAGGGCGCGGTGGTCAACGTGACATCGCTGGCGCAGGTGAGCGCGTGGCCCGGCTTCGGCGCGTACGCGGCGACGAAGGCTGCTCTCGCACTGTCGACGCACACGCTCGACGCCGAATTACATGGCTCGGGCGTTCAGGTCATCGAGGTCGTGCCCGGACCCGTCGACACCGCGGTGCAGGGTGAGACGCGACTGCTGCCCGGCATCGAGCGCATGCTCGACCGCCAGCCGCTCGGCGATCCCGACGTGCTCGCCGCGCGCATCGTGCGCGCACTCGAACGCGGGCGGCGCCGCGTCGTCTACCCGCGCTCCGGCCGCTTCCCACTCGTGTTGCCCGGGATCGCCCGCGGCTACACCCGCCGCCTCGCCGCGCGCACCTGGTCGACCGTCGACGCACAGCGCCGCGAGGAGCTGCTCGGCACGGTGGTGCGCAGCGGCTCGATGGGCGACGCCGTCGCGCGCGAAGCCCGCGACGCGTGGGAACGGGCGCGAGCCCGGGCGTGACTGCTTACGCGGCTCCCGCCGCGTGCTTGCGGCGCTGCGAGACGTAGTCGACCAGGATGTAGTCGCCGAGGCGGTCGGGCGAGATGAAGAAGGCGCGCCCGCGGTTGAGCCGGGTCATCTGGTTGACGAACTGCACCAGGTGGTAGTTCGACTCCAGCATGAAGGTGTTGATCACGATGTTCTCGCGGGTGCAGCGCTGCACCTCGACCAGCGTCTTGTGGAAGGTCTCCGGCAGCGGCGGGTAGAAGAACACCGCGCGCGAGCCCTCCATGTGCGCGGTGGGCTCGCCGTCGCTGACGATGATGATCTGCTTGTTCTGGCCGTGGTAGCGGGAGAGCAGGTGGCGGGCCAGCATCAGCCCGTGCTGCATGTTGGTGCCGTACACGTACTCGTTGACGCTCAATTGCGGCAGCGCCGACGGCGCGATCTGCCGCGCGTAGTCGCTGAAGCCGATGACGTGCAGGGTGTCGCGGGGGAACTGGGTGCGGATCAGCGAGTCGAGCGCCAGGGCGACCTTCTTGGCCGCGTAGAAGTAGCCGCGCAGCGGCATGGAACGCGACATGTCGAGCATCAGCACCGTGCACGACCGCGCCAGCGACTCGCTGCGGTGCACCTCGAAGTCGTCGGCGGAGAGCCGCGGCGTGCGCCAGGCGCCGCCCGCGGTGCGGTGCGAGCCGACGTGCTGCTCGGAGGCCTCGCGCCGCAGCGCGTTCATGATCGTCTTCTCGACGTCGAGGTCGAAGGGATCGCCGAACTCGTAGGCCTTGGACTCGTCGCTGCGCTCGCCGCCCGCGCCCTCCTGGCGCACCGCGTGGTTGCCGAAGCGGTCGCGGCGCAGCCGGGCGAAGAGGTCGCCGAGCGCCTTCTGCCCGATGCGGCGCATGCCGCGCGCGGTGAGCTGGAAGCCGCGGCCGTCGCGCTGGATCAGCCCCGACTCCTCCAGCCGCCTGGTGATCTGGGAGAGCTGGTCGACGCTGCGCGCCGCCTCGTCGCCGAGCGCCTCGCGCAGCTGCTGGCGGGTGCGGTCGTCGAGCTCGCTGCCGCGGTAGGCCTCGCGCAGGGCGCGTTCCAGGTCCTCCATCGACTGCAGGCGGCCCATCAGGTCCATGGCCTCGTCGAGGGGGAGCTGCTCGCCGCCGAAGAAGTTGTAGCGGGAGCCCAGCCGCTGCCGCGGTGAGAGCAGCTCCAGCGCGCCGGCCAGCTGGGCCAGCTCGGCCTGCAGGTCGGGATCGCCGAAGGCGGCCTCCATCAGCTCGCCGAGCTGGCGGCGCATCTCCGGCGAGAGCGACTGCATCAGCGAATCCATGCGGGCCATCTGCTTCTGCAGGTCTTCGAGGAACTCGTCGAAGGTGGCCGGCGCGTTGGGGAAGAGCTGTCCCCACTTCTGCAGAAACTGCTCGTACGACGCCTGCAGCTGCTCGGGCGGCACGCCCTCCAGCTTCTGGCGCATCAGCTGGTTGAGGTCGCGCACCATCTCGCGCAGCGCCTGCATGTCGCCCTGCGACATGTTCTGCAGTGAGCGCTGCATGTCCTTGAAATAGGTGTCGACGACGCCCTGCTTCAACTCTTCGAGCAGCTCCTGGAACTTCTGCTCGGCGCTCGGCGACATGAACTCGTAGTCCTGCAGCTGGCGGATGGCGCCGCCGGGCTCCGGGGGCAGGTTGTCGAGCGTCTCCCGGCGCTTGCGGGCGATGCGCTCCATGATCCGCTGCGCCGACTCGTCCTTCGCCGCCTCGACGCGCTCGTCGATGCCCTGGCGCTCGGTGCGCAGGACGTTGTCGAGCTTCTCCTGGATGTCCTTGAAGACGCCGTCGAGGTTGAAGCGCTCCAGCTGCTGCTGCCTGCGGCGGCGGAGCTGCTCCATCATCTCCTCGAGGCCCTGCAGGCGGCGGCCCTGCTTGTCACGCCAGCCCTGGCTGAGCAGGCGCCGCAACGCAGACTCGAAGTCCCAGCCGTGGAACACGTCTTCGGACAGGCGGCCGAAGAGCTCCTCGACGTCGGGACCGAGGGGATCCTGGGTGCCGTCCCAGGTCTCGAAGCGCTGGGGACGGAAGTCGGGGGTGGACATCAGCGGGACCTACCCGCCGTAGATGGTCGACCCGTCGATCGGCGTCTTGTTGAGGCGCTTCGACAGGTGCAAGCCTTCGAGCACGAACTCCAGCACCGCGGCGCGCGACGCGGCGGACGAGGGCTCGTCGAGCTTGGCGATCGCCTTCTCGATGCCGGGCAGCTCGCGGATCGCCGTCTCGTAGGAGTCCGCGGCGGTGTGGTCGCTCACCTCGACGGTGAAGCCGCCGCGGTCGAAGCGCTGCACCAGCTCGGTGAACTCCTGCACCGTGAAGTGGCGCCGGAAGACGTTCGAGCAGGCGGTGCGGATGATCTTCTCCAGCACCGAGGAGTCGTCGTTCTCCTCCCAGGTCTCCAGCTCCAGCTTGCCGGCGCTCGACGGCACCAGCGCGGGCAGGTCGCTGACCCGCGGCACCGCCTCCTTCTCGCCCGTCTTGATGGCCCGGCGCAGCGCGTTGCTGACCAGGTTCTCGTAATTGGCGATGCTGACCCGAACCGAGACGCCGCTGCGCTGGTTGACCTGCGGGTTGCGCCGGGCGAGATGGGTGATCTCGGCGACGATCTCCTTCATGTACGAGGGTACGCGCACCGAGGCGGGCGAGTCCTCGAAGGTCATCCGCTCCTGCTCGACGATGGCGATCTCGTGCTCCAGCGTCTTGGGGTAGTGGGTGCGGATCTGCGCGCCGAAGCGGTCCTTGAGCGGGGTGATGATGCGGCCGCGGTTGGTGTAGTCCTCGGGGTTCGCGGTGGCGACCACGTAGACGTCGAGCGGCAACCGGATGCGGTAGCCGCGGATCTGGACGTCGCGCTCCTCGATGATGTTGAGCAGGCCCACCTGGATGCGCTCGGCCAGGTCGGGCAGCTCGTTGATGGCGAAGATGCCCCGGTTGGTGCGCGGCACCAGGCCGTAATGGATGGTCAGCTCGTCGGAGAGGTAGCGACCCTCGGCGACCTTGATGGGGTCGACCTCGCCGATGAGGTCGGCGATCGAGGTGTCGGGTGTGGCCAGCTTCTCGCTGTAGCGCTGGTCGCGGTGCAGCCAGTGGATGCGCGTCTCGTCGCCGTGCTCGGCGACCAGCTCGCGGCAGCGGCGGCAGATGGGCTGGTAGGGATCGTCGTTGATCTCGCAGCCCTGGATGGCGGGGATGAACTCGTCGAGCAGCGAGACCAGCGAGCGCACCAGTCGCGACTTGGCCTGGCCGCGTTCGCCGAGCAGGACGATGTCCTGGCCGGCGAGGATGGCGTTCTCCAGCTGCGGGACGACCGAATCCTCGTAGCCGCGGATGTCGGGGAAGAGCGGCTCGTCAGCTGACAGCTTGCGGATGAGGTTGCGGCGCAGCTCCGCCTTGACGGAGTCGACCCGGTACTCGGAGCGGCGAAGCTCGCCGACGGTCGTGGAGAGTGCGGCGGCCATGGGGACGCCAGCGTACACCCGCGGGCGACCCCCGGACGCCCGATCGTGCGCACCGGGGCGCGCGACCCGCCTGCCTGGACTCAACGGCTGCCGCGGCGCATCATCCCGAGCGACCCCGCGGCGTCGCCGCTGCTGGGGTCATCGGGGACAGGACGCGAGGAGATGGCGATGCCTCCACATCTGCTGGTCCATCTGGTCAAGTTCAGCCCGGTGGCGGGGGGGCTGGCGGCCATCGGCGGTTGGCTGTGGCACCCCGACTGCGTACCGACGGTGACGTCGTCCTTCGCCACGTCACAGAAATGCTCCAACGCCTGGGGCGACGTGAGCGCCGCCGACATGGTCGACGGGGGGTTCGGGCTCGTCCTCCGCGGCGTCGGGTACGGCGCCATCCTCGGCGTGGCCATCGTCCTGGTGCTCGTCTACGTCGTCGGCGTGTCGAAGAAGGACGTCGGCATGGAGTGAGGCGCGGCGCGCGCTGCTCAGACCAGCAGCGCGTCCTCGGCGGTGGCGGCCTCCAGGCGGCGCAGGCGGCGGGAGGCGCGCATGCGCTCGACCAGGCGCGAGGCGATGTCCGGGTCCTGGCCGAAGTGGAGCTGGACCATGGAGGCGACCAGGGTGGGCGAGGCCCAGCCCTCGCAGCCGAGCGGCTCGCCGTCGCAGTCGTGCATGGAGTAGGCGGCGCGGTACTGGTCGGTGCCGTTGAGCAGCGTCGAGAAGTGGAACTCGTGGCCGCGCAGGCGGGTGCCGGCGGGGCCGAGCAGGCAGTCGCCCATCAGGCGCAGGTCGCGGTAGCCGGTGCGCGGCGCCTCGGCGAGGGCGACGTCGACGGGGACGACACCGGACATCTGGTGCACCGTGCCGTCGCCGGTGCGCAGCGAGCGGGCCAGCAGCAGGACGCCGCCGCACTCCGCGTAGATGGGCAGGCCCTGCTGGTGGGCCCGCGCCAGCGACTCGAGGAAGCCGCGGTTGCGCGAGAGCGCCCCGGCGAAGACCTCGGAGAAGCCGCCGCCGAAGTAGAGCCCGTCGACGTCGCGGGGCACGCCGCGATCCTCGATGGGCGAGAAGGGCACGATCTCGCAGCCGGCGTCCTCGAGCAGCTCGAGGTTCTCCGGGTAGTAGAAGCAGAAGGCGTCGTCGAAGGCGACGCCGAGCCGGACGCGGCCCTCGGTCTGCGCCACCAGCGGGCGTGGTGCCGGCGGCAGCGGGTCGGCCGCGGCCATGAGGCGCTCGATGAGGTCGAGGTCGCAGTGGCGCTCGATGAGGTCGGCGAGCCGGTCGAGGGCGGGATCGACGTGGGCGTTCTCGGTGAGCGGCAGCAGGCCCTGGCGCAGCTCGGGGATGCGTGCCGACTCCAGGCGCGGCAGGGCGCCGAGCACGGGCAGGGTGGCCAGGCCCCAGACGGCGTCCTCGACGAGGCGGCGGTGGTAGTCGCTGGGGACGTTGTTGAGGATGACCCCGATCAGCCGCAGCTTGGGGTCGAGCTGGCGCACGCCGAGGGCGACGGCGGCGGCGGTCTCGCCCATGGCGGAGACGTCGAGAACGAGCACGACGGGGCAGCGGGCGATGCGCGCGGCCTCGGCGGTGCTGCCGGGGAAGGGGTAGGCGCCCGTGGCGCGGGCGTCGTCGGGCGAGAGGCCGTGGCCGTCGAAGATGCCCATGACGCCTTCGATGACGGCGCAGTCGGCGTTCATGGTGCCCTGGGCCAGGGCGCGGCGGACGCCGGCGGGGCCGAGCATCCAGGCGTCGAGGTTGCGGCAGGGCCGCCGGCTCGCGTGCGACAGGTAGGCGCTGTCGACGAGGTCGGGGCCGACCTTGAAGGTCTGTACAGTCCGCCCCCTGGCGCCGAGCGCGGCCGTGAGGCCGAGGGCGACGGTCGTCTTGCCCGCCCCGGAATGGGCACCCGCGACCACCAGGCGTGGGATGCGGACCTCGTCGAACATGGACGTCATCTCCGTGCGTCACCCCCCGGTTTGCGGACGCTGCGTCAAGTCCAGACGAGGGCGACGGTCGAGGCGTGGCGGCGGGCGGAGATGCAGACGCCGTGGTCTGGTCGGTGAGCGGACGCTATCACCGGTCTCCGGATGTGTAAAGACACAAAGCCCACGCGGCGGAGCGGCCGGTGCGATCCGGGTTTTTGACGCTGTTGTCAGGAAGACTCAGGCGGTGGCGACGGCCACGGGGGTCTCGCTGCCCACGTTGAGAGGCGCGGCGGCCGCGGCAGGGCGGAGGTCGCGCAGCCGCATGCGCACCCGCTCGCGGCCCTCCCACTCGTCGAGCTCGAGGCCGAAGCAGCAGTCGATGCGGCGGCCGCGGGGCAGATGGGCCTCGACGCCCGGCTTGTTGAAGGCGATGGCCTCGGCCACCCCGCCGCCCTGGTCGGAGAGGATCACCCGCAGGTGCTGCCGGTTGGCGCCGAAGCTCGACGCGGAGAGCACCGTGCAGTCGCGCATGGCCAGCAGTGCATCGTGGTTGCCCTGGCCGCAGGGCTCCAGGGCGCTCAGCTCGCGGCAGAGGCCCGGCACCAGCTCGGCGGCGGTGACCACCGCGTCGACGTGGAAGACGCGGGCCGGCTTGCTGTCGCCGAGCTGCGCGGCGACGGCAGGCATGAGCAGCTCGGTGAACTCCTCGAAGCGCCGCGGGTCGAGGCTGAACCCGGCGGCCAGGGCGTGGCCGCCGTAGCGGAGCAGCGCTCCGGCGGCGGCGTCGAGCGCCTTGACCACGTGCACGCCGCGGACGCTGCGGGCCGAGCCCTTGGCCTCCTCGGCGTCGAGGCAGGCGACGAAGGAGGGTCGGGCGTAGCGCTCGGTGATGCGACCGGCGACCAGGCCGACGATGCCCATGGGCCAGGCGGCGTCACCGAGGATGACGGCGGGCAGGTCGTCGGGGAGCTGGGCGATGCGCTCCTCGGCCTGCTCCAGCGCCTGGGCGACGGCGTCGCGCCGCACCTGGTTCTGCGCCTCGAGCTTGGCGGCGATCTCCGACGCCTCGGGGCCGTCCTTGGCCAGGCAGAGGCGCAGGGCCAGCTCGGCGTCCTCCATGCGGCCGGCGGCGTTGATGCGCGGGGCCAGGCCGAAGGCGATGTCGCTGGCTCTGAGCGGCGGGCGGACTCCGGCTGCCGCGCTGAGCGCCCGGATGCCGGGCGAGGGGTCGTCGGAGAGCTGCTGCAGCCCGCGCTTGACGATGAGGCGGTTCTCGCCGCGCAGCGGCATCATGTCGGCCACCGTGCCCAGGGCGGCGAGGCCCAGGCCGCGCTCCGCCGAGCCGGGCGGGACGATGCCCTCCATCTCCAGCGCCTGCAGCAGCTTCCAGGCCACCCCGGCGCCGGCCAGGGAGTCGAAGGGGTAGGTGCAGGCGGGCTGCTTGGGGTTGATGAGCGCGTCGGCGGGGGCCAGGCGCGGCGGGGTGCCGTCCGGGGCGAGGGGGAGGTGATGGTCGGTGATGACCAGGCGCATGCCATCGGGACGACCGGCCGCCACCTCGACGCTGCTGGTGCCGCAGTCGACGGTGATCACGCACTGCACGCCGCGGGCGCCCAGGTCGTCGAGGGCGGCGGCGTGCAGGCCGTAGCCCTCGGTCATGCGGTTGGGGATGTAGGGCTGGACGTCGGCGCCGGCGTCGCGCAGGGCCAGGGTGAGCATGGCGCAGGCGGTGACGCCGTCGGCGTCGTAGTCGCCGTAGACGGCGATGCGAAGGCGCTCGCGGACGGCGACGCCGAGGGTGATCACCGCCTCGGGCATGCCGGCGAGCATGAAGGGGTCGTGGTGGCCGTCCTCGCCCGCGGCGAGCAGGGAGCGCGCGGCGCCGGCGTCGTAGCCGCGGGCGGCGAGCACCCGGCCGAGCACCGCGGGCAACCCGTCGAGCCCCGGCACGTCGGCGATCTCCCAGCGGCGAGGAGCGGGCTTCATCCCGCAGCCCGCCTTGCGGGCCGACTCACACAGCAGCTCGGAGGGGGAACAGACGCTCGCACGGACGTTCGATAGTCTACCCGTTGCAGGCCCAGGACGAAAGGGGGATCGAGCACAGGGATCTCTGTGCGCAGAGGAGTGCTCGGCCACTTGCGGTCCCGTATTCTCTGCGCATGGCTCTCGCACCGGATCCGTTCGACGCCGAGGTCGAACGCGTCCTGGCCGATCCCGATTTCAAGGCTGAGATGGCCGCGCGTCGCGCTCGTGAGGAGCGTGGTGAAGCGGTGATCTACGACGACGCCGAGGTGCGCAAGCGCTTGCGCGATCGCGGCGTGCCGCTCCTCGACCCGCCCGAGCCTGAGTGACGCTTCGGTGGACTGATCGCGCGGTCGACGACCTCGAGGACATAGCGGACCGCGCTCCCAGGGCGGCCGCGCATGTCTACGAAGCCATCGTGTGGCTCGGGCGGATGCCGTTCCCCAGAGCCTTCAGACGGTACGAGCACGGCGGCACCGAACGCATCCTGTCGGTGGCGCCGTACATCGTCGTCTATCGCGTGGTCGACGAGGACATCGTGGTTCTTCGCGTCGCGGATGCGCGCCGTTTCGGCGCTCGGTGGTGAACACCTAAGAACTGTCCGCGGGGGTCTCCAGAAGCCCCAGGAGGCTTCTGTTTCCAGCAGAATGGCGCGCCGTGGCGCTTCTCCGCACGCTGCTGCCGCGCAGCCATCCGGCCGCGTCGGGGCGGCGGTTCTCTCGCTGGAACCTCTTCGACGCGCTCGCCGTGCTGGGCCTGGCGGCGGCCGCGTACCGCGAGCAGGCGGGGCGCTTCCGCGTGGGGCAGTACATCGACCTGGGCTGGGCCGGCGACTGGATCGCCCAGGCCTACCGCTCCAGGCTGGCCGGCTCTTACCAGTTCACGTCGTGGGATCCCGCCTGGAACCGCGGCTATCCCAACACCGACGGCTGGCAGGAGGTCCCCAACTGGCTTGCAGGCAACGTCGCGCGTGTGACCCACGTCGGGGTGCCGCGCACCATGGTGCTGCTCACCCTGCTCTGCCTGCTGGTCTACCCGGTGGGCGGCTACCTGGCCCTGCGGCTGCTCGGCTGCGGCCGGCTGGCGGCGCTGCTCGGCGGCGCGCTGCTGCTCGACAGTCCCGCCATCTACGCCATGGTCAACGACTACGCGGGCGTCTTCGGGCTGGCGGCGCTGCCCGTCGCGGTGTGGATCGTCCTCGGACTGTTCGGCAAGCGCGCGGGGTGGGTGGGCGCGATCGGAGTCGGGCTGCTCATCGAGTTGCATCCCTTCGCGGCGGTGGCGGCCGCGTCGCTGATCGCGGTGCGCCTGGTCTACGACCGTGGCCGCGCCTGGCGGCGGGTGCTGGCGCAGAGCGCGGTCGCGGTGGCGGTGGCCGCGCCCTACTGGCTGCCGCTGCTCTTCAACCACCGGCCCAAGGCCAGCGACACCGGCGTCGAAGCCTCGCTGCCCTTCGCCGACGGGCATTTCTACTTCCGCGTCGGCCTGGTCGAGCTGTCGCTGGGCGCCATCCTGCTGCTCGGCGGCGCGTTGCTGGCGCTGGCGCTGCGACGCATGCCGCATCGGCGCGTGTCGGTGTGCTGCCTGGGCGCCGCGGCGCTGATGGGTGCGGCGCTGACGCTGTCGTACAAGGGCTGGCTGCCGCAGTTCTTCATGGAGGCCCAGCTCACCCGCAGCATGCCCTTCGTCCTGGTGCTGCTGGCCATGGGCCTGGCGCCACTCGGCGACCTGGTGCAGCCGATCGCCGCGCGACTGCTTGCGCGCGTTCGCGATCTGCCCACCGCGGCGCCCGCGGTGGTGGCCACCGGCGCGGTGCTGCTCGTCGCGGCGGCGCTCGCCGTCGACGGCGGCCGCTGGACGTACGGCTACTCCTGGCCGGTGACCCAGGACGCGTACGCGTACGGCCAGGACGTCGCCACCTGGCTGAACGCGCACCCCGACGTGCCGCGCCCCGCGGTGTTCTTCGGCGACAACGCCGTTGCCGCCGCCGCCTCGTACTTCGCCTTCGGCCAGGTGGAGTTCACCAGCGACTACTCGGCGCGCGGCTGGGGCGTGGCCAACACGCAGATCACCGGGCTGCTGCAGCAGGGTGTCGCCTTCGCCGACGTCGAGCCCTACCTGCGCGGCGAGGGCGTGCAGTACCTTTACGTGCAGGACGGCTCCGTCGAGGAACACACCGTCGACGCCTGGCTGGCCCACGGCGACGCGGTCCTGCTCGACAGCGGCCGGGTGGGACGCATCGTCGGTCTCACCGCGCCGTCGCCCGCGGCGTTCAGTGCGCCCGCGGGCGCGGTGCGCGCGGCGCCGGTCGCCGACCTCGCCTACTACTCCGATCCCGCCGCGGCTGCGCAGTTCCCCGTCGCCATGCGGCGCTGGATGTCCGTGGTCACCGCACCCTCGGTGCACGCCGCGACGGTGAGCGTCACCTCGCCGTCGACACGCGACCTGCGCGTCGACGGACATGCCGGCGACATCCTGGTGGTCGGCCAGCGCTGGGACTCGTCGTGGCAGGCGAGCAGCGACGGACGGTCGCTCAGCGTCGAGCGCGTCGGTCCCGACCTGCTCGGCGTCGACCTCACCTCCGACGGCGTGCAGACGATCAGCGTGCGCCACGCGCCGAGCCCGAGCCAGCTCGCCGCGCTGCTCCTGCTCGCGCTGGGGTTGCTCATCGCCGTGGCGGCGACGGTGTTCGATCGCGGCGGGCGGCGCGCGCAGTCGCTAGCCGCGCACGAGCTGGCGCAGCACGAAGTTGAGCACGCCGCCGTGGCGGTAGTAGGTGACGTCCGTGTCGCTGTCGAGCCGGGCGATGACGCTGAAGCGAGTCTCTGAGCCGCCCTCGCCGCGCGCGGTGACGGACATCTCCATGCCCGGCCGCAATTCGCCGGCGACGCCCTCGACGGTGTAGGTTTCGCGCCCGGTCAGCCCCAGCGACTGCGCGTTCTCGCCGCTCTTGAACTGCAGCGGCAGCACGCCGAGGCCGACAAGGTTGCTGCGGTGGATGCGCTCGTAGGACTCGGCGATGGCCGCGCGCACGCCGAGCAGCGCGGTGCCCTTGGCGGCCCAGTCGCGCGAGGAGCCGGAGCCGTACTCCTTGCCGGCGATGACGACGAGCGGCGTGCCCTCCGCCTGGTAGCGCATCGAGGCGTCGTAGATGGAGGTGACCTCGCCGCTGGGGACGTGTTCGGTGTAGCCGCCCTCCCTGCCCTGCGCCAGGGCGTTGCGCAGGCGGATGTTGGCGAAGGTGCCGCGCATCATCACCTCGTGGTTGCCGCGGCGCGAGCCGTAGGTGTTGAAGTCGCGCTCGTCGACACCGTGCTCGCGCAGGTACTGCGCGGCGGGGCTGGTGCGGGCGATGTTGCCGGCGGGCGAGATGTGGTCGGTGGTGATCGAGCCGCCAAGCAGGGCCAGCACGCGCGCGTCGCGGATGTCCTGGGTGGGCTGCGGCTCGGCGGCGAGGTTCTCGAAGAACGGCGGCTCGCGCACGTACGTCGAGTCCGGCTGCCACTCGAACATGGCGCCCGTCGGCGCGTCGAGTTTCTGCCAGTGCTCGTCGCCATCGAAGATGCGGCCGTACTCGCGCGAGAACAGGTCGGCGGTGACCGCTTCGCCCATGGCCGCGTTGACCTCGTCGGCGGAGGGCCAGATGTCGCGCAGGTACACGGGCGCGCCGTCGCTGCCGGTGCCGAGCGGCTCGCGGCTCAGGTCGATGTGCACCGTGCCGGCCAGCGCGTAGGCGACCACCAGCGGCGGCGAGGCCAGGTAGGACGCCTTCACCTGGGGATGGATGCGCCCCTCGAAGTTGCGATTGCCGCTGAGCACCGCGACGACGGCGAGGTCGTCCTCCTGGACGCGCTCGGCGACGGCCTCCGGCAGCGGGCCGCTGTTGCCGATGCAGGTGGTGCAGCCGTAGCCGACCAGGTTGAAGTGCAGCTGCTCCAGCGGGGAGGTGAGCCCGGCGCGGTCGAGGTAGTCGGTGACCACGCGCGAACCGGGCGCCAGGCTGGTCTTGACGTAGTCGGGCACGCGCAGGCCACGCGCCACCGCGTTGCGGGCCAGCAGTCCGGCGCCGATCATCACCGACGGATTGCTGGTGTTGGTGCACGAGGTGATGGCGGCGATCACCACCGCGCCGTTCTCCAGGCGCTGGTGGCCGTTGCCGTCGTGGGGATGCGGGTGTGGCGGCGGCTCGCCCGCGGAGGTGGCCGCGCTGTCACCGCCCTCGTTCTCGAGGCGGCCGACGTCCTTGGCGACGTCGTCGTTGGTCTTGGGGGCGAAGACGTTCTGGAAGGACTCCCACACCGCGGGCAGCGACACACGGTCCTGCGGGCGCCGCGGTCCGGCCATGCTCGGCTCCACGGAGGCGAGGTCGAGCTCGAGCATCTCGGTGAAGCGCGGGGGCTCCTGGCCGTCGACGCGGAAGGTGCCCTGCTCCCTGTTGTAGCGCTCCACCAGCTCGACCAGGTCGGCGGGGCGGCCGCTCTCACGCAGGTAGCGCAGGGTGCCGTCATCGACGGGGAAGAGCGCGGCGGTGGCGCCGTACTCGGGCGACATGTTGGAGAGCGTGGCCCGGTCGGCGGCGCTCAGGGCGCTGAGGCCGTCGCCGCAGAATTCGACGAACTTGCCCACAACTCCGTGGCGACGCAGCATCTCGGTGAGGGTGAGCACCAGGTCGGTTGCGGTCGCACCCGGCCGCAACGCGTTGTGGAAGCGCACGCCCACCACGATGGGCGTGAGCAGGAAGAGCGGCTGCCCCAGCAGGCAGGCCTCAGCCTCGATGCCGCCGACGCCCCAGCCCAGCACGCCGATGCCGTTGACCATGGTGGTGTGCGAGTCGGTGCCCACCAGCGTGTCGGGGAAGGCGAGGCCGTCGCGCACCTGCACCACGCGAGCCAGGTACTCGATGTTGACCTGGTGCACGATGCCCATGCCGGGCGGCACCACGCTGAAGCCGTTGAAGGCCTGCTGCGCCCAGCGGAGCAGCTCGTAGCGCTCGCGGTTGCGCTCGTACTCGCGCTCGATGTTGGCGGCGTAGGCACCGTGATTGCCGAACATGTCGACCTGCACGCTGTGGTCGACGACCAGGTCGGCGGGGCTGAGCGGGTCGATGCGCGCGGGGTCGCCGCCCATGCGGGCCATGGCGCTGCGCATGGCGGCGAGGTCGACCACAGCGGGGACGCCGGTGAAATCCTGCAGCAGCACGCGCGCGGGCACGTAGGCGCGTTCCTTATCAGCATTGCCCGACGCGCCGCCGTCCCAGCGGGCCAGTGCCTCGACGTCGCCGTCGTCGACGTAGCTCTCGCCGGAGTGGCGGAGCAGGTTCTCCAGCAGGATGCGGACCGTCACCGGCAGCCGGGACGGGTCGCCGACGCCCTCCTCGTGCAGCCGCTCCAGCCGGTGGAAGTCGATCCCGTCGACTCCGGGCAGGGCCACCCGGGCACCGAAGGCGTCAGCTCGCGCCATCTCCTCTGCTCTCCTCGCTGGCAACTGGGTCGCCGCCCATCTTCGCACTCGCGTGCACGGGGCCGTGGACGAGGCCATGGGCGGCGGATGTACGGAGAAATGCCGTACAATCCCGGGCCATGGCCGTGCAGCCCGATCCGCTCCAGCCCAGGCGAGACCAGCGTCTCGAAGCGCGGGTGACCGATGACGAGAAGCAGCTCTTCGTCACCGCAGCCGCGCTGACCGGGCGCAGCCTCAGCGACTTCGTGGTCGGGTCGTTGCGCGATGCCGCCGAGCTGGTCATCCGCGAGCGCCAGACGATGCAGCTCAGCGCCGCCGACGCGCGCAGCTTCGTCGAGGCCCTGGTCAACCCGCCCGAGCCGAACCAGGCTCTGCGCCGGGCCGCGCGGCGCCACCGTGCCGCGGCCGCCGACCTCTCGGGTTGACCACCGCGGCGGCGGGCCCGCGCATCGAGGTGCTGGCGGGCGGCCACGATCGGTCGGACTTCGCCTGCGGCAAGGAGCCGCTCGACCGCTACCTCCGGCAGCAGGCCGGCCAGGACGTGCGGCGGCGGCTCGCAGCGGTGTTCGTCGTCTGCGCGCAGGGCAGCAACCAGGTCATCGCCTACTACTCCCTGTCCGCGCTCTCGATCCCGATCGACGAGCTCGGCGAGGATCAGCGCCGGCGCATCCCCTACCCGGAGGTTCCCGCCGTTCTGCTCGGCCGGCTGGCCGTCGATCGACGGTACGCGGGCCAAGGGCTGGGCAGCTTCATGGTGGTGGATGCCGCGGTCCGCTGCATGAGTGTCGATCGGCCCGCCACCTGGGCGATGGTCGTCGATCCGCTCGACGACGAGGCGGTCGCCTTCTATCGCCACCTCGGCTTCATCGACTTCGTGCAGCGCGGCGACCGGCTCTTCCTGCCGCTGGCCACCTTCCGCAAGGCCCTCGACGCCGCCCGAGGCTAGGCGACCTGCGGCGCGGTATCGAGCACGCGGGCGAGGTCGGCGGTGTCGAGGTAGACGCGCAGGGCGCGGATGAGGCCGTCGCGGGCGTCGACCACCAGCACGCCGGTGTTGTCGAAGTCGTGGCCGGCGCGGCTGGTGCCGGCGGTCTCGAACTCCAGGGTGGCGCTGTCGCCGCCGGAGGTGACGCGGTCGACGGCGAGGGTCTGCAGGGGCAGCACAGCGGTGAGCCAGCCGACGAACTCGCGCAGCTCGGCCTCGCCGCGGAAGACGCGGCGGGGGGCGAAGCGGGGGAAGCAGAGCTCGGCGTCGGGCGCGAAGAGCGCGGCGGCGCCGTCGAGGTCCCCCTCGTTGAGCAACCGCATGAGCTGCAGGGCTAGGGTCTTGGAGGTCATGGTTCGACGTCTCCTGGGTGGACGACCTGGTGGTGGCACCTCCAACGCGCCCAGGCTAACGCAGCGCGTCAGTACGCGTCAAATCACCGTCGCCGCGGCGACCGGCTCAGCCAACCCTGTAGAAAAGCTGCTAGCCTCGATATCACGATGCCAGCTCAACCCAAGCGCACCAGGAAGGTCGGGGGCAGGCGGCAGCGAGCTCGCCAGCCGGCCGCGCCGGGCCGCAGGGAGGTCGGGATGACACTGTCCACACGGAGCGCGCCCCGAGCGCCGCGCCGCCCGGGACGGGTGGCGGCGGCGATCGTCGTCTTCAGCGGCAGTTGAGCCGGGCCGCCTGGCCCGGACGCAACGTCCCGCTCGGCGCCACCTGGGACGGCGAGGGGACCAACTTCGCCGTGTTCAGCGAAGGCGCCGAGGGCGTCGACCTCGTCCTCTTCGGCCGCGACGGTAGCGAGGAGGCGGTCTACGAGCTGGTCGAGCGCACCGAGCTGCACTGGCACGGCTACGTCTACGGCATCGGCCCCGGCCGCCACTACGGCATCCGCGTGCACGGCCCCTACGACCCCCAGCGCGGCCGGCGCTTCAACCACCACAAGCTGCTGCTCGACCCCTACAGCAAGGCGATCAGCGGGCACGTGCAGTGGGGCCCGGAGGTCTTCGGCTACCGCATGGGCGAGAAGGACGACGTCGAGCCCAGCGAGCTGGACTCCGGTCCCTGCATGCCGCTCAGCGTGGTCATCGACTCCTCGTTCCCCTGGGGCGACGACCCGCGGCCCAACACCTCGTGGGCCGATACCATCATCTACGAGACCCACGTGCGCGGCTTCACCCGGCGCCACCCGGAGATCCCCGAGCACCTGCGCGGCACCTACGCGGGCCTGGCCCACCCCGCGGCGATCGAGCACCTCACCAAGCTGGGCGTCACCGCCGTCGAGCTGATGCCGGTGCACCACTTCATCGACCCGCCCCACCTCGTCGAGAACGGGCTGCGCAACTACTGGGGCTACGACTCGATCGGCTACTTCGCGCCGGAGTCGCGCTACTCGTCGGCGGGCTCGCACGGCGGCCAGGTGCGCGAGTTCAAGGCCATGGTCCGCGCGCTGCACCGGGCCGGTCTCGAGGTCATCCTCGACGTCGTCTACAACCACACCGGCGAGGGCAACCACCTCGGTCCCACGCTGAGCTTTCGCGGCATCGACAACGCCGCCTACTACAAGCTGAGCGACGAGGACCCGCGCCACTACTGGGACGTCACCGGCACCGGCAACACCCTCAACGTGCGCCAGCCCCAGACGCTGCAGCTGATCATGGACTCGCTGCGCTACTGGGTCAACGAGATGCACGTCGACGGCTTCCGCTTCGACCTCGCCGCCGCGCTGGCCCGGCAGTTCTACGACGTCGACCGGCTTTCTGCCTTCTTCGACATCATCCACCAGGACCCGGTGCTCTCCCAGGTCAAGCTGATCGCCGAGCCCTGGGACGTCGGCCCCGGCGGCTACCAGGTGGGCAACTTCCCGGTGCGCTGGGCGGAGTGGAACGGCCGCTACCGCGACACCGTCCGCGACTACTGGCGCGCCCAGTCGCACGGCGTCAGCGACCTCGCCTACCGGCTCACCGGGTCGAGCGACCTCTACCAGGAGGACGGGCGGCGGCCCTGGGCCTCGATCAACTTCGTCACCGCGCACGACGGCTTCACCCTGCGCGACCTGGTCTCGTACACCCAGAAGCACAACGAGGCCAACCGCGAGGGCAACCGCGACGGCACCGACGACAACCGCTCCTGGAACCACGGCGTCGAAGGCCCCACCGACGATGCCTCGATCGGCGAGCTGCGGGCGCGGCAGCAGCGCAACTTCCTCTCCACGCTGCTGCTCTCGCAGGGCTGCCCGATGCTGCTCAGCGGCGACGAGATCGGCCGCACCCAGCGGGGCAACAACAACGCCTACTGCCAGGACAACGACACCTCCTGGCTGGACTGGCGCAACACCGACCACAGCCTGCTGCGCTTCACCCGCCGGCTGATCGGGCTGCGCCGCTCGCATGCCGTGCTGCGCCGGCAGCGCTTCTTCCAGGGCCAGCTCGGCCGCGGCCACCGGCGCAAGGACATCGCCTGGTTCCGCACCGACGGCACGGAGATGAAGGACCCGCAGTGGAACAATGCGCAGAACCAGTCGCTGGGCATGCTGCTCAACGGCGAGCTGATCCCCGACCGCGGCCCGCGCGGCGAGCGCATCGTCGACGACACCCTGCTCATCCTGCTGCACGCGCACCACGACGACACCGACTGGGTGCTGCCGCAGGGCTGGGGCGAGAGCTGGGAGGTGATCCTCGACACGGCGCGGCCCGACGAGATCCCCGGGGCGCGCTGGCTCAAGGGCGCCGCACAGCTCAAGGTGACCGCCCGCTCGCTGCTCATCCTGCGGCGGGGCACCTGATGAGCGGGGTCTCGATCACCTACCCTGAGTCGGACCAGCTCGTCGGAGCAGTGACGTCGCCCGGACAGATGAGGAGGACGATGCCTCGCAATCCCTCCAGGCGCGCCGAGCCGTGCACCGGCCGGGTGGTCGTCGAGCACGTCCGCCCCAGCGTCGACGGCGGCCGGCTGCCGGCCAAGGCCGCGGTGGACCAGCCGCTCATGGTGCACGCCGACGTCTTCGCCGACGGACACGACATGCTCGCCGCCTGGGTGCGGCACGGGGCGCCCGGCGTTCGGTCCAGGCGCACCGAGGTCTCCATGACCGCGGTGGGCAACGACCACTGGCAGGCGCTGCTCACACCCGAGCGCGTGGGGCCGTGGGAATTCGAGATCGTCGGGCTGGTCGACGCGTACTCGACCTGGCTGCGCGACCTGCGCACCCGCATCGCGGCGGGGCAGGACGTGGCGGTCGAGTTCGAGGTGGGGGCGTTGATGGCGGAGCAGCGGCTCGCCGGTGGCGCCGCGCTGCGCGCCGCTGAGCGGACGACGCTGAGCAGGCTGGTCGATGCGCTCCGCAACGCCTCGCTCAGCGATGAGAAGAAGGTGGCAGAGGCTTCGCGGCTGCAGACCGTTGCGCTCATGCAACGCACCGCCGACCGTTCGGCGGCGACGGTGTCGGGGCCGTACCCGCTCTTCGTCGACCGCGAGCTGGGCGCGTTCAGCGCGTGGTACGAGATGTTCCCGCGCTCCGAGGGCGCGCAGGACGGCGTCGGCGGGACGTTCCGCACCGCCGCCGAACGCCTGCCCGCCATCGCGGCGATGGGCTTCGACATCGTCTACCTGCCGCCCATCCATCCCATCGGGCACACCTTCCGCAAGGGGCCGAACAACACGCTGGAGCACGGTCCGGACGATCCGGGCTCGCCGTGGGCGATCGGCTCCGAGGAGGGCGGCCACACCGCGGTGCACCCGCAGCTGGGCACGCTCGAGGACTTCGACTTCTTCGTCGCGCGCGCCGGTGAGAGTGGGCTGGAGGTGGCTCTCGACTACGCGCTGCAGTGCAGCCCCGACCATCCCTGGGTGCGCGAGCATCCGCAGTGGTTCAAGCACCGTCCCGACGGCACCATCCGCTACGCGGAGAACCCGCCCAAGCGCTACCAGGACATCTACCCCATCGACTTCGAGACAACGGACCGCGAGGCGCTCTGGAACGCGCTGCGCGACGTGGTGCTGTTCTGGATCGGCCACGGCGTCACCGTCTTCCGCGTCGACAACCCGCACACGAAGCCGCTGCCCTTCTGGGAGTGG
>Ga0070713_100000588_pt1 | contig 23091 bp, 33 predicted proteins | sample LARL82metaG_FD_65465 | JGI IMG/M metagenome (GOLD analysis project Ga0070713, IMG submission 65465) | Corn, switchgrass and miscanthus rhizosphere microbial communities from Kellogg Biological Station, Michigan, USA - LAR L8-2 metaG | ecosystem: Host-associated > Plants > Roots > Rhizosphere ...
TGGACGTGGCACGACGCTCATCACGAGCCCGCACGGTACGCCGTGTGCGTGATCTGCTGCAACGAGATGGAAGAGTGGTACGCTAAGGACCTGGAGGAAAAGGCGGCAGTCTACAACCTTGCCGCTGAGCTGGGGCTCTAGTGTGATCATAGTGAGGGACAGGCTTCCTGTCCCTTGCCATGTCCACATTGGACTAGAGAAAGAGGTAGGAGAATGTTCTACGAGTACGACCAGAACAATTCCGGTGGCAGCTTTGAGCTGACGGAAAACCTCGGCAAGCACGTGTGGATAGAGGCGGACAGCCAAGAGCTGGCGAACTACCGCGCGGTGCAGATCGGGATCTACTTCGACGGTGTCGAAAAGGGTTACGACTGCGAGTGCTGCGGGGACCGCTGGTACGAGCCCTGGGGTTCGCGCCACGGCGCGGAGACTCTGGCCGAACTAGTCGAGCCTCACCGCGAGTTCCAGAAGCGCTGGCCTGCCCGTTGGGACGGCAACCGCATCGGTGTCGTCCACTACAAGGACGGGAGACGTGCGAACGTCTGGTACGACGATGACACCTGGGACGCTCACGAGGTGAAGGAGTTGGAAGCGTGACGCACACAACCACGGTCAACTCCAAGGTTGAGGACGGGATGACGAAGTACTACGCCGTGTGCTCTTGCGGCTGGTTTTCCCTCAACTACAACAACAGCTATTACGCTGAGCTGGCCGGGAACCTGCATGAGGGTGACTTCGCCTAAACGCAGAAAAGCCCCCTCTCACGAGGGGGCAATCCTACGGGACGTATAGTCCTGCTGGTGTCTGGTTGTCCATATAGGATTCCCAGGCATTGGCAAGTGTATACGTCAGCTCTAGAGCCTCCTCATAGGAGGCCATGAGCCTAGGAACGAGACTTACAACGGTGTCCCAAGCCCATTCAAGCTTAGGGTTCGCCTCAAAACCGTCTGGATTCTCCAGCCTCTCCGACCAGATGCGGAGCTTTCTCAGGAAGCTGATGGCTTCCGCTAGCTCTGCCTTGTCATTGATCAGTTCGAAGGTAGGAGAATGATCAGTAGTCAGGGTCATCATACATGCACTTTTCGTCTAGATCGGCGAGCTCCTGAATCACTTCCGGCATGCTCCATGGCGATAGTTCCTTGACCATCTCGGCCACGATCCCGTGAGCGCAGCGGATGTAAGCATGGACAACCCACGAATCGTCGCGGGTGTACTCACTGTAGCATCCACAGGACCACTCATGATTCGGGATAGCATAGATCTTTGGTCCGCAGTGGAGAATGTGCTCAACTGTCGCACCCTTGATCTTGTTCGCCATATGGCCCAGCGTGTTGATCTGGGGAATACCCCTGATGTTATTATAATGTCGTACCTGTTCCTCAAGCCATTCAGGAGCCTTCTCCTGAGCCCACGCTAGCAGCAATTCATCTGCATTCATGAAACTTCCCATCCATTCACATTTGCTAGGCCGTCCATAAGGCCAATCAAATCCTCAGCATCACGCTGAGGAATGGACTCTCCGTCGATTGCATATCGACGCATGAGAAGTGCAATCAGCATTTCGTGGTCACTCATGAGGCGACTCCAGCATGTCTGGAGTGAGCACAGTCACGTTGCTCTTGAGCACACGTGCATGGTTGGCATAGCCTCCGCTGTGCTCGATGAGGTCAACAATGATCCATACGTTGCCGTATGTGTACCCATTTGGGGTAGTTTTCTGCTCGCTGGCGTCCACCTTACGGACGGTACCAATCCCCCTCTTCGGGGTGTAGCCCTTGCTGAGCGGGTGCGTAAGCACCCTGACTCCGGGCTCGATTGGCGTTCCTCGCCAATCCTTAAATCCATCCACCGGTGAGCAGCCTTTCGATGTCATAGAGTAGGAATCTTTTCCACTTCGCGATGTACCAATCATCGCAATTGTACTTGACAGCACGAACCAGGTTATGCACTTCATGATGCAATCTTTCTTCGTGCTTATCCAGATCTATCACCCTTCTCCATCCCAGACTTGTCGGGTCTCTGCGAGAGCGGCTGCATTACTAGAACGGTGCGGCCTTCTAGGCGACGGATTCTCGCCTCCCAAAAGCTCTTGTAGACGCCTAAGCACGCGGTCCACGCGACCACGAGCGGCACCGACAGTAAGGGAAAGATGAGCAGCCACATTAGCGTATCCTGCCTCCTCTTCGGGGTCCCCATGGAATGCCCACCAGACCAGTTGCCACTCGGCCCCTGACAGGCTCTCCAGAGCCCGGGTGATGTCCATGAAGGCGTCGGACTCTGTGTAGCTCTCCGGAGTCTCCAGACCCTCTAGAACCAGCGGGAGTACCCGCCGTAGAGTCTTGAGGCTGTAGAAGTAGAGATCTTCCGTGCGGTATCCCAGAGCAGAAGCTTTCTGCTTCTGGCCGTACAGTGAGCAAGCCTTGTAGACCATGCCGTAGAGACGCTTGACGTCTCCCTCGTCCACATGGCGCTGATACTTGCGAGGGTGCTCTAGCGTGGCCAGATGGCCTTGTTGGACCATGTCCTCAACCGGCACGTAGCCATAGAACGAGCTGGCTGCCTTGCGGGCAGCCGAGCTAATCGTCCTAGCGACTCTATCCGGTGACAGTGGTTCCGGCAAAGCTTCGGGTGTCTCGGAACCAGGAGCGACAGTCGTTACACTGGTACTGCTGGTATACTCTAGTGTTGGCAACCTTGAATCCTTCCTTGTGGTAGCTCGTAGAAGCGCAGCGCGGGCATGCGATGCCAACCCTGTCATCCTCGTACAGCAACACGTTAGGATGTCCTGGGATCCACGGCAGTAGCTTGTCGTAGAGCTGTTCTGTGGTGACAACGTCACCCTTGTTGTACTCGGTCATCTTCTCCCAAGCGTCCGGGTCGCCGGACATACACTTGGTCCAAAGATCAAAGCCTTCGTGCTGAACCTTACCGTGGCCGAGATACTTCTGGGCCACGTACTCAAGACTGTTCTTAACCTCTCCGAAAGTCTTGCGGATGACCGTATAGAGGTCAACCTGCTGATACGGGCTCGGAGGCCCTAGACCGGCTTCAAGGAATGCGCTGTTCAATCGTGGGATATCGTACTTCTTACCGTTGTACGTGACAACGACATCAGCATCGTCGATGGCGTACCACAGCCTTTGCAGGCTGTCGCTCTCCTCAGCGGTGCGGTAGCGTTCGGCTCTGCCGAAGCGCACCAAGTCGTCGCCGTGCCACTTCCACGCGAAACATAGAAGGTGACCAGCCTCAACGATCTGGTTTACCGCTGTAGTGTCGTTGCCGTAGAGCTGCCATCGGTACGCCTTCGTAGGCGCCGACTCGATGTCCAGCGTTAGGATCTTCACCTAAACACCTCGGGTTCCGCATTGTCGTTTCTAATGCGCCGCTTGACCCAAGCACGCGCACCCCTTCGGGTGAAACACCAAGTGAGACAAACTGTGTAGGGTTCGTTCTCAGGGAGTCCTGAAAAGACTGCGAAACCACCACTTGAGGGCTTGATATAGTAGCTCACTTGATCCCCAAATTCTTCTCCAGCCGGTCAACGTGGCGCTGTCGGGCTGCCTCGTTCTTCTCCTGTCGAGAAATGACACGGCCTCCGGGGTGGTTCTCCCACATCTCGTGTTCGGCGAAAGACCGAACGTTGTACCAGATGCTATAGCGGGTCTCCCCGTAGCTCTCATACTCAATGTACCAGATGCCAAGGCCGCAAGCCTTAGCGGCTCTCCAGAGGATCAGAACGCTGGCTACCAAACACGCCAAGACTACCATGCGCTTGTGGTCCCCTTCCCGATCGTACGGAGCTCAAGGCTCTCGTAGTTGTCATCCTCACGGTCGAACCAGTTCGCGTTAGCGAGCACCTTGGCAGCCTTGGCTGCCAGGGCTTGACGAGACTCCTCTTCCGTGATAGGCTTCTTCTGCTGAAGCTCTGCAAGCTCCTCAGCGTCTACCGTACGGACAGTCTCGATCATTGGGACACCGTCCCAGCGGTTCTTCTCCAGATCCCAGTCAGCGCGGTCCCAAAGGGCCGAAGCAACTTCCTGAAGCATGTTACAGATCGTGTTGTTCTGCTGACGTGGCTTCACTGTCCACGTGGTGGTCTTATCTCCGTCAGTTACGCGGAGCAGGAGGGAGCCCCCGTCAAGAGGCTCCCAACTGAACTTAGGCTTGGGCATCATGCTCCATCTGCACTAGGTCCCAGGCGATTTCAGCGTAGCCGATATCCGGCTCGCTGAGCCATAGGCGGGCCTGCGCCATCCACTGGTTCTTGTTACCGTGGTAGGCTGCGAAACCATCTCTAGCCCTAGCGTACCACAGTCCCCCTGGACTGTCAAGGGGGAAATCATCCTCAAGCAAGGATGTCATGAAAGTAGTCCTCTCCATACAGGAGGAACGAGCTGTTTACGTCCTCCTTTTCGTCCATCTGCGCGATTTCGACCGAGCGCGGGAAGAGCCCCGACCACGTCGTGGCAAAGCCTGCACCAGCGTTATCTCCATCGGCGAAGACAACAATTCTGTTGAAGTCCTCGAAGAGGCGACGGTAGTGCGGCTTCCAAGTTCCGGATCCCGGAAAACCAACAGTGGGATAGCCCAGTTGACGGAGAATGAGACGGTCCATTTCTCCCTCAGTGACGCAAATTGCGGAGCCCGCGTCGATAAGGTCCTCAACACCATAGATCCGAGAGCGCTGGCCAGTTCGGGTGAGGTACTTACCACATCCCTCTGCCTTGCAATCGTGGTCCCGAATGCATCGGTAACGGAGATCGACAACTCCAGACCGTGTGATGTAGGGGATGCTGAGATAATTACCTGCTGTTGCAAGGTTCGGCCACTCTTCTAGCTGTTCATCGACTACGCCGAGGCGAGCCATATCGGCTGTTTCCTCGGTAATTCCTCGCCCCACCAGATAGTCGGCTGCCGCCTCTAGATTGGCGTGGAACCTCTCCGTCTGGTTCTCCAGCGAGCTCCTTTGCAAGGGCGTAAGCTTCTGCAAAGTCCATACCTCCCTGCCTTACTAGAAGGCCCACGGCGTCCCCACGGACGCCACATTCACCAGACATGCACTTGAAATAGTAGTCGTTGTGCCACGCCGAAGGATTCTCATCGGTGTGGAAGGGGCATCTCATCTTGGACCTGTTGGCGTCCACTCTTGCGTTGAAATGCCCCTCTAGCACGGGAATGATCTTAAAGCGGGCCTCCTGGCCCTCAGGCACTTACAACCTCGTTGACGTGCATGGTAACGTAGGTAGAAGCGTTGTTAAGGTAGCGCAGCCACACACGGTCCTTGTCTCGGGCCACAACCACGTAGCGGAGACCACTCTGCTTGACCATGACGTAGTCGCCCTTCTGAGGGTCGAACTTCTTAGTCAGGATGACCCTGACGTCATACTGGCTGCTGGACAGCCACAGGGTGTCCTTGTCTTCCTGTCGGATGGCCCAATCGCCATCCTCATCGAGCTCAACCATCTCAGGGTTGATAAACTCGTAAATGGACTCATTCATTGTTTTCTCCGCTGATAAAGTCCTCAAGGTACATGACCACAAAGGACTTGCTGATGCTGTGGTTGGGGTTTTTGATCACCAGGATCGGCACTGGCGCGGAATCGAGATTTCTCGCCTTCCGGTAAGCCTCGGACTCTCTTCGGGCTTCGTCGAGCCACGCTCTAAGGTTGAGAGACGACTTTGCATCTCGTCGAGCTTTGAGCTCAGCGACAAATTCTCCTCCACCAAGTACGAGATCACCTTCGTCAAGTGATCCAGCGCGCGCCAAGCGTTCGACAGCAACCGAGGACTCTCGTAGATATCCCATCGTGTCTGTCTCAAACTTGCTTCCAACTCTTCTGGCGTCACTTGTCATAGCTCCTCAAAAATGGCATACTCTGGGGTCACCATCAAGGTGATATAGGTTTCTCCGGTGTAGTCCGACCAACCGTCCCGGTTCTTCACCGGGGCGATGTAGAAGCTCTCACCATCCGTAGCCACGGTCAAGGCCAGTGCAGCCATCTTAGTGATCTTGTTCAGGAAGGACTTCTTCGCCTGAGTCGGGCTCCCATTGGTGCCCGGGTCGTTCTCACTGGTGTGGCAGGCGATGATGATGCAGGAGTTCGTCTCACGAGCAAGCTTGTCAAGGTAGCGGACGATAGACTCGTCCGTACCACTGCCCTCTTCGACGTAATCTACCTTCATCAGAATGTCCACGACTACAAGGTGCGGATACTCGCCCCACAGCTCTTCGAAGGCTTCCATCTCCTCTTCGATCTCCTCAAGAGTCGGAGCGGGAGAGAAGTTCCAGCGGACGTAGTCTAGATCCTCAAGCTGCTCCGCAGCCCATTCGGGATCCTCAATTAGACGTTCACGAACGTCCTTACTGTCCTCCTGGATTCGCCTAGCGATGAACCGTGAGGCGATTGTCGCCTCGTTGGAGTCGTTGCTGATATACAAGGTGGGGACCTTCATTCGGTCCACCAGATCACCAATAAACATGGTCTTCATAGACCCAGGGGTGCCTCCGATAAGGATCGCACCACCACGGTAGAATCGGACGCCGCGAGCGGCGAGTCCTTCGACGATGTCGGGAAGGGGCTCCCCAATGGAGAGCCCCCTAGCTACAGCACGGGCAAGCTTAAAGCTCACTCAGGCTCCTTAGCGACGGTTGTTGCGCTGCTTGTTCTCGAAAACGCTCTTGCACTCTCGGTCAGGGCAGTCCCAACGGATCCACGAGCGCCCATTGGTCTCACCGGTCTCCCGGACCGCGTCACCGTGGTCACAGAAGTACTCTCCGTCTTCGACCTGGACGAGTGGCTTGTTGTCGTCGTTGTAACGACTGTTCGAGCGGTTGTTGGAGCTCTTGTTACCCCAAGAGCTGTTGGAACGACCGGAAGAAGCACGCGGAGTAGGCTTCGCACTGCCACCGTAAGCCTCCTGAAGCTCGCTACCTCGCTCCACGGTCAGCTTGATCAGCTCCTCCCACTCAGGGTCGGAGAAGACGTCCACAGCCTCAGCAACGCTGTTGAAATGGCCCACGATCCAAGCTTCCTTGCCGCTACCTCCCTTAAGGGAGACAGTGATCATGTCACGGTTCGGATCCACAGTGTGGAGGACCAGGGCATCGCCCTCGTCCCCATCCGCCCACACATCTGCTTCGGTGGGCGTGTCGTCAGTCTTCTTGACTGGCACTTTTACTCCTTGTAAAAGGGATTAAGGGAGTCGTACTCCCTGGTCACGGAAGTGTCACCTGACTGTAGGAAGCAAGCGTCTCTGACGCTGCACCTCTCGCAGTTCTTACCACGAACTGGCAGGAACACCTTGTTGCTAACCCCACTGTACCACTGCTGGACGAGTTTGTCAACTGCCTGTAGATCCCAGTTCGAGACGTTCATCTCGTAGTACTCGGCATCCTTGAACATGTAGTTGCTCGCCTGTACGATGTAGGGCTTGTCATGCATGCCTTCCTGAGTGCTCAGGAAGTTCCGGACCAGCACGCTGTAGATGCCGAGCTGCTGGTCACTGTCAGGTCTCGTAGATCCAGACTTCAAGTCCGTGATCTCGATGAACCCAACGTCTTCCCCGTGGTAGACCTTCACACGGTCTACGAAGCCCTTGACTTCGATCCCGGAGGGCAGTACCATGGATACGTCGAGCTCTACCCAACGTAGGTCACCGTCGAGTGCCCACTCTTCACGCTCCCATTGGAGCGCGTAGTCCTGGACCTTCTGATACCAATGATCATAACGCTGCTGATTACGGCCGAAGCCACCAGCAAGCCACTTGCTCTCATCGGGCTCGATGAGTTCGGCCTTGGCAATCTCTTGCTCAAGGGTGTCGATTGCCATGATATCAATGTAGTCCCACATCTCGTTCTTGTCAAGGGCCTCCGTCACTGCGTGAACGGCGGACCCACCAATGAGGTACCACGCGGGTGTGGTAGGGTAGTTCTTGATCTTCTCCAGCTCGAACGCCTTCCCGCATCGCGTGTAGGAGCTGATCGCTGAGTGTGAGGCGTGCATGTTCCAACCGTAGCACGGGAGTGCTCCGTTGTCAAGCGTCATGATATTTCGGACACGTTAGTGTCCTGACTACTTCCACACGGAATCGTTACGACCCCTTGACAACACGCCCTAGCGTGTGTATACTCAACTTAGAACCTAAACATCGACGTAGGAGTCCTGTTGGGACTCCGAGGAGTTACACCACCTGCTCTTGACAACACGGCACAGTCGTGCTAGTGTTGGGGACATGAGATACCTCGCTAACGGCAGTATCCGTGTCCCTGAGGACACAGCGGACCTGGTCGTGATGCTAGAGTGGATCGATCGCCAGCACACGCTGGCGCTTGACACTGAGACCACCGGTCTCGACATCTACTCTGATGATCACCGTATCCGCTTGATCGCGTTGGCTACGCCCAACGAAGCTTGGGTCTTCCCCGCAGAGAGGATGTGGAGTAGCGCTTTCAGAGTAACCGAGCGCTTGCGCGGCAAGCGTTTGATCATGCACAATGCACCATACGACATCCCGGTGCTCGCCAGGCACGGCCTGGCTGACATCGAACGGATGTTTGCACAGACACGTGACACGAAGAATATGGCCCATCAGGTCGATCCTCGTGGACGTGATGAAGGTGGCATCGGCCAGTCGCTAGATGAGCTGGTCAAGCATTACATGCCCGAGTACAGCAAGCTCGGGGATGATCTCAAGGACGAGTTCAAGAGGCTGAAGGACCGGGGAGTCATCCCTAAGTCTACACCCATGTCCATGATGTGGGTCGTGATGCCTCTTGACAACGAAGTCTATAACGTGTATGCTGGTACTGACGCCATGCTCACCGCTCGACTCTTCAAGATCCTCAAGAAGAAGATCGATGTGAACAGTGAGCTCACACAGGCGGACAACAAGACTGCCATGATCGCATCCCTCATGGATGCGAAGGGCTTCCTGCTTGATCGTGAGTACACCACTGAGCTGCGCAACACGCTGCTCAGAGATGAGCAGAAGTGGAAGAATCGTGCATACGAGCACGGTCTTGAGAACATCAACTCGCCCCAGCAAGTTGCAGAGGCACTTGAGCGCATTGGCCTGGTCCCTAAGGAAAAGACCCCCAAGGGCAATCCGAAAGTTGACAAGGTCTTCCTGGGGCAGCACACTGATGTGCCCCTTGTGCAAGCAATCGTAGAAGGAAAGAAGGCTGGCAAGTGGAGAACGACTTGGGTGGAGAAGTTTCTTGGAGCAGCAGACTCCGCTGGAAGAGTTCACCCCTCAACGAATACGCTACGTGCCCGCACTGCGAGGTTTTCGATTACTGGGATTCCAGCGCAGACGCTCCCCTCTTCCGATTCGGTGGTACGTTCGTGCTTTGTAGCGGACACCGGAGAGATCATTGTTGGAGTTGACTATGCCCAGCAGGAGCTAAGGCTCACTGCTGCGTACGCCAAGGATCCACGTATGATCAAGGCGTTCAAGAACGGCGAAGATCTTCACTACATCACGGCTGAGACTGCCTGGCCTGGCCGTGGCATGGAGATGCGCAAGTACGGCAAGGGTGGAAACTTCGGCACCGTCTACGGTGCGAAGGAACGTGCACTTATGGATCAGTTCAACATGACCTATGACCAGGCTCGTAAGGTCATTCAGGCCATCCGCAAGGCGTACCCTGGCATTCAGCGGCTCTCTGACGCGCTAGCGGATGAGGCCACACGCTACGGCTACATCACCACAGACTACGGTCGCAAGCTACCTGTGGACGACCACAGGCTGTATGCAGCTCTGAACTATAAGATTCAGAGCACGGGTCGTGACGTGACTGCTCAGGCCATGCATCGTCTGTACGATGCTGGCTACGTAGACTACATGCGCCTAGCCATCCACGATGAGCTCTTGTTCAGTCTGCCACAGGGTGAGCCGGAGCTAGTTGTAGAGATCGAACGGATCATGTCTACGAGTGTCGGCAGGGTAGAGATCCCTGCTGAAGCCAAGATCGGTGGCCGAGCTTGGGGCTCCCTGTACCCGGGGGGTTGACAAGAAGCCCTGGGTGTGCTACAGTAGTAATACGAGGTGAGGGCGGGGCCTACGGGCCAAGCCCTCCATAGCGGAGTAGGGGAGTTCGGTCGTCCCCGTCAGTCTCATAAACTGAAGATCGTGGGTTCAAATCCCACCTGCCGCTACCAAGTCGGTCAAGCTCATCCGGACGGTCCGGAGGGCGCCTGCAAAGCGCCTAGCCAGCAGTTCAAGTCTGCTGACCGATTTTCGATTCTTAGCTCAGGGGTAGAGCATCCGGTTGAAGCCCGGAATACGGTGGTTCGATTCCATCAGGATCGGCGTAACAGGCAGAGCAATCGCTGCTGACAGGCTCGTTCAGAGCCGGGATGCCAAACCCCGGGGACCTGTCAGACGGCCAGCGACCACAGGGAGTCGGCAACTGTTGGACCAGTCCTAACCGGGCTGGACTGTTTGTGAACTATAGCAACCTGCTAGAGCGACTTCTCAGGTAGGCTCTGCTATACAACTGGATGTGGCCTAGTGGACTAGGGCGCCTGATTTGGGATCAGGAGAACGTGAGTTCGAATCTCACCTTCCGGACAATGTGAACGTAGCTTAATTGGTAAAGCAGCAGTCTCCAAAACTGTTAGATGAAGGTTCGAATCCTTCCGGTCGCGCTTGGTAAGGTCCGCCGATTGGCACCGGCAGCTCCCTGCTAAGGAGTAAGGGTAACACCTTTGCGAGTTCGACTCTCGCTCTTACCGCACTGTTCCTACACAGTCGTCCTGGGTATGACGTTAAACTGCTACATGGAAGCTATGGCTAATGGTGGCCAACTGTCTAGAAAACAGCGAGGGGTAACACCCTAGAGGGTTCGATTCCTTCAGTTTCCGCGCCATCATAGTATAACGGCAATTATTACTGCCTTCCAAGCAGAGGATGTCGGTTCGATTCCGACTGGTGGTTCCGCCTCTATAACATAGTGGTAATGTAGATGACTCTTAATCATCGAAGCTAGGTTCGATTCCTAGTGGGGGCACTTTACCCTTGTAGTTCAACGGACAGAACAGCGCGTTTCTACCGCGTAGGTTGAGGGTTCGAGTCCTTCCAAGGGTGCTAGTTACGACGCTACCTAAGACCCCCCGGTACTGGCTGTGGGTCAAATGTCAGCCCGTCGTAACACAATGGTCTGTAGCCTAACCGGTAAGGCACCATCCTGTTAAGTTGGTGAATGCAGGTTCGAATCCTGCCAGATCAGCAATGCTTCAGTAACCCAATATGGTAGAGGTGCCGACCTCAAGAGTCGGAAGATGTGAGTTCGAGTCTCACCTGAAGTACTTACGGACGTTAGCTTAGTGGTAAGAGCGCTACCCTGTCAAGGTAGTAGGCGCGGGTTCGACTCCCGTACGTCTGACGCAATGGTCCATTGGTGTAGCCAGGTAGCATATCTGACTCTCAATCAGAAGGTCGCCGGTTCAAATCCGGCATGGACTACGTGCGGAGCCTGATCAGCTCCGAACTGCATACGACGTCATGACTCGTATGAGTGGTATAGTGTAGTGAGTAGCACCCCGCCGCGAAGGCGGTAGAGTCAGTGCAAATCTGGCTGCCACGCTCATCTCCATGTAGCTTAGTTGGTTAAAGCCCTCGTCTGATAAGCGAGAGATCGAAGGTTCAAGTCCTTCTGTGGAGACCTTGCCCTGCTAGCTCAATGGCTAGAGCTTCTGTTTAGTAATCAGATGATCGGGGTTCGACTCCTCGGCGGGGATCTTATTAACACCCGTGGCTTCGGCCACTATGCACTCATAGCTCAATGGGAGAGCAACTGCCCTACAAGCAGAAGGTTCAAGGTTCAAATCCTTGTGGGTGTACGAGTCCGGCCCTGCTATATGCTGGTCCGGCATACCTCTATAGCTCAGTGGATAGAGCAGCGGGCTACGAACCCGCGTGCCGGGAGTTCGAATCTCTCTAGAGGTGCAGAAGCTAGGTCCAAGTTCGATAGCTGCTTTAAAAACTTCAAAACTTGGCACTTGCCTAGGGTGAAGCTGGGTCGGGGCACCGACGCTTTGGTGCAATTCTCCGCTGGTGTAATGGCAGCACGAATGGCTCTGAACCATTCGGTCGGGGTTCGAATCCTTGGTGGAGAGCAATGGGTAGTTAGTTCAATGGCCAGAACCCTTGAATGTGACTCAAGAGAACTAAGTTCAATTCTTAGACTACCCTCCGGGCGGTACGCTACAAGGTGTACATGGGGCCTGTAAAGCCCTCTCAGGCTGGTTCGATTCCAGCACCGACCCACGGACGTATAGCCCAAATGGTAGGAGGCAACTGCCTTAGAAGCAGTTCAGTGTGGGTTCGAATCCCTCTACGTCTACGTAATGTAACCAACCCTTGGAGTGCCAATGGGAAACCATTCTGCACCGCATGACTCCGCACATTGCGGAGACGCCAACACCTGTGGCTGTTTTTCCTGTAACTCCTGTGCGGATAACAGAGGCCACTGTGGTAAGATCGGATGGGGCTGTCACTTCTACTGCTCCTACCCGGGGCGTGGACAGTGAGATGCTATGACAGTGGGTTCTGTGTTTGTACCTGTGGTCCTTGCCTTGATGCTGTCAGGGGCGTTGAAGACGCCCGCCACTGCTGCGTTCACAAGAACGCCTGTCATAAGGCGTGTGCAATGTGAGTAAGTGTACAACCTTCGGTTGCTCGTGTTCGTGCAACTGGTGCAAGTCCGAACAGGACTACGCACACTGCCAGTACCATTCTCAGGGCTGCCATAAGGGGTGCCACTTCTAATGCCCAAGGATATTGAAGGTTGCCCGAAGGCACTCGAATGCGAGTGCCGTGCATGTGTCGGCTGTCGAGCCGACTTGACCACCATGGGCCACTGCTGGAATCACAGCAATGGCTGCCATCTAGGATGTGCCAAGTGAGTCAAAGTATCAAGGGATGTGCAGAGCCCGGACAGTGTGACTGTGACAACTGCTATAACGGGATCTGCAACATGACCGGACCTTCGTGGCATTGTAATGACCACGACTCCTACTGTCATATGGGGTGCTCAGGATGAGCCACGATCCTAACAACTGTCCCAAGGCAAAGAACTGCTACTGCTCTGGCTGCTTCACTGGTCAGTGCCGCAGCGGAAACTACATGCACTGTCAGGAGCCCGTCTACCGTGATTGTCATGTGGAGTGTAACTAGTGTGCCAGTGGCAGAATCGATGCTTCTGTGATGATTGCCTTGATGATAAGCACACTGTCGGCTGGAACCGACATTGCAATCGTCACTCAAATAACTGCCACATGGAATGTGGCGAGGACTATACTCTCTAGGAGAGCCCATGGCTAGTTGTTTGCCTTGGACCTGTTTTTGCAACTGCACCACCTGTAAGAAGGGTGAGCATCGGGCTCACACCTTCTGTACCCACAATAGCGGATGTCACTGGGAGTGCAACTAATGCCTAGAGGATGCCAGTTCGCGAACACCTGCTGGTGCCCGGGAACGGGCCGCTATTGTAGCGACTGCCAGAGTACAAACCCCGCGTTTAAGCACTGCTATGACCACTATGAAGGTTGTCACTTGAACTGCACGAGTTAGGTAGATATGTCAAAGCATTGTGGCAGAGCACAGAACTGTGACTGCGATGGGTCTTGTATGCAGGGATGCACCACTGTCCACTGCTACAGCCACTCTAGCGGCTGTCACCTGACCTGTGACCCCTAAACAAAAGTAAGCCCCCCTCTTTCGAGGGGGGCTATTTTTTATGCCTTGATTGGACTGCGCACCTGAATTGATCCGGCGATGCTGGATAGAAGGAGCCACCCGATGGGTAGCAACGCCAGCTCTGCTGGCAAGACAAGGAACACAGCCAAACTTACGACCATGTTCCAGAACTGAAACACCTGGTTACGGAACATGGGCTACTGCTTACAGTAGACCGGCGGTAGAGTTTCCGCCCACCCAGTTCGTTCCGTCGCAGAAGACGTCGAACTGACCAATCTTGCTCGCAGTGATAGCGATTCCGGTACCACCAGCGGTACCGTTGATAGTTCCACCGGCAGTCTTCAGGGTCATCTGACCAGCGTTGCTGACAGTCTGAATGAAGGTGTACTGGCGTCCCGCCAGAGCGGCACTGGCCGCTGGCAGGGTAATTACGTAGGCGTTGGTAGGGTCATAGAAAATGACGTAGTCATTCGCAGTGACAGTGTACGCAGCCGTAACACCAGTCTTGATCGTAAAATTGATGTCGTCCATACCGGACATGGTTACTCCTTCGGGGTAAGGAAGTTGTGAACAACCGCACCAAGTCCGGCGGATACCGCCGCTAGCAGGACGGTCTTATTGATGGATGCGCTGGTGTTGAGCACAGCTCCACCAGCAGTAACGAACACGACCAGTGCAGTGAGCAGGTCATGCAGGTTAGGCTTAGTGAACTTGAACATTAGAGCTTCGCCTTCAGGTCAGCTAGCACGTCAGCCGCGATAGCGTTTGGATCGACACCACCGCTAGCGACCTTCGCAGCAAGGTCGGTTACAGCAGCAAGGATCTTGTCTGCCTTCGCGTTCGCCTGCTCTGCGTTAGTCTCAGCGTTCACAAGACGCTGGCGCATGTCGATTGGATCTAGGGTCAGGTTTCTCCATGCCCATACATCCACAGCATTCATGTTGTCTCCGTTAATAAGTGAGGCCAGCTCTTCGGCCGTCCCCTTGAACGCGTTAGTGTCTCGTGGTGATCCCTGGTACTGCCAGATGCGGGGCGTAGCCCCACCGTATGGCAACCATCCGTCTCCGGTGTCTGAATACGGCCCGTAGGACGAAGACACGATGACGGCACCAGCGCGCTGCACAGCGCCCAGATCTCCACCGGTTAGCTGCCAGTACCACTTGGGGTAGTACACGCCCCACACACGCCCACCTAGGCCCTGTAGGGCCTTCATAAACCGTAGGACGAAGTCCACTCCTGGTCTGCTTCCACCCTCAGTCTCCACGTCGAGCATGCACGGGGTGTTCCCGGCAAAGCCGTGGTACCAAGCTGCCTGAGCCTCTGGCGAGGACTCAGACTTCAGGAAGTGATAGCCGCTGAACGGCACACCAAGTGCCGCAGCCTGCTGTTCAAAGTTGTGGTACTGCTTATCCATGTAGTAGATTCCCTCAGTGGCCTTAGCCACTACAGCGGGGGTGCCCGCTGGGACCTTGAATCCTACATCGTATCCACTTAGATCATTATAGAACAGGGTCATCGGACTCCATTCCCAGATACTTCAGGCTCTCCTGGTAGCTCATGGAAAGTGCGGGAAGCGCTCGAACCATCCCATCGGACCCAATCTGTTCCGCTACCCGAATAGCGTCGCTTCTCAGGCGATTCCTCTCGGACCCAATGAAGTTCACCGAGTGATCTAGCTGTGATCTCGTCAACCATGCCCGAGGCCGGGAGTCCCCATAGTTGCTGCCACCCTCGGACCCCGCGTACTGTGGTCTCATCTAGTACTCCTGTTCTTGGTAGTTTTAGAATGAGCTGGACTGTCTCCACTCCATGACCCGTGGCTCCCAGCCACATGTCCTTCTCGAACCAGCTCGGGGTTTGCATCAATGATCTCCTCTAGATGACAGATTCTTCGATCCTTCGCCTCTAGTTCAGCCTGAAGCACTTCGACCAGATCCTTCAGATCTGCGATAGTCTGCTTCTTGACGCTGCTTCGATTGATTGCCAGGGCTGCTCCCATAGCAATGATGATAGTTACAATGTCGAGCATACTCTTGCCAAACACGGCACTCCTTATTGGATGACGCGACAGACAAGAATCAGATACCCACCGTGCGCGTTAGAGTCTTGGTTGTTGGACGAGGCTGCCTTAGCAAGCTCAGGAGCCTGCTGTTCGAAATGGTAGTCGTCCACGATGACAAGGCTGGCATCGTTGTAGTTCAAGTCCTGGAACAGGACAATGTTTCCGCTTGCAGTGAGTGCTTCCACTGCCTTGATTCGCTGATAGGCGAATCCGTCGTCTCCATGGTCCACACCAAACTTGTCCTCTTCATGGTCGAAACACAGAAGCGGAATTTGGATGAGAACCTGGCGACTCACTCCGGGAAGACCCCGAAGCTGGTAGCCGCTGAATACAGGGCTGTAACTAGCCTGTGAAGTTCCACGGTGAAGAACGAACTTGAACTGGAACCACTCCTGAGAGTTTCCAATATCAGCGATGAAGAACGGGGTCGTAGCACCAGCGGTGCTGGAACCAGTCAACCCCTGAGCGATGACATTCAGACCACTACTTGGGTTCTGTCCGTAGACATCGATAGAGCCATCAGTAATATCCTGATGTCTTGCATAGACGTACTTGAAGTGCTTAGGCTCAAGCGTGTTGAACCGGATCTTCGGAGTGTACAGAAATCCAGTAGGCATCTTCTGCCCGTTGTTACGAGTAGCAAACACCTGTCCGTTAATGGACCACGCAAGAGTTCCCTGTACGGGAACGATGGTAGAGCCGATAGTATTAACGGTACCAATGTTGGCGATGCTATTCACGAACGTTCCAAGAGCCCCAATAGGGCTCATGACATCGTTAGCGAAGGGCTGGCTACCTGTGGTAGTGACCTGGCTCAGGTCAATCCTGATCAGGCCATCCGTGGTGGAAGCCTCAGGTGGGTTCACCCATCCCTGCTGTGGGACCATGGTGTTAGCCTGGTTCCCGATGAACAGGAAGCGATCGTAGCCGCCGATAGCATGGACTCCCACGCCCAGAGGATCCTGCACAATTAGAGGTCCGTAAGTCATGTTACCACTCACGTCCGTAATAGCGACTCTAAAACCTCGGTTAGTTCCGATACCAATGAACGTGCCGATGTACGCGTACATCGACTGGATAGTCTCACCGTACGGCATCGTTGCAGAGACGATACCCGAAGTAAGGGTGGGCATTACACCCTGTCCGTCCAGCGTGAAACGGTGGATCTGAGAGAGTGCGTTACCAGCCTGTCCCGAAATAATGATCGCAGTTTCGATCTCGGAAATCGCGGTGTAAACATAGGACGCATTTTGGTGCGTGAACTTCGGAGTCGGAAGTGCTGGACCAGCACCGACCAACTCATATACGTTGTTGTCAAGGCCCGCAACTAGGCGGCCCTTAATGAAGCCAAGGACATAGTTGCCAGACGTGCTGGGCACGTTCCAGATCTTAACGGCTGCCACACCAGGAGTCTTAATGACTCCCTTGTAAATACCAGTCTGGTCGGCGAAGTAGTAGTTCGTACCGTCGTCAGTGAACGTGTTGGCCATGCCGGTCAAACCACCCGGCATAGTGTAGGTGCTGTTAAGGCTACCATAGCTGGTAGACGTAATAGTCCTTGCTCCCACATCGAGCACAAGGACACCATCAGCAGCGGTAGGGTTCTGGCTAGCGTAGATGCTGCGTAGCTGCATCGGCCCAGTGCCGCTGAGGAGTCCCTGTGTCTGTGGTAGAAGGGTGACCTGTCCTGGGGTTCCCAGGGTGTCAAGGCCCTCACTGTACGAGTAGCGGTATCCCAGAGTGGGATCCTGAGTCGTGTCTAGGAACTGAACTCCAGCACCCTGCGAGAAGGTGCTCTGTGATCTCAACCACCAGCCCCAAATAGACTGCTCACCAGGAGTCTGCTGGTTGTCAAACTGATCCTTACGGATCGGAGAGAACGAGCGAGTATAGATACGACGGAAGTAAGTACCACGACCACTCTCACCGGCAATGAACGGGATTCCACCGATCGCGTAGTCGAACGCGATATCCGTCTTGATATACGGATTGGAGAACGGCCCCGGAAGGGGAGCAATTCCAGATGGCAATCCCTGAGCAATACCGTTGGTATTGTCGAGGAAAGCGGTTAGGGTCATGGTACTCCTAGACAGTCAGCCAAATCTCGGCAGAGGAGTTTGCACTCCAAGTTCCCGAGGTCTGGTTCAATAGTGTTACAGAAGTGATGGCTGCCGCACCAGACCATGCCCCAGCCCCAGTAACACTGAAGCTTGAAGTAGTCGCTGCAACGCTCTTGTGAACCTCGCCATTGTAAATGGCTCCACGAAGCGTTACCGCAGTCTTGTAGAACGGTACATCGATAACGAAGTTACCTCGTGCACCCGCAGTCAAAGATCCACCAGATAGGCCGACAATCATAGAGGTGTCAGCAGCAGAAGCAAGGTTGCTCTGCACACCAGTGGAGAGCAGACCAGTGTACTCACTACAGTAGTTGGCCGCAGTGTCTCCGTTGAATCTCAAGCGAAGGTTCTCAAAGTCAACACCAGCGGAGCTGGTGCTTCCACCGAACACGATGCGCATGTTGTTGAAGTATGGAGTCAGTACAGTCGGAAGCGTAGCGGTTACAGTGTTCACACCAGACAGGGACAGCGTGTTCGCTAGAACAGTGCCGTTCAACGGCTTCCACGTGCCCGGAGTTCCGGCACCCGTGCATCCCCAGATGATGCCATACAGGACGTCGAATACGATGTCACCGACAGCGAACGTTCCGGTGGTCGGAGGACCACCATTGGTTCCACCAGAGATGGTCAGCGGGTTGTTGGTTGCACCAGTCTTGCCGCTGGCATTGTGCCAGTTCATGGTGATGTTACCAGTGCCGCTCCATGCCCCAGAGCCCATGGCCTGGTTACCACTAAACGTGGCAGTGGTGATCGTTGGGCTAGAGTATGTAGCGCCACCACCAACAGTACCAGAGATGGTAGGCGCAGTTAGCGCCTTGTTGGTAAGGGTCTGAGATTCCGAGGTTCCAACCACCTGACCTGTTAGCAATCCATGAACACTCTCGCTAGAAGCGTCCGTAGGGCCAGAAGCGTCAATGTGAGAGCGGAGCTCTCTGAAGTGCAAACCGATAGTGCCGTGGGTGATAGTCTGGTTGAGTGGCTGGTTCTGCGCCACAGTGCCGTCGTAACCACGAGTTGCGGTCCAAGTAGTTCCCGATACGTTCGTGACGTGAATGGCCTCCTGTAGGGAGGTACCAATTCCGAAAATCGCAGTGAAGGGGGTTGCTGGCCAGCTACTAGAAGACAGCACCGGAATACTGGTTGCTGCTGCTGCAACTGGTGAAGCTAGGAAAGTCTGCGGTACGTTAGTTGCAAACTGCTCGCCAGTAGGCATGTGTGTCCTTAGAAGTCGTAGTGTGATACAAGCGGGTAACGGTCACGAAGCTTGGCAGCTTCCTGCTCATAGCGCTGCAAGTATAGCTGTCCGAAGTACTGCGATACGCGGCTGGCAGAGCCAGGCTGTACGTACTGCGCACGCTCGGAAGCTTCGATAGCAGAGATGGTCAGACGAGGTCCCTCAAGCTGTACAGACAGCTTGCTACAGGCGCCCCATACGATGACATCCTGGCAAGTGTCAGGCAGCCCCGTGACAGTCGCGAAGTCATCCGTAGGATTGGCTAGCGTAGTGGGCTCCTTGCGATAGGTTACAAAGATCTGTCTCCCGGGAACCACATCATCACCCAAATAGAGTGCCTTGCCAGTATTGCTAAGCTCTCCGGTGGCAATGTTGGCCTGGCCAACGAATCTCCAGCTACGGGCGAATGGCCATACATGGCTCGGTCCAATCAACTGATGCTGTACACTGATAACCTCTTCGGCTTCTGCCGGAAGAGAATACTCGTAGACTACACTGTTCTTGGGGATGCTCACCTGGGCAACTCCGAAGAGGCCAGGATACACACCACGAATGGTGTCGTTGATCGCTTCCACGATGCGAACATAGGGCCAGATTGGGTTGTTCTCAATCTTAGCACCGCTGTTATGTGCCCCAGCGGGGCTTCCATTGAAGCCCCTGCCGAATGGTGAGATCGTGACAGTTCCGTTGTTTGGGGACTTGCTGTCCACGTACATAAGCTCGTTACCATCAACCTCGATCTCCCCTCGGGAGATCTGGTTAACATCATTAACAGTGAAGGTCAAGTCAGCGTTAGTAATGTTCTGCGAGAGATAGGTAAGCTGCTGCTGGTTCTGAGAGAATCCAGCTACTTCCTGTCGAACTCGATCGACTAGGTTCTGTAGTGTTGGCATTAGCCCACCTGAGTGATAGAGATGAATCCCTTGTAGATGCTACCAGCAGAGCCGTTGTTAATGACGTATACACTCACCTGATCGGAAGCCGACAGGCTGTAGTACACGGTGTAGGGCTGGCTCATCGTGTTCGCCACGTTGGCGAGAGGGATGGCAGTCTTGAAGGTGGCGTTGATCTTTACACCGATGTTGTCAAGCTGAGTACTTTCCGCAGTGGCTCCAAAGCCACCGGCGAACTGAATCTTGTACATACCCGTGTTGACAGCAGTAGCCGTGGTAATCGAGGTACCGGCGGTAGGTGCTGCTGCGGTGCTTCCAGCACCGGCCACAGACTGCGCAAGCACAGTGTCAGTGGTGCGAATTGGGTTGGAAGAAGTTCCGAACCCGGAGTTGGAGTTGGCGAATCCCGTAAGGGACACGGCAATCGTTGGGTTAGTTCCACCACTTGTAGTGCTAACATTGGCGCGGAGCACATTGAACTGTGCAGTCAAGTTGTTGAACTGAGTGTCACCAGTGGTGCTAGTAGACGTAGCCAGAACAGTCCAGTTGGTACCGTCCATAGAGCCCTGTAGCTGCACCACACAGGACACCGGAGATCCGGTGACCACAGTAGTCATAGCAGCCGCAGAGAAGGCCGTTCCCGGCCCTAGGTCGAACACGAACGGACCACTGATTCCATCACCCCTCTGGATTACACCAGAGGTGAGAGGAACCGCTGGGTTTCCAGCAGATACGTTGGTATAGACATTAGAAGTAGGCATTACAGAATCCCCTTTGCAGTATCCCTAATGGCCTGCATGTCACTGCCCTTGTCGATCTCAGCAGTTACCTTCTGGACCATCTCATGGGACACGGCATCAAAGCCACCCTTGCCGTCTGGCGCAACCTGGAAGTCGCGGCCATAGGCCATTCCAAACTGTTCGCTCATTCGATTGGCGAACTCAATCTTAGCCATTCCGGTACCGTCAGGCTGAATGCCATTTCGACGTGCGTCTGCATAGGCATCAAGCTCGGCGTTCCAGCGCTTATCACGGGTCTTATCGGCACCGCGAGCCGAAGCTGCGAAGCCAACCATTTGACGCTTACTGCGCATACATTCACCGTAGGTACGGTGGTCCTGAGTAGGGCAACCAGAAGAACAGGCCATTAGTCAAACTTACCCTTGGTGCCGGACGGAGCTCGTCCGTTCGGGGACTCATCGGTGTACTCACACCCAATAGAGTAAATAGTGTTGGTCAGCACCTTGCGCTCATCTAGATTCGCGACAATGTTGCTACCCGCCATGTACCCATCGTGATTGCACATGTAGTTGGCCTGATGCTCGATAGGCATCCACATCTGGCCTGGGGCTGCACCTTCAGTGCTGCCCATCTCACGAGAGCGCTGTACGGGGTTGTACAGGAAGTGCGTCTCAGTGAAGGTTCCACCACTCTTAGGCAGGTTCATGTGCGAGATGCCCTGAGAGTTGGTGTGGTCCGGAGTTGCATCCGGGTTCACGCCGAAGCGTGCGGTTCCTGGCGTACCAGACATTAGCTATATACTCCCTGTCCCATTGGCGCCGGACCTGCGAAAGGAATGGAGCCGCTTCCGTTACGTGCGCCCATTGGACCAGGACGCGTCTTGTCTGCCACAGCATGAGGCTTTCCGCCCTTAGTTGGCGGGCTCACAGTTCTCTTGGCAGCAGCCTTCTTCAAGGCTGGTACTGCCTTCTTAGCGGCAGTGATCTTCTTAGCCGACTGGACCGGCTTCTTTGGCTTCGGTGGCATTATGAAAGAGCTCTGAAATCTCCTCCGACACCGGAGGCTAGGAGATTGGTGCGATCAGTGGAACTGATCGGCTGGTTGTTTGTGAACACCTGTGTGGCCGCAGCAATCTGATCCGTAGACTGATAGCGCTGTGCACTGAAGGTTCCAGTGTTGTTCAACACCGTGAAGAACCTGTTCACACGATAGCGGAACATCAGGCGGTTGTCCGCCATAGGACCCTCCTCGATATACGGGGGGTTGTAAATCTGGGGCAGAACGTCGGACACAGTGATGGCCGCAGTCATCAGTAGTTGTGCGCTCAGGGGCTTAGTAAACGTAGGTGCATAGCCCGCTGGGGAGTTGGCTCTCTGGTACACAGAGAGCGTCAGGGCCGTAGGCCCATTGGGATTGGAGGACTGCTGAACAAGCGACGCCGTAGCGTCGCTATCAGACAGCGTGACGGTAGAACCGTCACAGAAACCGGCATTCAATGCCAGACTCGCAGGCAGCTTTAGGACTGCCGAGTTAATCGTGTTTACTGGGACGCCATCCACACCAGCAATGTTGTTCTCCAGCACCGCAGTGCTGAGAGAGCCATCGAACACCACAGCAACAGCCGTTGCATTTGCCAGACTCAGATCCTTGTCTCCGATGCCCAGCGTTGGCGCTGGGATGAAGTTGAAGACTACAGAACTGCCACTGTCCGAAGCATTCCAGGTATGATACCAGGTGCTCAGGGTGGCTGTATTCTGGTTGCGCAGGATGTTGCCCTCGAACCAAGGGTTCGGGACAGCGGTGAACTCAGAAGCCCATCCGGGCTGATGGGTGATGATTTCATTGTTGGTACCGAGGAAGACCACCACCAAGTCTCCCACAGCAGGAATACCGCCAAGTGCAACGGTAATAGACGTAGCAGTAGAAGCGATACTTCCGGCAGAAAACTTGATGGTGGACATAAGACCTCTTACGTGTTGTGGATGCTCGAAGTAGTGCAGACGCGGTAAAGCGCTGCCTCACGGTAACGGGACCAACCAGCGACACCGTACCACCCGATAGGGCGAGCACGCATCAGCTTGTCAACAACCGGTCCGACTACAACGTGGAACTCCTCGCTCACGGCCTCGGCAAGAGCCTGCTGACCAGCGAATAGGGTGTAGAACACACGAGTAGTACCACCAGAACCAGTCAGGTCGTTGAAGGCACGCGGGGTCTCCACGAAGAAGGCGCCCTCGTACTCACCGATCTCACCGGCCCAGATAGAACCAGGCGCAGAGTAAACGTGCGGTGCACGCCAACCCGCGATGGATCCGGACTCGGAGCGTAGGTCGTAGCTAAC
>Ga0070713_100000589_pt1 | contig 23085 bp, 18 predicted proteins | sample LARL82metaG_FD_65465 | JGI IMG/M metagenome (GOLD analysis project Ga0070713, IMG submission 65465) | Corn, switchgrass and miscanthus rhizosphere microbial communities from Kellogg Biological Station, Michigan, USA - LAR L8-2 metaG | ecosystem: Host-associated > Plants > Roots > Rhizosphere ...
TGTAGGCAAACACGACGACTTGCTTGCAGACTTCGCGAACGTCCATTGTCATTGCACGCCTTGTCAACACATTCCCAGCGAATTGCCTAAGCCGCGGTTTCTGCCTGCCACTGCCGCATTTGCCGGTCCGCCCGTCGATTAACGGAAAACCATGACTGGAATCTTCGAATGGGCAAGCACCTTAAGTGTCACGCTGCCGAGAACGAGCGTTGCCAGCTCGCCCCGACCATGCGAGGCCATGAAGATTACGTCGCACCTTTTCTTCTTCGCGGCCTCGATGATCCCCTGGTAGACCGTCGTCGGTCTGGAAATTTGCGATTCGCAGGGAACGGCCGCTGCGCGGGCGACCTTGGTAGCCTCTTCGATATACTTCTGCGCCTGCTCGCGCGCACCAGCTTCGATCTGCTCCAGCACCGGTGACGGAACAAATTCGCCATCCCCGTACAGAGGAACGGACTCAACCGCATGGTACACCGTGACCTTGGCGCCAAATTCCTTGGCGAATGCGATTCCGGCTTTAACCGCCTTCTTGGACTTGGGTGAGCCGTCAGTAGGAATCAACACGTGCTTGAACATTTTCTTTCCTTGAGCCAGTGCGGACACTGGACATTGTCGCCTGTACGCTGCCACCGCGTTTGACCTTGGTCAATTCCTGAGACACGGCGCCGGTTAGGATTGACCTGTTCTGACCTCACGGCATTTTTCGCTCGATCTGCCACAGTTCATGATTGATCTCGTGTCCGCGAGTGATCGCGCGCTGGGCGAGCAGGCGGCACCGAACACAACCGCCGATCGGCTGCTGCAGATCGCGGCCGCCATGCTGCGCGAGCTACGCCCGGCCGCTCCCATCGGTCCCGTGCATCTCGACGACCGGATCGAGCGCGATCTTGGGCTCGACAGCTTGTCGCGGGTCGAGCTCGTGCTGCGTATCGAGCACGCTTTCGGCATTCGTTTGCCCGAGCGCCTGGCGACCGCGGCCCGTACGCCGCGCGATCTCCTCGACGCAATCGCGCAAGCCGAACCAGCGACCGGCGTCGTTCCACTACCGCCGATGCCTGCCCCGCTGCCGGAGCCCGTGGTCGGCACCCCGGAAGCCGCGACGACGATCGTCGAAGCGTTTTGTTGGCATCTGGAGCGCCATCCCGACCGCGAGCACATCACGCTGATCGAGGGCGACGAGACGCAGGAGACGATCTCGTACGCACGGCTGTGGGCGGACGCGGGCGAAGTTGCGCGCGGCCTGACTGCTGCCGGCGTTGGTTGCCGCGACACCGTGGCACTTATGCTGCCCACCAGCAGCGCCTTCTTTCGGGTATTCCTGGGCGCAATGCGCATCGGAGCGGTCCCGGTGCCGATGTATCCGCCGTTACGCTGGTCGGAGATCGAGGAACATGTTCGCGGTCGTGCGGCGATCCTAGCAAATTCGCTTGCCCGGGTACTCGTCACCGTGCCCGAAGCCCTGTTTGTCGGACAAATTGTCCGCGCGGAGCTGCCCCATCTTCATGCAGTGATCAGCGCCGACCGCCTGCGCGGCACGGACGGAAAGACCGAAGTGGCGGCAGTTTCCGGCCGCGACACGGCGATGCTGCAGCACACGTCTGGAAGCACCGGCGATCCAAAGGGCGTCATCCTGAGCCACGCCAATCTGCTCGCCAACATCCGCGCGATGGGCCGCGCCGCCGCGGTGACCTCCAGCGATCGCTTCGTCAGCTGGCTGCCGCTGTATCACGACATGGGATTGATCGGCGCATGGCTCGCTACGATGTACCATGCCGTGCCCTTGGTGCTGATGCCGCCGACGAGCTTTCTTGGCCGTCCATCACGCTGGCTGTGGGCAATCCATCGCTATCGCGCAACGATTTCCGCCGGACCCAATTTCGCCTACGAAATTGCCGCGTCCAAAGTACGGGACGACGATCTGATCGGACTCGATCTCAGTTCGTGGCGTCTGGCCTTCAACGGTGCCGAGCCGGTTCGCGCGGCGACGCTCGACCGCTTTGCCGCCCGCTTCGCACCCTACGGATTCGATCGGCATGCGCTCACGCCGGTGTATGGGCTCGCCGAATCGGCGGTGGGGCTCACCTTCCCGCCACTCGATCGCGGTCCGCTGGTGGAGCGGATCGATGAGGGAGTGCTGGCGCGTGAAGGCCATGCGACCGTTTCATCCGACCCCGCGATATCGGCACTCGAAGTCGTTTCGTGCGGCGTCCCCTTGCCGCACCATGAGATCCGCGTCGTTGACGACGGCGGACGCGAGGTTTCTGAACGCACCGAAGGCCGTGTCGAATTTCGCGGACCCTCCGCGACGATCGGCTACCACCGGAACCCGGACGCCACCGCCAAGCTATTTCGCGGCGATTGGCTCGATACGGGCGACGTTGGCTACGTCGCCAGCGGCGAGCTCTTCCTGACGAGTCGCGCCAAAGACCTGATCAAGCGCGGCGGCCACAACATCCATCCCTACGATCTCGAAGCCGCCGTGGGCGATGTGGCGGGAATACGCAAGGGCTGCGTCGCCGTGTTCGGCACAGCGGACCGCACGAGCGGAACCGAACGCGTCATCGTCGTGGCGGAAACCAACCAATCGGATCCATCGTCGCGTGCCGCCCTGCGCGAGCGAATCATGGCACTGGCCGCGATCCATTTGAACGGCCCAGCCGACGAAGTGCTGCTGGTTCCTGCCCGCACCGTCCTGAAGACTTCGAGCGGCAAGATTCGCCGCGCCGCATGCCGCGAGCTCTATGATAAGGGCCTGCTCGAAGCACCGCGGCGCGCCGTCTGGCTGCAGCTCGCGGGCCTGGTCCAGCAGGCCGTCGCGGCGAGTCTGCGTCGCGGGGGAAATGGCCTGACGCAGGTCGCCTATAGCGTCTATTGCTGGCTGGTCTTTATCTTGTTGTCGGGAGTTTGTGTGATCGCGGTCTCACTTCTCTCCGTTCCGCAAGCGCGCTTCCGTTTTGCACACATCGCCGCAAGAACGATGCTCCGCGCAATGGGTATGCCGCTCACTGTGGAAAACCTCGAGCGCCTGCATGCCGGCAAGCCCGCGGTGATCGTCGTCAACCATGCAAGCTACATTGATGCGATCGTGCTCCTCGCCGTCCTCCCCTCGGGCGTGCACTTCGCGGCCAAGCGCGAATTTGCGCGTATGCCGCTGTTCGGATTCGTGCTGCGTCGGCTTGGCACGTACTTCGTGGAGCGCGTCGATCCGGCCGGCGGCGTCGAGGACACACGCGAACTGGCGGCCGCGGTCAGCCGCGGCGAAACCGTCGTCTTTTTTCCCGAAGGCACGTTCTCGCGTGCGCCCGGGCTGACCGCGTTTCGTCTGGGCGCGTTCGCGGTCAGTGCAGAAACGGGCGCGCCGGTCGTGCCGATCGTGCTCCACGGGACGCGGTCGGTCCTGCGCGAGCATCGCTGGCTTCCCAGCCGCGCTCCGGTCGTAGTCAGCGTGCAGCCGCCGGTCATGCCGACCGGGCGTGATTGGTCGGCCGCCGTACGGCTGCGCGACCACGTCAGAGCAGTCGTGCTGCGCCAGTGTGGGGAACCCGACCTCATGCGCTGAGCCGTCGGCTCCGCCGTCAGCGGGTTCGCGCGAATGACCATGATCGTTCGCGCCCCGCCCCGAAGACGAGCATCCCCAATCTTCACCCGCAGTTTTGACGTCGATCAACAAGCGCTTGCGGGGCAGGATTATCCTGCGCGAGATCGCTGACCGATGAAGCTCCGGCTACGCGAGCGGTTCGATCCTCTCCCCTCACACTTGACGAGACGAGCAATGCAAATTCCGCTGCAGATCACGGTTCGCGACATGGCCCATTCCGATGCCCTGGAAGAGCGCATCCGGGAAAGGGTTGCTGGCCCTGAACGCTTCGATTCACGCATGACGAGTTGCCGCGTCGTCGTAGCAGAGTCTCGCAAGTACCATCAGCGGGGCCGCCAATTCGAGGTTCGTATCGACGTCCGCGTGCGGGGCACGCCGAGATCGTCGCCAACCGCCAGCATGATGAGGACGTCTACGTTGCGCTCCGCGACGCCTTCGATTCGGTCAAGCGTCAACTCGAGGAGGTTGTCCGCGAAAAACGTGGGGACGTTAAGGCCGACGAATCCCCCAACGGAGAACCGTAACGTATGCACATACTCAGAGTGCTGGCCTGCGCTCGAATAGGCCGAGTTCAAGAAGATCGTGCGTGGGCTGCCCATGACGGAAAATAGCGACGGAGCGCTAACGCGGTTGCGATCAGGCCTCAGCCTCCCAACGCCGCGCCGTTCCGTTAGCCGCTTGGTGCGTTGCCACCGGAAAGATTGCGAGGTCTATCACCACTTCGTGTTGCGGATGCCGAGTCGGAACGACAGGTGATTGACACCGATGTCGCCCAAGAAACTCAGCACGAGGATCAATGCGATATCGACAGTTCGCAGTTGTACGAAAAGCAACAGCGCGACAAGGCCGCCTACCATGAAGTCCAACTGATCGGCCGGTACCCACGATTTCCCCGGCGGGATGCCGCACCGACGCTTGACCAGGCTCTTGAGCGCGTCCCCGCCCAATGCGCCGAATCCGCACGCCAGGCCCAGCGCCAGCCATTGGTCGTAGTGCGTGAGACCCTCGCGCCACGCAATCAGCGATTGGACAAACGTGGTCGCAGTAGCCACGGCTACGCCGAGGAGAAATCCAACCACCGTCTTGTGATCGCCAAGCCAACGTCGGCTAATCGGAGGATTCCAGCCGGACCAGTACTTCACAAACGGCGGAGCCATGTTGGCGAAATACACGGGCAGCATCACATAGATCAACTGCGTGAATCTCAGCATCGTGGGCAATGCCTAGAAACCCTGCTGCCTCGGGTGACTATTCGCTCCGCGCACCGCCCAATCTGTCAGCCCCAGATGAAAGCTGCCGGCTACGCTGCGGAGCGTGCGAACGTCGGATTGAGCAGTACGTTATTGACGTCGCTTTCTGCCTGCAGCCAATCGTCGAGATCGTAGCCATCGGCGTACCCCCGTTCGACATAGCGGTGGTAGGCCGCTTCGCTGATCATGCGATACCGCAGATCCAAGTCAACCGTGTCCTGTGCGCCTTCGGCGAACAGTTGGTCGGGTGCTTGCTCGCTTTCATCGTCTGCCGCGAGAATCGGAATGCTATGCGGATGGTTCGGACCGGAATGCGGCGACAGACCAGTTCTCGACTTGCTAGTGACCGTAGGGGACATGGCTGTTTTCTCCTTTAGAGGCGCTCACGCATCCTGGTGGAGCGCGGTTTTCGCGCCCGGGCACAGGCACGCTCCGGGTGGAACGCATTCCCATCGGTGAGCCGTAAACCTGTACTTGAAAATCGTCACAGCATCGCGCGCTTGGGCGCCCTCTTTCGTGACGCGGTCGACCGCTGTACCGACCCAGCGATCGACGTAGCATCCTTAGCCATTCTGCTCGCGTCCACGGCCACTGTCTTGACCGAAGTCAATCCTGTACCGCTATTGTTGACATCCACGCGCCGAAGTCGCTGCAGCAGAAAGGACGATTCGCTACGCACACCGATCGTAACGCCAGCATCGATCGGCGGTCTGGGCGCTCACCGCTTGCCTCTCCGCCTCAGCAATTTACAGAACCTCGGATTGATCTCGACGGCGATACCGATTCAAGGCTCACGGTGGACCAGATTGGACGAGTTGCACGCTCCGAATCGACCACTACCAAATAGCGGCCAGGCCACGGCGTCGGCTCCCGATCGGGTCGCAGTACCCATAACTGCCGCCCCTCTTTCACTTCGGCCTCGTAATCGGCATCGAGCAACCCGTAGCGATCAATGAATGTATTGAGCGTCGCGGGGATGCGAATGCAGCCTTTCGAGCGTTGGTGGCCCAGATACTTTTCCAGCAAATCCGGATCAGTGGCATGAACTTGAAGCCGCATCAGGCTTGTGCCGGGTGGGCCCCAACCCCGTTCGGCCTCGACCCAACCGAAGTCATACACGCGCATGCCTTTGACGCCATACCCACGGATACCTTGGTCATTGCGCGTGCCTTCAGCACGAAAATCCATGTTGGCGAGCGTGTGGGCGAATACGCCGAGTGGTGTATAGAAGTGATCGTAGGTTCCGGGCCTACCTGTCGACGCTGGGGCCGCGCCGACGAAGTACGCAACACGCTCGGAGGCGAGCCAGTAGATGAAGATTGCCTGGACAGCCGCACTGCGATCAACCAGCAATACGTATTGTGGAGCGAGTTCGTGCATCCCGGCTTGTGCAAGGGCATGCTGCAACAGTTGCGCATACGCCTGCTGCTCGGGTGCCGGCAGTTCTAGGCGCATCTTCACTTCCCGCGCAAAAGGTCCCGCCAGCAAAGCCACCGGATCGAGTTCTGAGGCCCATGCGCTCGTCAGAAACACCGCTGCTGCGAGCAGCGCGGCCATACAATTCCCCAACGCGACCCCGTGCGGTCCGCATGCTCTCCCGTTGCGAGCAAGCGCCTCGACATAGCAACCGCGCGTCACAACCATCGCTGCATCAGGCTGACGTCCGAGTTCCCGCCAAGGCGCGGCTGTCGGGGAGCGCGTTTTTGCGTGTCTCATAGAGGCGATCAACATAGTCAACATCCGCCGCTGGATAAACATCCATCGAATGTCGCGTGTGCTCCCGTTAATGGATTCGCGCCTTGAAACGCCACATCCTGATCGGCCTCGCGATAACTCGGACTCGCCAGGATGGCCGCGCGCGGCTTGGCGCATCCAGATCATCCTCCGCAGATTTCGGCACTTGCCACGGCAGAGGTTCGCGCCGCTTCTGCGGATAGGGCGGTGTCGGCATCATGTTGGTGCTGAGTTGCGACTGTCGCGCGTCGGGATTTTTGTTCTGCATGGTTACCATCACCTTGTGGGAGGCCGTCGCGATCAAGCGAAGCTTCGGAGGAGATAGCCCGGAAAATGCGAGCTGCAGGCCATGACATGAGTAATGGCCTCGCGATCGTAGTGGTCGCCCGAGCGGTAAGTCTCGAAAAAAGCATTGACCCTGCCGACCCGGTCGGGCATTGCATTCACCGCCTGCAGTCCGATCGAGACGCCGTAATTGGTGAAGGCGAACTTGACATGGCGCAGACCGGGCTCCCGGCAAAAATAGCCCTCGTGCACCCACATCCGATCGAGCATGCTGAGACAACGCGTCTTCTGTACCCGTGCCCAATCTTCTTCGGGAAAGAACTGGATCATCCATAACATCATGCCAAGGCCGAGATCCTGAGTGATATGAAGGCCAGAACCTGATCGGTCGATCAGCACCCGCATGTCGGCGATCTCTCGCGACAAAGCCTTTTCGTCGAGGAGACGATAGGACACATAACCGTCAAATGCATCGAGGGCACCAAAGCCATAGCCAGGATAAGGAGCGCTCAGATCCTCGCTCATCTTCCAGACAACCCCATGGCTCGGCACGACGAAACTATCGTGTATCTGGCCAACGAGTTCCACTCCCTTGCGCATGTAGTCCGGAACATGCCGGCCAAGGATATAGAGGGCATACAGCCAGATGGCGAGATAATGGAAATACTGGCCGTCGCGGTCGGGCGCTTCGCCGATGCGAATACCGCGGAGGCGCCCCAGCACCCGATCGACCTCAGCAACAACCCATTCTGCCTGGTCGAGGTACCTGCGCTCTTCCAACGCGGCGTAGAGCGAGACAAGGAGAACGACTCCGAAGGCGTCAGTCCACAAATACCTGAGACCGTTCGGCCAGATGCCTTCCGCACGCATCCAGGCGAGCTTGTCGACGACATAGCGCGGGTCCTTGCATGCCGTCATGGTTTTCCTCAGAGCCCGAACGGATACGTATCAGGAAGACCTTCGAGCTGGTCGGTCTTCAACGGCGTGACGGCTGCCGTCTTGTCGAACCAGACATACTCGTCGAACTGATGCGGGAGGATGGCTTGAAAATAGTGGCTTTCAAGCTCCGTCCTAGGTCGGTAGATCACGCCGATGGCCCGCTCGAGGCGCGGCCGCAAGAGACCATTGATCACCGCCGCCGCGATTGGGCTGCGCAAGGGCAGCAGGAACCTCGGATGCCCAGCGTCGTGGCACAGCCGCTCATAACTTCCGGACAGGGCCGGGCGAACCGCTTTGACCTCCATCGGACCGTCCCAGTCAGATGCGGCGGCGACAAACCCGCTATTGGTCCCAAAGCCGATCGAGTACGCGGCGTTGCCGAATTCCTTGCGGCACAGGTGGCCGATGTTGTATTCGCCGCGCGACGCCATTTCTGTCGCCGCAGAGTCGCCGACGTGCGAATTGTGGGCCCAGACGATGGCCTTGCTTTCGGGCCCATGAAAATCCAGCAGCGTCTTCAATGTCTCGAACATATGTCCGTCGCGCAAATTCCAGGATGCGCGAGAGCCGTAATACATGATCCGGTAATAGCGTTCGGCATTGGCGACCAGGCGCGCGTTCTGAACAGCGTCGAGGAACCGCTCTCCATCGTGTTCGGCATAGGCGCGGCGCTTGTCCATGAGGTCCAGTAGCGTGGTGACAACCTCTCGCTCGCACGACTGGTAAGCACCGGTCAGCGCCGCGTGGCCGTACGTCGCAGGGTCGGACTGCCATGGAGTCAAGCATCCATAGCGCTGGCGTGCCACTTGCGCGGTCCGTGGATCCACATCGTCCAGGTAGTTCAATACGGAGCGGATCGAGTTATAAAGGCTGTATAGATCGAGACCATGGAAGGCCACCCTATCGTCGGCGTTCACCGTTGCATTGCGTGCTCGTAACCAGTCGACGAAGTCTCGCACCTCCTCGTTGCGCCACATCCAGACGGGAAACCGCGCGAACGCAGTCCATTCGGAGGGAGGATACTCAGCATGCCGAACGTAGTGATCGACCCGGGCTGCGTCCGGCCAATCGCCCTCGATGGCAATGAAGGTAAATCCCTTCTGCTCGATGAGCTCGCGCGAAATGCGCTCGCGCATGCGATAGAACTCCGAGGTGCCATGCGTTGCTTCACCGAGGAGAACGACGCGCGCATCGCCGATCCGACGCAGCAGCGCCTCGAGGTCGGCGGAAGCAACCGCCTCAAACGTTTCAGACGATGTCGCAATCGCCTTGACTAGTCCTCCTTCTTTTGTTTCGACCGTGGGGCGACCTACCGCTGCGACACCACGCTCCTCTCCTGCTGCCCATCCTTCCTCGCCTACGAGCGGGACGAAGCGGACATCGGCGATATCCTCCGTTCGGTATTCGGTCCGCGAGAGGCGAGTCACGCGCAGCAGTTCCTGGACACGTCGATCGATCCCCACAGGAATGACCAGACGGCCTCCGATCTTGAGCTGCGCCTTCAAAGATTCAGGTACCTCGGGGCCACCCGCCGCAACCACGATCGCGTCGTAAGGTGCGTGATCAAGCCAGCCTCGCGTTCCATCGGCATGCAGCACGTGCACATTCGCATAACCGAGCTTCGCCAGCACCGCCGCGGCTTTTTCGGCGAGTTGGCCGATACGCTCGACCGTGTAGACATTCCGCGCAATCCGCGATAGGACGGCAGCGGCGTAGCCGGAGCCGGTGCCGATCTCCAGGATGTCTTCACCGCCTTTAAGCTCCAAAGCCTCGGTCATCAGCGCGACGATATAAGGCTGAGAGATCGTCTGCCCTTCGGCGATGGGCAGCGGCGAATCTTCGTAGGCGAATTCCTGCAGAGGCTCGGGCAGGAAGGCTTCGCGCGGCACAGTTCGCAGGGCGTCCAGAACCAGGTGCGAACGCACGCCACGCCCGGCCACTTGGCGGTCCACCATCGCATCGCGGAGCGTTGCAAAATCGATTTTGTTCACCTGTCATGTCTCTGTGTCGACGGAAGTGCCGTGTGCGCGGGGTGCGATCTCAATTGCCACGATGAAGATGCGGAGGGCGAGCGGCTTGCTTTACATGCGCTGGCGAGCATTCCATCGCCACGATGACTTCCCTCAACTTGCCGCTGCGGCGATCGGAGAGTGGGCCGTGGCTGTCCAGACCCACGTGCACGTTGTTAAGCGATTGTTGTGCCAGATAACCCCTCAAGGCAGCTGAGGCAGCGTGCCAGACCGCGCGACGAGCGTCATCGCCACAAGTTTCGAGGCGCAGCATGAGCCGGTCGGCAGCCGTTTGTACGATCTGGAATCGATGCACGTGCGCGGCTTCTTCGACGATCGTCGTAAGCGCCAACGGCAGTAGACGTACGAGCCTGCCATCCGAGGCACGCATCGACAGTACGTCATCGCGCCTCCCCTCCACCCGGATCGCGGGTAGTGGATTGCCGCAGGTACATGGCTCGGACTTGGCAATGATACTGTCGCCAAGGTCGTACCGTATGATCGGCTGCACATGGTTGGCGAGGTTGCTGAGCAACACCGTGTGCGACGCTTCGCCGGGCGGCATCGGACGGTAGTCACGATCGACCGGTTCGAGCAGCACCCAGTCGGCATTGACGTGGAGCCAACCTTCGCCGCAGCCGAATCCAATGCTCATGCATTCCGAGGCACCGTATTCATTGGTCAGCGGACAGCCGAAGGCGCGTTCGATGGCACTGCCTCCGTCCGGCGCCAGGCACTCGCCCCCGGACCATAGCCTTATAAGCTCGATCCTAAGGCGTCCGGCTTCCTGCTCTTCGGCCAACAGCGAAAGCATGGTCGGGTAGCTCGCGAGAAATACAGGTTGATAGTCATTCAACGCCGCGACGAGGCGCGGCAGCGGATCCATGACGGAAAATCCGCGAGCAGCAATCCATGGGCTGCTTTGACACACGCGCTGCCACGAGGCAATGCTGGCGAAATGATCGCCGGTCGCGGCAACCAACGCCGCCCGCCCGCCGCGGGCTACCAGGTCCCAGGAATACTGGGCCGCGAAGCGTATCGGATCGAGATGAACGGCCATGAGCGCGTCGAACGTCGCCAGCGCGTCATCGTCCTGCACAAAGATACCTGGCTCGCCCGTAGTGCCCGAACTCTTCCACACGACATAGCGGCCAAGATAGCGTTCGCCGATATGCCCGCGGTCAGCGACAAACGCCGTGACACCCGCCAAACTGATTTCTGGATCGGTGACCCAATCGTCGAAATGCGCCATCAGCGTCGGCTTGGTCGCAACCGGCAGCTCGCGCAGGTCGAGTCGCGTTTCGGCAGGCCACGATAGGCGTCGCGATAGAACAACGACTTGCTGCGCGCAAGCCGCACCAGCGCGTTGAAGCGGCTGCGGCGCGCCGCATCGATGGCCTCTGCGCCGGCGGTTCGGGTCCACCACATCTCCCCCATCCGTGACAACGACTTCCAATAGTTGATCGATGAGCTGACCGGTTCCCACGGCTTCGTATGCGTGGTCGTTGCCATGCTGCGCTTCCTCTGCCCTAAAACATCGATGGTCAAGCCATGCACTGCTCGACACCTCATATCAACAGCCTAAGGCCCTGTCGCGCTGTTGCGCTTGACGCATATCAACAAAGCTTGCGGGTACAGACTCATCATGCTCGTGTCCTGCGCCGATTGGCGAACCACCGATGCACTCCCGGGTTGCAGCAAGATGGAATGGCAGATGGTTGCCGTGACCTCGCGTATACGATCTCGCCGTTTTGACACAGATCAATTCCAGGTTTGATGGCGAACGTATGATGTTTCCTGATTGCACAGCACAGGTGTGTGACGGCAGACAAGAAGTTCGCAGTCGCAATGCCTGTTACCTGCGTCGCGATCGTACTTGGCGGACACATGGAGTTTGAGCAACATTTTTATCGAGGAACCAGCAATGACCAACATTATTCGCAGCGACCCCCTGGGTGAGGTCACCCGCTTCGATCCCTTCCGAGATATCGAAGATTTCTTTAGCAGCCGGCGGCTACGGTCACTCTTCCGCGATCTGCCCGAAACGCCCGAGATCAAAATGGACGTTAGCGAGGACGACAAGGCTTACCGGGTAAAGGCGGAGATTCCCGGCGTCAAGAAAGAGGACATCCGCGTGGCGATCGATGGTAATAGCGTTTCGATCACTGCTGAGGTCAAGCGTGAGAAAGAAGAGAAGAAGGGCGAAACCATTCTGCGTAGCGAGCGCTACTACGGCGGCCAATCCCGCAGCTTTACGCTGAGGCACGATGTTGATCAGGCCAAGGCGGAGGCGAAGTATCAGGATGGAGTCCTCGACCTCACCCTGCCCAAAAAGGGCGGCACATCCGTCAAGGAGTTGACGGTCCAGTAACTTACGGCGCGTGCGCCCCGCTGCACCAACACCACCGCAGTCGATTGACGCCGCCGGACGGGGCGACTTGGGTGGTGGTGGCTACTCAGGGGAGCGGCGGGGTGGCTGACGGACTGACGGCACCGGTTTGCGATAAAAGGATATGCTCTCGCCCGGTTCCGTATATTTCCACGGAACCCGTGGCATCGGCTGCGTGGTGATCGGGCGTCGCGCAATCGCCTGGAGCATGATCCATCATGGCGCCCGATTCAACTGAACTTGTTAGCGATCAGTCGCGGCTCATTGCATCCCTGCGCTCGCCGGCTATTTTCGGCCGCGAGTGTACGCACGTCACCGTCCTGGAAACGCACATCTCCTATGTTCTGCTGACGGGAAGCCACGCGTACAAAATAAAGAAGAGCGTGCGCTTGGGGTTTCTCGACTTCACGACACTTCCGGCCCGACGTTTCTACTGTGAACAGGAACTTAAGCTCAACCGCCGCCTTGCGCCGGCGCTCTATGTCGACGTCGTTGCGATCACCGGTACGATTGACGCCCCGATCCTTGGCGGCGATGGCCCGGCACTCGAGTATGCAGTCAAGATGCAAGAGTTTTCGCAGGAGGCGCTCGCAAGCCAGATGCTCGCGCGCGACGAGCTGGCTGCGCCCGATATCGACGTGCTGGCCGCCAAGGTCGCAGCCTTTCACGCCACGATTGATGTCGCCACGCCGGACAGCGCCTTCGGCCGGCCCGACGACATTCTGCGCATAGCGCTGCAAAATTTTTCCCAGATCCGCCCGTTCTTGGCGGCGCCCGCCGACCGGGCGGAGCTCGATGCGCTCGCGCGATGGGTCGAGGGCGAGTACCAAGCCCGTCACGTTGCGTTCTGCGAGCGGCAACGAGGCGGGTTCATCCGCGAGTGCCACGGCGACTTGCACCTTGGCAACATCGCGCGCATCGATGGCGAGATCACCATCTTCGATTGCATCGAATTCAACGATGCGATGCGCTGGATCGACGTCATGAGCGAAGTCGCCTTCACGATGATGGACCTGCAGGATCGCGGTCGCGCCGACCTCGGGCAGCGCTTTCTCAATGCCTATCTCGAGATCACGGGGGATTACGCTGGCCTGTCGGTCCTGCGCTTCTATCTCGCGTATCGCGCGATGGTGCGGGCAATGGTCGCTCGTCTGCGTACCGTCCAACTCGGCTCCGGCGACGCGAAAGGGACCATTTTAGCGGAGTACCGCAGCTATGTTGATCTCGCCCGGTCCTACACACAACCACCGCGGCCGGCAATCATCCTCACCCACGGCCTGGCCGGGTCCGGCAAGACGACCCTTTCGCAGGCGCTGCTGGAGGTTCTGGGCGCGGTACGCATCCGCACCGATGTCGAGCGCAAGCGCTGGCAAGGGTATGGGCCGCGCGAGCGAACGCAAGCCGGCATCGACCGCGGCCTCTATGCGGCCGATGCGACCGAGGCTACCTATCGTCGCGTGTGCACCATGGCCGGCGGCGCAATCGCTGCTGGTCACGTTGCCATCGTCGATGCGTCGTTCCTCAAGCGCTGGCAGCGCGACTTATTTCGCCACCTCGCGTCCCAATTGCAGGTGCCGTTCGTGATCGTCACCTTCGTCGCCAGCGAATCAACGCTGCGCGAGCGCATTACGCGCCGCGCAATTGAGGGTCACGACGCATCGGACGCGGACCTGGCCGTGCTGGACCAGCAGTTGCGGGTGCAGGAGCCGCTCGCGCCAGACGAGCGCGCAGATGCGGTCACCTTCGATAGCGAGGCGCCACTCGAGCGTGCCCGTGCGGCAGCGTCCTGGGGCGCGGTGGTCGAGCGGGTCGGACCCGCAAGCGGTTACAGCACCGACACCACTCCGCTTGCCGTCACCAATCCCGGCCTGGGGGCCAAAGTCGCGTTTTTGTCACTGCCAACAAGCTACCCCGAGCCGACCAGCCAGGTCGACACCGTGGAAACGCACCTGTCATGGGTCTTCCTTACCGATCGCTATGCTTGGAAGCTCAAGAAGCCGGTGCGCTCGCACGACGTTGATTTCACACTCGAGTTCGCTCGACGACTCAACTGCGGCGAAGAGTTGCGGCTCAATCGCCGGCTCTCCGATGCCGTTTACCTCGACATCGTGCCTCTATTGCTCGACGCCGGCGGCTGCTTGCGGCTCGCAGGCGACGGACGCGCGATCGATTGGCTGGTCAAGATGCGTCGGTTGCCCGCGGCGCGCATGCTCGACTGTCTGATCCTGGGTGGCCTGGCAACGAGTCAGGATGTCCAACGCGTCGTCACTCGGCTCGCGCGTTTCTACCGCGACAGTGCGCCAGTCGTGATGGCCGGCGCTGCCTACCGCCGCGAGTTCGCCAAGGGTATCGCCGAAAATCTGCGCGAACTCAGTATTCCCGCATACGCTCTCCCGGTGGGACTCATCACGTCAATCGGAATGCAACAACGCAGCCTACTGGAGCAACGACCGGAATTGTTCGACGAGCGCGCCCAGGCGGGGCGCATCATCGAGGCGCACGGGGACCTGCGGCCCGAGCATATCTGCCTCGAGGCTACGCCACAGATCATCGACTGCCTGGAGTTTTCGCGCGCGCTGCGCATCCTCGACCCGGCCGATGAGCTCGCGTTTCTGGCACTCGAATGCGAACGGCTCGGCGCACCTGCGTTCGCGACCACCATTTTCGAGACCTACGCGGAGGTCACCAAGGACGTACCAGCAGCGCCCCTGCTGGCCTTCTATCACAGTTATCGTGCCTGCGTGCGGGCAAAGCTCGCTATCAGGCACCTCGACGACCCCGGGCCGCGCGAGCCGTCCAAATGGGCCGCGCACGCGCAAAATTACCTGCGGCTCGCACGCCAGCACAGCGAGCGCATCGCATGACCCTTCGGTCGCTGGCGATCGGGTCAGTTGCCGAGCAGCTCGACAATCGAGCCGCCGCTATGAAGCCTACGGATCGCCTCGGCGAACAAGCCCGCGGTGCTGACCAGCGTCAGCCGCGACTGCAATTGCGGCGCGGTCACGCGCAGCGATGGGATCGTGTCAGTCACGATGATGCGTTCCACGTCGCTCGTGGCGAGCACGGTGTTGGCAGCCGTTGCGAAAACTCCGTGCGATGCGACGGCAAGCACGCGCACGGCGCCGCCGTCCCGGCATGCGTGCGCGGCGCGGGCGACTGTATTGCCGGCGCTGATCAGGTCGTCCACGATGATGGCCGTCTTGCCGCGGACGTCACCGACCAGCGCATCTCCGGTGAGGACACCGCCGCGGCGATACTTCTCAGCAAACGCCGCGGTGATCGGTCGCTTGAGCACGGCCGACAAGCGCTCGCGGACCGCCTCCGCCCGCTTGATGCCTCCGGCGTCGGGCGATACGACCGCGAGGTCATCCGTGCCGACCAGCGGCACGAGCGCGTCGACGAAAAGCGCGCCGGCCTCGAGATGCTCGGTGCGACAGCGAAACGCATTTTGAAAGGCGGCCAGGTTGTGCACATCCAGGGTGACGACACAGTCGGTCCCGACCGCCTCGAACAATGTGGCGACGTAACGCGTGGTCACCGGATCGCGTGCCTTGGATTTGCGGTCCTTGCGGGCGTACGCCAGATAGGGAACGATCGCGGTGAGGCGGCAGGCCGAAGCATCTCTAAGCGCACCCAGGAAGAACAGCAGCCGCACGAACTTGTCGTTGCCGCTTTGCTTCGCATCGGCGTAGAGCGATTGTATGACGTACACATCGCGACCACGCACATTCACCAGCGGCCGCGTCTTGTGCTCGCCATCCTCGAACTCCCGCTCCTCGTGCGCCGAAAGCGTTATGCCGAGCTCGCGGGCAATGGCTTCGCCGTACGCTCGCGTCGCGTCGAGCGCGAACAGCATCAGTTCATCGCGCATCCAGGACGCCCTCCATTGTGCGGGCTGTGGCCTGTTCGCTTCAACGGCCCATCTCGTCGCCAGTCATGACTCAGTTCGACGTCTTCAACGGCGATGCCGACGGCTTGTGCGCTTTGCACCAGCTCCGGCTGGAAACGCCGCTCGAGTCGGTGCTCATCACCGGCGTGAAACGCGACATCGCGTTGCTCCAGCGCGCGCCTGCGCAGCGCGGCGACACGGTGACCGCACTCGATATATCGGCGGCGACCAACCATGACGCACTCGTGACACTGCTTGACCGCGGGGTGAACGTGCAATACTTCGATCATCATTATGCTGGCGCCTTGCCGCCCCATCCTGCTCTGAAAGCGATTATCGACCCCTCTCCCGGAGTGTGCACCGCGATGTTGGTTGACCGCTATCTTGGCGGCAGGCAACGCATTTGGGCCATCGTTGCAGCGTTCGGCGACAACCTGCTCGATGCAGGACGCCAGCTCGCTGCGCCACTCGCGCTGGACAGCGAGCGGCTCAACGCCTTGCGGGAGCTTGGCGAGAACCTTACTTACAACGCTTACGGCGATACTGTCGGCGATCTTATCATCGCGCCCGCGGCGCTGTATCAGGTCATGCGTCGTTACGCTGATCCGTTCCACTTCCTCCGTTCGGAGCCGATCATCGCGCGTCTGAGCAAGGCTCGTCGCGACGACCTCGCGATGGCGAGCGAAGTCGATCCCGAACTCGTGTTGGACCACGCCACCATCTATGTTCTGCCCGATGCGACCTGGAGCCGGCGTGTTCACGGCGTATTCGGCAATCATCTGGCGAATCGATTTCCCGATCTGGCGCATGCCGTCCTGACCCCTAATGCGCAACGCGGATACACGGTCAGTGTGCGCGCGCCCATGGCGGTGCGAACTGGCGCCGACGTCCTGTGCCGCCAGTTCACGACCGGCGGTGGGCGGGCGGAGGCTGCGGGTATCAACCATCTGCCGCGTGAAGCGTTCCCGGAATTCGCGCGGCGTTTCGAGCAGGCATTTTCGACGAGCTCGTCGGCAAGCCGTGGCTAACAGTGCGAAAGTGACGCGCGATCGGCGCACACGGCGACTCGGCCGGCACGAGGCCTAAATTGACCACCACGCTGGCCCCCGCTTGACTTGCTGCGTGGCCACTCGCGTCCATGTCTGGTCCTTACATCGGGGACGGCGGAGTCTAGAGTATGAACAGGCAGCGATGGTATTTCTTCTGCCACGACGAGCACGCATCGCTGTTGTCAGTTCATTATGGTGCCGCATCTACCCTCCAGCTAGCATCTCGTTCGAAGATTGTGTTTCGCGCTTGGGCGCTTCGACGATGATGCAGTCGGTGGTCAGAATGAGGCTCGCAATCGATGCCGCATTCTGCAAGCCCAATCGGGTGACTTTCGTCGGATCGATCACGCCCATGGCGACTAGGTCGCCGTATTCATCGGTTGCGACGTTGTAACCAAAGCTTCCGCTCCCGGCGAGCACGCGTTGCAGCACGACTGATGGCTCCTGCCCGGCATTCGCGACAATCTGTCGCAACGGTTCTTCGAGCGCTCGGCGCACGATCTTGATGCCCGCTGCCTGCCCGAGAGTCTTGCCAGTCAATTCATCGAGAACGTGACGCACTCGCAATAGCGCCACCCCACCACCGACGCCGATACCTTCGGCGACCGCAGCCCGCGTGGCATGCACCGCATCTTCGACGCGAGACTTCTTTTCCTTCATCTCGCTCTCTGTGGAAGCGCCGACCTTGATGAGCGCGACACCACCGGAAAGTCTTGCCGCCCGCTCTTCGAGCTGTTTTCGATCGTAGTCGCTGGTCGTCTCTTCGATTGCTTGGTTGATCTGAGCAATGCGGGCTTTGACCTGCTCCGATGCCCCGGCGCTGCCAATCAAGGTCGTATTGTCCTTGTCGATCTCGATCCGATGCGCTCGGCCCAGGTCTGTTAGCGTCGCCTTTTCCAGCTTCAAACCCGTCTCCTCCGAAATCACGGTCGCGCCGGTCAGTATCGCGATGTCCTGGAGCATCGCTTTGCGACGATCGCCAAAACCGGGAGCCTTGACGGCGCAGGTCTTCAGGACTCCGCGGATCGCATTGATCACCAGTGTTGCCAGGGCTTCTCCAGTAACGTCTTCGGCAATCAGCAACAGTGGCTTGCCTTCCTTCGAAATTTGTTCGAGCAACGGGAGCAGATCCCGGATTGACGATATTGTCTTGTCGTGCACCAGCACGTAGGCATCGTCCAGCACGATCCGCTGCTTCTCCGTATCGGTGACGAAGTAAGGCGACAAGAAGCCTCGGTCGAACTGCATGCCCTCGACCACTTCAAGCTCATTGGTCATCCCGCGGCCATCCTCGGTCTTGATCACGCCGCTATCGCCGACCTTGGCCATCGCTTTAGCGATCATGTCGCCGATCGAAACATCGCCGTTGGCCGAAATCGTTCCGACTTGGGCGATTTCCTGTCCCGAGCTGCAGGGACGCGAGTTCTTCTTCAGTTCGGCGACCACGGCCTCGACGGCGGTGTCGATCCCGCGCTTAAGATCCATCGGATCTAGTCCGGCGGCAACGTACTTCATTCCCTCGTTCACAATCGATTGGGCAAGAACGGTCGCGGTCGTCGTTCCATCGCCGGCAGTCTCCGATGTCTTCGCCGCGACCTCGCGCGCCATCTGCGCGCCGAGATTCTCAAACCTGTCCTCGAGCTCGATCTCCTTGGCCACGATCACTCCGGAATTAATCACGGTGGGTGGCCCGAAACTGCGCTCCAGCATGACCAGGCGACCCTTGGGACCCAGCGTTACCTTGACGGCGCTGGCCAATAGGTTGAGGCCGGCGCAGATCTTTTCGCGCGCCTCGTGGTGGAACTTGAGTACTTTCGCGGACACGGTTCATCTCCTCAAGAGGCCAAGTGCTGCCGTATGTATCTACCGGACACTAAGGATGACCCACCAGGTCATTCGGCCGCTTGCGCTGGGTCAAACTCTATTTCCTCGGCCTAGGTCCGGCGCGCATTTTGCGTGCACGATCGCATGGGCGTTGGATCAATCGCTGGACACCTCGGTTGCAAGGCCTACCCCAAACGTCGCCCGTAACGCGGGACGTCAGGATGGCGGTAGAAGGAATCAGGAGGAAATGATCCTGATCAATAGCGCGGTCAGCCATTGTGTCAGCATTACACGCAAGGTAGCGGAGAGCCGATCGAGGTGTGCAGATGGATATCCAGCCTAAACGTCGTCGCCACATGAAGCCTTCGGCCAAGAGTGGCGCCAAGCTCAGGCTTGTAGCAACCGGGCAAACCAAGTCCGGTCGACATACCCTTGAATCGCCTGCCGCGGCGCCCGATCCATCGTACATCCGCGATTCTTATTCATCGACTGCACTGGCGGAAATCATCGATCGGGCTGTGCACGCGGCCACCGCGCGATTTACTGCGGGTTTGTCGCCGATGATGCTAATCAATGCGTACATGGACTGGGCCGCTCATCTCGGGTTCTCGCCCGGCAAGCGCGTCCAGCTTGTCGAGAAGGCCATCAAGAAGTCGATCCGGCTTGCTCGTTATGCGAGTCGTCGCACCGCCGGCGCCGATGGTTCGGAGCCGTGCATCGTCCCCTTGCCGCAGGACCGGCGATTCCTCGGCAACGCGTGGCAACGCGCACCCTATGACACGATCTACCAGTCCTTCCTGCTGATCCAACAATGGTGGCACAACGCCGTGACTGGCGTCAGTGGTGTCACGCGCCAACACGAGACCACCGTCGCATTTACCACAAGGCAGATCCTCGACGTCTTTTCACCGTCGAACTTCCTTCTTACCAATCCCGAGGTGCTCGAGCGCACGCAGAAGGAAGGAGGCATGAATCTCGTCCGTGGTTTCCAGAACTTTCTCGAGGACTGGGAGCGGGCGGCGGGAGGGCACAGGCCTATCGACGCGCATCGGTTCAAGGTCGGCCGAACTGTCGCGGTGACACCGGGCAAGGTCATTTATAGCAATCGATTAATCGAACTGATCCAGTACGCGCCCGCGACGGAAAAGGTGCTCCCCGAGCCGGTGCTTATCATTCCTGCCTGGATCATGAAGTACTACATCCTCGACCTGAGCCCGGAAAACTCGTTGGTCAAGTACCTGACCGAGCGGGGCCATACGGTATTCATGGTGTCGTGGAAGAACCCCGGACCCGAGGACCGTGATTTGAGCATGGAGGACTATCGGAAGCTCGGCGTCGTGGCTTCGCTTGACGAAGTATCTGCGATCGTGCCCAACGCGAAGGTTCACAGCGTCGGCTATTGCATCGGCGGTACGCTGCTTGCGATCGCCGCAGCTTCGATGGCCCGCGATCACGACGACCGGCTCAGGTCAGCTACGTTTTTCGCAACCCAGACCGACTTCACTGAGGCCGGCGAGTTGATGCTTTTCATCAACGAAAGCCAACTGGCGTTCCTCGAGGACGTAATGTGGGAACAGGGATTTCTCGATACCAAGCAGATGGCCGGGGCTTTCCAGATGCTGCGCTCGAACGATCTCGTGTGGTCCCGCCTTATCCACAACTATCTGATGGGCGAGCGCCAGCCGCTGACGGACCTGATGGCTTGGAATGCCGATGCGACGCGCATGCCTTACCGTATGCATACGCAATACTTGCGCCAATTGTTTCTCAACAATGACCTGGCGGAAGGCCGCTATCAGACTGATGGACAGTCCGTTGCGCTCACCGATATCCGGGTGCCGATCTTCGCCGTCGGCACCGAAAGGGATCATGTTGCACCGTGGCGATCGGTGTATAAGCTCCACCTTCTCACGGATACCGACGTCACCTTCCTGCTGACCAGCGGCGGCCACAACGCTGGTATCGTCTCCGAACCCGGCCATGCCGATCGGCACTACCGCGTGGCAACCAAGCGCTCAGACGCGATGTACGCGGCTCCGGACGTCTGGCTGGCCAAGACGCCCCAGAAAACTGGCTCCTGGTGGCCCGAGTGGGTCGCGTGGCTCGATGCCAACTCAGACACTCTGGTAACGCCGCCAAAAATGGGTTGTCCAACCATGGGCTATGCCCCGATGGGCGACGCGCCAGGTACCTACGTATTGCAAGCGTGAATGATGTGGGACGCGGTGGCGGAATTCGACGGTCACCGGTGTGCCACGCGCGACGCAACTCGCAACGCTGCGATGGATACGACGTTGTAGGCCTGCCTACGCATTCAGCCGATTGACCAAGGTCGCTAAGAAAAGGGCGCAGCATCTTGATATGAATCAAACGGCGTCCTCCGCAAGCTTGCAGACTGACGCTGTGGCTGTGGTGTCGCGGACTCCTGGCGACGTCTCCCATCTCCGGGTATTTCTGGGGAGACACATCCGTACGTGAAAGGCAATTTATCATGGCAAAGCATACAGAATCACTCGCCCCATTCCCCGCCGCCGTCCAAGCCTTTTGGAATTGCAACGGTCCGTCGATAGACTCGGCAGTCAAGACCTACACCGTCTGGCTCAGTGATTGCGGCCGCGTACAAGACGAAGCCCTGCGTTTCCTGAGAGCACGGTTGTCCGAGCAACTCCAAGCGGCAGCTCACTTCGCCGCGTGCAAGAGCCCGACAGAAGCGTTCGACTTGCAGGTCGAATACGCAGGCAAGGCCGTTTCCGAATTCATGGCGGAGGGTAAGAAGATGCTCGAGCTCTGCGGTCACCTGGCCGTGCAAGGCTTGCCCAAGCAAGCGTAGCCGACAACTGGGCCGCGGTGGGCATAGCTGTTGGCTTCGGTACGCCATCAGGATTGGTGCCGCGCGTGGCGCTGGTGCGAAGCTGCGACTTGCGCCTGCGCAACTAAGAAACGATTGATCAAAGATATGCGGCCGATCGTTTTGGATCGGCCGCAATATCTTTGCCTTAGTGCTGATCGCGCACTACTTTAGATAGTGCGGATCATTGTCGTCACTGTGCGATAGTACTTATGGGTTGACGATCACGTTATTTTCTACCTTCGTGACGCCTGGTGCCGCCCATGCTGCCTGTTCAGCCTGTTCCTTTTCGTCCCAGGAGCGAACGCTGCCGCGCAGGATTACTTTGTTGTCGCTTGACTCCACCCTGATCTGGTTGGCATCGAGTTGCGCCCGGCGCGCAAAGGCACCCTCGATCTTCGCCTTCACGTCGGCAGCGCTTACCCGCGGCTTGATGCTAATGCTGTTAGTGACACCCTTAACGCCCATAAGGTGCTTGATGGCATTCTCGGCGGCACTTTTCTGATATTGCCACTCGACCTCACCCTCGAGCGTCACCCAGCTGTCTTCGACCGTAACCTGAATACGGTCTCGGGGAACGGCTACATTGAAACGCAAACCACTTACCACCGATTGAGCGATGTCGACATCACTGCGTGTCGCCGTCCCTGGCAACTTGATTGTCAGATCTTCTGCCACCGCCTTTACGCCGGCTACACGCTTCACTACGCGTTCGGCTTCCTTCTTTTGCCAATAATTCGCTATCGAACCGCTAAGCGTCACGACGCCATCCTTGACCGCAACACCCACTGCCGAGGAGTCAATGCTCGGATCCCAATCGAGTTCGGCGATCACTTTTCGACGAATCTCACTATCATCAATTTTATTCATGCTGATTCTCCAGTTGATGGAACCTATGCGCTGCAATCACTCATAGCGCAATTTGCAGAGAATTCCGCGACCTGACAGTAATTACCCTATCACTTAGGGTTGCTCGGCTTTTGATGTAACGCAACATCGTCAGGGGAATTAATGCCCGCGCGCACGCGCCGTGGCACAGCAGGATCGCCGACCTACAGGACCGGCGATTGACATGTGTCAAAGGCGGACGTGGCACCAAGACTATGATCCAAGCCGGCAGGTCGATATCAATTTGATAAGAAAGGCCGACGGCTTGGTTACTAGTGTTCTGCTCACCGATCTGTACGAGCTGACGATGCTCCAGGCCTATTTCGAGCAACGGATGAGCGGGCGAGCGGTGTTCGAGCTTTGCGTGCGAAAGTTGCCGCCGC
>Ga0070713_100000592_pt1 | contig 23025 bp, 19 predicted proteins | sample LARL82metaG_FD_65465 | JGI IMG/M metagenome (GOLD analysis project Ga0070713, IMG submission 65465) | Corn, switchgrass and miscanthus rhizosphere microbial communities from Kellogg Biological Station, Michigan, USA - LAR L8-2 metaG | ecosystem: Host-associated > Plants > Roots > Rhizosphere ...
CTCTGGGCCATCCGCGAGTTGCGCCGCCAACCAATAAGTCAGTGGGAGTCGCTCGACGGGTTCTCTGTCTTGCAGTCGGGAATGTCGTCGGCGACTGGCCGTGGCGACTTCGGTACGGTGCGCGCCATGGCCGCGGTGCTGGGAGCGTTTCTGGTCGGTCGGCGTGACCGCCGCGCGGAACTGGCCAACAGTTATGATCGCTCGCGCTACCGCGCCCTGAAGAACCTGCTCACGGGTTGTTCGCAGAATGCCGCGGCTGCTCCCAATGCCATCTCCTACTACCTCGGCTTCCTGCTTGCGGGAGTGATGTTGCAGGCAACTGCGGTAGGCCATCCGATTGACGACGGCGATCATGACCTCTATTCCGGCTTGTTTCGCGAGCTACGCCAGGCGCCGGAGCGGCTGGATGCGCTCTGGACAGGCATGCGCCACGGATTCTGCCGCCAGGAGCGGCGACGCGAATCTTATCTGCTGGCCTACTGGCGCGAGCATGTGTCGTGGACGTCCGATGATCCGCGCCGGGTCGCGCGCGTTGCGGATGCAATCGCGCAACTTTTCGCCGATTGCCAGCTTGTGATGAATATGTCCATGGGTGAAGAGAAAGCGTTCAGAGACAGTGCCGACATGATGGCCGATCTCTACCGCGATCTGGCGATGTATCTGGGGCCACTGGCAAAGCGCGAGCGCAGCGAGCGCCACAGTGCGCGTATCGCCGATATGCCGCTGATGCTGCTCGATGCGGTGCATACGAGCGTGATGCGCGTGTGGCCGAGCTTATCATCAGGCGAGAGCAGCCGCGTCGCTGTGATCAACGCCTATGAGGAGCGCCGGACGCAGCTCTCTGGCAAACCGCCAGTCACTCAGGCCGCTCTCATCGGTTGACCAAGTTATGCTCCCTTTGTGCAGCTATTTCAGTCCATCCAGGCAGGCCGTTGCCAGGGTCAGCACATCGGCTGGCGAGCTAGTCGCCGTGATGATAACGATGGTGTTGAGCGGATCGGGTTGCGGTTTTGGCGGGATGATCTGTATCTGTAGCGGACTCGGAGGCAAGGGACGCGACGAGTCCGCCCGCAGGAAGAGCCGGGCGACGCCATCACGTCGTGCTGGCGCGAGCAAGGCGAAGGGCGTTTGTCCATTGCGCCGCGGGAAATAGCGGATTGTCTCGTGGTCACAGTCCGCGCGCAGACCCAGCCCACGCAATCCCTCGTGCACCTCGCGTAGAATCGTGTGTGGCATCGCCCAGTCTGGCATGTCGCTTTGTGGCGGCGTCTGTGTTGCGGTGACAGAAGGAACCAGCAGCGGCGGCAATTGCTGATTTTGTTGGCCCTGTTCCAGATATCGTGTCAGCTCATGTAGCAGGCGGACAGATTCACCAAAGAGGACGGCGGCTACCTCCCGTTCCGCGTGAAATGCGACCCGTACGATGAGTGCTGTGGCGGCGGCCAGCCAGAGCCGCGGCTTCCAGGATGTATCACCCAACTCGCTGGCGAAGCCTTCAATCTGTTCCAGAACTGCTAGCTGAAAGGCGACGGTGGCTGGGCGTCCAAGCGGGGGATAGCGAAGGGTGCTCTCGGCGAGTCCCGGCTCGGACGATTTGCTCAACGCGAGGTCGGTTCGCGCCAGGCCATAGTCGCTCTCTGGCTCGCTCACACGGCGATAGACGCAGATGTCGGTCAGCAAGTTGCCCAGGTCGGCCAGGTAGTCGCCAGACCAGTCGAGTTTATCGAGGTCGATCAGCTTGACTTCATCCCCGCGCGCGCTGACCATGATATTGCGGGCGTGGAAATCGCCGTGGGCCAGACCGAGCGCGTGTGGCTGGAGCAGGGTTGCGTGGCGATTGATGAGCGCCAGGTAATAGTCTAATCCCTTATATCGCTGGTTGCCTACGTGGAATCCCTGGATAAGGTTCTTGAGCCACGGCACGCGGACAAGGCCGCGCATCAGGCTCTTCTCGATGCGCGAGAGGTAGAGGCGTGCGAGCTGTGTCCCTGGAAACGGCGTGTGGCCATCGGCGGACTCGCCGAAGAGCGCGAACGAAACGCGACAGATCTGCTCGGTGGCGTTCTGCAACAACCGCATCTGGCCTGCTGAGACTGCACGTTGGTCCATCTCGTTGAACACATCGTAAAAGGTGCGCATATCTGCAAGGTCTTCCATCGGCAGGTAGTACGCCGAGGAGAGCCCTGACTTGTAGACCTGCGACTCAGCGGGCTGTCGCACAAAATACTCGCGCAGCCGCTGTGGCAGGAGATTGTAGTTCGCGGTCGCCGTGTGGAAGGCGTCGCTCGTGCTTCGCTTGATAATGAGCGAGGTGGTCGGCACCGCTCCGGTCAGGAATGGTCGGTCGCCGTCGAATCCTGGGACAGGAAACCAATAACTGAATGGCACTCGGAAAATGCGGTCACTGGTGAAACCACCGGAGAGCTCCTCAACACCTCCCAGCCGCACCTGCATGCGCTCGCGGATGACGGTCGCAAGCTCGGTGTCGAGCGTGTTTTGCGCGATGGCGCGCCGCTGCTCTGCCTCATGCAGCAGATGGGCGGCGATAGAATGTGAGAGGCTATCGCCACTGATCGTGTCATGCAGGGTCAGTAACAGCCGCAGCACTAGAGTGTGTGTCGCCAGATCCCATCGCCGCACCGCGTCGGGCCGCTGGTAGAGGTTGCGCACATCGCGCAGGAGGCTGTCGATTTCGGCCTGAACCTGTTCGTCACCATGGAAGTGCTCGGCAAGCTGGAGTGCGACGTAGAGCGATGGGACGATGTCGCTCTGGCGCGCGCGGTCGCGTTGTTTCAGCGTCAGCAACAGCTCTGTGAGGATGCGATTCACCTGGAGCGCGGCGAGGCCTGAGCGATCCACCTGGAGCAACAGACCAAGCACGTAGCTCAGGTCGCGAGGATTATCAATCTCACAGCGCGCGACTGGCCGCCGTGCCGGTGGTTTTGAAGCACTGGCCGATGGCGCGGCGGGGGCAGGTCGTCCGACCTTCCAGGTTTTGAATTGCTGAAGTAGGGCGCTCACCACGGCGTTGAACCGGTCATCGGAGCAGACGGCGCGCCGCTGGCCGCGCCGTTCGAGGGTGAGCAATGTATCAAGCGTAATGCATGTGGTGAGAACATCTGACTCGCCGACATTGCGCAACATGCCCCCGACCGCTTTGCTTAGCAGGTTGGCGAAGTCAAGACGCACCTGATCGTCGTCGAAACGGTCCAGGTAGGCGAGTGTCTTGAAGCGGCTGGGATAGAGATGGAGATTCGCGCGCTCCTCGGCGCTGAGCCGGTCGCGAAATGGCATGTTGATGAGCCAGTCGCCGCCGTCTCGCACCATCTGGCGCGATTGCGTATCAAAGTTGAGTCGGTGCAGCACTTCGACGGCGTGGCAGGATCGGCGCAGCGTGTCGCGGTCATCGGACGCCTGCCAAATGCCCCGGTCGGCGTCGAAGTGCTGGCGCAGATAGAGCAGCAAATAGGCGCCGAGTGCGGCGTCTTCTTGTTCCGGCGTCACGCAGGATTCCAGGTCAAGGGCTGTCTGGGTAAAGAAATCCGTCTCACTCATGCGTGTTATCCACCTCATACCAAACGTGCCACAATCGTCAGTTGGTCTCGCCGACTGTACGCTCTCGGAGATGATTATTCCTCAAATGCAGGACAAGATGCCAGAGACTCACGTATTGAGACGGCTGACAGCCTGCAAGCGCACACACTTCGCGGTACAATGAGGACATTCGAGTGCTATTGCGTGCTGTGTGGTGCAGGGCCGTTGAGACAGAGAGGCGCCTGCACCCGCGCCGATGTGCTTTACCTCAAAGGAGAGTGCCATCAATGGCGACTATTGCCGGGAGTGTTTCGGTGGATGCGCTGGAGCCTTTTGCCAATCAGCCTTTCACCGATTTTACGCGCGAGGAGAATGTCCGCGCGCAGCAGGATGCGCTACGCCAGGTTGAATCGGAACTGGGGCGGACGTATCCGCTCATCATCGCGGGCGAGCGCCGAATGACTGAGGAGACATTCACCTCAAACAATCCCGCGCATCCCGATCAAGTGCTTGCGGTGTTTGCCAAAGCTGGTGTCGCGGAGGTCAATGAGGCGGTCGAAGCTGCCTGGCAGCGCTTCCAGACCTGGCAATACACGCCTGCCGAGGAGCGCGCGGGCTATCTTCTGAAGGCAGCGCAGTTGATGCGCGAGCGCCGTTTCTACTTCAACGCGCTCATGATCTATGAGGTTGGTAAGAGCTGGCCGGAGGCCGATGGTGATACCGCCGAGGCCATTGATTTCATGGAGTTCTACGCGCGTGAGGCGCTTCGGCTGGCAGGGAAGCAGCCGCTGACGCAGATCCCGGAAGAAGAGAGCGACCTGGTCTACATTCCGCTTGGTGTCGGCGCGGTCATTCCGCCATGGAACTTTCCCTGCGCCATCATGGTTGGCCTGACAACCTCGGCGCTGGTGACGGGCAATACCGTGATTCTCAAGCCTGCTAGCACCGCCGCGCTCATCGCCGCGCGCTTTGTTGACCTGCTGGAAGAGGCGGGCGTGCCGAAGGGTGTAGTCAGCTTCCTGCCGGGGCCGGGCGGCACGATTGGCGATGCGCTGGTGCAGCACCCGCTCACTCGCTTTGTCTCGTTCACCGGCTCGCGCGAGGTTGGGCTGCGCATCAACGAGTTGGCGGCGCACCCCGTCGAGGGACAGATCTGGGTGAAGCGCGCCGTGCTCGAAATGGGCGGCAAAGATGGCATTGTCGTGGATGAGACGGCCGATCTCGACGCGGCTGCCAGTGCTATTGTGGCTTCGGCGTTCGGCTTCCAGGGGCAGAAGTGTTCGGCGTGCTCGCGGGCGATTCTTGTCGATGCTATTTATGACCAGGTCGTCGAGAAAGTGGTCGAGAAGACGAAGCAGTTGAAGGTGGGTGATACAACGGACCAGGCCAACGGCATGGGGCCGGTGGTAGATAAGAATGCCTATCAGAAGATACAGCAGTACATCGCGATTGGCCAGAACGAAGGCAGGGTGCTGACGGGAGGCGAGCCAGCCGCACAGGAAGGCTACTTCATCGAGCCGACGGTCATCGCGGATGTGGCGCCAACAGCGCGCCTGGCGCAGGAAGAGGTCTTCGGGCCGGTGTTGGCGGTGATTCGAGCGCGTGACTTCGACGATGCGCTGGCAATCGCCAATAACACCCAATACGGTTTGACAGGGTCGTTCTTCTCGACCGACCGCGCGCGCATAGCCCGTGCTATGCGCGAGTTCCATGTGGGCAATCTCTACATCAACCGCAAGAGCACAGGCGCGCTGGTGGGCGTTCATCCGTTTGGCGGCTTCAATATGTCAGGGACCGACTCCAAGGCGGGCGGACGCGACTATTTGCTGCTGTTCACGCAGGCTAAGGCCATCTCCGAAAAGATCCGTTAGCGAGTATTCTCCGTATTGAGTGGCCCCGCGTTACGTGATGCAGGGGCCACTTCGTTTGTGGCGCGCCCGTCTATTGTTTGCCAGGCCATTGCTACCCTGCTATACTGGTCCCACCTTCCCCACTTTTCCCTTACCGTGGCATATGTTATATCGGCTGTGTGGTGAGTGAGTGCTGTGAGACGTATATGGCACGACGTCGCGTTGTCTATATTGGTGGTCCAATCGGCAGAATACTGGCGTGGCGCTATATAAATGCCTGCCTGTTGTTGCTGATTGGCGCACTGAGCATCGGTATTGTGATTCAAGCCCTCAACCGCGCGGGGAACTGGCCGCCTGCGATTATGCGCGCCCATCCAACGGTTGCTATCACTGGCCCAGGAACCACACAACAGATCGAGGGCTACGTGCTCGGCGCGGTGCTGCGGCCGGGTGTGTATAGGCTTCACAGCGGCGCGCGTGTTCGCGAACTGGTGGAGGCGGCAGGTGGTCTGCTGGATAACGCGGACATTACGCGCGTCGATTTAGCCGCGCTGTTGGCTGATGGCCAGTCAATTTATGTGCCACGTTTGGGCGAACAGATACCATTGCAACTGGGCGGCAAACTCAACCTGAATGTTGCCACCGCGATAGAGCTGCATAATGCGCTCGGCATCACCACCTCAATTGCACGTAAAATCATTGCCTTTCGCGCCGCGCATGGCTCATTCACATCCGTCAGCCAGTTGCTGCTGGTTCCTGTTAGCCAGACGACGTATGATCGTATCAAGGATCTCGTGACGGTGTGAGTGATCTGGCGGGATTATGCAATGAGTGGCAATGTTGGGGTTATCCTCGCGGGTGGTCAGAGCCGCCGTATGGGCGAGAATAAAGCCGCAATGATATTTGGGGACGAGCCACTGCTCGCGCGTGTGGCGCGGAGGCTGTCATCCGCCGTAGATGAGCTATTGGTAATCGGCCCACGATCTCTGGCGCCGCTGGCGCCGCAAGCCCGCGTGGTCGAGGATGCGCTTCCCACCATGGGTCCGCTTGGTGGCCTATACACCGCGCTTACCGCCACCAGGGGCGCGCGCATCTTTCTGGTAGCCTGTGACATGCCGTTCGTTTGTCCAGGACTTATACAGGCGATGCTGGCGCTTGCCGAAACTCACGACGATGCCGATGTCGTGACGCTGAATATCGACGGACGCGTGCAGCCCCTGCATGCCGTCTACTCGCGCGGCTGTCTGCCAGCAGTCGAGCGTGCGCTAAACGTGCAAGACCATTCGCTTCATGCGCTCCTTGCGCAGCTTTCCGTCGTGGCAATTGATATGGAGACAGTTCGCCGTCAAGACCCCGATGGCCTCTCCGCCTTTAACATGAATACCCCCGACGACTGGCGACAGGCGCTGCGTCTCGACGAGAACATCGATTGACACAACCATATCAACGACGATCGATAAAGACTTCGCCCAGTGTGCCGATGAGTGTCGCGCCGATGCCGAACCACCAGAGATAGAAGCCGAACGCGGCATGCGCCTCGCCCGTGGAGGCAAACCCGTGGTCGCGCACAAATGGCAACTGGCTTAATATGCTGAGTCCGCCAAAGCCCGCCGCTAACGTCAGGTCGGCCAGCAGCATCAGAACGAGCAGCGCAAAGAGTGGAATGAAAACAATCGCGGCCAGCGCATTGAGTCGGAGTTGGTGGAGTATCCGCTTCAACAGATAGTGGATCAGATTGATCAACACCAGCGCGACAGCCATAATCATCGCCGCGCCTGCAATCCACGATGCGGTTTGCAGGGCGAGCTGCCCAATATTCACCCCCGGGTCAGAGATATTTGGTATCGAAAACTGTTGGATGTAGATAGGTACATTAGCCGCATTGCTCCCCCAGGGCAACCTGATTGCCAGCCATAACGCGCCAACGCCTGCCAGCAAGATGACGTGAATGACATGGAAGCGCGGCAGATGTCGCCGCACGGCATCATAGACGCGAAGATCACGTGGAGAGTCATATACAGGGCGCGGCAGCGCAGGTGGTTGCGGCTGTCCATTGCGAGAGTACGCGCTACCATGAGGCCTTCCAGACGATTTGCCGGATAAGGGCCAGCGTGGCGCCTTCCCGCGCGGCTTCCGCGCCGGATTGTTCTGATGTGCCGGTGGCAGGGTTCTTGTAGTGTCATCAGCAATAGTTGTGTCATCGGGCATTGCCGGTGGCCAATTCGCTGAGGTAAATCGTTGCGGTGTATTGCGCATAGGGCCAAGAAATCCTTTCCCAATGCTGTGCTATCGCGCCAAGAAACGGTACGCGCATGAGATATGCCAACACCTACCCTACAAAGGATATACGCTCGCGGGTATGCGCGTGCTCCCATGAATCTGTGGCAAGTGTTCCACGGTTCACATTTTGGCCATACCTTTGCGTGGCTCTGCACAACCAGGTTGCCACATAATATACAGCAGTGATGTGGATGGCGCCGGCCGCACAACACCGTGAAAACGCGAAGGGGCCTGGCTTTGAGAACCAGACCTCGTTTCGGTCGTATTTATGGTAGATGAAGTGGTCAGTATATCGCCAATCTCAAGGATATTTGGGATGCGCCTGAAAGGAAAGGCAGTATGGACCTCCTGACATGGCGTGGTCGTGTGAGCACATGGCTGAACCGTCGGCGAAGCGCCGCGAACGTTTTGGCGACAGAGCGCGGATTACGCCCATCACAACCTCACCGCACAGCATTTGTCCTCCTTGGAGGAGGAGCCAGAGGCGCGGCACAGGCGGGCGCCCTACGAGTGATTCTGGAACATGGTATTGTGCCAAACTACATTGTCAGCATCTCGGCCGGCTCGTGGAATGGCGCGTTTCTGGCGCAGGATCCCACCCCTGAGCGCGCGCGCGAACTTGAGGAACTCTGGCTGCACACATCTACACTGGATATTGTCGGCCCGCGCCGCTGGCGGGCGGCAATCAACGCGCTGGCCCAGCGCTCATCGCTGTATGGTAGCTCTGGAATGCGTCGCGTGGCGGAACGCTATCTTGGTGAGCTCACGTTTGAAGATATGCGTGTTCCGTTGCGGGTCGTCGCGACCGACCTCAAAACCGGCGGCGCGCATTTCTTCTCGGAAGGCGCTGTGCTTCCAGCGGTTGTGGCTTCATCAGCGATGCCAGGTATATTCCCTCCCGTCATCATGTCAGACAGCGTACTCATTGATGGCGGAATCGCGGATTGGGCGGCCTGCCTGGATGCGCTGAACTGGGGCGCGACCCGGATCTGTTTCATTGCCTGTGGCGCAGTCGTGGGACGCGAATCGCGCTCCCGGACGGTTCGCCGTGTGCTTGAGCGATCCCTCGAAATCAGTCTGCGCAACAACTTTGAAGCGATGGCGTTTGCGCTCCGAGCGAGTGGCGTTGACGTACTGGCGATCTTTCCCGAGTTGCCACGCGGCACCATGCTTGACTTTGATCTTGCTGCGTCATTCATCGAGGCCGGACATGCCGCGGCAGAGAAGGCGCTGGCAACATGGAACCGCTCTGACGCTAATGCCCTGGAGTCGCCTGTGGATGACACAGAGCCGCACGATGAAAGCGTAGGCGCATAGCCACCGCGATCCCCTCCAGATAACGCGGCGCTCGTAAGCCGTCGCGGCGTTCAGGAAGTCATATCCCCGTTGTATCGTCTGCCAGCCGCGGGTATAATTGCACGTGTTGTACGCGTACGACGCTGGCACATTCCTGCCTCGGACACCTTCACGTCCGCCGGTTATACGCAATGCAACCACCATACCACGCGGATGGGGAAGAGAGGCATATTGACGGCTATGGATGTCGCAGTTCATCAGTTCATCAGCGCTCTGTCAAAGCAGCGAAACTCCAGTGTGAATACCCTTGGCGCCTATCGCAGCGATCTCACGCAACTGGTTCGGTTTCTGCAGCAGACAGGCGTTGCCAATTGGGAGCACGTGACTCCCGCGGATATTGCCGGATTTGTACAGGATTTGCATCGGCGGAAGTACGCCGCCACCTCGGTCGCGCGGAAAGTAGCGGCGTTGAAGTCATTTTTCCATTATCTTGCTGATACCGGAGTGGTGACAGTTGACCTGACGGGCGCTGTTGACGCGCCGAAGCTTGAGAAACACGTCCCCAGTGTCCTGGCACCTGAGGAGGTCACGCGATTACTTGGCGCGATAACCGTAGATAGTCCCGCTGGGCAGCGTGACCTGGCCATGATTCTGTGCCTCCACTCGACAGGCATGCGGGTGACGGAGCTGGTGTCGTGCGACATAGCCGACCTGCATCTTGCGCGCGGTGACATCCAGTGTCATGGGCGAGCCCACCAGGATCGCGTGCTCCCCCTCTCGCCGCTTGCCCAAAGGGCGCTCGCGCAGTATCTCGGCGATGGCCGTCGCTCGCTGATTCGAGACGAGGATGAGCCTGCGCTTTTTGTGAATCACCATGGCCAGCGTCTGACACGCCAGGGGTTCTGGCTCATTATGAAGCACCACGCGCGGGTGGCGGGAATCGAGAACATCACGCCCCATACCTTGCGCCATTCCTTTGCGCTGGATATGTTGAGCCGTGGCACGGATTTGCGGAGCGTGCAGGAGCTGCTTGGGCATCGCAATATCTCTACGACCCAGGTCTATCTGCACATGCAGCGAAACCGCCCGGCTGCGATGGTATCGGTTCTCGATGATTTGATTGAGCTTGGCGATATCCCGGACGAAATGCAGGAGAAGTCGGATAACAAGGCATCTGGGCGAGACATCGCATCGTCGGCGCTTGCGCGCACATCGTCGCGTATCTGACCATCGCCAGCCTGCTTTGTGTCTGGTAGAAACGCCCTGTGTTGTCAACGGGCGTTTTTGCTATCGGGAGTCAGATCTATGCCGAGAAACGCCACCAAGTCCAACCCAGCCGCAATTTATGACCAGGCACGCGAAGCTGCCGATATGATTGGTCGCTCCATCGCCACGACGCCGCAGGTGGGCATTATATCGGGCAGCGGACTCGGTTCGCTCGCCGACGCGCTCGACCAGCCGATTGCGCTCCCGTTTACGGCGATTCCACATATGCTGCCGACGACGGTAGCTGGGCATGATGGCCAGTTGGTTCTGGGTACGCTCGCAGGTATTCCAGTCGCTGTCCTACGCGGACGACTGCACCTCTACGAGGGCTACACTCCACAGCAGATCACCTTCCCCTTGCGTGTTCTGGGGCTGCTGGGTATCAAGACGTGCATCCTGACGAACGCCGCGGGCGGCCTCAACCCTGCAATCGAGGCTGGCTCGCTAATGATGATTCGTGACCACATTGGATTCCCGTCCCTGGCTGGCCTCAATCCGCTGTCTGGGCCGAACGATGAACGTTTTGGACCAAGATTCCCCGCGATGACCGATGCCTACGACCCTGCTTTGCGCGAAAAGATGCTCGCGGCAGCCAGTCAGCACGACGTTGCATTGGCGGAGGGCGTTTACGCGATGGTGAGCGGCCCGAACTTCGAGACGCAGGCGGAGTTGCGCATGCTACGCGGATTCGGGGCCGATGCCGTGGGGATGTCCACAGTCCCTGAGGTGATTGTCGCGCGCCAGATGGGTATCCGCGTGCTGGCGTTCAGCATCATCACGAATCTTGCCCTTGCCGAGACTGGAGCCCCAGAAGTTCCAGACCATGAGCACGTCTTGCGGATGGCCGCGGAGACGACGGGTCAGCTGACTACTCTGCTGCAGCATGCCATCACGCAACTCATCTGACTGCGGACAGATGCGCTTGCCCGCTTGTATGGTCAGGCCACCTGGAGTGTCGTGTAGCGGTGGAATTCATAGCCGTGCCCACCGACAGCGTCAACCTCGATGCCATACGTGCCAGATGCAATCGAAGGTGTAGTCAGCGTCCAGATGACCTGTCCGCTCTCGTTCGTCGAAGCAGCCGGAGGCCAGGTTGAGAAGAGACCTGGAGGCCCACTGATTGGAGCCCTCAGCGTACATGATAGCCCAGAGACGGGCGCTCCACCAGCGGTAGCTACGACGGTGATGGTAAACGTCTCGCCTGTTGCGAGCGTTCTGGATGAGAGCGTGATGTTGAGGTTGAAGTTCGTCGCGGTACTCGTCGTTGAAATTTGGGTGGCGGTAGCTGAAGGAGTCGCTGTGGCAAGGGATTGGCCCGGCGCTGTTCCGCTGATGACGGGGCCATTTGGAGACGTGGGCGATTGCTTATTCGCAAGCGTATGAGCGAAGACCCCCGCAAGCATCCCGGTCGCCGCACAGGCGACCATAATAGCCGCCGCCACAAAAAGCGAAAGCTGGGAATGCAGAGGCGGCCTGGTCGCCATAGCGAACTCTCCATCACTCAGTACAACCAGGCATGAAGCTCATTAGTGAGAACATGCCAGCGGTGTCACCGCAGTATTGTATGGTGATACGAGCAGCCGCTCAAAGGGGATAGCCCAGCAGGGTTACACAGTCTGTCACAGATGCGCACGTTCGAAGTCAGCCAGCGGGGTCTCTGGATCGTCAAGGACCAACGCCGAGAGGTTTAGCACCTTCGTATCGGGCGCCAGGAGGGCTGGGCCGCGACGATTGGCCGCCAGGTGATCCAGCCCGGCATCGCGAAGGAGCCATTCCGCCAGCAGGACGTAGGCCGCCCAGTGCGACGGATTGCCAGTGCGATCCCAGATGGCTTCCCCATAGCGAAACGCCTGCTCGTAAAAGTCGATCTGTTTGACGCCGAAAGGCAGCAGCTTGCGGCTAAGAATCTCACCTTCCACCTCATCCGCCTGCATCAACGTCTGCCAGATATCGAAGACACGTCGGTTTTTGGGGTCACAACGTGTCATCAGAATGCCAGCAAGCTCTAGAGGATGGCCAGCGCTGCGCACGCGCGCCATCAGCCTGAGCATGGCATCCACCCCTTCCAGTGAAGGCGCTTCCGGGACGAGAGGCATAAGTATCTTGTTGGTAGCCGCGAGAGCAGTGACCAACAGGGAACCGCTTTCCGCCGGTAAATCAATGAGGGTAACGTCTATCTCGCTGTCCACGGCTGCGATTAGCCCAGCCAACACGCGCTCGGACTGCAGAAAGGCGGCGGCGTCGCCGAGCAGATCATCCCAGGGCAAGATACGGATGCAGCCACCAGACCAACTGGGCTGTGACGAAAGTGTCACCGGCAGTCCAGCCTCCGCGAGGAGCGCGCTGGCTTGAGATGCCGCCAGCGTTGCACCAGGAGAGACCGCTCTACACGCTAGGAGCACGTTGGCCAGATCCGCATGTTCAACCGCTGGCCAGAGATCTCGTAGCGATGAGCTGGTTGATCCTGGCTGTGCCAGGTCGATCACCTGCACGCGTGCCCCATACAGCGCGCAAAGACGCGCAAGTGTTGATACCGTAGTGGATTTTCCCTGGCCTCCTTTGCGAATCCCGACGCCATAGACCGTATGCATGGTGTTTGCTTCCTAGCCGCATCAAGCGCGCGTTACGCTGGTCTTCTCACGACCTGATCAGTATTGCAAAGGGTTTCATGCCCTGTCAAGCGGACTCTACAGGCCGGGGACGGTGTTTGTCGGCAGATAACCGGTATTCACGGTTGACACGCCTGACCCTCATAGGAGGACCAATGGCCTGTGCATCGTTGAGCGTATCAGCTATCTGTAGTACGATAGCCGCGGATTCCACAACAAAGACAACCGCAAATACGCCAACCAGGTGACCTCACATGGCGAAGACACGTGACAGGGCTGTCCGAATATTGGCGAATGCTTTCTATGTACGGCTACAAGAGGTGATGCGCCTCCTGTCTTATCTGCTTCTTGGTGGATGCCTGCTTGCCCTTGAGGCGCTTGCAGTCATGTACATGAGTCACTTCGCCGCGCTCTATGGCGCCAGCGTGGCGCGCTTGCTGACCTATTCTGCGATTGCGCTAGGGGCGATGATCTATTTGCCGCTCTTTGCGCGCATGCGAGGGGTGCTGGATCGCGCTCTGTATCATGATACCTATGAATTGAGTGAGGTACTGCAACTCTACAGCCAGAAATTCGGCGCTCTTAGCGACCAGGACAGTATTACTGGATACCTCCTCGATAGTCTGGAGGCGACGTTAAATCTCGCAGCCATTGCATATGTCGCGCTGCCAGAGGGTCTGGACGCAGGTGTCATGCAGGTCTTGGAAGCCGGAGACATCTACGCGCGGGGACAGTACGTGACCGAAGAAGGGAAGGCGCATATGCTAGCAGGGCTAGCGCGCCTTCCAGGGGAATCCGAGATACTTCTGCGGCAGCGAAAAGCGATGCGCAACCCGTGGCGTGGCTGCGAGGCGCTGGTGCCCATCGAGTCGGTTTCGGGTGGCTCGTTTGCGGGGTTATTGGTGGTTGGCCCAAAGAGGATCGGCGGATCGCTCCAGCGCAAGGACCGGTCTCTGCTGGTAACGGTTGCCCATCTTGTCGGGACGGCCTATGCGAATGCGTTGTTGATTCAGGGTTTGCATGTTTCACTCGTGCAGGTGCAGACATCTACCACTCAGTTGATGGCTGCCCGCGCGGAGTTGCAGCTCCTGCTCCGCGAACTGGTAAGCGCCGAAGAGCGTGAGCGATCCGCGCTGGCGCGCGACCTCCATGATGACGCCTTGCAAGAGGTGCTTTACGTGATCCGTCACGCACAATTCTGTACCCGGCTGGCCGGTGAGTTGGAGACATTATGGCATGATGGGCGTATGCTTGCCGGTGGCCAGCGCCTCCGACTGGAATCAGAAGAGATGACAGAACCCGCGATAGAGCGTTTGCGCGCGGAACTAGTACAGCTCGCGGATCGATCTCAGGTTCTCGAGCAGAAGCTTCGGGCACTGTGTATGGGGCTCTATCCAGAGGCATTGCGCGTGCTGGGCCTGCCGACGGCGCTCGATGAACTTGCTGCTCATATGACGCGCATAACTGGCATGGATATCTCCGTCTATTATGATGATGATGCCGCGCACGCAGCCGAAGGCTTACTGCCAGATCGTGCTGTTCATCTGTATCGAATTGCTCAAGAGGCGTGGACAAATGCTGGCAGGCATGCCAGTGCATCCGCTAGCATCCTGTATTTATCGCTGCTCGCGCCCTTGCCTGGAGGGAGTAACGACCCAGACAAGGTCTCGGGCGCCTTATGGATATGCCTGACCATCATCGACAATGGCGAGGGGATGCCGCTGCCGCTCGATATGGGCTCGCTTATACGTAGTGGTCATCTAGGGCTGGCGGGAATGCGGGAGCGCGCTGAGCAACTCGATGGACGGCTCGATATTCGTCGCGAGCCACGTGGTGGAACGCGCGTGACGGTTATGTCACCGCTGCATGCGGCTGCGGAGTCGTCGGCTGTCGGCGAGAGTGAGGCGCGCCGAATGTCAAACTGACCTAGTCAGCCACACTGGTGGATGAGGAGGAGTACGTGCAGCGCACTAGAGAGATGTCGCCGGATGGCCAGGTGATGATACGCATCATGCTGGTCGATGACCATGCCGTGATGCGCGCGGGAACCAGACGCTTTCTCGAGGACGAGAGCGATTTTCTCGTCGTCGGTGAAGCCTCGGACGGGGATGAGGCGCTTGAGCTCGCCGAACATGTTGAGGCCGATGTGGTGTTGCTCGATATCAACCTGCCGAGGGTAGACGGCGTTAAGACCGCTCGGCTGCTGAAGCAACGCAAACCGGACTGGCGAATTGTGATTCTCACGGGCTACAACAGCGAGGCGGCGCTTCATATGCTGCACCGGCTTGGCGTGGATGGCTACCTGATGAAAACGAGTAGCGATGTGGAGCTGGTGGCTGCGATTCGAAGTGTGATGGATGGCAATAAAGTGCTCTCTTCAGCGATAACTAGTACACTCGATCAATCTGGCATGCAGGAAATTTCAACGCTGACTCGGAAGGAATTGGATGTCCTTCGGGCGTTGGCGCGCGGGCTCAAGAACAAAGATATCGCCGATGAGCTTAGCGTCAGCGTTCATACCGTGGAGTATCACGTGCACAATCTCTTTCTGAAGCTCAATGCCACCTCGCGCGCGGATGTCTTGATGCGCGCACAGCGGATGGGGTGGCTCGACATGGCAGAACCCCTATGTTAGAATAGCGAGACTTCGACGCCAGTATGTTCTGACTATACCTGGCGCTGTCGTTATCTTGACATTATGTCGTCTGAGCGGCATTGAGGAGGGCGTGTATGGCGGACTGGCAGGGCCAACTGGCAGATTTGCTGGCGTCACTCAATGTTTCGCTCGATCCCAATGAATCCGTGCCACGCGCTATCGATCTTCGTTCGGAGAGTTTTTCGCGTATGCCCATCCCGACCGAAGAGACGCTGCAGCCAGGAGTAAGCGCCGAAGATGTGCCGGTCGAAGGCGTTGAGGTGAGCGCAGTGCGGAGTGAGATTGAATTCATCGTGGGGCGCGTGGTCGAGTTGGAGCGAGCGGGCGTGATTGATCGTGTGCTGCGCGACGACGTCATCTATGTATTACAGGCGTTGACCCGCCCCGCGCCGCCTACTCCTCGGCCCACCCTGCTTCGTCGCAGACAGGATTCGGATCAGGAATGGGATCTTGCCTCAGCAGCCGCGGTACTGAGATTCTGTCGCCTTATCCAGCGACAACTTCTTTTTTTGGCTGACGACCAAGGAGAGTGATTCAGGGAAGACGCGATGCATCTTTCATCGTAGCCAGTCGTGAGACGGCAAGGCGACCCTGATGAATATGAGACGCCCGTGGGCGTATCCCGTGGTGAATCCGGCCTATGCGGCGTTTTGAGCGAGCGGGCGGGATGCTGGTGGGTGACAATCTCGTCGTGACGGGGAGCAAGTAGGGCGCTGGTTGCCACACCACTGGCTCTGAAGGAATAACGTCGGCGGCTGTGAGCGAATCATCAAGCATCGGATCGACACGGTAAGCGCCGCTTCGATCTCTGCTCGCTAGCATGGCTGCCAGCAGACCACCGCTGAGCGCTCCCGCGAGTGCCAGTGGCTCGGCAATGAGATGGCCCGGTGAGAAGGATATGCTTGCACCGGCTGCTAACGCGGCAATTGCCTCGACGATGCTTCCGCCCGCAAGCGCCCCACAGAGCGCGACCGCGATAACTAGCCAGCGAGATGCACCTGATGAGGGATGGTCCACTGGCGAGGACGGTTGAATGTTACGGGAATTTCGATACATGCCCGTGTCCTTCTTCCTGAGACGACGCCACCGCGCCATGACGAGCAAGGTGTTCGTATGCTATCGTGCAGCAGGTGGCTGAAGGGCAGGTGAAGCGAATCTGAGACAGAAATAAGAGTTCATTAGTTTGCAAAAGCGTCGCGCACGGTCTGAATCAGGGTGGCGTCTTGTTCGGGGAGCACTGTTCGAGGATCAAGAAGTACGTGGTCGCGCAGAACACGGGCGACGACGGGTGTCAGACCGCTTCGTAGACGCGCGCTCAGAGCCGAGGCGGCGTCGCCAGCGGTGTCATTCGATGGGCTGACGGGTTTTGGAGTGATAGCGCAATGCCAGGTCTGTAGCGTCTCGCCAGGCATTGAGCCTCCGCCAATAGTGGAAAGCCCTTCTCGCACATCGGCCACGATACCGACCTGACGGAGCGCTGCGGCCCACTGCGCCGCGCGTGCCTTCATCTCATCGGCGGGTGCGGCTATCATGCGCCACACGGGGATCTCTTGCTCGGCAGTGTTGTTGGGGTATGCCTGTAACGTTGCGTGGAGCGCGGCGAGCGTGAGCTTGTCGATGCGCATGGCGCGCATCAGCGGATGATGCTCCAATTGGGCGATCAACGCGGCCTTGCCCACAATTATGCCAGCCTGCGGACCGCCCAGGAGCTTGTCGCCTGAGAAGCATACCAGGTCAGCGCCCGCGGCAATGCTTTCCTGAGGCATAGGTTCGTGCAACAGTCCCCACTGTTCGGTGCGAAGCAGCGCCCCGCTCCCCAGATCGTGAATGAGCGGAATCTGGTGCTGGTGCTGGTGCGCGAGATGCGCAAGCTCATCCAGCGCTGGTGTGGTGGTGAAGCCAATAATGCGATAATTGCTGGGATGGACGCTCAGCAGCAGGGCGGTCTCCGATGTGATGGCGGTGGTGAAGTCGGCGACTCGCGTACGATTGGTCGTGCCTACCTCGACGAGGCGCGCGCCACTCTGGCGCAGCACATCGGGAATGCGGAAGCCGCCGCCGATTTCGACTAGTTCGCCTCGTGAGATGATGACCTCTCGCCCGCTGGCCAATGCGCTCAGCGCAACGAGCATTGCCGCCGCGTTGTTGTTCACGACCAGCGCGTCTTCCGCGCCTGTCACATCGCGCAACAACGCGCGTACCGATGTTAGCCGCGAGCCTCGTTCACCATGTTCGAGATCATATTCGAGCGCGGAATAGCCAGCCGCAATGGCCGAGACAGCTGCGAGAGCGGCGTCGCTTAGTGGGGCGCGTCCCAGATTGGTGTTGATGATGACGCCAGTGGCGTTGATGACAGGGTGCGGGGTCGGCTGCATTGCGCTTTTCAGATAACCGGACGCTTCGCTTACGAGCGCTTCGAGGCTGATATTCACGGGATGTCCCGCCAGAATAGTCTCACGCGTCCTCTGGAGTGTGGCGCGCGCTGTGTGGCTTCGTTGGGCCTGAGGTGGGAGAGGTTCTCCACGCGTGGCCCAGTGATCCGCAAGCGCGTTGCAGAGCGCGTCCACCGACGGCAACGCTCGTAGCGCTCTGGCGAGAGCCTGGTTTGTAAGCGAACTCGGTTGCCGACTCATTTGGTGCTGCTTCTTCCTGTCGCATGGTGTGCTGTAACTCCATTGTAGCGCATTTCTGGTTGCCAGGAACGAAGTGTTCGCAGGCTCAGGCACATATGATATGCTTTCTGGGTATGTGTCGAACGCTTCATGGATATGTGGAGGATGAGCATGGCGGTTGGGACGTTTGCTACAGCGATCAACTGCATTGATGGACGGGTGCAGCGGCCGGTGTCAGAATGGATGCGCATACAGTACTCGGTAGATTTCGTCGATACTATCACGCAGCCCGGCCCAGAAAAGATGCTTACCCAGGGTCCGCAGGCAATCATCGACGTCATGCGCGCCAATGTAGGCGTTTCAGTGACAGCCCACTCGTCACAGCTCATCGCCGTTGCGGCGCATCACCAATGCGCGGGCAACCCTGTCTCCGATGAGGAACATCAAGCGCAGATTCGCGCGGCCTGTCAGGTTATCTCCGGATGGGGCTTGTCGGTGCGCGTTGTCGGCCTTTGGGTGAACGAGTGGTGGCAGGTGGAGTTGATCGCCGACTCGTCGGACGGGCCGCTACATGCACGCTAGGGAACGCGTCCAAGCGCCTGGCATCGTGTTGTGAGATTAACCAGCAGGGCCATTGGAGCTGCCTACCTCTCAAGTATTAGGGAGTGATGGATATGGAATTAGGGCTAAGTGGCAAGACGGCCATCGTGACAGGCGCGAGTCAGGGCATTGGCCTTGAAATTGCCCGGGCTTTGCATGCTGAAGGCGTCGGAGTCGTCATGGTGGCGCAATCAACTCGTAAGCTTCAGGATGCGGCGCATTCGTTGGCTTCATCTCCACACGCTGGCCAGGCGGCTCCCGTCGTACCCATGGTCGCCGATCTGACACTCCGGGCAGAAATTGAGCGAATTGTCGAAGAAAGCATTCAGCGACTTGGATCTGTGGATATCCTGGTGAATAATGCCGCCCGCGCCCATAACGGCAACTTCTTCAAGATGTCGGTGGAAGAACTAGAAACAGTCTGGCAGGTCAAGGGTCTGGGATATGTTCGCCTCGTGCGCGCGCTTGCTCCTCACATGATGGAACGTCGATCAGGCAGCATTATCAACATCATCGGAAGCACCGCCCGTATGCCCACTGCCGACTTCGTGGTTGGCAGCATGGTGAATGCCGCCCTGGTCAATTTCACACGCGGCATTTCGCGCGAGCTGGCACAGTTCAACGTTCGGATCAACGCGATCAGTCCAGGATGGACGATGACCGAGCGCCAGGAGAAGAGCATTGCTCTGCAAAGCGCTGCTCGAAGTCTCTCAGTCGAACAGGTGGAGCGCGAAGAAGCGCGTGGCATTCCGCTTCGTCGGCTGGTGCGTATGAATGAGATTGCGGCGATGACTTTGCTGCTTGCCTCGGAAGTCTTTCCTTCGATGACGGGCGAAGATATCGTGATCGATGGTGGCGCAATACCATCCATCTAGTCAGCAGTTGGACGCCTCTGACGAGAGACAGCTAGCAGGATTAGGCAAACATGGCTGTATTGTTCTTTCGTGCTTGCGATAGCTGAGCAAGCCCGGTATAATGGCCGGGACAAAAGCCTGATCACTCTTGCGCAGGCACTTGTTCGCTTGTGACGGACAGACCGCTGATGGAGCAGGTCGGAATTGCCAGGCGATTTGTTCGGTTGGCTGTGTTTTGTTTCACGAAAGGTTAGAAGACGGCTATGGAGTTGAAGGGTACGCAGAATTTTTCCGCCGATCCTCAGGCGGTTTGGAATGCGCTGCACAACGCCGACGTGCTGAAGCAGGCGATGGCGGGCGCCGAAGAAGTACGCTGGGATGCTAGTACGCTGATTGTCCGGGCAAACGTTGGGATTGGACCGGTTAAAGGCACCTATGGCGCATCGGCGCAGGAGTCGGAGAGCACGCCGCCGAGCCATATGAAGCTCTCGTTCAATCGGCAGGGCGCATCCACCACCGTGAACGGCGATGCCACGATTGATCTGGCGCCAAACGGCTCGGGAACGACTCTCACCTATGCAGTCAACGCAAGCCTTGGCGGCCCAATTGCCGCGCTCGATAATCCGGTGACGCGGCCATTTGTCGATAAGGCAATTAGCCAGTTCTTCTCCAGCCTGGCCCAGAAAGTCAGCTAACTGGGGCTTGATATCACACACGAGGACGGCTCAGATGGGCCGTCCTCGCTGTATTATATGGGTATGTGCGTCGAGGATGCCTTTGTCAGGCGCTTCGGCGAGCATGAGCGCATCGAGAGCACTTGGGCGGTGCGCTTGCGACCAAACGAGCGGAGGGTAGCCATGCAGCCAACGGTGGTATCTGGTGTGCGCGCAGACTTCGATGTTCCCGCGACGATGCGCGACGGTGTCGTCCTGCGAGCAAATGTCTTTCGGCCAGATGACGCTGGCGAGGGGCGCTACCCTGTACTGCTGATGCGATTACCCTATGGTAAGGATTTTCCGCTCGGCAGCAGCCTGATCAATCCGGCGCAGGCCGCGCGGCGCGGTTACATTGTCGTCGTGCAGGATGTGCGTGGCACGTTCACCTCTGAGGGGGAATTCGACCCCATGCGCAATGAGGGAGCCGATGGGGCGGATTCTGTTGCGTGGGCGGCGGCATTGCCGGGATCAAATGGCAGTGTTGGCATGTTTGGCGGCTCCTACATGGGATTTACCCAGTGGGCGGCGGCCCGCGAGGCGCCAGCCGCGCTGCATGCAATGGCGCCGATGATCACCTGGGCTGACCCGAACGAGGGGGTCTTTTCGCGCAATGGCGTCTTCGAACTGGGTCTGGAGGGCGCTTGGCTGCTCCAGCGCGGCCTGGATGTGCTGTCACGGCGCAATCGGGGTAATCCCAAAGGTCAATATCAGGCGTTTACCGCGCTGGCGCGTGAATATGATCGGTTGGTTGCGGCGGGATATGTGGAGGTTCCGCTACAGCGTTTCGGACCGCTCGCCCGTCTTGAGCTCAATCAGCCGATGACCGATGCTATGAAGCACCGCGAGGACCTTGCGTTTCAGGATCCCGCACGCGTTACATCGGCGTATGGTGTGGCGCACATTCCAGCGCTTCACATCGGCGGTTGGTACGATATCTTCCTCAACGGCACGATTCGCAATTTCAATGCGATGCGTGCGCAGGGCAATCCCAACCAGTATCTGGTGATTGGCCCATGGTCTCATACGAGTTTCAGCCCAAATGTCGGCGATCTCGACTTCGGTCTCCGTTCCGGCGCTGCGCTGATCGATCTGCAGATTGATCTCGTCAGCCTGCACCTTCAATTTTTCGACCAGTTCCTCAAGCATTCACCGAATGGGTTCGACCAATGGCCCCGCGTGAAATACTTCATGATGGGCACGAACGTCTGGCGCGCGAGTGATGTCTGGCCGCCCGCCACGATGCGACCGGAGGCGTGGTATTTACATAGTGATGGTCACGCCAGTACCGCTGGAGACGGTGGCCTGCTGTCCCGGGAGATCCCCACTAGCGAGCCAGCGGATATCTATGCCTATGATCCGCTGAACCCGGTTCCGACCGTCGGTGGAGCGACCCTGATGCATCCTGCGCTCACCGCAGGTGCGTTCGATCAGCGACCGATCGAGGCGCGCGATGACGTGCTGGTGTATACCTCCACACCACTTGAGCAGCCCCTCGCGCTGGCGGGTCCGGTCACGGCGACGATATATGTCGCGACCGATGGGCCGGATACCGACTTCGTTGCGCGACTGGTGGATGTCTATCCAGATGGTCGTGCGATGACGTTGACCGATGGCGTCACGCGGCTGCGTTATCGGGATGGGGTCGGATCGCCCGCAGGGTTGGTAGAGTCGGGCCGCGTCTACGAAATCAGCGTTGACCTCTGGGCGACTGCGATCACATTCCTGCCGGGCCACCGCATACGTCTGGACGTGACGAGTAGCAATTTTCCGCGGTGGGAGCGCAATCCGAACACCGGAGAAGACCCTGCCACGGCGACCACATGGCGCGTCGCCAGACAGACGGTGATGCATGATGCCGAGCACCCATCGCACATCGTGCTGCCAGTGCTGCCCGACGGGGCAACTGTCGGCAGTTGAGGTCTTCCTATAGTCGAAGACTACAATACTGCGGACATGTACGGTAACATTGGCATATGCGAATACACAGTGATAGGGCTTGATCGCACACATAGAATGATGGGGCAGTGATGCGACCTTCGACGCAACGACTGCGACGCGCACTGATCGAACTGGCGCCACGGATCTATGCCGAGAGTCGCCTGCTTCGTACTCTGCGCATGCTCGACATTGGCAGTAACGTTGACCCACGTGAGACGCCGATTCCACCCAGCGCTAGCGGCGAATGGACTCCTGTTCATGTGGGAAGTCGCTGGGGTGGCCATGACCGGAATGCCTGGTTCCATGCAGCGATTGAGACGCCGGATACATGGCTTGATCAGCTCGATGGTGGTGAGCACTTAGTGGTGTTGCGCCTGCTGCTTGGTCGGGGTAGCGAATTCGGCTGGCCTGAGGGATTGCTCTATGTCAATGGGCGACTTCAGCAGGGTATCAATCGCCATCACGCGGATGTCTTGCTTCGCCCGGACGACGTCCGTAGTGGTGAGTTGGCCTTTGATGTTCGCGCCTGGAGCGGCATGCTCCCCGACGACCACCGTATCGAGTTGGCAGAGATCGCGTTGCTGGATCGGCCAACTGAACGGCTCTATCATCTGCTCACCGCTGGCGCCGACCTTGTCGATACACTCGATGAGCGCGATCCGCTCTGTTATGCGTTGGCATCGGCGCTGGATGCTGCCTACGATATGGTCAATCTGTCTCCATTGAGCTTCTACCCCACCGTGCGCGTGGCGGTTGCCCAAATTGAGGCTGACCTGCGCGAACTCTCGCAACGCTATCAGTCGGCAAGCCGCCC